>Ga0163109_10000730_pt1 | contig 26234 bp, 14 predicted proteins | sample CRUFie1St13metaG_FD_108704 | JGI IMG/M metagenome (GOLD analysis project Ga0163109, IMG submission 108704) | Marine microbial communities from the Costa Rica Dome - CRUD Field 142mm St13 metaG | ecosystem: Environmental > Aquatic > Marine > Oceanic > Photic zone | place: Costa Rica: the Eastern...
AAGAGTAATCTGGAGAGAAGTGGCCAATGCGTTGCATGCCATTAATGTCCATAGCAGTACCCATCGCCTTTCCTAGCCCAGTGCCAGTATCAAGACTGAAATCGAGTCCAGTGTTCCCTTCAACGCTCATTGTGACTAATTTAGATGTTCCCATGATGGAGCGAATTGCGAGTATTGTTGGTTTTCCAGAATCTGTTATTCCCATTACAGCAGCATCTGCATCAGTAATGTGGCGGTGGTCCCACCTACCTGCTGAAGACACGCCATCTGGAGTGTTTTCTAGTAGCATCAAACTGGAATCAGATAGTTCAACTAGTAGGGAAGGGCTACCTCTCTGTGGAGTATGCAGGTCGATTTCCTCGACTTTATTTGGAAACTCAAAGTCAACATTTTCCCAATCCCTTTCTGACATTACTGTTAGTACTGGTGCAAAATCATCTCCTTGGTTCAAATTCCTAGAGGAGTATAGTAAATCGCCCATTCCATCGCCGTTCAAATCCATTCCACTCAATAAATTCAAACCAACATTTTCACCGGCTGAACCTTGGGCGAATAACTGGACGTCGCTTCTAACACCATTTTCTGAACCAAGATACAGATTGACTGTTCCCGATTTGCTGGCAGAAGGCATCATCAAAAAGAAATCTGAGTAACCGTCTTCGTTGATGTCGCCTGCAGGAGAAATAGTGTAACCAATTAATGCATTTGCGAATGGGCCCTTAATCGTCCAGTTAGCAACTGCTGAAGTTTCATTTCCTGACCACATGTGTACCTTGCCAGATTGATAAGGCGTCGTGGTCGCAAACAACTCGCTTATGATCAAATCATCATATCCGTCACCGTGTACATCTCCAACAAAGGACATTTCAAAGCCGTACAATTTTCCTTGCTGAGCGACGGAGTGGATTTTGACTGGTGTGGAATTTATTCCGAATTCATCTCCCAAAAAGAACTCAACTGACGAATAGCCCATTGGGCTATCTTGCGTTCCTGTATTAGAAACAACCATGTCAAGGTAACCATCTCCATTCAGGTCACCTCCAGCAGCGATCTGTCTTCCAAACATTGTTCCAGAATCGGTTTGGGTGATGTTTGAGTGCTCAATCATAGCAGTTGAATTACCCTTCAGCACCATCACTAATCCGTTCTTGGAAAGGGTAGGCTGAGCTGCGTTTTCCTCGATTAGCTTGTCAGCAACAATTGCTAAATCGTCGCATCCATCAGTTTCCACATCTCCCAAAGATGTCATTGACCATCCCAAATTGTCGTCTTGGTTTCCAGTCATCTCCCACCATGGTTGAGTGGAAATTCCGGCAGAAGTTCCAAGTCTGATGGAGACGTAACCCGAATTATTGAGTCCTAACCCTGGCTCGCTGGACGCTATGTCGGCGAACCCATCACAATTGAAGTCTCCAACTGCCATCCCAAACCCAAGATTTGAGTTACTTAGGGAACCAACCAGCATTCTGTCAGGAAGGTTACCAAGTCCATTTGCTGAACCATAGTGGACTGAAATTGTACCGTTTCCTTCTGGGTCTGTGTAAACTAAATCATCAATTCCATCGCCGTTAAAATCTCCACTGAGGACTTCTCCCTCTAGAGAATCATCGTCGTAAGTGATTACGCTGATAGGTGTTGGGTCAATTCTGCCGGTGTCCTTGCCTGCTAAACTTCGCAAAAGCGATATTGTGTGAGATGTCGAATTTGAGTTAGAGTAGGCAATCTGTTCGATATTGTTGGTGTCTAAATCCATACCAATTGCTTCGGAAATCGGCAAGCCTCTAGATAGAACCTGCCTAGATTCCGACGTTTCATTGAATCGCAGCAACCTGACCTCATTTTCGGTTAGGTTGCTTTCAGATTGGATTGTGTAAACAATGTGGAACATGTTTTCAGCATCGATTCTTATTTCTATATCGCTTCCAATTGGCCCTTCATCTAGAAGTGTGTGGTTCCAAAATGCCTTGTTGAATGAAAGGTGATGAAGACCATGATTACCGGTTTGACGGAAGAAAATGTGCGTGCGAGAATCGTTATCAAACTCAAGATTCAATGATTCGCTTCCGGAATCGTAAACGTCTTCAGCGATTGTTCTAATGTGCCAAGTACGTTCTAGGTATACCGCATTTTTCTCTGCAAGTCTGGCTAGGCGTACGTGACTAGCAGTGCTTGCATTATCGTCATCGTCGACGCCATATACGATTTGTATGCGGCCTTCACTGGTGACCCCAATCGCACAACTGTCAGTCTTCTCGTTACCCAGATTTTGTACAACTAACGTGTCAAAACTGCCGTCCAATTCTAGAGTGTGGAAGTAAACCTCAGTAGAATTTGTAGAGCAAGCGTAACCAATACCAATGTCGGTTACAACCATGTCAATTGAATCGATGTTTGATTGATTTTGTATTTCGTGTGACCAATAATCAAGGATTGATTCGCCGCGGACAGTCCAATTTTTCCCGTCTATGTTGATGACGTCCCCCTCAAGATCGTGCCCAGAGCCTGAGGAGAATCCAACATTCAGGGCCGCAGAGGGCTGTTTTTGTTGTAATTCATCAAGTGGAAAATGAACCATGGGTGAAGAAATTTGTATCAAAAATATGGCGAGAATTGCAAGTGGAAGACCTTTGCTTCGCCACGACATAGCACTACTCACGATTACCACCCTACATTACTATTCCCAAAGTTTGAGCGTACGGCCCCCATAGGGGGCCGGGGGATTGCCTCGGTAGCGAACCGCTTGAATCTATGTATCCTATCGCCTTTACATGGACGGATTCACTTTGGTAATTGCAAACGGAGAATGGCCCAGTGAAGAGTTACTTCTCACACTTCAAGAAAAAGCCGATTTCACAATTGCATTAGATGGTGCAGCCGACCGTTTTGAATCTTGGGACGTTGTAATTGGAGATATGGATTCAATCACAGACCCGAGACCTGGATTAATTGATTCGAATCAAGAAAACTCAGACCTAGCGAAGGCATTGATTCAGTATGATGTAGACGCAGTCGTTGGGGTAGAAGGAGGTAGGCTAGATCACCGTATTGCTGCATTCACATCCCTGTTCGAATCGCAGTCAGATGCAATTCTTTACTTCGACGGGTGGAGGGCTTGCAGAGTTGATGTTTCTGGGCTTGAAATTGAATTAGAAACCGGAACGATGTGTTCTTTAATGGCATTTGGCGATGTGGCAAAAGTATGTATTTCAGGAGTTCATTATGAGTTGGAATCTGAGGATTTGCAAACTGGTACAAAAGGCGTAGGTAACAAAGCAAATTCAAATCCTGTCAAAATCTCACATGGGGGTGGAGATTTACTTTTCATTTGGGAGGCAAATGCGCCCTAATAAACTCAGAATATGCTTCTTTACCATCCCATTTTCTCGCTCTCTCATCGATTCTAGATGCTTGCAATGTAGCATCGTACCCACCCCAATCCTCGATTAACTTGAGCTTCCATGCTGCTCTTGCAGAATGACCAGGCAGCAGAGTTCTCCACATACGTGGGATCCTGCCCGGTGTGATGAGGTTGACTTGGTCAACAATTGCGGTAGTGCATGTTTTTCCAAATGTATGGTACCACTCCGGGTTTTCTGATAGTGAATTAAGCCTATCACAAAGGGCGTTAAACAGTGCCTTGTCTTTTCCAGGAGGTGTTTGAACTCGGAAAAGGTGTACCTTGTGGTTGCGAGCATTTGTTCTCAAGTGTAAAGCATCTTGTTCGGTAGATACGAGAAGATATAGTTCGTATGCTCGCCATAATCCCTTCCAAGGGTGGTATCTTTCACCAACTTCCCTTCTAGTCTCAAAAGAGAATGTAATGAATTGACCATCTTTGAATTCGAAAGTAAGCATTGTATGAGCTAGACCTTTGATTTTGTGAAAGTGGTCGATAACAAACCACACGTCCGCTATCTCATCGAGATCGACTTTTGTTTTAATCCACTTTGAATCGTGTTCTCGCTTATTTTTCCAAGAAAAATCTCTGACATTTGTCAGAGTCACTTTACTTCCTTTGAAAGAAGCAGTGGCATGCTCCGCACAGTCGTCAACCCACTCTAAATCAAGCCTAGGCTCGAGTGCCTTAAGGCGGATATATCTCCTCCACATTGCGTTTACAAACATAGCACACAAACCAGTGCCGCTAAGAATCATTACCCAGAAAGCGATGGATTGTAGCAAATCACCACCTCTTCCACATCATTGAGGATCGGTCCCACCAGTCGAGTTCTCCATTCTCATGCTTTCTCCAAAGCATACCATTCTCATCGGTATGAGTAGGAAGACCTTCAGCATCAGGCTCACCCATCTCATCTAGTAGCCCACCGAACAATTCATCATCCTGCGGGCTTCTCATCATTAGCATGAATACTGCAATGCCAAGAACTAGAGAAAGAACGACAATACCCCATATTCCGACGTTAGAAGTCTTAGTCTCCTCTCCCTTCGACTGGGCAGGAGCATCTTCATCTTGTACCGATGAGTCAGGCGAAGGCATTCGAATTAGCATTGCACCGTTAGTTGTGCTAATCTCTTCATCATTGGTTACAGTCAGAAGAATCTTGTAAACTCCAGACTCCCATTTAGAGCAATCTAGAGTGCTAGTATTTGCTGACATTCCGATTGAAGGAGTGACTCTCCACTCCTTGAGGTATGGTGTATGGTCTTCGCCAGTTTTAGCAACGTGTGTTATGGTACAAGGTGTTCCAATCTGTGCATCATTACCGCTGATCTCGATAGAAAACGTCGGCGGAGGCTTATTTGCTATTACAAGTTCAAGGGTGTCGCTAGTTGTTTGACCTAGGCCGTTTTGGTAGGTTTCTGTAATTATGTAGTTTCCAGCAGGCCAATTGCTACAGTCCAATACTAGGTCGGTGTCAAGAACAGTAAATGGTGTACCGGTAATCGAACGTGTACCCTCGAAATTCCATCTAGGGCCCGTTTCATCAATGAAATCCCTAGTGATCTCACAATCGTCACCAGTTTGCATAATCTCTGAGCCTGATAACATCAGGTCAATTGAAGGCGTTGCCAATGCAGGACTTAGATCAAATATTCCCAAGTCAATATGTTTGAGTAATCGCCCATCTGAATCGCTAATCTCCAACCTCAGATGGTGTTCTCCCGCTGCCCAGGAATCGTATGTTAGAGAAGCATTTTCTTGGTCTTCAAATGCCATTAAAGATTCTTCGTAAACTGTAAACCCAGAGTGTTCTCCAATCAATGTCAAGGTCAAGTCAATCCACTGATTGGTTGAATTGATTACAACAACTACACGAATTGCATCCATCATACCATCTTGGTTACTGTCAAGACTATCATTTCTCAAGGCAACCAAAGTTAATCCTGCCTCGTCAAACGGGTCTGATTCCTCTTCAGCAGAAACATTGCCTGCGAATGATAGTGAAATCATGAGAGCGATCAGAAACCATTCACGCATTTGAATCACCTCTTGAAGCCTCATCTGCGATACCCTTCTCTAGTGAGGAAGCGGAACGAGAATATCTTACAACCAATGCAAGAGCAGAAGATATCAGCATAACAGTTCCGAGTATCATGTATGTCAACCAACTAGAAGCAGGCTCTTCACCCATGATTGAAATGGCAGCATTCCAGCTGCCATACTCGTCAGACCAGCCGTCTCCATCTGAATCGATACAGCCCTGTACATCTCGAGTTGATGTACCGGCTATTTCTGGACAATCGTCTCTCTTAGCACCCATTGGAACGTCACCAAAGCCGTCTTCATCACTGTCTTGCCATTGAAGTCTGTCAGTTGGGAATGCATCTGCTTGTCCCCACGGCGAGGCGAGCCAGTTTTGTGAAGGGTCAGACCAACCGTCACCATCTGAATCTCTGCAACCTAACCGGTCAAAGAATGATTGACCTCTCTCATTGGGACATGCGTCTCCTTCATGGCCGTCGGAATTGTCTCCGAAACCATCGCCATCCAAATCACGCCACTGAGTGGGCTCATGTACGAATCTATCACCTTGGTCAGACCATCCATCGCCATCGGTATCGTGGCAACCCCATCGGTCCCCACCCTCAGTTGGCCCCTTGGAAGTACCTGGTACATCTGGACAAACGTCTGCAGTTGTTCCCTTTGGATTATCTCCTCTGCCATCACCATCTCTGTCATGCCATTGACTTTCATCAGCCGGCCAAGCGTCTCCTAATCCTCCCGGACTTGCTAACCAATGAGTAGTTGGGTCTGACCAACCGTCACCATCAGAATCAGGACAACCCCATCTGTCCATGGCAGAATTTCCTTCTGTGGCTACACAGCCATCTCCTCTCCAAGCAGGCCTCCAAGTTTCCCCATCGAAATATTCGAGATTATCACCATAACCGTCATCGTCTGTATCATACCATTGCGTTTCATCTTCGGGGAATGCATCTGCAAACCCATCGGGGTGGGAAATCCACCAATCGTCAGGATTGGAAAATCCATCCATATCAGAATCCAAGCAACCGAATCTATCCGACCGACTAATCCAGCCACTTTCAACTTCCTCGACTGTGCTGTAAGGACATACATCTCCTTCATAACCATCTAAATTGTCACCATAACCGTCCCCGTCAGTATCCCTGTACTGGCTGGAAATCAATGGGAAGTCATCAACCTGAGTCGCACCATAGGAATTGTTGTCTCCCCAACCGTCACCGTCAGTATCAAGCCATTGCGTTGGATTTTCCGGAAAATCATCCACTTGTAGAGCCCCTTCACTTTGGTTGTCACCCCAACCATCACCGTCCATATCTGACCACTGGGTTGGGTTATCAGGGAATGCGTCTGCTCCTTCTTTTGCACTCCAATTTGAATCTGGGTTGGACCACCCATCACTATCAGCGTCGGGGCAACCAAATCTATCATTGACCGAATAACCTGTGATAAATGGGCATGCATCAGGCTCTGTGGCATTAGAATACCAGACTCCAATAGACCAGTTCATACGTGTATCATTCCATGAACCATCTGCCCAATTATCTCCAAAACCGTCTGCATCTGTATCATTCCACTGGCTTGCAACAAATGGGAAAGCATCAGCTGATCCATTTGGATGAGCAAACCAAGGCTCTACTCCATCAAGGCCTCCCGGATCGGCATCAGACCAACCATCTCCATCTGAGTCAAGACAACCAAAGCGGTCAAGTTCAGAATATCCTCTGCGGTATGGGCAGTGGTCGGGTTCGAATCCATTGAGATTATCTCCAAAGCCATCATTGTCAGAATCAATCCACTGAGATGGTTGGGTTGGGAATGCGTCTGCTCCATTGTTTGTTGTCCAACCTTCATCCGGATCAGACCAGCCATCGGAATCGGTGTCTGTGCAGCCTAGCCTGTCATTTGTGGAGGTACCAGAAGTAAGGTCGCAATCATCCTCACTGTCTATGAATCCGTCCTCATCGGTGTCTCTGTTATCTTGATTCAATGCAGGTGTGAGAGTGTAGTCTACACCGTCATTACACCAACTATCCTTGCCTTTGATTTTGACATAAACCCAGCCCGGACTAGGCATTGTTGTGGATAATGTTGTGGACGACCCAGCATCGCTCATCGCTTGGCTTGCAACTTGTGCGCCATTAGAGTCATGTATCGAAAAATCGGCTTCCCAGCCGTCTCCTGGACACCACCATGCTCCGTTATTCATTGAACCGGAGAATCCGACTTGAACGATGTCTCCTTTGTAAGCGTAAATCTTCCACCAGTCAACTTCATCGTTAGGAGAACAACCATCATCACTGCAAACGTATCCGTTGGTTGAGACCCCGTTTGTTAGTACATTCGCTGTAGAAGTGTCATCATCAGCGCTTGCGGCTGGTAAGAAAGTCAAAAGCGACAACGCGAGGAAGCATACCACCCACTGCTCAGCGCGCATGTGTGCGCATGAAGGCTCTTGGTTTTCAAAACAACGCAAGATTGGGATTCATGCAGTGTTAGAAAATGTGTGATTTATTTGGATTTATTCTTTTCAATTGCCCTGTTAAAAACATCTAGATAATCACTTGCATTGTGCTCGTAAGTATATTTGGATAGGACTCTCTGCCTACCTAATTCTGCTTTGGAAAAAGTTTCAGAACTAGAAAGCATCTTGTTTACACAGCGCGCCAAATCTTCCGGGTCGCCTCTTCTGAACAAGCCACCAACAGATACGTCCACCATTTCGGTAAGTGGCTCTTGGTCCACTGTTGCCACCGGCGTGCCACTAGCAAGGGACTCTAGAGGAATCAAGCCCTGACCCTCGTAATATGAAGGATAAATTACCAGATCTGCAGACCGGAAATGTTGGGCGAGTTCATCGAAGGATAGACTTGATTGAATGAAAATAGAATTTTCAATTCCGAGTTTCTTTGCAGTCTTTTCTAGACTGGATTTCATATGGCCTCTTCCGACAATCACTAGTTTTGCACCTGGATTATTTTCCAAGATTTTTGGCATAGCTCTCAGCAAAGTCATGTAACCCTTCCTCGCAACTAAACGTCCTACTGCGAGCAACATTGGAGTATTGGTTTCAGGAGAATAATTTAGAGAAGCCTCATCATCACAACCGTATTGTTTTCTAATTCTTTCATGCTCTAGCTGTTCGGCCTCGTTATCGATATTAGGTGGGCGGAATACCTTGTGGTCACAGCCCCACAGAATTACTTCACAATCAAAATCATCACTTGGCCGATACCACTGCTTGAATTCCTTCAATGTTGATTGAGAGTTAGCGACGCATATGCTGGACTCTAGCACACCAGCCCTTTCGTATTTTGAGTACCAGCCTGCTGTGGTAAGTATTGCCAGGTCATTCGGATTTTTCCAAGTTGCAGATTCTTTTGCTGCTGCTGCTCTTTTTACACCTTCTTTTTCCCCTAACCAAGAACCGTGTAAGCAAGATACTACTGGAGAGATATTCTGTTCAAGCCAAGAGAACTCTTTACGCTTCCATGAGACTAAAGGAAGATGAGCATTAATTACATCGATCGGTTTGTTGGAGTGCAATCTCCTTAGCGCTTTCAGAGCACTTTTCCCGTAGGAGCGAGTGAATGCCATTGGTAGCTTAGCCCATCGAACTGGAATTACTGTTACCCCTTCTTGAGATGGAACTGCATCTTGATGAGACCTAGTGATTATTGTAACTTCATGCCCTAATTCAACAAAATGTCCTGCAAGATGAAAAACCACAGAACCAATACCGCCCCAGCGTGGTGGGTATTCGCCGGACACTATGGCTATGTGCATGTCGAACAAACACCCGACTCCGTCTTGTGCTAAATAATCCAACGGATAGGTGCCTTCAAATGAAATCCTTCAATCCACGATGCATGGCCGACAAGTTACCAGTCTCTGTCACCATCATCCTTCCCACAAGGAACGAGGAAGAAGCCCTTGGACCTACCGTGGACTCTATTCCAAAGGATTGGTGTGATGAGCTCGAAATCATGATCGTAGATGGTAACTCCACAGACAAGACACGAGAAATTGCACTAGAAAAGGGAATTCGCGTTCATTTGGAACCAAGAAAAGGCTATGGTAGAGCATATAGAACTGGTTTCGTTGTTGCAAAGGGAGATATCATCGTAACAATGGATGCAGACTGCACCTATCCTGCTGAGGTGGTTCCTGAACTAGTAAAGAAATTGATTGATGAAGATTTAGATTTCATCACATGTGATAGACTCACACTCGCTGAAGAAGGTTCAATGTCGGGCCTTCATGGGTTTGGCAACTGGATGTTGTCCTTCAATGCAAGGCTCGCATTTGGATACGGTATCAAAGATTCTCAATCCGGAATGTGGGTTTTCAGAAAGTCGATTTTCGACAATGAAAAGATGCGCCCTACTAATGATGGAATGCCGCTTTCAGAAGAAATGAAAATTCTAGCTCGCCGCGTACTCGGTAAGAAAAAAGCAATTGAAGTCTCGGTTCCATATAGACCAAGAGTTGGTGAAGCCGAAATTCACACATGGGGAGACGGATGGAAAAACCTGAAATTCATCTGGGCAAAAAGATTCGGACTTAACAGAACACGAACTGAGTGGGGCCCACTCAAAGACAACCCGGATTCACTAAACGGAAACGTGCCAGAACAGAAGTAATCACAGTAATTGTGGTTTTTCGATTCTCACTCTAGATACAACGTTCACTACATTTGGTGCTAAGAAAAACAGTACTAGCCAAGCCCAAACCAGTTCGACAACGAATGGACTGTAATGAATTCCTGCAACCCCATCCAAAGCCATGAACGACCCATGCTCCTTTCCAGGAGCCTTGTCTACCACAGATTCTAACTCGCTTTCATCTACCAATCCTAAGTCGTAGGATTCTGTAGTGAATTCTAACTCTAATTCACCATTGAATATATCGAATGCTGGCGAACTGTCCGTTTTGCTATGAACTGTTGACTCCCTATTATCACCCTCGAATGATCCGGTCCCAAACTCCATTCCTCCAATATACCCCAGTGGTGCTAGAACAACTAAATTGATGCATATCCAAAATACAAAACCACTCAGTATTAAGCCAATAATCCAACTGTACTTAACTTGGAAAATCGCCAGTCCTGCCAATAAAATCCCAAGAGAAAGAGCAATCTTTGCCATGATTGGAATCTCTTTCTGTAATTCAGATAATGGCTTCAAATCTGATGAATCAAAATCTGATTTTTCTTCAGTGCTATCTGCAGGGATTGTCGTATCATTTCGGGTGTTTTGCCATTGCATGAAAGTTATGAATCCATCAATGTGGATGCTTACATCAGCTGAATCTTGATCAACTTCTAACTCAACCTCCATACCGGAATTTTCTGGTAGACCGTCGGTGTATTCAACATCCACTACACCAGTGTACCATATGTGGGAATTTACGGCCTGAACTAGAGAAAACAACACCACTAACTGCACTGCATGCAATAGCATTTTGGCATAGGGTTTCCCCTCCCTCATAACCAAAGGAGGGGGCCCCTCTTGGTATCAATTCTTGCCTAGTCCTTGCGGCCTTGAACGCTAGCGACTAGTCCAGCGATAGCAATCAAAGCGATTGTTAGAACTGGGGAAACGAATGGAAGAAGACCTCCCTCGGTGTCTTCTTCTGTCTCTTCACTAGAACCACCTTCTGTATCACCGTACTCAGCAAGAGCGTCTTCTAGTGCATCTTCGATAATGTCATCGTTGTGCTGGGTTAGGTCGACGAGGTCTGACAGAGTTGTATCCTCGACAATTTCAGCCTCCTGAACAATCGCTTGTGAACCTGAGAAGTAGGTAACCGAGAGCGGAGCAGGTGCTGTTCCGTATGAATCGGATTCTGGACCAATTAGTGTGTACCACAAATTGCTGTCATCTGATGTAACAACCATCTGGAATCCTACAACCATGTTGCTATTTGTGTCCCAAAGAACGAACATATCGCCGTCATCATATGGGAAGTCTGTTTCATAGTCTTCCATGCGGTATTCCAAATTTTCACCGAAATTCTCCATGACGTTTTCAAGAGTTGACTCTGAGAATCCCTCTACAATGTCCTCAAGTAACTGGCTTGGCTCCATCTCTTGTGGAACGTTGACACATGTATCAAGAGTCTCTATTGTGTCGAGAGTAACTGCATCCTTAAGTTTCACATTTAAGCAGTGCTCTCCCCATGAATCAGATGACATGTAGGAGTTACCCCAGTAATAATCTCCAGAAAATGCAACTGAGTCTACGTCTTCTGTTATTCCGTCAGAATTTGTCAGGATGAAGTCAACCTCGTAGTCGCCATCATAGTCAAGACCTGAGACATCGAAGTAAATCTCAATCTGGTCTTGACCTGAAGCGTATAGTTCAACTCCCATGTGCTCTCCAGTAACATACTCTGAATTTGATGAATCATCAAGGCTTTCTACGATTTCTTCGGTGCTGTCTTCAACCATGTCAGCAAGTGTAGGTGCGTCTTCAGTACCCTCGAATGCGTGCAAGAATAGATTAGCAATGTGACAGGTCATTCCCCAGGGTAAAGGCGAAGTGTAAGACTGCATGACCTCGATTTGCTCACCATCTGTTGTAATCATCTGAGTCCCTTCGAACAACTCAATTCCCATTTCACAGCGATATTCTTCATCAGAGAAACTGCCGGTATCTGTAACCGAATCTGATGCAGAGACATCCCACTTACCTGATGGGAATCCAAATTCTTCAGCAGGTAAGCCTGTTAGCTCGAAATTAAATCCTGTTGATGTTGAAAAGTCACCGGAATGAGGTTCTGCTTCATCGCCCATGTTTGGACTTGTTCCGTATTGGTAATGAGTCCATGACAGTGAGTTTTCCCAATCATCGTTTTCGCCAAAGTCATCAGTGCACTGATACTCGTTATAGTTGGAGTAGTACTCACAATAATACCACCAATCATCATTCCAGCCATCGTCGGTGTTACAATTGTAGAAACCACCTTCGTATTGATCCCACTCACAAGTCCAATCACTAGCGTCTAATTGTCTCCAGTAAACGTAGTCGTCATCATCGCTTCCTACACTCCATGATAGGTCGTCTCCTCCTTCTAGAGCAGAAAGCTGCTGGTGTATATCGGAAGGTTCCATGTACAAGACTGAACTCTCAGCATTTGAGACTGAGTAATCAACACTCATCCCCATTTGGATGTTCAGCGGCATAACCTTGTCACCATCATCCGCTTCTAGACTACCCTGAAGACCGAAACCGTATGTTTGGTCCGCTTCCATTGACATTTCTAGGTCGTGTCCATAAAGTAAGTCAGCAGAATCTCTGTACTCGGTATAGAATGCATCAATGTTGAAAACACCATCAGCGTTTGCTGAGATTGTCAAATCCCAACCAGCTCTTGCATCTGACCACTCTGTAATAATTGCCAAGTCTGCTAATTGACCGTGTCTTACTGTCAACTCAGTGACATGCTTTGTAACTTCAACATTACTGCCATCGTAGTCAAGCATAGTTGTACCATCTTCATATTGATCAATAATCATTGAGGATGTACCGGTCAATTCCTCCAAAATCAGCAAATCAATTCCAGCATCATCAGCAGATTGCATAACATCTCCTAAAATTTCGTCCAATGCTAATCCTGTCATTGTCTCGAAATCCGTGTCCATATTATTCCAATCATATTCCATTCCAAAAGCAAAATGTTCGGTTGTTGTTTCATCCGCAGCAACATTTTGTGGTAGTAAAGATGCGCACATAATTAGGGCTAGCAGGACGGCATTAACTCTTGAGAAACTCTTCCTCATATGAGACAATGGAATTCGGTAACATATCAATGTACTGCCGGTGTTGAGATGGTCAATTTTCTAGGTCCTCGTCGTGGTATTCCTTCTGCTCTACACCGAATACTCCCCAAGAATCAATCAAATCAATATCTGCAAGGCGCTTTCTCCTTCTGATAATTAGCCAAACTAAGAGGGATGCTATCAGCAGGAATGAGGTGATCCCTCCAGCAATGACAAACAAAGAGGAGGTATCTGATTCCTTATCGACAAAGTCTACGTCGATAGACATGAAATCAATTGTCTCGCCATCAAAGGCGGTCACTTTGACCTGGGCTTTTCCTCCCTCAGTAGCAACTATCTCGATATCTCCAACCCATATTCCATCATTATTGTCGTCCGTGAGATTTAATTCCCATGTTTGCAAGTTTTTGGTAATCGTAGCGTTGACGTAATTGGTGGTACCGTCTGGGTCATCGAGGGTGACGCTGACAGTAACTTTAGTCAGTTCATCGACGGGAACAAATTTTGGAGTAACTGAGAGGTTTGACAAATCCGGATTACTTGATGCAACTGTAATGTTGAGATGTACCTCATCGCTTCCCCCTCTTCGGTCCTCAACGAACAAAGATACATGATGGACACCGGGTGCTAAATTTGTTGTGAAGAAAGCGGCATTTGACATTACAGTATGAGAAAATTCACCACTTGAATGTAGGCGCCATTCTCTTCTGGTTATGTCATTATCTGCATCGTTAGTTCCGTTAGAATCAAACACAATCAGCTCTCCTGGTTGGTAGAATTGATTGTTGATTGGTTCGTAAATTATAACCTCTGGATCCGATTCAACAACCAACAGATTAACCACTTCATCCCTTGACAAACCAGTATCATCGACTAAAGTGAATGTTAATTCATGTTCCCCTGATTCCAGTTGAAGTTGGTACAGTTCTAGAGGGTTAGAATCGGTCAGTAGCTCACCGGAAATATCACTTGATAAATTAAAAGTGAATAAATCCCCATCATAATCCATGCTACTCCTTAGGTCGAATTCGATCGCTTCACTTGAGTAATATCCTTGTTCAGAGGTTGGGCTGTTCAAGACTAACACGGGTGCTGAAGCAGCGACTTCGATTTCAATCGACTCAGTAACTGGAGTATTGATTCCATCATCGAGAGTAAGAGTGATTGTGTGCAGACCGCTGGAAAGGTGAGCCTCAAAAATCAACCAATCGGACCCATCCTCTTGCAGAATTCCGTCAAGGTTTGATTCCCATCTGTAGATTAGGTACTCTGAGCCCGATGCCGGTTCAATATCAGAACAATGCCAATCAATGTCTGCAGGGAATGTTTCACATGCACTGTCATAATCACCTGACCCCGATGCATTAAATTCGAAAAGATGGCTTGAATCATGAGCATCGGTCGGTAGTGGCGAGTGAATTACTGCTTTTGGTGGGCTGTTCTTTACGACTAAAATTTCAGATGCGATACTGGTTGAGTTTAGGTGCTCCATCCTGCCGTCGTTAACGCTTAGAGATATTACGTGACTGCCTCTTGAGAGGTAGCCTTGCCAAGAACTTTGGTTGGACAGAACACCATCTAGATTGCTTTCCCAGAGATAGATTATGTCATCACCTTCTGGGTCGACTGTTGTGCTTGTAAGAGTAACAATATCTTCTGAGAGATTACCTATACGTGTAACATCAAATGATGCATTTGGCATCTCGTTATACAACTCAACTGGAATTGACCATTCGCTTGGTTGGTTGACAGAATCTGAAACTGTCAATATCAAGTCAAATGTTGTAACTATCTCATTTGCAAAGTTCAGACTTCCTGTCCCGTTTACACAGTCTGTAACCTGTTGGCTCTTTCCAAGCCAGTTCCATGTGCAAGTAAGCACGTCTCCCTCTGGGTCGTATGTTCCATTTAATGAGAATTCTACAGGCTTTGTAATCGGTGTGATCAGTTCACCCCAAGGCGTTAACTGAGGGTCAGTTGTAACGACGATGACAGGGGGTTGATTGGATAACTCGATAGTTCGTATTTCATCTACACAATTTCCTTTATCATCACATATCTGAAGAGTGATATCATGAATTCCGTCACTTAAACCAATTATTGGAACAGTGATTCCATTCGCTGTGAATTCAGAATCAAGGCCTTGGAGTAACTGTCCATCAATGGATGATGTCCATGTAAATGTCATTAAATCATCATCCAAATCCCATGACCTAGATGCATTGAATAACACCTCACTCTGTGAAGGGAAGGTGGTTTGGTCTGCAGGGCTATCCCATTTCATGAAAGGTGCCTGATTCTCAAGTGGCAAATGACACCAAACAGTCCTATCTTGGGATAAAGAAACGTTAGTTGAATTTCCAACGCTATCGTAGGCGCAACTAATCGTTACTGTTGTGTAAGGGCTTTCACCAGCGCTGTTGTATTTCTTTCCACGAAGATCTGGGAATAACACAACACCTAGGTCGCTCGTTGAATTACCAATTGTAGTTTCAAGTTGGTCGAATTCAAGCGTTACAGCAGCAGAAGGAACGCCATTCGAATTGTTGTTGATTACCCAAACCTCAACATCCCATGATTCTTCAATCCAACCGTTCCCGGAGATACTGGCATTCGCATAATCGATGTTCGATGGTTGGTGTAAGTGAATGTGAGAATCTGTATCAACGTTTAGAATATGAGCTCCTGCATCAGAAAATTTAGACCAATTTAATTCTACATTTGTGAAATTCAAATCTCCTGTGCAGGCAGATGTTATCGTATTACTGTGGCCGATTAATTGGTCGTGGTTTGACAAATTCAGACAACCAGTTCCACTGAAATTAGCGTTGGAAAGTATACTATTTCTTTCCACATTGTGATTGGCATCCCACGTTAATCCAGTGTGACTACCATACATATCCAAGCCATCGATTTCACCCTCAGCACCAAATATTTCAATTGCTGGTCCAGAAAAATTTAGCCATGTTTTTGCATCAGTGATGTGGAACATGCCTCCTTGAACACCAATATTCAACCCGCTGTTGTCAATAGAAATCGCAGGACCTGTTAATGGATCGTGAACTTGTAAATTGCTTAGATAAAGGTCAACTGAGTCAACGGCTACAACGCCTCTACTATTACCAATTGATGTGCAGTTCGTACAACTTACATCTCCCGAGACTGATTCTATGTCATTTGCTCGATTGAACTCTAGTCCAGCATCTCCATTACCTGTGCTGACCAAATTGGATAGGAATACGTATCTTGCATCATCTATGTGCAGCCCTGAATCCGCGTTGTTCTCTAAATACAGACCATCTACAATTGTAGCTGCACTCTCGAGATAGAATCCTTCCTGCCCGTTATTGTGAAGGTGCCAATCGTTGCCTTGAACCGCTCCGCCACTTATTGCAAATACTCCTACTGAAGTAGAATTTGAAACTTCTAATCCATCGAATTTGGGTGCGAAATATGAGGATCGAACTGAAATTCCTGCTCCACCTGCGCCCGTCCCAGTGCCACCTGTATTGTTGATTGAAAGGTTTGTGAAAACCGTTGAGGAATCTGCAAAGTATAGTTGAACTCCGACCGCATCATTATTTTCCAAATGTGCTTCTTCTATCCAAGCACCTGTAGCGTTGATTTCTAGTGTAACTGTAGCGAGACCTGGCGTTTTTGCATCTGGGCCACCTGTGCCGCTAATCTCTAACCCTTCAATCACGGCGCTCTGGTAATTTGTATAATTCGTCTTGTCTTCCTTATCCAAAACCAATCCTTTGTACATCGAATTGTGAATCTCTAAGTTTCGCATGACAGCCCTTGTGATTTGGCTATCATCGATATGGCGAATTATTGCGCCATGATCTGCGCGATTTACAATTGCACCTTCAATTAGGGGAACACTGTCTTCAACCCATATTCCAGTGGACTGCGCAAGCGTAGCACCTGTAATGTTATTCAATGAAAGGTTTCTGATCAGCCCACCAGAGTTACCCCATACGTTCAAACCTCTGGTAACTGCATCATTAACTGTTAGGCCATCGATATTTGGAGCAGAGCCAGCACCTATCGAAAGACCAATTCCGTATCTCCAATAAATCGGGAATGACCAATCTTGACCAGCTTCTTCGATGAGTAAATTTCTGATTATGGGAGTCGCTGAACTAAACAAATCCACACCCACATCATCAGGGTCAAAGACCGTTACATTCGCTAAATATGGATTTGAACCATATATTGTAATTCCATAAGTTGAATGGATTATTGAGGCATTATCAATTCTGCTGCCTCTGCTATTTGAAGAGGAGTTGAATTGGATACCCATGTGATCTCCGCCGCCAGCATAATCAAAGTACACAGGGCAGTTTGCTGTTCCCTCGACAGTAATTCTACCTTCGACGTAAATCCTAACATCGTTGGACATAGTGACATTTGTGCACTCTTCAATTACTAATTCATCAGTAACAGGTATCGTGTAATGGTTGTTTAGTGTAACTTGACCACTCCAGATAGTTTGTGCCCTGCCCGAAGTCTCACTTGATTGAGTATTTTCTAGAAGTATGGGAGATTGAACCGACAAGATAAAAATCGTCAAAAGGAGTAGAGATGATACAACTTTACTCCTCATCATATTTTGTGACCCGGCATTCATAGCATTATATTGTTCCCCTCCTCGATTCAAGAATAAAGAAAGCGGCACAGTGAATAAGGGGCTTTAGGTGGCCCGGCACGATGCCTGAAGCATTTGTATTGTTCAAGACTCAGCCAACTCGAGAGAGGGACGTCTATCTGTCCCTTTCAAGCAATGATGCAGTTGCTGAGGTACACGTATTGTATGGAGAGTTTGACCTACTGGTGAGGGTGTCTTCAGATAACTCACGTGACTTATCAAAAATGCTAGTTCAAGACTTTAGACAGATAGACGGAGTTAGAGAAACTCAGACTATGATTGCAGTGGATTACTGAGGTGGAAATATGGCAACAGGATTCGTTTTAATTACTACAGAACCGGGAAGAGAACACGATGTGAGAGCACGACTCGATGAAATCAAGGAAGTCACGAGTCGATGGATGCTATTTGGAGAGTATGACGTAATCGCCAAAATCGAATCTGATGAAGAGTATACGTTGACTAGAGTTATCGTTGAAGATATCAGAACAATCTCAGGAATTACAGATACAAAGACACTACTTGGTGCTGAACTGTAATTAGAGCATCCTATGCATCATTCCAGTCGCATCTTTTGCTGCTGTAGGACAAAGAGATAGCTTCCAAAGAGAAATTGCCTCAGCCATTGCTGACAAAGGATTATGTGTTTTGTAAGTGGCTCTGTAATACCAAATCGCTGCAGAAACTCTTCGCGCTGTTGTCATGTTAGTTTGAGAATCTTCGCTTGGCATTTCGATCCTATTTAGTATAGATTTAGCACGCTCTCCATCACATCTCTCAACCAGTGAAATCTGGAGCATTTTTGCGCGTAATCCACTATGGGAAAATGCTTGTTCAATCAACTTATCAAAGGATGGTGAATTACCAGAGGTTTGGGCAATTTCCGCTCTGAGATTCATTGCCGCTAATTGAGGGTCATGGCTGTGGGAAATCGATGCTAGACTTTCACGCAAATCGGAGGCTTCGCTCCAATTTCCCCTCGATATGTGCCAAGCGTGTTTTACATGAGCTATCGCAACCAATACTACCTTCCTCATCTCCTCAGACATTGAGGAAATATCAATTTCTTCGAGTAGTTGTAAAACCGTACCGTCGACCTGTTCTCCTGGTAATCTATCGTCTATCCTGCGAGCGGCCTCAGAGAGGAGGAGCCGGGCGTCTGCATCCTCAGGCAATTCAATTTCTCCATCACCTCTAAGCAATGAGTTAGAGTATTCGAGGTCAGGAGCATTACAGTGTAGAAGATGCTGCGATGCTATGTCATCTTCACCCCTTTCTATGGCCACCATTGCAGCGATTCGGTGTAATTTTTCAGTGGGGTGCCTGAAGATTGCGTCAGCGATTAATGCGGCTAGACCGGAACTTGAGCGTACCATTAACGACTCTGCATTTCTTATCAATAAGGATTCGATATCGCCCTCTGAATTCAATACATGATGTATCTCTACCAAACGAGCAAGGTCGCCATCTAATTGAGACCAGTAATTAGCAGCGTTAGCGTGATCGCCCTTTGTCAACATTGTAGAGCGTACATTTCTGACAAGATGATGTAACTCTACACCTGAAGCAAACCAACGCAATAAGGCATAATCGTCGAGTTCTAGCAAATACTGTTCATGTTGGAGATAATTTGGTGGAACTGGAACTGGAAGTAATGAAAGTTCGTCAAGCGCTTTGATTTCGTCTTCCAATTTAGACAAAACAACATCTCTAACCCATTCTTGTAGGTCTGAACCGGATTCAGGCAGATCTGAATCTTCATCATGCATCTGTAGAGCAAGAGGATGCCCTCCAAGGCGTCGTGCAACGGTTTCTCTGTTTTCCAAATAATCTGGGAGCAAATTGATTGCATCTTGAATTTCCAATGGTGGGACTTCGACTATCTCGAACCCTTCGCTAATTGGGAGAGGAGCCCTACTTGCCATTATGAGATGTGTTGACTTACTGGCAAATACCTCCAGACGTCCCAGATGTCTTTGGCTTACTTCTTGTAATTCATCAAGAATTAGAACTTCTTTCTTCGATGAATCGAGCACTGCGCTCTCACTGGAAAATTGGTATTCCCAATTTCTGAAAATATCTGTTATATCCTTGAATGACTCCATAGTAGCAAACCTAACCGTCATGCCCTCCTTGACTAGTTCATCTGCAATCCCACGTAGAAGTGAAGTCTTTCCAATCCCCGGCAATCCAGTAAGAATTACTTTCTTCTTTGATTTCAATTGACCAATCAATTCTGTTCTACCGTGCAGACTTGATTGGTTTGGAGGCTTTCCAATAAGTTCTCCGATGGATTTTTTGGAAAGTGAATCAATGTCTTGACATTCCGCTCTTCCCAAATCGGTGATATGGTAGACCTTCCTTTTTCTGCTACCACCACCTATCACGTGTGCTTTCCTTTCGACCACCATTCCTTTCTTTATCAGTTCGTTAAGAGGTGCGTGTAGTGCAGACCTTACCACTCCAAGATATTCTGAAATTCCGGGGAGACAGATGTCTCTTGGCACATCCCATGCAGATTCTAAAGTTGAAGAAAATGTATGCAAACGAGCCAGAATTCTAGACTCTGGACCGGTCACCATGAGTTGTTGCTAGTGCTCATCAATGATGTTTCTTGCCCTCCCATGATTGCGATGTATTCTTGATGCAATGTCGCTACAATGCAAACATGCCGGTTACTCTCGCCAAGGTTGATTTGCCGGCGAAACCCGGTGTTTACCTCTTTCGGAATGCCGATGAAAGAGTCCTATATGTTGGAAAAGCGACTGTCTTATCTCAAAGAATTCGTTCTTACTTTGCAACAAACCCAGACCGTGCAATGATACCAGAATTAGTTAGAAATTCTGATGACATTGAGTGTATAGTAACCAATTCCCCTCAAGAAGCACTCATATTAGAAAGGCAACTGATTAGACAACATCGTCCAAGATACAACTCAATGCTAAAGGATGACAAATCATACCCGTTTCTTGCATTGACAAAAGAAGAATTTCCTCGAATTTTGTACACGAGACATCCTCCGAAGAAATCATGGAAATGGGGTCCGTTTCCTAATGCGGCTGCAGCTAAACAAGTTGTTCAACTACTTCGTCGACATTTTGGCATAAGGGACTGCAAAGAATTACTCCCCCAAGGTTGTCTTGCAATGCACATTGGGCTATGTGCAGGACCTTGTGTTGAAGAGGGAGATTATGCTCAGAGGGTCAAGAATGTAAGACGTATCCTAAACGGTGATGCTAGTGAATTAATCGAGGAATTAGCACAAGAAATGGATGAACGCTCAAACGCCCAAGAATACGAAATGGCTGCCTCAATTCGAGACATGATTAAAGCGGTTAGAACGGTTACAAGTCAGCAAGTAATCCTCTCAAAAGTATACAGAGAGTGTGATGCAATTGGTATAGGAATAAAAGGAGATTTAGCGGCAATTGTTGTTATTCATGCCGATGATGGAGTGATCAAGGGGCAGGAATCATGGCCTCTTATTCACAGAGGTGATGAAGGAGATTCAATCTCTACTTTCATTGTTGAACATTATACAAATAGGCGACCCCCAAAGATTCTGCTGACACCCATCCCAATTTCTACAACCCTTCATGAGTGGTTAAACGAGAGAAGAGGAGCCATTGTCGACGTCAGAGTGCCAATGCGCGGGGATTTTGTGACCCTCACAAATTTGGCAAAACAGAATGCCAAGATGCAAGTCGAGAGATTGGCGAACAAGGCCTCAGGATCTCTTGAGCAAAGAGCCGCTGATGATGCTGCAGCACTGCTATCCATAAATTCTCTAGACCACATTGTGTGTTTTGATATGGCGCAGTTGCTGGGCGATTCACGAGTAGGTGCGAGTGTCTGCTTGAGAAACGGGAGACCGTCAAAGAAAGAATACAGAACCTACACTGTGAAGGGAGATGCTCTCGACGATTTACGAATGATGAGAGAGGTTGTTGAAAGGTGGATAAAGAGAGTTGAAGATTGGCCTGATTTGCTCCTTATTGATGGAGGAGAGACTCACCTTGCAATAATTGCAAAGTTGTTGGAAAAACATGGTGTGAGAGACCGAATGCAATTAGCAAGTTTAGCCAAAAGGGAGGAAACTATCCACAGGGAAGGACATGATGACATCATCCTAGACCGTCGTGGCAGAGTCTTGGTACATGCTAGAGATGAAGCTCACAGATTCGTAAACAAATTTCACCGAAAGAGTCGGTCTAGAAATAGGCTATCCGACCCACTAGAGGGCGTTAGTGGCCTGGGTGCTAAGAAGTTGCAATCGCTAATTAGACACTTTGGTGGAAGGCAGGGCATCAAACACGCATCGGTTGCTGACCTGAAAACCGTTCCAGGAATCGGGCCATCACTTGCGAAGAGAATATTCGACTCGCTGCACTAATTCCAAGGCTCGTCATCATACATCGAGTATGTCTTGTCATCGTTATACAAATCGAAATCGCCGCTGCTTGGTGCGGAGGGGTCATAACCAGCAGATGGATCATAACCAGCGCTCAGTGCGGCGAAATCATTGTCTGACAAGCCACCTTTTCCGGAACCTGCTGAAATAACCTTGGTTTCTGCAGCTGCTTCGAGTTCTCGCTTACGTTTCTTCTTTTTTCGTCTTGCACGTACTCTCCAAACAATCAGTGACAACACGATAGTTGGGTATATCCAAATTTGTGATAACACATACCACCATGAGACCTTGACCCTGAATGAAATCTCTTCGCCAGCTACCAATGACTCCAAGGATAGAGTGATTTGTTGCCTACCATCAACCTCATCTACCTTTTCCCAGCCGTTAGCGGTTTGGAAATCTTCCAATGTTATGCCGTCAGGAAGTGTGAAGGTAATATCACCACGCAACTCTGAATCTGTTTCTTCATTCAATTCAATATCAGTTGATTGGAATTCTAAGTTAACAGGTTCTCCATTGTTGTCTAACATGATACCTGAACCACCCATTGAAAGGAATTGAACACCTAAATTCGTGAACACGTTCTCAAATGCCCTTGCTGCTTGAATTATCGGTGACTGCAGAGCAGTAACTACACCAATCGTTGGTTCGCCATCAAGAATTCCATTCCAGCCATTTGTTACTCCTGCCTCGAACGTGAATTGTGGTATCTCGATTGACATACTTATCGGGGTTTCATCGCCCATGGAAGTACCTATTCCGCCTAAGTTTTCAAGTGAGGTAATGATTTGGATTCCTGACAAGTCGATTTCTACATCCTTATCTTCCTCACTCATTTTGTCAGCGGAATTGTGAATTCTGGCTGTCAACTCTTGTCCGATTTCCCCGACCATTTCCTCAAATCCTTCTGTTGTTAAACTGAATTCTACCTCTTCATCACCACCAACATCAATCGTATCTGAAGGCGGGTCTGCTAATCTTCCTGCTATGTCAAATCCGAGCCGAATTAAGTCGGATGGAATAACCTCAAGACTGACTGAATTATTATCGGATTTTAGCTCGTCAAGAACCTCATCGGGAATTTTTATTCTGTACACATCAACTGTCGCGGAGAAAGATGCTGTTAGATCTATACTCGGTCCCCATTCGTTGAAGTTTAGGTCACTGACGTCCAACTCCACATCTAAATCTATACATGACCAATCGGCCTCATCCGCCGAGCATATCACTTCGTCGTTTGAGTCTAGAATTGCATGGTTTGGTTGGTAAGCAGTCGGGCTGGCAATAGATACACCCAAGTTGTCAGGCCCATTCGATCTTTCAACCAAGACAATAGAACCATCATCTGTAGCGGACGCTAACCAAGGAGGTAAAACCAATTCAAGAGTCAATTCTGTCGGTGGAAGATCCTCTGGGATCATGTCTTGAAGCAAATCTTGGCCAAATTCTGCCTGTATTTCTAAACCTGAATCCAATAATCTTTCGAAATCGTTTTCATCAATTGCATCCAAGATTCCGGTGGAGTCTCCGACTTCCTCTTTCAAAAGGTCAAGTAGTCTTAACTCAAAGGTAGAAGATGTTGAGCGAAGGTAAATTGGATGGGTCCCATCCATTGCTTTTGGACCCTCAATGCAGTAGTAGGCCTGTGTGCCAGGAGGTAGTGTTTCAGGGCAAGAGGGATGGGTGTAATTCAATCCTCCAGGGGAACCTGGAATTCCAACTGAGTTTGAATTAGAAACCCAAGACGCATCACTTAGTGTGATGTCTCCAACTGTTGAAACAGCACCTTCAATTGCATCGGAAACCAAATCCATTGGGAAGTTACTCGTGAAATTATCTAATTCCACCAAATCATTCTGATATGCCAACCTAATACCATCCGACGTTACCCACGGTATTTGCGCATTTTCAGTCACATCAACTAATGAAATGCCCCAATCGCTCATAGTTGATGCATCTATATGATTTATTCCAGCAACAATATCGACATATGCAGCATCTTCGTTTGATAGGTCAAGTGTAACTCTTAGGGTGATTCCTGTTTCATCAGGAGCGATTGCAACACTGCTTGTTTGGGTCGAATTTCTGTAACCAATTTCTACACTTACCTCGCGAGAAATTCTTTCTCCACCAGTTGGAGCATCTAAATTGTCGATATCCCATTGCGCTGCCATGTAGGATGGAGGTCCTGACTTAACCACCTGAATTCCAGTTGAGTCAACCGATTTAATTGTAGCAAAGTCAGGTGGGTTAATCACGAATACAGAATTATGTCCCGGTTCACTAAACAAATCGAATGATGAGGTAATATCAGACCCCATTACCAACATTCCACGATAAACTCTGTCAAGGGTTAATGGATCTACTGATCCAAGGTTGAATGTTGAGGTTGAAAGGGAAACACTTGCGGTTACTGAGAAACAAATCGGTGGGTCGAATACGTTGTTTGCAAGGCCGGCTTCGCTTGCTGTATCCATGCCAGGGTCGTCTGTGCACTGTGTTGTAATACCAGAATTAGTAATCGAACCAACATAATCAGATTCGATGGAATTGACAGAGCCAAAACCACTTGATAGCAGGTCTTCGATAGTGTCATTGACTTCAAGAATTAGTTTATCCTTGACAGTTTGAGTGCCTGCCCCTGTTGGAGTGTCGAAATAATTCCGAATTAGGTCTGCAGGCGCTCCATCCTCTGCACTCATCCCTTCAGCAGCGAGTGCTGCGTCCACACCAGGAATACTTCCCAATACTGAACGATTGTATTCTCTGAGTGCCCACGACATCTCCATCTCTATTGTAGAGGTATCAACCAAGTCAAATTCGTATACTCCTACTACCCAATCCTGCTGATTTTCTGTGCCATCATCGGCCTTATCCCAGGTATCACAGGTCCCGCCATTTAGTTGGCAGCTCTGCATTCCAGTTGCGCTAGCAAGGGGTGCTAGAAGAGACAACGCAAAAACGGAAATCAATGATAATGCAAGTCTGCGGTTCATGCTATCGTATAACCTGTATACTGGGACATTTAACATGCTTTGCCTCATCGACCCAAATATGCCTATCTCTCATGCACATGTTTGCGCGAGAGAAAATGCTAGTGATGAATATCAAAGATTGAAACAACAAAATTTGCTAAATCTAGAACTAAAACCTAGACCATATGGAGATTCTATCGCAATTCCCGTATTAACCGGAGATTTGGAGATAGAGTTCGAAGCAGTTGTGAGACACAACCCTCACTTTGAATTGGAAGCAATACTAGACAACCCTCCCAAAAAATGGGAAAAATTGGGAGATATGGCAATTTTCAAACAAGGCACAGATACGTCTGAGTGGAATCTCCAAGAGGTTGCAAAATCAGTCGGAGCAAATCGAATTGCAATTCAAAATGAAATAGACCCGGGGCCGATGAGAGAATCAAGGCTTGAATTAATTCATGGAGAGGACGGCTGGGTTGTGCACAAAGAGAACTTCATTGAATACGAGTTCGATGTAACTCAAGTAATGTTCTCATCAGGAAACGTGACTGAAAGAAGAAGAATGGGTGAAATCCAAACCAAAGACGAGACAATTGTCGATGCGTTTTGCGGCATTGGCTACTACACTCTTCCATTCCTAGTGCGTGGTTTAGCAAAGCACGTTCACGCTTGCGAAATAAATCCCAACAGCATAATAGCTCTGAGAAAAGGCTTGGAGCGTAATGGAGTCAGTGAAAGATGTACAATCCACGAAGGTGATAACAAAATCACAATGAAGAACTTACGCGGGATTGCAGATAGGGTAATTCTGGGCTTGATTCCATCATCAATGAACGCTTGGGGTAACGCCATTAGATGCCTCAAGCCACAAGGAGGAGTAATTCACATTCACATGAACGTCCATGAAGATGAAATAGAGGAATGGAGTGAAAAAACTGCAAAATGGTTTGCAACTGCATCTGGCA
>Ga0163109_10000731_pt1 | contig 26216 bp, 21 predicted proteins | sample CRUFie1St13metaG_FD_108704 | JGI IMG/M metagenome (GOLD analysis project Ga0163109, IMG submission 108704) | Marine microbial communities from the Costa Rica Dome - CRUD Field 142mm St13 metaG | ecosystem: Environmental > Aquatic > Marine > Oceanic > Photic zone | place: Costa Rica: the Eastern...
AGTTACCTTTATTCTATCTGCTGAATCAAGGATGTTTCCTTCCCGGAGTAGTGTTACCGTTCTTTGTCCAATTAATACTGGTAGCATGCAAGATGCCTTCAATCTAAATTGTGTTTCAGGTAGCATCTTGATGTACTCTACTGCCGCATCTAGGTGATCATTTGTGATGTTGAGATACTCATCATAAAGGGGCCTAAATTTGTCGATGTTCTTTTTTCTCAGTAAATCTTCAGGTGTTAAATCATGCCTGGCAAGAGCTTCTCTTGGTATGTAGCACCTTCCGAACCTCAAGTCTTCAGGAATGTCTCTTAGGATATTGATCATTTGTAATGCCTTACCGAATCTTATGCCCTTTGCAAAGAGTTCTTCTTCTTTGTATCTACCTAAAGATATTAGGTGAGCTAGAGACATTTTTGTCCAGAATGCTCCGACGCAGCCAGCCACTCTATAGGTGTAATCGTCCATTTCTTCATTATTTATTAGCGCAGAAATTTCTCCACCTTCTTTAGCCACGCCAAATCTATCTAAATCCAAAATTTGACCGCCAACTATTGTCTCTAGACATTCAAGCATTCTCTCTCGATCTGCCTCGGAATATTCCTGTAGACCTGCGATAACATCCGGAACATTTCTCAGTAGTTCAGCCTCGTTTTCATTGTCTTGAATGTCTGCGATTTCACTAAAGTTTGGTAAGGTTTCAGACCTTCCCTGTGCCACGTCATTGTATAAAGTTAGTAAACGCTTCAATTCTTCAGTTTCTCCCGCTTTTGAATCCGCTATAGTGTCTGCAACCCTTGCAAGGAGGTATAGCAAGCCTATCTGCCCGCGAATCTTCTTTGGAAGATACTTCAAAGTGGGGTAGAATGATCTAGATGTGGACTCCAGCAAAGAGTCGATTTTGGGATTCACAAGTACCGCCATTTTATTTCCTCACACACACCGAGGAGTGCTTGGTTTTTCACAATGTGGTATGATGGTGCTCAAATGGTTAGAATATTTAGGAGATGTTTCCTCAAAGTCTAGGCATAAATCAAACCCCTTTACATGGGATTTAATAGCAAGACTTTATTTTGAACTAACATAGCCACTAAATGAGGGGATAGATTTGCAGTGCGGCTCTTGTGTTGAAGAGATACCCGATGACAGCATATTCTGTCCAGAATGTGGTGCTCGACAAGAGATGAGTCGTGCCGGCGGACTGCCCGGTATTGGCGGAGTAGGCCTTGGTGGTCAAGAGGTGAGCGGAGGGCGAAACTTCGGTGTGGTATCCGGCGAGGCTGTAATGAATCAAAATATGCCTGGGATGCCAAATCAAGGTATGCCTCCGGGTATGATGCCTGATATTATGAGTCAGATCGCCCCGAATCTGGGGATGCCTCCTAGTAATACTGGTCTTCCTCCAGTTCAGGGCCTTCCACCATTAAATCAAAATCTAACTCAATCAAATGTTACTCCACTTCAGGGTCAGAATCCACCAAACATTGGTGGAGCGCGCAGTGATATGCCACCGTCTGCAAAAGGTCCGTCCTTGGCAAGTGGAGTGGGGCCGAACACACATGTCGGTGGGATTGGATCCCAGGTTGGAGGTACTGCAGTTTCAAACAATCCCGCCTTGTCTCCTACTGATGCGATGGTTAACAGAATCGCAGAAGCTGAAAGGGCAGTAAAAAATGAAAGGAGAAGTCAATGGCTCCAAATGAACCAGCAATCTGCTGCGAATGTCTTGTCATCAATCGGAGGCGAACTTCCTTCACATCTAAAAGGTCAGGAAGAAACAAGCACTGCGGAATTTTTGGCTAACGCAATTGGTTCTGGAAAGGATGATTCTGGAAACGATGCCTTATTCAAACGCATGTCTGAGGTTGCGGTTCGTAGGGTGGCTCGTAAAAGAGGAGTCGCAGTAGATACACCCCAAACAAAATTCGAAGGTGGTGTACTCACTGTCAACGTAACCTACATTGATGATGGAAGAGTATTGGATACTCCAGACGATCTTTCATCTGCGTTCGAACATGCGATCTCTACAGAAGTAGCCCTCAAGGGCTTGGATGCCGTGGTTGAAATCAGTCTCTTTAGGTCGAAGGACGGTTCAGTCGAAAAAATCGGTGAAGAGAATGTTGCTACAACCGAGGAGACTGATGAAGAGATGTTCGCATGTGAAGTTTGTGACGGACTCGTGAAGGAATCAGACTCAGAGTGTCCTCACTGTGGTGCTCTATTTGAAGACGAAGACGAAGAACCGGTAAGCGCACCTCCTGCACGCACAGGTGCCCCTCGTGGTCCATCAAGAGGCGGTCCTCCGGGACCTTCTCGCGGAGGTCCACCCGGTCCATCACGTTCCGGCGGCCCTCCTGGTCCATCGAGAGGTGGTCCCCCCGGAGGTGGCCCACCGAAGCGCAGCGGTCCTCCAGGCGGTGGACCCCCAAGCGGTGGCCCGGGCGGACCTCCAAAGAGAAGTGGTCCTCCCGGAGGTGGCCCACCAAAGCGCAGCGGCCCACCTGGTGGTGGTCCTCCAAGCGGTGGTCCCGGTGGCCCACCAAAGAGAGGCGGTCCTCCTGGTGGAGGCTCCTCAGGCGGCCCTCCGAAAAGAAGCGGTCCACCCGGAGGTGGCCCACCAGTATCGAAACGTGGAGGTCCTCCAGGTCCAAAGCGCGGTCCCCCAAAGTGAAACTCAAAATTCTGGACTCAATAAAGTCCAGACTAATTTCTAACTGAAATCAGCGTAGTCCAGCTTCCTTTAGGCTATTTAGAAGAACCTGTCCTAACTCGCTTGGGTCTCTTGCACAAGCAATTCCTGCTGCTTCAAATGCTGCAAATTTTTCTTCTGCAGTACCCTTGCCGCCGGAGATAATCGCTCCAGCGTGGCCCATTCTCTTTCCTGGTGGTGCTGTTGCACCGGCGACGAATCCTATAATTGGTTTTGAGCAGTTTTCTTTGGCCCATGCTGCAGCTTCCTGCTCAGCATTTCCTCCAATTTCTCCAATCATAACTATTGCCTCAGTTTGTGAGTCTGCCTCAAATGCAGCCAAGCACTCGATGAATCCTGTTCCGTTAACAGGATCCCCACCAATTCCAATACAGGTTGATTGACCTTCATCAATTGACATGGTCTGAGCAACTGCTTCATATGTCAGAGTTCCAGATTTTGAAACAATCCCTATTCTTCCCTTGGCATGAATGTGACCAGGCATAATACCCAACTTTGCTCCACCTGTGTCTCCAGGAGTAATAATTCCTGGACAATTTGGTCCGATTAGTCTGACATTCTCTCTGTTGGCAACATATGCTGCTGCTTTAACCATGTCAAGGGTTGGAATTCCCTCTGTGATACATACAATCACGCCTTTACCTTTCACAGTTTCAAACGCATTTGCCGCTTCCATAACTGCTTCACCAGCGAATGGCGGAGGAACGTAAATCACTGTTGCATCAGCATCAGTTGCTTTTATTGCTTCAACCATGCTATCGAATACCGGTACTCCCAGAACTTCTTGACCGCCTTTGCCGGGAGTGACTCCTCCAACCAGGTTTGTTCCATATTCGACCATTTTTCCAGCGTGGAACATTCCTTGTTTCCCTGTAATCCCTTGAACTAGAACCTTAGCATCTTCTTCAATCCAAATTGCCATTTCACTCACCGCCTCCAATTAGTGCCACGATTTTCTGAGCGCCATCTGCTAGGTCATCTGCCGGATGAATGTTCAAATCAGAAGCAGCCAAAATTGCCTTTCCTTCATCCACATTTGTTCCTGCTAGCCTAACGACTAGTGGGACGTCCAATCCTAGAGCTTCCGTTGCACCAATTACTCCACGAGCAATAATGTCACATCTCATGATTCCACCAAAGATGTTCACTAGAATTCCCTTGACGTTAGGGTCTTCAAGAATAATTGAGAAAGCAGTCTTAACCTGCTCTTCGTCAGCTCCGCCGCCAACATCTAGGAAGTTTGCAGGTTCTCCTCCGTACAGTTTGATAACGTCCATAGTTGCCATTGCAAGACCTGCTCCATTGACCAAGCATCCGATGTTTCCGTCCAGTTTTACATAAGACAATCCGGTTTCTTTTGCTCTTATTTCGACCTCTTCTTCCTCGGATAAATCCCTTAAATCACTCCAATCTTTGTGACGGAATTCGGCGTTTTCATCGAAACTAATTTTCGAGTCAAGAGCAACAATTTGATCATCTTCGGTTCTAACTAGTGGGTTTATCTCCACCATTGCGCAATCTTGTGAGATGAACATATCGTACATTTTTCCTAGCATTTTGAAGAATGACTTCAGGGCATTACCTGATAATCCTAGAGCCATTCCAAGGTCTCTCTTTTGGAATCCAAGTAGTCCAGAGTTAGGGTCGACGTTGATCTTGTGAATTAGTTCAGGTGTGTTGTGAGCAACGTCCTCAATATCCATGCCGCCCTCTGTCGATGCCATGATTAGAACATCCTTACTCTCCCTGTCTACTAATAATGCGAGGTAGTATTCGTGTGCGATTGCACAACCTGATTCAATGTAGAGGTTATTCACCATTTTTCCTTCTTCACCGGTTTGAATTGTGACTAGGATATTGCCCAAGATATTGGATGCATATGTTTCTACATCTTCTTTGGAAAAAGCGATTTTCACTCCCCCTTGCATAACTTCCTCACGAGTTTCTGGGTCGTACATAGTACCCTTTCCTCTTCCTCCAGCGTGGATCTGACTTTTCACTGCTACAACCTTGGATCCCAAGTTGTCGTATGCTTCTAGGGCTTGACTTACGCTAGTACAGTGTACACCGTCTAGGACAGGTACACCTGCCGCTTTGAGAAGGGCTTTTCCTTGATACTCGTGGATATTCATGACTCTCTCCAACTCCTCCCACCAAAAGGCGACCTTTGAATGATGCGATATCAAATCCGCTATCACACGATGCGTTCAATAGCCAAGTTGTACTCGGTCGTTGTATGCAGGTAGTCGTTCTTGCTGGTGGCGTTGGTTCACGTTTACGTCCGTGGACCAATGAGGTTCCAAAACCGCTGCTGCCCATGTTGGACGCAACACTGCTTGAGAGAGTTATAGAAGGGGTTCCTGACGGTCTTATTGACGAGGTGGTCGTTGCAGGCGGGTATAAAGTAGACCAAATCGAAGCATATTTTCGCAATGCTGATGTTGGTTTTGATGTTCGTATTGTCCCGGAAGATAGGCCGCTTGGTACAGGGGGGGCTCTTGGGAATTGTCGAGATGTAGTTTCTGGAAGGTTTGCTTGTTTTAACGGCGACATAGTGTCTTCTCTGAATTTTGGTGAAATGCTGCAACAGCATTCCAATATGGATGTGAAAGGAACACTAGCCCTTTGGGAAGTTGAAGATCCAACGAGGTTTGGAATCGTAGGTTTGGATGATGAGAGAAAAATTATCCAGTTCAAAGAGAAACCGAAGCCTGAGGAGGTTTTCTCTAATCTGATTAATGCAGGTTCTTACATTTTAGAGGAGGAAGTTTTTGACATAATGCCAAGAGGAAAGCATAGTCTAGAGCGAGACGTTTTCCCCGTTTTGGCACAAGAAGGGAGCCTAGCAGGATTTCCGTTTGAGGGATATTTCATCGACGCAGGCACACCAGCGAGTTGGCATGATGGTGTTACAAGATGCATCGCAGAAAATAGATTCAAAACAGGTCAAGTCTCAAACGGGAGTTGGCATCAAAGCGATTTAACCTCTGCAATCAATTCCATGGTGCAGGAAGGATGTATTGTCTCCGGAGAGGTTTTTGAGTCAACATTACTTTCAGGTTCTGAGGTAGAAGTTGGGGCAAAAGTTTCCAAATGCCTCATTGGTAAAGGAGCTGTCATTCAATCCGGTGCTGAATTGACAAGTGTTGTAGTTGGGCACGGAGTAACAGTCCCTGCCGGCCATATTCAAACCGAAGGCACGATATGAATCGCAGTCTCCAAAAAGGATGGGTTCACAGCCCTACTCATGGATGCACCACTTATTGTAGTGAACTTCAAGACTTATTCTACCGCTATGGCTGAACATGCTGAAACTCTTGGAAAGTTAATGGCTGACGTGGAAACTGATGCCAGGATGGTTGCGGTTGCAAGCGCATTTGACTTATCCAGCGTCAGTTCTATTTCAGGATTAGAGGTATGGGCTCAACATTTAGATCCAGTTGGACAAGGTAGTCACACCGGATGGCTAGAACCACAGACTGCAATCGCTAGAGGTGCATCTGGTACAATTATCAATCACGCTGAACACAAGGTTTCAATTGACCATGTAAGAGACTTGATGTCAATGTTGCCTAATGACTTCCCAATCTGTGCATGTGCGGCAGATGTTGCCGAGGCTAGAGCATTAGCAGAATTGGGGCCAACTTTCATTGCCGTAGAGCCGCCTGAATTAATCGGTGGCGATATCTCAGTTACTACCGCAGACCCTGCAATTGTATCAGATACAGTTGCAGCGGTGAAGGAGGTAAACTCGAATGTCAGAGTACTATGTGGTGCCGGAGTAAAGAATGGTCAAGATGTTGCAACCGCAATTTCCCTTGGTGCAGAAGGTGTACTACTAGCGAGTGGAGTAACTAAGGCCAGGGATACAGCAAGTGTACTAAGTGACTTGGTTTCTTTACTTTGAATCGGTATTCCGGGCTAGATTTTATAATAGCAAATAATCAATTGCTTCTCGTGACGATAGGGTACAGTCTTCTTCCTGATGAGGCACCTTACACTAACTCGATTGAGGTAGTTCATAGTGAGAAAAAAGAGGCACATGTTTGCATTCTTGATGGTTGTTTAAGAGGGAAAAGGGGAAACACCAATTATTGTCGCGAGCACAAGTCGATAGGCAGGATCATTGAAGGGAAAATTGCCCGAGAAAAAGCGAATAGAGTTGACCCTAGCATTTCGATGTACGAAGAAGCACTGCGAATTCAGAAATCACCCTCGTGGTCGGTATTATTTGATGAGTTGATGAAGATTATTTTCTATAAAATTATAATTTTCTTTTTATTTTACATCACTGTGATTATGCCAATTCAGGGATTAGCTGAAAGTTCCGAAGATCAACGGTGGTACAGCTAAACCCGTTCTCAAAATAAATACAGTTTTCACCGGGTTAACAATTATATGTTCAACAGTAGATGTATACACATGGTAACAGGTGGTGAAATTATGGGGGAACAGACTCCACCGAGTATATACATTGACCTAAATCAGTCGCCAGAAAAAGCGCCACATCTTTGCAAGTTTGAAGATTGCTCAAGACCGAGGAGGGGCTACAATGATTTCTGTAGACAACACAGGGCTATCGGAAAAATAATCTCTGGTAAAATCGCTCGAGCCAAAGCCGTTGCTGAAATTGATGCTAGAGATAAATCCGATGAAGTCATTGAAGTTAATCGAATAGGTTCAGGGTCTGAAAATGACCGTGTTGTAGTAAAATCATTTTGGGGAGAACTTGCTTTATGGTTAGGGCTAGAACTTGGCCTTTACCTAATCATTTTGTTGTTTATGTTACCAATTATGATCCTTGGGTAAACATTTCACTTTCGTTTTTTAGAAGCCTTAGCCATTTCAAGAGCAGATTGTTCTAATTTTGCTCTATGCAAATCTTCCCCACCAGGGCATGTGTCTCTATGGCCGCAATTCCGGCACGTTTGTTTGGATTTAGCCAGAGGAATCTGTGATAAATCACAAGTTAACCCAAGCCTGTAATGTAAGTCAATCATCGCCTTCATGTCTGAATTAATCATATGCTTTGAGTCTTCCAAATCTCTTTCCGTACACCTTTCCTTCCAGAGTTTCCACCTTCCATTATTCCAATATAAATTCTCAACAATGTAACGCTCAGGATTCGCAGGCAGGCCATTTTGTTGCATTGCCCACTCTACCATTACCATATTTTCGAGATAATTGTCATCACGAGGACAGGATACACCTTGAACAGTGAATCTCAGTAAGTGACAAGTCTTGCCAGAAAACCAAACAAGATCCGGTGAAATATGCAATTTGTATTTTCCGAGTTCTGTCTTCTGCAATCTTGAGAAAAGGTACCATTGAGTGATTTTTCCGCTTAATATATCGTAAACTGGGTTTGATTGCATTACAGCATGGAACCTGTGACAAGCAATTTCCACTAATCGGTTCACCCGGTTTGGGGCTATTTGTGACCTTAAGTCACTTATTCCACCAATCCTAGTCTCAATTATTTCAATTACTGATTTTTGCCTAAACATCCCGCCGATTATTCTATTCCTTATCTTCCCTGCTAGGTCTCTTTCAATCCAAGAATATCCTTCCTTGAATGCGGTGAGCCTGTCTATGATTACTCCACGTAAGGCTCTTTGCATCAATCTCCAAGGCGATGACCAATCGGAGATGTTTCTCAAATGCTGATTGAAACCACCTTGCCTTTTGGCAAAACCATACTTCAGAACCCAAGCTCTCGGGCATTGGTTCATCAGACTGCGTCTGCTTATTGACCAGATTTTTGGACGGTTTGCTATTGCTGCTTTCCTTGCTTCCATAAACCGGTCGAATTACTTCAAAGATAGTCAATCCTTCGCTCTAATTGAATCTCAACGATTAATGATTACACGTAGTTGTGATGGACAATCTCCTTGGTTGGCCCTCTGCCTAAAACGGTCTTTGTTTCAATTACAACTGGGCCTATGCTTCTCATTGAATTGATTCCGACTATGTATGATGCGAATTTTGCGCTATTCTTACCACGTTGACTTGTAATTCCATAATATGACATTATGTCTGCAGAACCGCAAATTGTGATAATTTTGAGATTTGGACAATCTCGGATTGCTTCTTGGAATTTTGGAAAGAACTCATTAGGGTGTATATTCAAGAAATCTAAATCAATAATTAACCAATGGTTACAACAATTGTATCCAAAGTCCCGAGGCCAGTAACAAACTGGCATGCCATTATTTCCAAAGCAGTCTTTCAGTGGTCTATCAGAGATTAATGCATCTTCAAAGCAGGGTATTTGGTCCCAGCCAGATGATTCGCAGATTAATTCTAAATGTTCTTCATTACTATACATACTTCTATCGATATAGGTGGGGTTACTTTAACCCAACGAATTTTACGATAAATGGAATTTTGTACAGTCAATTTTCAAACAAATAAATGGTTAGTCGATACGGAAGAGGCATTCTGTAGGGCGTTTGAAGAATTTGTGTCGGTATTTAGCTATAATTCTGTAGCCAATATCGCGTATTGGTAGAGGAATAATCCAGAAAACTGGGAACCACATTTTGTAGTACCATTTCATGTAAAGCAGACAACGAATTCCCGCCGCTGACCGAATGTACGATTTTCCATTTCGGATTAGATATACCGAGTCTGCATCTTGTTGTTTCTTCGGCAATTTTGCGATCATTTCTTGTCCTTCATCGGATAGAATGGGACGATATCCGATATCTTTGCCTCTTCCAAGTCTCTTATCCATGAATGTGGCAAGTCTATGGCATAATCCACAATCACCATCGAGAAGCAAGAAATCTCTTCCGCTCATACTTCAACCTCCTCGATTGACCAAGTTAGGACGTAAACTCCAGCAGATGAGTGTACATATTGAGGATTCATCACATCTATCCCTAAGTTGTAAGATTCGGTCAATGAATTATCCTTGAGTGAAACTTCGGCTTCCTGGAATACCCATGGCTCATGGAGAGTGTATGCCATGTGCAATTTTCCTTTGTGTTCAGTGTAGAGTGAGTAGCGTTCGAAAAGGAAGTACTCGAGAGTATTAGCCTCAGCCTGCATTTTTTGTCCTAAGTGACTACATTCGCCTTCCAGAGTAACTCCATCGCTGCTTCTCTTTGAGTACCATTGGAATGAATTGCCAGTTGTTTTCAGCTTACACTTTGCATACCTGTAAGGCAATCCGTATGCCTTTGGAGCATGCCAACATGTAATCTTACTTTGTGCGTCTAGGGTGAGAAATAAAACTCCAGGTATGCCATTCTTTTTCACATAAGTGCGAATGTTGAATTCGGGAAATGTCGAAATTCCGGGTACTGCAGGGAGAAATCTAGGTCTAACATTCCGCATTTGAAATGGAATAGTACCAACGTACGCCTTACCTTCAAACAGGTCAATTTCTAGGTCATCAGGGATGTATGGGGCTAGATTACGAGGCTCAACCTCCCAGTGCATGAAAGTGAGATTCCTCCATTCTTGAGATAGCGCGTGAGGTCTATCTGGCATTGGGAAAGGAACGTGTTCTCTGCTAATCTTTCTAACCATTGAAAACACTCAGAACCCCGATATCACTTGCATAGAATACGCCATTTACAAGGCACCAAAGAGAGATTGGAATCAATGCCCAACCTAATGCTTGAGAAAATGGCTGAGATCCAAATGAACCGAATGCTCTTGAGATAGGCCCTCCCCATGATGCGATGAACCTGATCAAGAGGGTTAGAACGCCTGCAGCCAGTACGTGTAGAATAAGAAGTAGTGGTCCTAGTGCGTATCCTAATCCACCAGTCATTGTGGTTGCAGTGACGCCTTGTGTGAGTGTAGCTGGGAAGGCTAACCAGATGAACCAACCCATCCAAAATCCAATCAGAAGGTCCCTTTCGACGTCTTCTACTTCTCTCCAATTTCTGAAAGACTCCGAATACACCCTATACAGTTTGCCTGCGACGAATTCAATTTCTTTTGGTGTTCCAACCATTGAAGCTCTAACTGCTGCAGTGAAGAACCAAGTTAGCAATGCAAGGTCCAGCCATGTTCTCATATCGTTATCACCCGGGATGAATGACATAATGAGCGGTCCAATGTTCACCATCAAGAAACCGAGTCCTCCAGCAAGAGCGACACTTCCCCAAAATGAGCCTGGAATGAGTGGTTCTTCAGGTACTTCGTACTTCTTACGAGGTAGGGCAACAAGCAGCATCGCAAGTCCAGGTCCCCATAACAGACTGAGAGTTGCAATGGTAGATTGTTGACCTCCATATCCAATGTTTTCAACTGCATCGATTATGTCTTCAGAACCCGCTGTTCTCGGAGCAGAATAAGCGACATGTCCTGACGAATCGATGACAACTATAGAATCTGAAACTCCATGAGGCATTCTCTGTGCAAAACGACTCTCACTATCGTCGATGAGTATTGGCCAAGTTGCATTAGTTATGTCCGCAATGATGTCTAAATCATCCATTCTAACATTTTCTCCAGTGACTACCTGTACGATACTAACCTCGTCACCAAGCCTTTCAGCAACATTTTGCAACTGTTTACTTTGGTCAACTGCATTTGAGGAAGCAGGCAGGGTAATCCCGATTACAACTGCAGATTTACCTTCCATCAGATCGTCCAATGATACAGAACCGTTGCCATTTTGATGGAGAATGAATGATGGTGAGCGAGCATCATCTGCGACTATTGATTCTCCACCGAGGTCTGGGATTGTACTTGCTAACGGAATCATCAGTATCGCCATTACAATCAGTGCAGCCATTAGGGGTGGAGGCAAGAGTAGTCCTTGCCTAAGTTGCGAAATTAGGTATGCTATTACAGCTACAAAACCGGATATTGATAGCCACAAGAATGCGCTAGCTAACGGCTCCTCATCGGATTCAACGTTAAATCGAATGATTCCTTCATGGTCGCAATTATCTCCTGCAGTCCCGTATATTCCAGTATCAACAGTCTTTAGACACACAATGAGAACATTATCCCCTGCAGGTAATGGGTTTGTTCCAGTCCAAACGGTTGAAGGCCTTCCAAGGTCATCATCTCTCGAGTATTTTTCGCTAGTGGCAGTAAACGCTTCGACCCTCAAATCATCGTCAAAAACTCTCTCTTCATCGGGTTCAACTGGGCCGAAAATATTCAGTCCAGTGAAATCTTTGTCAAGATCATCGAATCCCCAAGGCAGGGTTGCAACGAGTTGAATGTGAGCTAGTCTAGCATCATCTACGGTTACCTCTACGACAGGAGAGAACAAATCTCCAACAATTACAATTCCGCCTGCATATTCTCCGCTACCGCCCCATTCCAAGTTTATGCTGTATGGGCAAGATGTTGTTGCAGTCATAGAGTAAGAGATAATATCATTCGGCATTGCACTGATGTTCGCAATTTCAACTTGAGTGGACAAATTATGAGCTTCACCAGCAGACCTGTATACGTTTTCTGTCACGCTACCAAAGTAACTGTAATTTCCAATCTGTACTTGTGTTTCTATAGTAACTGGGAACTGTGTTCTGCATTGAGCAAGCGGGAAACCAGTGCCTGCTTGAACGTATGCTGCGATGAACGTTGAAATCTCAAACGAACCACTGAATCCCATTTCTAGTGGTGGCATTGAGAGTGGCCCAATCGAAACACTCTGTCCTGCTTGCAATTGTGTACTTCCCATTGCAGAACCCTGATAATCTCTGGTCAAGTTAACCTCGCTTTCTGAACCACTTAGGTAGATTCGGTGAAATTGATTACCTTCCCAACGAACATAACCTGGCTCGAAAATTTCATCTTCTCCAGATGCGTTTATGATTACAGGTGTAAGTGCAGGGATGCATATACAGAGAAGGGCAAGAATAGCCATCCATCTTCTCTGCATAATACCACCCAAGCGCTATGAGTAGAAGAACCCACATCATAGATGTGGGAATTCTAAGTACCACCACATTACGATTATTCCGAAGGTTATCGCAGCAGCATTTACAGTCCCTTTAGTCATTAATCCACGGTTTTCTAGGACTGCACCAAGTACGCTATCAACCTGACAACCAAGCCATCCAACAACAGCAATCATTACCGCAAGATTCAGGTCTTGTTCAGAGGCAAATGCAAGAATTGCAATGATGCTAGAGCCGACTAATGCAGCGATTTGTCCATTTGGAGAAAATCCACCATTTAGTCCTGGTTCACACTTTTTCATAGTCGTTATCATTCGAACTCTATCATCCAAGCAGCCAATTTCCGATGCGAAGGTATCTGCTGCTGCAACAGATACAGCTGCTGAGAACAGCCACAATCCATTTTCATGGTCGTCTAACAAAAATGCGATTATGGCGACCAATCCAGGCAACCCTCCATTTGCGACAACATTTCCCCAACTTCGGTGTCCATCACTTGATTCAGAGAGTCCTTTTTCCGTTTTCTCGTTGAATCTCCATTTTGTTGCTTTGTGCGCAGTTCCCAAGAATCCAAGTAAAATCATCAGCCAAGTCCAGTGGCCCAAGGCGCCAACTGTTAGTCCCAAGGCAGCTGCAGCGTAAACTCCGGTTCTGTCTAGTACTCTATATTTTTCAGAAATGAGGACTAAGACGCTAACTACGCCTATGGTAACCAGCAGGTTACCCTGAACTAGGCCAGGTTCCATGATGTCAACCATGTCTCTCCTCTTCTTTGCCGACGAGAATCTACGTCTATACCTTACGCTTGTATTTGTTTCAAAAAAACGGTTTTGAAACCTTTGAAATCATGACGGGAGATGCATGACTGCGGCTAATATTTCTCTTCCAATTACCCATAAAGTTACAATCATCACGACAATCCATGAAAGGCTTGCAATAACTTGCAGAATTATATCCTGTTCCATGAATAACCAAGAGACAAGCCAGCTGCTACCATTCCATGCAGCGTGACCAATTATAGCAAGACTGATACCCAACGCAGGGTTTTTTGGTAAAGTCCAAACTCTGTCGTATGGCTTGTAAAGCCAGCTCCTGACAGTTTTGCCAATTATACTCAGCTCTCTTTGTGTGTTTACAATTTGGCCAGATGAACCATCAAAAACCACCCATGTCGTATTATCCTCGTGTGGATTGTCATCAGTCGTAATTCCTCTTTTTGTACATAGATACCATCCTATTGACACACCAGATAAACCAGTCCACAGAGCATGCCCGGGTATTGAGCCGATTCCTCTGATTACTGTCGTTAGAGAGTAGGTAACTGCAAGTCCACTAAACGAACCTAAGATGTATTGCAAGTTTTCCAGTAATGCAAAACCAAGGCCAACAGAGAACCCGATTTGGAAACCTCTTTTTGGGGAATCTATCAGTTTGTACAAACTCAATACGAAGACGGCTTTACACAATTCCTCTCCAACTGGTGCGCTTACTGTAAGTATCAGGAATTCTCCAATTGAACCGGGTCCAAAAGTTTCAAACCCAATAAAAATTAGGAGTAGTGGGAATAGTAAGGAGTTAATTACAATTGCAGGGAATGTTGAGAGCATTCCCGCCACAAGCATTTTTTCGCCTTCGATTTTTGTTGTCATCAACTGAAAATACCTAGTTGAGAATGCCCACCAAGCATGAACCGGTAATGAAAATCCGAACAACCATGCAGGTACTCCAACCAAAACTGCAAGCAATAGCCAAACTGGGTCGTCGCTCAACATTGCAGGAAGTAATCCCAAGAATGCCGTGATAACAGTTAATGAAAATACGATCCAAAGGGTCGAAGTAGGTGGCATTTCAAGAGGTGGTGAGTCCTTGATCAAATGATGGGAAAATGAGGTGGGTATTGGTGTTACAAGCATACGTGAATCAGGAAGCATGTGTTGAGTTGTGCCGTTTGGTTCAGGCGAGGCCATGATTACATGAGTCAATTTTGGACGTCGAGCGGTTATGAAAATAAGAATAAGTGGTAATGAGCAGATCAACGAAATCACAGTAAGACTACCATCGCCGTCTATCAATCCAAATAATGCCAAAATCATCGTATTCGAGATTACATAGAGAAGCAAAACGATTCCAAGCATTCTCCATATTGCGCTCCATGGTGATGATTTGGATGCTAATGCAAGCCCTTTTGGAGGTGGCGTAAGAGGTGCCATCATGGGTTGCATGGTTGTGCTAGAGGGCATTCACTAAACCAATCTTGTCATTGGTCCCCGCTCAGTTCGCCCATCACTCGTCACTGAAACAGCAGTCCGCTCAAGTGCGCTCATCATCGCAGGGATTGGCCCTAACGGTGGTTGTGATATAATCATCCGGTTGCCAAAAACATCTATTCATTAACAAAATGAGTAAATTTTGAATTATGAACTGGTTAGACTGGTTGTTTGCACCTAGGATTGACCACAGAGGGTGGCAGACTCCTAGTGAAGCATCCAGAATCTTTCTGATTGTCACCTTGTTATTGGTGGGTTGGTGGTATTGGGATTCCACAAGTGAAAATCTGTTCATGTGGTTTGGAATGACTATTCTAGTTTCTACCCCGATTCTATCTATCGGATGGTACTTACTTTCACTAATTGCTAAAAGCCGAGAGGTCCAACTTCTCACACCGAAGGTACGCAAACCCTTGGAAGAGAAAGGCAGGTTGCCTTCTCAATTCAAGAACCCATAAGTCCAGTCATGTGGCGGAGCGAAGGTTTCCTTGATTGAACGAGGGCTTACCCATCTCAATAGGTTGAGAGGTGAACCAGCTTTGTCGTTTGTACCGCTTCCTCTTGCACCGCCAAAAGGCTGCTGACCAACAACAGCACCTGTTGGCTTGTCGTTGATATAGAAGTTTCCGGCACTGTACCTCAAAGCCTCAATCGCAGTTTCGATATTTCTTCTGTCAGTTGCGAAAATTGAACCAGTTAGAGCGTACTCTGAAGTGGTGTCACAGACCTCAAGGATTCTTTCGAAATCGTCATCCGGATAAACGTGGATTGAAAGTACTGGTCCAAAGATCTCCTCTGCCATTGTTTCATATCTTGAGTCCTTACAGATGATCGTTGTTGGTTCGATGAAGTATCCTGTTTTGTCATCGTAGCCTCCACCTGTCACGATTTCGCAACCAGGGTCCTCACGAGCTCTGTCGATGTATCCCGTGATATTGTCGTACGATTTTCTGTCAATAACTGCGGACATGAAGTTTGAAAAATCTCTTGGATCTCCCATTCTAATCTTTGAAACCTCTTCGCAGTATTCATCTTTAATCTGTGCCCAAACGCTCTCAGGAATGTAAGCACGGCTTGCTGCACTGCACTTTTGTCCTTGGAACTCAAACGCGCCACGAAGTAGTGCAATGGTTAGTGCACGAGTGTCACAGTCAGGGTGGGCAACAATGAAGTCTTTACCACCAGTTTCTCCTACAATTCTTGGGTATGAACGCATGTTCTCTAGATTGTTTGCAATATCTTTCCACATCTTTCTGAAAACCGCTGTTGAACCAGTGAAGTGAACTCCTGCTAGTTCTGGGTGAGACATACAGATGTCTCCAACAACGCTTGCCTTACCGGGGATGAAATTGATTACACCTGCTGGTAGACCTGCATCCATCATTAGTTTCATCAATCTATAGTTCGATACATAGGAATTCCTTGAGGGCTTCCAAACTCCTGTGTTACCCATAATTGCAGCACTAGATGGTAGGTTAGCAGCGATGCTACTGAAATTGAATGGAGTAACGCTGAAAACGAATCCTTCCAGTGGTCTCACTTCGCTTGAGTTCCACATTGAAGATGGGGAGACTGGTGGTTGTAAGTCCTCATATATCTGGCGGCAATAATCGCTGTTAAATCTCCAAAAGTCAATCAGTTCGCAAGCTGAATCAATTTCTGCTTGATGGCATGTCTTTGATTGGTTCAACATAGTGGATGCGTTTATTTCTGCTCTTCTTGGTCCGGCGAGTAATTCGCTTGCTTTCAAGAAAATAGCACAGCGGGACTCCCATGGCATGGTTGACCACATTTTGTGAGCATTTAGCGCAGCATCGATTGCAGCCTTGACTTCCTTCTCACCAGCCATGTGTACCCTTGCAATTACGTGACTGTGGTCGTGTGGCATAACTTGTTCAATAGTGTCTCCAGTGAAAACTTCCTCACCATTTATGATACATGGAATCTCCAAAACTTCTCTTTCCTGCTTTTCGAGTTCAGCCTTCAGTAAAGTTCTCTCATTGCTTCCTGGAAGGTATCCTAAAACAGGCTCGTTTACAGGGGTCGGGGGTCGAACTACGTTGTTCACCATATCCAAGCCGAGGGGGTGTGGCACAAAATAATGCCCATCAGTAAAGATGGGCCATTTTCTGTCTAACTTTCCTGAGTTTTGGTGCTACAACCATTTGACAGTAGCCATTTCCTGGGTTCTGTTGGAAATAATTGTGGTGGTATTCTTCAGCCTCGTGGTAATTTGACAATTCAGTTACTTCAGTAACGATTTCGTCATCAAAGTAATTCTGGAAATCATCGATTACTCTGTCAGCAGTCAATTTTTGTTCATCATCTAGATAGAAAATTGCTGACCTGTATTGTGTTCCAATATCATTTCCTTGGCGGTTGAGTTGGGTTGGGTCGTGTACTGTGAAGAAGACCTCAAGAATTGTTTGATAGGAGATTACAGATTCATCAAAAATGATTTCTACAACCTCAGCGTGACCAGTTCCACCGCCACAAACAGAATTGTAATTTGGATTTGGATCGTGACCCCCAGCGTATCCCGGTAATGCGGATTTAACCCCTTTCATGTCCTTGTAAGCACCTTCTACGCACCAGAAACATCCACCTGCAATGACAGCTCTTGCCATAACCGAGCCTCTACATTATGGTATATTGAACCCTGTTATTCCCTAAGAATGCGGGGACATAATAGGGCTGTACTTAATCCCGATAACATGCGAGTCGCCCTTCTCGTGCTTGTTCTTCTCCTCGGTAATGTGCCGATTGAAGTGGAAGCAACTTCAGGTCGGGCGATTACTGCAGAGATTGTCCTCAACGATTTTGTCTGGGAATCAGATGATGATATACTCGTCGAAGTATATGTTTCAGGTGCACCATTTAATCGAGACATAACGCTAGAATGGGAATTGAGGGATGAGGATGGAATTATCAAGTCAGACGTAATCGTATTTAGGATGGGTGGCTCAACACACATAGTTCAGTTTAATTTGAGTGAATTCTACTCTGGTGGAACTTACCACGATATTATTGTTGATGTCAGTTTAGATTCAACAATTGTCAGTGACAATTTCCCGTTCACGGTTTTGCGTAATTCTATTCTCGAATCAGCATCTAATCTAGTAGTATTCGGTGATTCTCTTTCTGATATGGGTAATGGAAACAATAGTGCGATAGTTTCAGTCATTTTTACATCCCCACCGTATTGGCAGGGTAGGTTTTCAAATGGTCCAGTTTGGATTGAGCATATTTCAGATTCATACGGGTTGACAACCACGTTTGGTGATGGGACTGCACCCGGGGATAACCGTGCATTTGGAGGTTCACAAACGGGGCAGGGCTACGCATACCTAACATTGCCAAATGTTGGAACTCAAATCAATAATTATCTTGCAAACGTGCAATCGAGTTTCACAAATTCTGATGTAATTTTCCTCTGGGCAGGTGGGAATGATTTCCTGTATGGTTCAGGAAATCCAGACTTAATCAGTCAAAACATGGCATCCCATATTCGGGCTTTAGAAGCAGCAGGAGCAACTCGTTTTGTTGTTGCAAACCTGCCTCCATTGGAGTTGACACCAGAGGGAGCGTCACGTTCTGCGCAGCAACAAGCAACCATGGCCTCTGACGTTGTGACGTACAACGCTAAACTTGCGCAAGAAATAACCAACTTATCCACATCATTGAATATAGATATTACATTAATTGATGCTTGGTCTATTTTCAATCAAATCGTGAATAATGCGGACCATGTTGGAATCACCAACACTCAGGATCAAGCGTGCACAGGTGGTTCATCAGTTCCATTAGTGCCTTTACCCATTTGTGGCTCTGGGGCAACGATTGTTTCAAACGTTGGTGAGTATCTATTTTTTGACAAAGCTCACCCAACTGCTACAATGCACAAAATAATCGGGAAATTTGCTGTGATTGAAATTGGAGATGATGATACAGACGGCGATGGAGTAATTGATTCACTCGATGATTGTGATTGGACTCAAGACCCAAGCACGGTAAATTCCAACGGATGTGATTGGAATCAACAAGATGAAGACATGGACGGAATTAGCAATTCAGATGATGATTGCTTAGGAACAAATTCAGGATATGATGTAGATGATTTTGGATGTGCCGATTACCAAAAAGATACTGATGGCGATGGTCTAACAGATGATGTTGACCCATGTCCCTATGATGTTCCTGGCAGTGACCACGATTATGACGGTTGTATTGATTTGGTCGATGCTGATGACGATAATGACGGTGTTGTGGATGAATCAGACAGATGTCCTTTAGGCCAAGTTGGTGTACATTCTAACGATTTTGACCAAGATGGTTGTCATGACGATGAGGATTTAGACGACGACCAAGATGGTTTATCTGATGAAGATGAAGACAGCGCAGGCAGCAACCCATTTGATGTGGACACTGATGATGATGGTGTGTGGGACGGACAAGATGCCTTCCCTACTAATCCTGATGAATGGAAAGATTCTGATTTAGATGGTTATGGAGATAACTCTGATGATTTCCCATACGATGATTCTGAATGGGCAGACTCTGATTACGACGATGTTGGAGATAATTCCGATAAGTTTCCAAATGACCCAACAGAGTGGGATGATTCCGACTTTGACGGAATAGGTGACAATTCTGATGTTTGTCCATTTACAGCTGGCACCTCAATATTCCCTAAAGGATGTCCTGATAGAGACGGTGACGGATACTCTGATGAATCGGATGAATTCCCTGATGACGCAAATGATTGGGCGGATTCTGATTCTGACGGATATGGCGACAACAACGACGCATTTCACAACGATCCGTCTGAATGGTTAGACTCAGATTCAGATGGATATGGCGATAATCAAGACGTTTTCCCAACCGATGAAACAGAATGGTTTGATAGCGATTTTGATGGCTGTGGAGATAATACAGATGCTTTCCCACTCGACGCTACGGAGTGCTTTGATTCGGACTTAGATGGAGTTGGAGACAATAGTGACCCATGGCCAAATGATTCAAGAGAATGGATGGACAGTGACTTTGACGGAGTTGGAGATAATTCAGATTTTGACCCGTTTGATGCTTCTGAAACTAAAGACACCGATGGTGATGGAGTTGGTGACAATGAAGACCTGTGGCCGCTGGATTCGACTAGAAAGAGAGACAGTGATGGAGATGGAGTGGCCGATTCGGAAGATTCATTCCCCAATAATTCAGGTCTGTCTTCTTGGGTTGGGCCATTTGTCTCATTGGTGATATTTGGCGGAATTATTGCATTTGGTATATTTTATGTTAAAAAATTAAAAAACCAAAAAAGTGTGACGGAAGAATGGCATACTGAGCGGCCATTGGCAGCTCCATCTTTTGAGGATTGGAAGTAACTGAATATCAATTGTAACATTATTGTTTTTTTTCGCATACTCCTTTTCATATACAGTAAGCCGTTGGGCCAACGAGGTGAGAGCGTGAAAGATTTAGGGTCCCCTAAAATTGACTTGACACGATTCTTTTCAGAATCAAGTGTTCACGAGATTAATGGGCGCAAAGTCGACTCAAAAGAACTCATAAATGGAGTTAGCATGATTTCAATGAAAATTGATCAAGATAATGTTGATTCTGTCAAATATTTTACCTCCGAAGGACTTTCGAAAGAGGATCGACTTGCTTACATAACAAAAATCAAGAACGCCCTCGAGGCAGATGTATTCGAGTTGTCAACATGCAATCGAGTGTTGTTTGTCGGTTTTGGTATCGATAGTAAGCGATTAGAGGCGGCCATTTTACAAGTCGCAGGATTAAATAAAGCCCCGTTTGAGCATCAAAATGGCCTAGATGTCTGGAGACATTTAGTCAAAGTTTGCAGCGGTCTCGACTCATTCATAATCGGAGAATTACAGGTTATGTCTCAGTTCAGAGGCTCAGTAGCACTGCATCGTCAGAATGGACTTTTGAGTGACATCAACAGCTCGTTCTTCGATCATGTAATATCTGCTAATAGAATGATTAGACGCGAATTTGGGTTCACGAAAACTACCGAATCCATGCTTAATTTGGCGACCAGCGCATTAGAAGAAGCAGTCTCAGCGCACTCCAGTAATTCTTCAATAGTTCTAGGATTCGGAGACATGGGTTCCAAAGCTATCGAAGTTTTGCTAGATTTGGGTCAAAGCAACATCGTTGTAATGACTAGGTCTCCAGAAAAAGCCATCCAGAGAAACCCTGAATTGTCCTCCCAAGTCAAAGTAATGACCTTTGATGAATGGAAAGGGGCAGATTTAGAACCGAATTTAGTTATTTCAACCATCAGAAATAATCAACCAACCTTCAATAAAAGCAATCCTATACCTATCAATAATGAAGCGATGATAATGGATTTCTCATGGCCTCCTTCAATAGGCGATGACGGTGTCGGAGAAAACCAAGTACTCTATGGTATGGAGCATTGGATAAGAGTCGCTCACAGGCTGGGCATAGAATGGGACTACAGTTCCATTGTAAATCAAAGCGAGATTCTGATTAGTGAGATTCAAGAAAAATTCATGAATGCACTTACAGACAGATCCCGTTCTAAATTCCGAGCTTACATGTATCAAACTCTTGAGAAATTATCAGTTGAATGGCAGTCATCCAAGTACGTAGAAGATTCTGGAGAGCAACTAGGTGCTTTTTCTAGAGAAATTGCTACGTGGATATGCAATCAGGAAGGGCCATTTTCCAATGATGATTTAACAGCAATGATGATGGCAACCAATAGACCATTAAACCGAAATCTTCTACAAAAAGTTGCTAACGATGTAAATGATGCAATAAACAGTATCAACGAGATGTCAACTTTCCCGGGGGAAAATTCTTGACCATAAGAATTGGGACTAGAACTTCAAATCTTGCAATGTGGCAAGCCAATAAAGTTCAGAAAATGCTCGAAGTTAATGGCTTGGAAACTAAAATCATTGGTATAAATTCGCAAGGTGACAAATCACTTGGTGGCGACTTATCTTCCTCAGTCGGTCAATTTATTCAGTCGGTGGATGCAGAGTTAGTATCCGGTGATGTCGACATAACGGTTCACTCAAGTAAGGATGTTCCCGTCGATGTGGATGTGAGCATCAAAAATCTGGCGTATCTGGAAAGAGGATGTACTCACGATTTTTTGATTTTTAAAAAAAACGAATCACATCACTCTTTAGTCGAATTACTTGCTACAGAAGAAGAGGCATCGCTGGATGAAGCCCTGAATATTATACCCAAAGCAGGGATGGTTGGGACGGTATCAGGTCGTCGACAATCATTCCTTCTCAGCAATCGACCGGACATCATTCCAATCGCTGTTCGTGGCCAAGTCGAAACTAGGTTGAAGCGCCTTTCTGAAGGTCGAGTTCATGGTTTAATTTTAGCAGAAATTGGCATAAAAAGATTGCATGAGATAGGAGCACTTCCAGACTGGGTCTCGGAATTCAGTGCCGTGAGAATCGAGGAAAAAAAATGGCCTACAGCACCAGGACAAGGTGCCCTGTCTGTACATTGCAGGGCTGAAGATTACGACAAATTTAGTAATTTAAGGTCAATATTGAACCATAGTGAAACTGAAAATAATGTAAGACGAGAAAGACAGATTCTGAAATCTATTGGGGGGGGATGCCTCTATCCAGCAGGCATCAAAGTAAATGATGATGTTGCTTCCGTACAAATTTCACCAAGTAACTGGAGGGAGATTTTCTCAAAAGGTCTTGATTTTCCTGTAGAAAGGTACAACGGGCCATCAAGCGGATATACCGCTCGATTACCGGAGTATGTTATCGATAACGAGGAAATCGTCACTGATGGTCCGAAGCTTGTATCCACACTAAATTCCAACCGCCTTGCTACGGTTTTACAAAATAATGGAATTAATGTTCTAAACAAACCAGTTATTGATCTGGTGGCAAAACCCGAGAACTGGCCTCAATCATTTATTGATGAATCACAACCTAGGTCTAGTTGGCCATACCTTGTCCTAACTTCTCCATTCGCAGCAAAATGCGCAATAGAGGTATCAAAACACAACACTGACCTAAAGAGAATTCAGTGGCTAGCAATTGGAGAAGGTACTGCAAGGGCTTGTTTTCTGCGTGGTGTCACAGTTTCAATATGCGCTAAGGCAAGGGACTCCTCAGAACTTATTCAGTACATTGTGGAAAATATAGATCGGGGTACTAAGTTGATGATTCCTAGATCGAATGTTGGGAAGGAAACTCTAGCGAGTTCTCTTGTTGGATTTGATTTTGACGTTCAATCATGGGTTGGGTATGAAAATAAAACTAAACAAGTATCAATGATAGATGTTGATTCTGATGACGTTTTACTACTATCCTCGCCGTCATCAGCCCGTGCTTGGGCAGAAAACTCGTTACCCATACCTAGAAGTATACTATGCATGGGGAAATCATCACTAGAGGAAATAGAATCGATGGATTATTTTGACGAATCCGAGGTTGAGATACTGAAAGGACCAACCGCTGAATTTGTTGCACATTGGTGGAAAGAAAGGAGGGATTAGATGAAGAAACGACCGAGAATAAATCGTTGGACAGAGTCAAGAAGAAACTTGATTTTCTCTAATTCTATCAAGCAATCACTCGTTCAGCCCCACTTTGTCGTGGCTGGGACTGAGGTAAACGAACCGATTGAAAGTATGCCAGGAATAAGCAGACAATCAGTTGATGTGCTACTCGAGACGATCGAAAGTGACATGCAAAATGGAATCCATGCTCACATGCTTTTTGGCGTGATTGACAATGCTCTCAAGGATCCAATCGCTTCCCGAGCGTCCGATAGCGAAATGCCTCTCCAAAAGGCAGTTGTACGGCTTAAGAAAAAGTATGGAAAAAATATTGTCATATTCACCGATGTATGCCTCTGTACTGCAACCGATCACGGCCATTGCGGTATAATTTATGATAATGAAATTGATAATGATTTGACTTTAACTGAACTCGTAAAGATAGCAATTTCTCATGCTGAGGCAGGTTCTGATTATGTCTCGGCTTCAGACATGATGGATGGTAGAGTCAAAGCGATCAGAAGGGCATTGGAAAATGAAGGGTTTACAGATACTGGAATCATGTCTTATTCTGTAAAATACGCTAGCAGCTTTTACGGACCTTTCAGAGATGCTGCCTCATCATCTCCTGAACACGGCGACAGAAAGAGTCACCAAATGGATGTCAGGTCTGGTTACAAGGAAGCAATACTTGAAGCAACCAGCGATGAAAAAGAAGGTGCAGACATAATCATGGTCAAACCAGCAATGACTTACTTAGACGTAGTAAGAACTGTCTCTGACTCAGTATCTAGGCCAGTTGCTGTATACAATGTAAGCGGTGAATACAATATGGTGATGTCTTCAACAGAAGAAGGCCCTCAGAGAAAAGCAATGGTTCAAGAGATATTCTATTCCTTTGCCCGAGCAGGAGCCGACGTGATAGTCAGTTACCACGCTAGAGAAGCCGTCCGAGGAAATTGGTTTGATTGAGGTGATACCATGCAACGCACAAATTCAGATTCCTTACACGAAGAGGCTCTGAATCATCTTGTTGGAGGAGTCAATTCTCCAGTTCGTGCTTTCAAATCAGTTCATGGTAATCCGATTTATTTTGAGAGCGCATCCGGTGCAATCGTAACCGATGTAGACGGTAATGAATTAGTAGACTTTGTTCAATCATGGGGTCCTTTAGTTCATGGACACTCCCATCCAAAAATTGTGGAGAACGTATACCAGAAAATGCTCAAAGGGACCTCTTTCGGTGCTCCGCATATTGGTGAGATTGAACTTGCTAAGAGAGTTAAAAACAGATTCCCGTTTATGGACAAAGTTAGGTTTGTTTCATCCGGCACAGAAGCAGTAATGAGTGCTGTTAGGCTTGCAAGGGGATATACAGGAAGGGACCTTCTCATCAAATTCGAGGGATGTTACCACGGACACGTTGACTCTTTAATGGTAAGTTCAGGTAGCGGGTTAGCGACATTTGGTATCGCTAGTAGCCCAGGAATTCCAAAGGATACGGTTGCTACCACGCTAGTGGCCCCGCTCGATGATATAGAAGCGGTAGAATACTTGTTCAGTGAACATGGCGAAGATATTGCTGCTGTTGTAATTGAACCACTACCTGCAAACAATGGTTTACTTGTACAGAGGCATGAATATTTGTCGAAACTAAGGGAATATTGTGATAAATACGGTGCTCTTTTGATTTTTGATGAAGTTATCAGTGGATTTAGATTCAAAGATGGAAGCTATGGAGACTTAAGTGGTGTGACGCCTGACATAACTGCCCTTGGAAAGGTCATTGGAGGAGGTTTACCAGTTGGTGCATACGGTGCTAGAAGTGAAATCATGCAGAGTCTGTCTCCGCTAGGTCCTGTTTACCAAGCGGGAACATTATCTGGAAATCCGTTGGCAATGGCAGCTGGCATTATGACTCTAGATTTATTGGACGATGATGCATATGACCGCCTAGAAGAATTAGGCCAGCTATTGGAAAGTAAGGTGGTCCCTGTTTTAGAAAAGCATGGTAACCCGATGAGGCTTGTTCGCCGAGGTAGCTTGTTTTGGTTTTCACCAGGGTCAGGTAACCCTCCACCAAGAGCAGATCTAATTCCAAGTAGTGCGGGTAAATTATATTCTGATGTCCACAAGGGACTTCTTGAGAAAGGTTTCATGCTTGCACCATCGGCATACGAGATTGGTTTTATTGCAACAGTCCACGAGGAAGAGCATATTCTTGGAATGGTCAAAGCGCTCGATGAAGTTCTAAGTGAGATGGAGTGGTAGATGTGAACGGAAAGGAAAGGATAGTTTCCGCATTGAATCTTCAACCTGTTGATAGAACACCAGTTTGGTTCATGAGACAGGCTGGAAGACATTTACCCGAGTACAGGAAGATTGCTGCTGAACACTCATTTTGGGAGAGGTGCATGGATGTTGACTTGTGTACAAAAATAACTCTTCAGCCACTCGAGAGGTACAAACACATTGATGCAGCAATAATTTTTTCAGACATACTAACTCCTCTGCCGAGTTTGGGGTATGATGTCGAATACGGGGGAGGCATTAGAATAAGCGAATTCGATCTTGACGACGTTGATGATTGGTCTCAGTTCAGTGCTAGAAAGCATGCTCCGTGGGCAGCGGATGGTCTAAAATCAGTCGGGGAAGAAATCGGAGACCATACTGCAAGGCTGGGATTTGTTGGTTGTCCATGGACAATTTGCATGTATTTATTGTCTGGTGGTACGGGAGACAAAGATTTTCACAATGCTAGAGCGAAGGTGTATTCAAATCCGGAACAAGCCAAACAGATGCTTCTGAAAATGGGAGAAATC
>Ga0163109_10000732_pt1 | contig 26213 bp, 17 predicted proteins | sample CRUFie1St13metaG_FD_108704 | JGI IMG/M metagenome (GOLD analysis project Ga0163109, IMG submission 108704) | Marine microbial communities from the Costa Rica Dome - CRUD Field 142mm St13 metaG | ecosystem: Environmental > Aquatic > Marine > Oceanic > Photic zone | place: Costa Rica: the Eastern...
ACCACCAATTAATGTATTTTGGGATTTTTTAAAAAACCTAAAAGACTTGGTTGTTTCAGTTAAAATTGAAAGTGCTAAGGCGTGCCATAACGGTAACGTCTTAGCACAAATTTCAAACTCAGAATTCAAAGTTAAAGACGAAGAAGGCAACGTAGGCATTTGTAAACTTGTTGAAAAAAACACAAATGAATTACAAGATAATGAAATGTCATTATCGGGGTTGGTTTTAGAATCAAGTGCTTGGGTTTTTATAAAAGAAATTATTGATACTATAATGAAAGATTTTGTAAATATAAAGTATAACTGGGAAGTTGATGATGATTCATCTCAACGCATAGTTTTACTAAAAGGTATATAGAATGGCACAGTTTTTACAAACAAACGGTGATTACACTATTAGAACAAGCGAAGGTGGTACAATTACATTTGATACCGGCCCTAGAATTGGTCAAGTTAATGTAACTGGAAACTTAGTTGTTGAAGGTGATACTTTAACAGTATCTGCTGAAAACTTAGATGTTCAAGATAATATTATTAGATTGAACGTTGGTGAAACTGGTCCAGGTGTATCTTTAAGATATTCAGGTTTAGAAATTGACAGAGGAACACAAGATCCTGCAAGTTTTTACTTTGATGAAAATGATGACAGTTTCAATCTTGTTATAGGATCTGTTGAAGGCGGAGTTGTAAATTACAGTTCTAGTAATTTAAGATTAAGACAAATTTCAACCAATCCAGACACAGACAGCGGAGACCTTACCTTAATAGGTACAGGCAGTGGTGTTGTAAAAGTTTTAGGTACAACAAACTATGAACAACAGATTACAGATGACGACGATATCCCAAATAAAAAATATGTAGACGACAGTATTAGAGATAATCCAACATTCCAAATTATTGATGATAATACGAGAGTCATTATTACAGAAAAAGATGTAGCAGGATCTGAAACATATTTGTCAGACGAAACTGGTTACAGTACATTTGGTGAAAGCGGAGTTAGTGTAATTGTTGACGGAATTTTAAATACACAATATTTTGTTAATAGAACTGTAATTCAAGATATTGAAATATCAGGAAATGAATTAACTAACAACGATACTAATGCTAATATATTTTTAAGAACACAAGGTACTGGTAGAGTTCAAACTAATTATGGGTTAGAACTAGAAAGTATTTCTACTACACCTGCATATGTTACAGATGCAATAACACTGTATTCAAATGCACCTTCTGTAGGAAAGAGCGGAGTTTTCTTTACACACGCTACTAGCACAGATGAACTGATAAGTAAGAATAGAGCATTATTATTTGGAATGATATTTTAGAGGAAAAAAGATGATTACAAGCACTTTAGTTACATCTACAGACGTTACAGTTCCAACAAAAGTTTTCACTAGTTCAACAACTGGTGCTGCTATTGGAGGTGCTGTTACAGGTCAAACTAATGCAGTAACAACTATTGCATTATGTAATACAGGCACAGTAGATCTAACAGATGAAACATCAAACTCTGTGAACGTAACGATCCACTTTGTAAAAAGCGGTTCATCAGCATCTGCTGCAAATACTATAGTAAGTAATTTAATAGTACCTGCAGGAGAAACAGTATTTTTCAGTGATGAAAAAATGATACTAGATAGCGGTGACGAAATTTGGGTAGGTACAAGCACAGGAAATTTGATTGCGATTACTGTTAGTACTTTACCTGTATAAGGAGATTGTAGATGAAATTTTTGAAAGGACAAAATACAAGCAAATACAGTCCGTCAGATAACGCATTCTTCGTTAATCAATACGGTCGTGCAGTAATGGATGTTACTGGCGGCTTAATGGTTCCTAAAGGAACAACAGCACAACGACCTTACACAACAGCAGATGTCAGACACGGTGCTATTGGCGAAACTGATACAAGTAAAATTGCCAATGGTTATTTTAGATTTAACACACAAACTGAAGAATTTGAAGGTTACATTAACGGAAGATGGGAAACTGTAAGAGCAGCAGGTGCTTCAACAATTTCAATTGAAACTTTTGGTCCAGGTGATGCAACAGAAACAGTCTTTGGACCTTTAACAAATGTTCCGGCAAGTGCAAACAATATTATTGTTTTAGTAGAAAACGTTATGCAAATTCCAACAACAAACTTTACATTAGAACAGAGTAGTGGTGGTAGTTTATCAGGACCTAATTCACCTTACGCAGACGGTTGGTATTTAAAATTTACAAGTCCTGTTCCTTTTAGTAAAAATGTAACAGTATTTTTTGGATTTGCCAACTAGGAGGAAATAGATGGCTCAACTAGGGCGAATAGGTGGACATCTTTTAAACTCTACATTGGCTAGAGAAGGTGTTGACTTATCATTTAAAAATACTACATTTGATTCTGATCCAATATTATATTTTGATGTCAATCAAAACAGAGTTGGTATTAAAACTGATGCACCTGCATACGACCTAGACATTCAAGTAGACGGCACGTCTACAGTTTTTAACGCATCTAGTCAAGCAAAAATTGATAACATATTAATCAATGCAGATGGTAATTTCAGCACTGTAGTTGGTCCTATATATCTAGAACAACCACAGACCATTTTTAACACATCAAATACTATGACTTCACGAGGTACCTCAGTATCACTAGTCAGCGGACTGAATGATGGTGACATTAATTGTTATCAAGGACGATTATGTACTATTAATGATGACTTTGCTGCAACACTGTCTTTAAACGACACAGTGTATGTTAATGATACAGCAGGAAATCCTTTGTTTGGATTTCAACTTACAAATTCAGTAACTCCTGCGCAGCCTTATTCAAAGGGTTCAACATTTAATTTCTATGTTAACCCTATAGTTAATACAACTATTGTTTATCCACCAAGTTTAGTAGGACTATCAAGTGGAAGTGCTTCCAGAACTCTTGTACAAAATTACTGGGATGCAAATATATCAGATGGAACACAAGTTATTCTTTCAATAGGTGAATACCCTGGAGATCCAAGATTTACATTTGATAGATTAGAATCAGATGATTTATATATTACTGATAATATTATAGGATCAAAACTTTCAAATACACCTGTAACACTACAAGCATCCGGTACAGGCACTGTAGAAGTTATTGCTAATATGAATATTGACGGCGACTTAGGTGTTACTGGCAATATGACTATAGATGGTAACCTTTTAAAATACGGAAACATAATTTTAGGTGATGAGTTATACAATCCAGATACTGGATTAGGTGATACTGTTGAGATTATACCTGATTTAACACAACACATTGTACCAGGTGACGATCTAGCATACGAATTTGGCAGACAAGCAGAAGACAGTTCACCTCGTAGGTGGTCAGAAATGCATACACCCGATCTAACAAATGTAGGAACTAACAGACCAAATGCTGCTAAAGTAAGTGATCAGTTGTGGGCTAACGGTGTAACCAATGAAATATTTGCATTACAATCAAATGACGATATTAACTTGTTACCTGATACAGGAATAACATTTATTGAAAGTTCAATTAAGATTGAAAACAACGATTTAACAAATTTAATTAATGATCCTGTAAGATTGCGTAATACAGGTATTGGTTATGCAAAATTTATGGGTACAAATGCAATGAAAATTCCAGCAGGAAATGATGCAACACGCCCAGCAAATTTAGGAACACCAGTTGCTCCTGAACTAGGAGACACTAGATGGAATACTGATTCACAAAGACTTGAGTGTTTTAACGGTTCAGTTGAAAATATAACATACACAAGTGGTGTTGTTGGTTCTTTACCTGATCAAGTTACAACTACTTCAGGTTTAACAACCAGCGGATATGGATCAGATTTACAAATGAGGCTCACTATTGTAAGTGGCAGCATAACAATTATAGAAATTCTTAATGAAGGTAAAGGATATCTAACAAGCGATACAGTAACAGTGCCCGGAAACATATTTTTGGGTGGTGCAACACCAGGCAATGATCTTACATTTACAGTAGGTGCTCAAACCGACGATGGTTATAGAGTTGCTACTGGTGGTGGTGCAGAAGTAGACGTGAATCTTATGGAAGATTTAGGTAACGAATACAGCCTTATCCTCGGCTAATCTTTACATTTGGCTAAATAATATTGTTAATGCCGACCAAGCATTAATCTTTTACTGTGGTTAGCCCGCAATGTAAGGTGGCTAGAGGGACAGGATCCCCGGTTGAGGAGTAAGAATGGCGATTGGTCGTATAAGTGGGCCGCTCTTGAAAGCAAATCTGGTTAGAGATAACGTTGATTTGTCTTTTAGAAATGGAGCAAGTGACCCTGATATTTTTTACATAGATGTAAGCAACGCTCGTATAGGTGTTAATACATCATCTCCTACAACTGACTTAGACGTAAATGGCACTGCTCGTGCAACAACCTGGAGAGTAGACAATCAAATAGATGTAGGTAATATACATATTACCGGCAATACTATTTCTAGTGATACAACACTTGGATTTGCGCCTTCAGGAAGTGATCCTGTAGTGTATAATTCAAAATTAGAAGTTGACGACATTCAGATTACTGAGAACAAGATTTCAACTATCAACAGTAATGTTAACTTAGAAATTAGACCAAATGCAGCAGGTACTTTAGAAGTACTATCAACTACAAATGTTACAGGTAATTTAAACGTTACAGGTAATGCAACAATTGACGGTGATGTTACTATAGGTGGTAATATAACAATTGGTGATGCACTTACTGATTCTATTACAATTAATGCTGCGATTAAAAGTGATTTAATACCAGAACAAGATAACACATATGACTTAGGTTCGCCTACATTTAGATGGAGAACTATGTATGTAAATGATGTGTTTGCTGACACTTTAAATGTTCCAACACTAGATGTTGGCGATTTAATGTTTAGAGACAACGAAATTACTACAACCACAGGATTAGATCTACACATTGACGGTAATGGTGTAGGTGGTGTAAGACTAGCAAATTTTAAATTTGCAGGAAATGTGATAACTAATGTTAGTAACAATGCAATTACACAGATTGCGCAGACAGGCACTGGGTACTTTAAAATTGATACTAATAATGGTTTTGTTCCTCCTAGAGGATCAGATGCAGAAAGACCAACAGCGTATGCAGTGTTAGGAATGTTAAGATTTAATACTAACTCTAAAGCGTTAGAAATATGGGACGGTGCATCTTGGAGTTCACCAGCAGGTGCTTCAGGTGCTGTTTCAGAAATTACAGCAAATGATATTGCAGCATCATTTGCATTAATGTTAGGATAATAAGATGCCAACAGTATTTAAAAACCAAGTAGTAAACAGTATAGGAACAACACCTGTAGATGTGTTACAGATTCCTGAAGGTGTAAGAGCAACTGTAGTAGGTTGTAATCTTTCAAATCTTTCAGACTTTGATACTGTGATTGTAAATGTATATATTATTGATGAAAATTCAACACAAGGAAGTTACTTACGTTCTGTACCTATCCCGCCCGGCTCTAGTGCAAAGGTAGTACAAAACGGAGAACGTTTGATTTTACCTGCAACGGCAGGTTTACGAATAAACAGCGACACTGAAGATAGTGTTGACGCAACAATTAGTTACGTGGAGATATCATAATGGCAAGTCCTTATTACTTTGGTCAAGATCCTAATAACGCACTAGGTGATTCGCCTAGATATTTTTATGCTATTAGAAGAGACGTTGACGGACAATTATATTTTTTAAGAAGCGATCAGTTATCAGGTAAAGAAACTATTGATATTAATTTACCTGGTCCACCTGAACAGACATTTGAAGATTTTGAGCCTGGTATTGATTATTTTGAAGGTATTGCTGCTGATCACGAAAGCAATTATGAAAATATGAAGTATCCTCAATATAAGTGGGACCAAAGAAGTATATTATATTACATTGACGATGAAGGAATGTTAGTACAAAGAGTTAATCAAAATTACGACTATCCGACAGGGATTTCAAGTTAGGAATAAGTTATGGCAGAGTGGAAAATATCAAGAATACGTTATACCTGGAAAGGTACTTGGACAACAGCAACATCTTACAATAAAGACGATGTAGTTTATTTTGGTGCTAGTTCTTATAGTTGTATTAGACAGCATACCAGTACAGATTTTAATGACGATCAAGCATATACACCTCCAGGTGATACACTAGCGACACCTGCTTGGAGTAAAATGACAGACGGTTACTCATATTTAGGTAACTGGGCAACTGCTACTGTTTATGGTGCAGGTTCAATTGTAAAACAAGGTGGTTATTTATGGTTGTGTGTTACAGGACATACTTCACAAACAAATTTAGAAGACGATCAATCTAAATGGGCAATTTACGCTACAACAATAGATTGGGATGGCGCTTGGACACCAAACACTAGATACGGTGTTGGTGACTTAGTAAAATACGGCTCGACAGTTTACAAATGTATTATAGGACACACATCAACAGCCGATGATGCAACAGGTTTAGAACCAGATTTAGACCAACAAGATTCATCTGCGGCAAAATGGGAAGTTTATGTACAGGTAAAAGGTTATGTAGGCGATTGGGTAGATGGATATAGATACAAATATAATGACTTAGTATCATACGGAGGATCTATTTTAAGAGCGACTGTTGGACACACAGCAAGTGGAAATCTAAACAGTGCAAATTTTGAAACAGAAGTTCCTGGAAATAAAGTTAGAGGTGACTGGGATACTACTGTTTACTACGCAGTAGGAGACGTTGTTCAACACGGTGGATATGTTTTCCAATCATTAACAAACAATAACGGTAATAATCCTAGTGATTCAATTTATCAAGTAAGTGGCACACCACACTGGGCAATTATACAAAAAGGTGTTAGACTCGCAGGCAATTGGTCAGCGAGTGGACAATACAAAACAGGTGATGTTGTAGTAAGAGGTGGTTACACTTATGTAGCATTATTAGATACAACAGCAGACGGAAGTTCTTTAGATTACTTAGACGCTGGTAACTGGGACATTATAGTTCCTTCAATAAGTTGGAAAAATGCCTGGGCAGAAAATTTAACTTTTGCAGTAGGCGACGTAATCAGTTATAGAGGTAGCGCATACAAATGTAATTTTGAACACGTGTCAACATCACAAAACTTTCCAGGAGATAACGGCGAAGGTTTCAATTATTGGGATACTTTACTAGAAGGTACAAGTCAAGCAGGATTAGTTGCACCAGGTGATCTTTTAACATTTGGTAAATCAAGATCTAATGTTGGTGATGGATCAACACTAGGTGCTACCAATGTTCCAATTGGAACACAAGGAAACTTGTTAACTGTGCAAAATGATGATACTTTGCAATATGAAAAGTATGGTATATCACAAAAATTTATTTCAGTTGATCCTATAGCAGGTGTAGACGATGTAGACGATCCTGACGTAGGTGTTGATCCTAACAAACCTTGTAAAACAATTAAATTTGCTTGTGAACTTGCAGATGACGGACAAGATACTCATAAAACAATTAATGTAAAAACTGGACTTTATTTTGAAATACTTCCAATTACAGTTCCTAAGAAAACTGCAATTGTAGGCGATGAATTAAGAAGTGTTACTATTAAACCTGCTCCTGCAATTTATACAAGTGCAGATTTACCAGACAGACAAAGAATGATAACACACTTAAAGTCAATTTTAAGAAGTATTGTTACAAATCAGGTTATTACAAAAACACCAAGCAATGCTGAAAATCAAGTTTTTGTCATTGACAGAGAAGTAACTACCGGTGGTGAAGGTGTTGAAGAAGAACAAGTAGTTGAAACACCTATTTTTGGTGATACAGGAACTGCTGATCAAATAGATACAAATCTTGATGAATTTATGCAATATGCAAATTACGCTGTTGCAGGAACAGGAGTTGCTCCAAGTTACAGAGGTAGCAACAACATCATTACAGATGAAACAGATTTAAACGGTGTTAGAGCAATACTTGCAAACAAAAACTTTGCAGCAGCAGAAACTATCGCTTATATGAAGACATATTTTACAGAGTATGCAATTAATGAAACAGATGTTATTGCAGATGTTAAACGTTATATTGATGCATTAGGATATGATATTCAATACACAGGAAATTACAAAACTTACAAAGAATCAATTTTTTATAGCAACAAATGTAACGGAAGCGATAGAACAGATATGTTCTATGTAAGAGATGCATCTGGCGTGAGAAACTGTTCAATCCAAGGATTGACTGGAACACTTAATCCGCCTAACGTTTTTGATCAGTATCAAAGACCAACAGGACCAAATTATGTATCACTAGATCCAGGTTGGGGACCAGATCATCAAGAATGTTGGATTATGACACGTTCTCCTTACATTCAAAACGTTACCACATCAGGTACTAATTGTACAGGACAAAAAATTGACGGAGCTCTACACAACGGAGGTAACAAATCAATCGTATCAAATGACTTTACACAGGTTATTTCGGACGGTATTGGTGCTCACGTATTAAACAACGGTAGAGCAGAACTTGTATCAGTGTTTACATATTACGCACAGGTAGGTTACCTAGCAGAAAATGGTGGTGTTATAAGAGCTACAAACGGTAACTGTTCATATGGATTTATCGGCGCACTAGCAGATGGTACTGATCCAAGTGAAACACCTATTAATGCAACAGTCAATAATAGAACACAACAGGCAATAGTTACAAGTGCTTTCGCAGGTGAAGTAAATGATTTTATTTTAGCATTTGAATTTGCAAACTGTGGTCAAAATTACACAGAAGCGCAATATAATGTTGTTGGTTCAGGTACAGGTCTTGATGTTGTACAAGAAGAATTTAGAGACGACTCTATGTTTGAAGCAAGAATTGTAACAGGTGATGCTTCAGCAGCAGCAGGTGGAGGCGGATTTACTTTGGTTGGTAATAATGCTCAGGCAGGTAATGAAACACAAATTACACTTGCTACTAGTGATGATAATGAAGAAGCCAACTTATTAGGATTAAGAATTTTAATTACATCTGGTCCAGGTACAGGACAGTATGGTATAGTAAATGAATACAACAGTATTACGAAGGTGTTAAAAGTAATAAAAGAAACAGACGGAACAGCAGGTTGGGATCACGTTATTGCAGGTACTCCATCAGAAACACTGTTAACAACGAACAGCAGATACAGATTTGAACCAAGAATTATTTTTAGTGATCCTGTATTTTCATCTTCACAAGTTACATTTACAGCAGGTACTACTTGGTCAGATGTTGCATATGCTGAAACAAGTAAAACATTTACAGGTATAATTGGAGATCCAGGTGCAGGTACAACTATCGAAGTTATTCCTGCTACAGCAACATTTGATGTAATTAAAACTGGAAAAGAATATACAGTAACATTACGTAGTGGCGGCGCTGGATACACAGTAGGCGATGTAATTGTTTTAGAAGGTGAAGGTTTAGACGGTGGCGCCGATAATGATATTACAATCACAGTAACAAGTATTTCAAACGACAGTACAAACAGTATTGTAACTTTTGACAGCAGCGGTACAGCAAGTTCAGGTAGATTCGTTGCAATAGCAAGTACAGGTAGTACAACACAATACAGTTCCGATGGAACAAATTGGGAAACAGGTGCATTACCTTCAAGCGGTGCGTGGAAAGGAATAGTTGCAGGTGCAACAGGTTTTGTAGCATTTAAAGAACTAGATAATGAAATTGCATACAGCACAGACGGTGTTGCGTGGGGATCATCTACACTTCCAGCAAATACTGATTGGCAAGAAATTGCATATGGCGGAGGTGTATACGTTGCAATTAGTAAAGCAGGCAACAACGCTGCATTTAGTACAGATGGAATTTCTTGGACAGCAGCAAACATACCAGCAGGCGGTGACTCAACATTTGATGAATGGACTTCAATAACATACGGACAAGGTAAATTTGTTGCAGTATCAAGTTCACAAAACTTAGCAGTAGTAGGTGAGTATAACGGGTCTACAATTGTTTGGAATTCATACATAATGGACGTAATTGGAGATAGTTCACAAAAAGATTGGTTCTCAGTACGTTATGGTAACAACAGATTTTTTGCTGTTGCACCAACAGGTGAAACTGCATATTCATTCGATGGTATTACTTGGTATCCAGGCACAATGCCAACACCAGACGGATCAACAGTATTAAGATGGAATGACTTTAATTATGGTCAAGGATTATTTGTAGCAACTGCTGATACAGCAGGACAGGTTGTTGATGCAGAGCCTACATTAGGACCGGTTGATTACATTTATCAATCACCAGATGGAATTTATTGGACTAAGAAAACTGTTGCATCAGAAGGTAATTGGGGACCAGTATGTTTTGGTAATCCTGATATTACAGATGACGCTAACGGTGACAACAGAAAAGGTATTTGGATTGTATTAAACAAGGATGTTACTACATCAAATCATTTACGTGTTCTAACAGGTGCTACTGCAAAAGGTAGATGTAATGTTGAAGCAGGAAGAATATCAGTCGTAAAACTTTGGGAGCCAGGATCAGGTTACGGACCAACTGGACCTACATATACTGTAGTAGATCCTAACAACACAGGTGAACTAGTACTAGATACAACTAGAATTGCTGACAGAGTATTAGCACAACCAAGTTTTAGAAACAGAGGTTCTAAATACAAAACATCAACTACATCTGTTAACATATCAGGAGACGGATTTGCTGATATAATTCCTGTAGGTAAATTTGTGTTTGTTTCAGGAATGCCGATTGTTATTGGACCTGGAGCACAATTAAGATTAAATGGTAATGAAGAATTGTACACTGTTGTTGCTATCGAGCAAGAATCAGTAGATGCAGATGATACATTTACATTAAAATTTAGAGTAAGTCCTGAACTTAAGATTGAAAACGACACATACCATAACACTGCGGTGACTATTAATACCAGATACAGTCAGTGTAGAATTTCAGGACACGACTTCTTGGACATTGGTACAGGTAACTTTACAGAAACAAATTATCCAGCATTATATTCTGTAAATTATCTTTCATATCCAGAAAATGAAGTGCAAGAATTAAACGGCGGTAGAGTATTTTATACATCCACAGACCAATCAGGTAACTTTAGATGTGGAGAATTATTTGCTGTTGAACAAGCAACAGGTATTGTAACAATTAGTGCAGACTTCTTTGACCTAAACGGTTTAACAGAGTTAGCACTTGGTGGAATTAGAGTAGGTGGTACAGGTACAGTAATTAGAGAATTCAGTACTGATCCTTTATTCACAGCAGACTCAAACAATATTGTTCCTACACAAAGGGCAATTAAAGCGTACTTGACAAATAGACTAAACGTTGGTGGTGCAGATCTACTAACAGCGAGTTTTATTGCAGGTACAGTAAAAGTCGGACCAAACGCAATAAGCAACTCAGCGAACTTGACCAATCAAATTCCTGTTATTGCAGATTTCTATGGTCCTAAAGCCAACATACAAGGCAGTATGCTGGCACAAGCAATGTTCTTTAGATCATTCAAAAATAGGGCAGACTAAAGAAATGCATAAATATATGTACACTACGGAGTAGATAATGGCAGAGTTTAAACTAGGTAGAATCAAATTTGTATGGAAAGGGAACTGGGCAGGTTCAACTACATACTACAAAGATGACGTTGTAAGATACGGAGGACGTACTTACATTTGTGCGGTCGGACATACATCCGACAGCGATTTTTATACGGATTTAAATATAGTTCCAAGCAAATGGAACCAAATGACAGATGGTCAATCTTGGAAAGGAGATTGGTCAACTGACACATCATATGTGATAAATGATGTAGTAAAATACGGTGGTATTTTATACATTGCAAACACTGCCCACACTTCTGCCTCAACTACTGCCCTTGGATTAGAAAATGATTCTTCGAAGTGGACACAATTTGCTGAAGGAACTGACTGGAAAGGAAACTGGACAGTTAGTACTAGATACAAACTTAATGATCTTGTTAGATACGGAGGTATTACATACCTTGTAACTACAGGCCATACATCTGCAGGTACAGCAGCAGATGGCTTAGAAGCAAACATTGGTAATTTTGAAGTATACAGTCAAGGTATTGAATACAAAGGTGACTGGGCATCAGCAACAAGATACAAAGACAGCGACATTGTAAAGTATGGTCCTAACTTATATATTGTAAAATCAGGACAATACCATACTTCATCAAGTGATTTTGATACAGATCTTGCAGCAAGATGGGATTCTTTTGTTGAAGGTTTTGATTACAACAATGATTGGAGTAGTGCTACAGCATACAAAATTGGAAACGTAGTAAAATACGGTGGTAACAGTTACGTAGCAAAAACAAATAACACTAACAGTATTCCACCTTCAAATGCAAGTGACTGGGATTTATTTGCAGAAGGTTTTGATTTCCAAAGCGATTGGGCAATAGGAACTGATTATAAAATTGGTCAAGTAATTAGAAACAATGGATATACATATCTTGCAACACAAGATGCTGCATCAACTGATTTCACAGTTACTGATACTAATAATGGTACAAATAAATTTACAGTAACAGATACTACAGGATTAGTAGCAGGTCAAGTTGTACAGTTTAGTGGATCAACATTTGGTAACGTATTCCCAAGTGGTACATATTACATTAAGTCAGTAGACGATGCTACAACTTTTCAAATAAGCACAACAAGCGGTGGTGCATCATTTACTCCAACAACTGCAACAGGTTCAATGACTGCAACAGTTGCTTGGCATCCTACGAATGCTTCATACTGGACAAGATTAAATGAAGGTATTGGATGGCAAGGTGAATGGCAAGATGATTATGAATATGAACTAGGTGATGCAGTTAAGTTTGGAGACAATGCTTATATTTGTATTCAGAAACACAGATCTGAAGGAGACACTGACTCAACTATAGGTGGAGAAGGTGGCGGCGCTGCTAATTCAAGACCAGATCAGGACGTATCAGGTACTTATTGGAACCAATTAATTACAGGTAGTGAAACAAGTATATTAACAACAACTGGTGACTTAGTATACTTTGGTGGATCTGGTGTTGCTAGATTACCTGTAGGAAATGAAGGTGAAGTTTTACGTGCTGGCGCACAATATCCAGAGTGGGCATTATTAGGTAAAAGTGATTATGTTTACTTTGTAGGTGAACACGGTCAGGATAAAGCATATCCTGTACACGGCGGAACAGTAGATAAACCTTTCAAAACTGTAAGATTCGCAGCACAAGAAATTGATCGCGGAATTAGAAATCCAAACGCTAAAAAACTTTTAGAAATGAATAGGAACTTTATTCAAAATGAAGTTTTAGAATATATTCATTACAATGTAGAACTAAACACAACTACTACTCCAGATGCAACAAGCATTTGGTACAACTTAACATTCTTAGATGACAGAGCTCATAGAGATATTGGCTTTGTTGTTGACTCACTTGTGTACGATATATCACACGGTGGTAACGTTAAGTCAAGAGGCTGGGCAAACACAAGGTTTGATGCGCTTGTAGAATCAGAAAACACTGCAAGTGATTCTTATCCAAAAGTTGATTTAACTTCTGCAACTGAATTAGCAACATATCAGTATATGGAAACTCTAGTAGGAAACATTCTAAATCAAGAAGATCCTACAGTAAATTACCAAACTACAAATGGTGACTTATCAACAGCGGTAATTGCACAACACAAAGACGCAACTATTGCTGCTGAAACAGGTGTCATTGCAGTTGTTGACAGTTTAATGACAATTATTCAGAATGCAGTTGAAGATGGCGGTGTTGGAAGAGTGCCTGCAAGGTATATGCCAAACAGCCTTATTAAAATTAAAACTGGTCGTTATAGAGAAACAGGACCTATTAGCATTCCAGAAAATACCTGTGTAATTGGTGACGAGGTACGTTCAGTGAACATTGGTCCATTAGGAGCATCTGAAGCACCTACTGATAAATCAGATACCAAGTACAGTATTGAAACATATGAACATATAGAAGGTGTTGTAAAAAGTATTATTCAAGGTAGTACAGTAACAGCAACTTCTGGTAATACAGAAACACAAAGCCAAGTAGTTCCATTTGCAGACAGTGTAGAAGTAGCCCGTATTGACAGACTTATGGGTGCATTAGTAAATGATATGGACTTTAGAGTTGGCGAAATTGATTTGATGAATTATCCTGATCCAACAGGATATAATTCATCTTTCTTAAACGGATACGGTGATGCAAGAAAACAAATTGTAAACAATAGACAGTTTATGAAAGAAGAAATTACTGCATATATCACTGAGAATTATCCAACTTTAAGATATTCTAAAACAAAATGTAAACAAGATGTAGGCTACATTGTTGATGCATTAATTTATGATTTAACCTATGGCGGTAACAGTCAAGCAATTAGAGCAGGACTTGCATACTACGACGGTCCGGGTTCAGTTTATTCTGGAAACTTTGGTTTAGATGATGCAGAACCTAATGCTACTGTTGTAACTTACGGTTACCTAAAAACAATTGTTGGACAAATTATTGACAACACTGCAATTACTGCTAAAAACAGCACAGTAACACAGTACCGTTCAGGTACAGCAGGAAGTGCAGCATCTAAAACAGCAGCACAAGATAACATCCAGATCATTATTGATTTAATTGATGCTGGTGCTACAACAGGTGCTCCAAATGTAACAGTTGATAGTATTTCATCAAATGTAATTACTACATCAGCAGCACACGGTTTAAGTGTTGGTGATTCGTTTACACCTAGAACAACTGGAAACAGTTTAACAGCAGGTCAAAAATATTGGGTAGTATCTACTCCAGCAGCAGCCACATTGACAGTTTCAACTGTGTTTGGCGGAAGTGCAGCAACATTAACTAATGGCGCTGGCTTATCAATTGTTGCAGATGTTGTAAAAGAACCAGAAGCAACAAATGGTGTTACAACAACTACTGCATTAATCACAGCGGCTGAAAACGTAGATGCAGCACAAGAAACAATTGTAACACAGAATGCAAACTTCTTAACTGCAAACTATCCTAGTTTAACTTACGATGCAGATAAGTGTGCTAGAGATGTAAGACTTATTACTGAAGCAGTTATGTTTGACTTTATGTTTAACAGTAACTTTAAAACACGTAAGGCAGGACTTGCTTACTTGAGATCAACTGCTAGTGATGTATATGATAAAGGACAAAAAGCAGCAACAATGGCTTCTTTCGACTTTGTTAAAGATTACATTGTTTCAGTTTCAGGTGACGCTACAGCAAATGCACGTGTTGAAGTATTAATGGAAGATATGTTAAACATCATTTACTCAGGATCAAACGAAGGTAGCAGATGTGTAACTCCACTTAGAAATACACATCACGCTGTAACACAGTTAATGAGAAATGAAACTTTCATTACAAAAGAAGCAACAGCATATATTGCTGCAACATTTACAGACACTGTAACTGCTACAGCATCAGCAGATAACAGTATTACAATAAGTGATACAAGTTGGTTAAAAAGAGATGTAGCGGTTGTGTTTAGTGGCGCAGACATTGTTGGTCCTCCAACAAATGCACTAGCACCAGAGGAAGATGGTATTGTTGCAGGAACTGTTTACTATGTACAAGACATACTAAGTTCAACTAAATTTACAATTGCAACTACAAGAAATGCTGCAACACCAAGAGCAATGACTGATGACACAGGTTCTTGTAGTGTTGATTTAAGTTACAACAGTGAACTTTGTGAAAGAGATGTAAAAGAAACACTGAAAGGTATTATTTACGATTTACAATATCCAGGAAACTACAGAACACTGTTAGGTTCTAGATTGTATGGAAACAGTGTTGTTGGCTCACAAGAAGAAGATTTTTACTATGTACGTAATGGTACTGGTGTAAGAAACCAAACACTAGATGGAATAAATGGTGACCTACTTGGTGCTAATGCATATGGTACTTCAAGAGTATCAGGCGGTGCTTATGTATCACTTGATCCAGGTTGGGGTCCAGAAGATTACAGAGTATGGATTACACAGCGTTCTCCATATGTACAGAACGTAACTACATTTGGTTTTGCAGGTATCGGACAGAAAATTGACGGTGCTTTACATAACGGTGGTAACGATTCAATTGTATCCAACGACTTTACACAGGTAATTAGTGATGGTATTGGTGCTTGGGTAGCAAACAATGGTAGAGCAGAGCTTGTATCAGTGTTTACTTACTACTCACACATTGGATACCTATCAACCGAAGGTGGAAGAATTAGAGGAACTAACGGTAACAACTCATACGGTGACTTTGGTTCAGTTGCAGAAGGATTTGATTCTACTGAAACTCCAGATACAGCAATTGTTGATAACAAATTCCAGTTTGAAGCAACTGTTAAACAGGTTAACACAGACGGTGAAAATGAAGTATACAACTTTGAATTTGAAAATGCTGGTATAGATTATGAAGAAGCAGAATTCCTAATTTCAGGTGCAGGTACAGGCGCTACAGCACACGTAGATGAATTTAGAGATGAAGCAGTACACAGCGTATTCTTAGAAGATAACGTAGACGATTCAGCAAACGCTCCTGAAGTAGTTGGAAACTTTGGTGGATTTGGTTATGTATCAAATGCAAACACTGCACAAGGCGGAACAACTAACAGTATTACACTTGCTGCTACTGACTCAGAGATTAGTTCAGCATATGTAGGAATGAAAGTTGTTGTAACAGGCGGTGCAGGTGTTGGACAGTTTGGTATTATATCATCTTACAACTCAGGAACTAAACTTGCTAATGTTACAAGAGAAAGCACAGGTGCAAGTGGCTGGGATCATTTCTTAGCAGGAACAAATATTGTTGCTCCTGATGCTTCATCAACATACATTGTTGAACCAAGAATTACATTTACTGCTCCAGGATTTACTGATATTGCAGGTACAGGTTTATCAAGTCAAACATATAACGCAGCAGGATTTGTTGAAATCTGTAACACTTATGTTGTAACTGCAACAAGTGGAACAGGAACAGGAAACAGTTTCACTGTTATTAAAAATGGTTGGAAGTATGATGTATCGATCGCAGCAGGCGGTAATGGTTACACAAGATTAGACACATTAACAATACTAGGAAGTAATGTAGGAGGTACAGACGGTACCAATGACATTACAATTACAGTTACAAGTGTAGACTCAGATGGAACTATTCAAGCAATTGATGTAGATGGATATGGATCAGCAGGTGCATTTGTTGCACTTGCAAATGGATCAACTACAGGATTTAGAAGTGTAGATGGACAAACTTGGAGTTCAGTAACACTTCCTTCTGCAAGTAACTGGCAAGCAACAGCATCAGGTAAATTTGATGACGGTTCAACCGTTGGAAAAATTTCAAAAATAGTTGCAGTTGCATCAGGAACATCAAATGGTGCATATTCCGACAATGGTACTACTTGGACAGCAACAGCATTACCAGCAAGTGCTAACTGGGTAGACGTATGTTTTGATTCAACTACACAACGTTTTGTTGCAATTGCTAGTGATTCAACTACAGTTGCAATTTCACTAGATGGTGAAGTTTGGGACGTAACAGGTACATTAAACAGCACAGGCTTTACTGCTATTACAGCAGGTAGAGGAAGAATAGTTGCTGTTAAATCAGGAACAACTACAGTTGCTTACTCAACAGACGGTGGTGTAAACTGGGTAGACACAACACTTCCAGCATCCAGTGCTTGGGATAGTGTTGCTTGGGGACAAGGTAAATTCGTTGCTATTGCTACAGATACAGATGACGCAGCATTTAGTTTCGACGGAAATACTTGGACAGCAACAGCAATAGGTTCTCCAGACTCAACTACAAATGCAGGACTTAAACAAATCAAATATGGACAAGGTTTGTTTATGGCAACAGCATATAAAGCAGGTGAAGACGGCGAAGGTTATACTTATGTTGTAACATCACAAGATGGATTCAATTGGGATTGGCAAGGTGTAGGTTCAGGAGAACTTGCAGCAAACGGATTCAATGCACTTACATTTGGAACAGCACAAAGAAAAGGTTACTGGGCAATACTTGGTAATGATGCTGGAACACTTGTAAGAAGAATTAAAACAGGTGCAACTACTAAAGGTAGAGCAGGTGTTGCTTCAAATAAAATCTTTGAAGTACGTATTACAGAACCAGGTTCAGGTTATGATGCTACACCAACTATGACAATCACTGATCCAAGTGAGATTTATGCACTACCATTCCAGGTTAGAACTGGCAGTGGTGTACTTGGTACTCCATCATTTACTTCAAGAGGTACTGGATATGTTTCATCAAGTGCTGATTTAGTAGGTGGAAATGGTTATGCAGACTTCTTACAAAGCGGTACATTTATTGCTGTAAGACAGTTGAGCGGAATACCTGCAACAGGTTCAAACGTAGTATTTGGTCACTTACCAAATCAAACATTTAAACTTGTTAACTTGGTAACATTACTAGGACAGTATGACGGATCATATACAGTATTCTTACAAGTATCGCCAGATATGAAAGTTATTGATGTTCCACCGCACGGCACTTCAGTAACAACTAGAATTAGATACTCGCAAGTACGTCTAACAGGACACGACTTCTTAGACATTGGTACAGGTAACTTTACAGAAACAAATTATCCTGGATTACCAACTCAAGATCCTATACAGGCTAATGAGACAAGAGAAGGAAACGGTGGTAGAGTGTTCTTTACTGCTACTGACCAAGACGGTAACTTTAGAGTTGGTGACTTGTTTAGTATTGAACAGTCAACAGGTGTTGCAACATTGAATGCTGATGCATTTAACATTGCAGGACTACAAGAACTTACACTTGGTGAAGTTACACTAGGTGGAGGATCTGCAAGTATTGAAGAGTTTAGTACAGACCCATTCTTTACAGCAGATAGTGATAGTGTTGTACCAACACAAAGAGCAATTAAGGCTTACATCAGTTCACAAATTGGTGGCGGTGGTGCATCGCTTAACGTAAATAGTGTTACAGCAGGTTTTGTATACATTGCTGGAACGACTATTACAACTACTACACAGCAGGCAATTCAGATTAATGCCAATATGAATTTCAAAGGCGGTGTACGTGGTTTACCAGTAGCGTGGAGTTACTTTTTAACTTAATAAACGGAGAAAAAATAAAATGGCAACAGGAAGACTAGGAACAGCGAACTTAGCAGCGGCTACAGATACTACTCTGTACACTGTTCCAGCAGACACGTTCAGTGTAGTAACACTATCAGTCTGTAACAGGAATGCTAGTTCAGCGAAGATTAGAGTCGCAGTAGCGGCATCAGCAACGCCAACTGATGATGAATTTATTGAATATGATTCAGAAATCATTGGTAATTCAGTTATTGAACGTACAGGAATTGTAATGGATGCAACTAAAATTTTAGTTGTTAGATCAGATACAATTAATGTTAGTGCAGTAGTGTACGGCATTGAAACGTCAACTACGTAATAAAGGAGAGATGATATGGGACGTGATGTAAAAGCAAATCCAAGAGGAGTTGTTCCGCCCTCACTCTTCGCACAATCCACTGTGAATGCTGACTCAATAATTACAGCAAATAGAATTTATTTTGTTGATACGAGTACAGCACCAGTAACATTAACGTTACCAACTAATCCGTTTGCAGGAGATATTATTAAAGTGTTTGATAAAAATGGTACATTTCAAACAAATTCTTGCACAATGGATCCAGGTTCACATAGAATTATGCGTGTGGCGGACACAATGACAGTGAGTACAGAAGGTGCTTCATTTACATTGGTTTATTCTGATACAGCCGGAGGTTGGCTAGTAGAAGGAATTTAATAGAGGAAAAAATTAATGCCTTTTAATTACAACAGTCTAAAAAAGATTACAAACGAGGGAATCATTGACGGTACACTTACGACTGATGACTTTGCAACAGGTGCTGTAAATGCAGCAGCAGTAGCAACAGGAAACATTCAAGGTGGACAAATTGCAAGTGGACAGATTGATACTGATCAAATTCAGGATCTTGGCATAACTGACGCAGCGATTGGAAACAGTCAAATTGATTTATCTGGAAGTGTAACCAGTGGCCAATTACCTGTTGCCAACGGCGGTACTGGTTTAACATCAAGCTCAGCAAATAGAACATTGATGGTTAACAATTCAGGAAATGCTCTCGAATATGGACAAGTTGGAATTATACAGTGTAATGTTTATACAGGAAACAGTACTTGGACTAAACCTGCAGGATGTACAAGAGTAAGAGTACAAGTTGTAGGTGGAGGTGCAGGTGGTTCTGGACACGGTGAAGCAGGTGGATCGGGAGGATATTCCGAAGAAATCGTTGATGTAACAGGTGTTAGTACTGTAAGTATTACAGTAGGCGGCCAAGGCGGAGGAGTAAACTATCATAACTCAGCGGGTAATGGTGGTACTTCTAGTTTTGGACCATATTTAAGTGCTTCAGGTGGTGAAGGAGCAAGACGAGTAGGTGGACACACAGGAGGTAGACCGGGTATAGGATCCAGCGGTAATATTAATATTTACGGTGGTGGTGGTGCAGGTCATACACACCACGGTGGTGGACACGGCGGAACTAGTTACTTCGGTGGAGGAAACATTGGAGTTCACGATAGTGGACCACAACCATCACAGCGTGAAGGACAAGCAGCACCAGGAAGTGGTGGAGTTGGAGCACCACAAGCACGTAGAAGAGGTGCAAGTGGTAAAAGTGGTATGGTAGTTGTTTGGAGTATAAGGGGTTAAATTATGGCATTTAGTTATGAAGGTTTAAAGAAAATTACAGGTGAAGGCCTTGTAGATACAACAATTATAGCAGATGATGTTGCTGGTACAACCTTAGTAAATGCAGACTTTGATTCCGGAGCAATTACAAATGTCAAAATTGAAGACGGATCAATTCCGTCTGCAGATTTTGCAGATGGTGCAGTTACAAGTGGTAAACTTGCAAATAATTCAGTAGATTTAGCAGGAAACAAAGTTACCGGCGCATTATCAGCGTCAAAAGGCGGTACAGGAGTTGCACTAACTAGTGGAAATGCAGGCTATCATATTAGAACAAATGCATCTAATGCTGTATCTTTGAATGCAGGTGGAATAAGTGCTTGTAGAGTATACACAGGAAACACAACTTGGACTAAACCGTCAGATGTTACTAGAATTAGAGTACAGGTAATTGGCGGCGGAGGCGGTGGCACTGGCCACGGCGAAGCAGGTGGTTCAGGCGGTTACTCAGAAGAGTACTTAAACGTAGAAAGTATTAGTAGTGTAAGCATAAGCATCGGTGGTGGCGGTGGTGGTGTAAACTATCACAATTCAGCAGGTAATGGCGGAAGTACATCATTTGGACCTTATCTATCAGCAAGTGGCGGCGAAGGTGCAAGACGAGTTGGTGGTCACTCTGGAGGTAGACCAGGAATTGGTTCCGGAGGTAATATGAATATTTACGGTGGCGGTGGAGCAGGACATACGCATCACGGCGGTGGTGCTGGCGGTAACGGCTACTGGGGTGGATCAAGTATTGGAGTACACGATAGTGGACCTCAAGTATCACAACGTGAAGGACAAGCAGCACCAGGAAGTGGTGGAACAGGTGCACCACGAGGTAGAAGACGTGGCGGAACTGGTAGAAGCGGTATGGTTGTTGTATGGGAATACAAATAGGAGTTATCAATGGCATTTAGTTATGAAGGATTAAAAAAGATTACAGGTGCTGGAATTGTTGACGGTAGTATTACAAGTGCAGACATTGGTGCTGGTGAAATTAACAGAAACAAAATTGCAGCAAATACAATCGAATCAGCAGCAATTGCAACAGGTGCAGTAACTGGTGCTAAAGTAGATCCTGCAAATGCTTTACAATCTACTAAATTTGAATCAGGTGCAGTTAATTTATCAGGAGCAGCAGTAACAGGTGCTTTAGCAGCATCAGCGGGCGGAACTGGTAAAACATCAATTGGTTCAGCAAACAAGGTTTTAAAAGTAAACACAAGCTCAAACGGTTATGATTTTTCAGATGCAGATCTGTACGGAGTGAGTTACTATACATCAAACGGTACTTGGAATAAGCCATCCGGAGTAAACAAAATTAGAGTACAAATCTGTGGAGCAGGAGGTGGCGGTACAGGTCACGGAGAATCAGGTGGAGCAGGTGGATACTCAGAAGAAGTTCTAGATGTTAGAAGTATTTCATCAGTAAGTATCACGCTTAATGGCGGAGGTGGTGGTGTAAACTATCATAACTCAGCAGGAAACGGCGGATCAAGTTCATTTGGTCCTTATCTATCAGCAAGTGGTGGTGAAGGAGCAAGAAGAGTAGGTGGACATTCAGGCGGCAGACCAGGCGTAGGATCATCAGGCAATTTAAATTTATATGGCGGCGGTGGACGTGGCCATACACACCACGGTGGTGGATTAGGAGGCAGTTCTTATTTTGGAGGTTCAAGTATTGGGGTACACGATAGTGGACCACAACCATCTCAAAGAGAAGGACAAGCAGCACCAGGTTCAGGCGGCGTTGGTGCACCACGAGGTAGAAGACGTGGCGGTACAGGTCGTAGAGGCATTTGTATCGTGTGGATGTATAAATAACAATGTATAGGAGTTAATAATGGCTAAAAGTTGTTTAGTAGATTTCCAAGGAAACATACAGCACATCTGTGAACCGGGCGACGAATTTGAGATTTATGAAGGTCCAAATGCAACTATCCGTTGGGTCAACTGTGCTAATGATGATGTAAATGATTCTTGGGTTTTAGATAATGGAAATTGGGTGCAAAACGTACAAGCACCACCATCATATACTGTTTTAAGAAGAAACGCATATGGTGATATTGGAATGCAGTTAGATATGATGTACAAAGATCAGATCAACGGTACTTCTACTTGGAGAGATCACGTTGCTAGAGTAAAAGCAACTGTACCAAGTCCAAATAGTGAAGAAGCAATCGAAGTTCGTAATAGCAGACAAGTAATTAATTGGGGAACACCAGAATCTCCTGCTTGGACAGATACTGTTAATAGAGAAATTCCAGGCGTTACTAGAACTGTTGGTAAAAAAGTAAGCGATTAATCAAGAAATTTGAGCAGGGAATAAAATCTAAATAAGTATATGTATGCTTATAGATTTATTTCCTGTTCGTATATATAAACATTCTGTAGATATACAAGACACACACCGCAAAATGATGCGGGAATATCTTACAGGTGTGTTTAAGTATATAAATCCTTCAAATCATATATTAGAAAAAGGTGGTAAATCAACACACGAAGTTGATAGAGAATTACACCTAAATCCTATTTTCAAGCAATTAACAGATTTTGTAGATTTACATTGCAAACATTATTTTAATAGTGCAGGATTTTCACACACTAAACCTAAAATAGTAAGTATGTGGGCAAATCTACACATAGACGGTGACGAAACTTTATCTCATACGCATTCTACACACATCCTTGCAGGGTGTTACTATTTAGATTTTCAAAACAATGCAGGAAACTTAGTTTTTAAATCTCCTAATGAATATACACAACATTACTATCCATATAGTGAAGAAGGAAAAATAAAAGATCTTAAATACACTGTAGATTGTGCTGAAGGCGACCTAGTTTTATTTCCAGCACACTTAAAACATTATACTGAAAAAAATAATTCTGGACAAAACAGAATTAGTATTAATTTTAACATTGACCACGAGGCAAATTAATGTATGTAAAAGAAGTTTCAGTACTAGGTGGTGGTACGGCAGGTTTAACTACAGCACTTATATTAAGAAGTGCATTTCCTTCTTTAAAAATTAATTTAATAAGATCAGATACAATTGATATAGTAGGTGTTGGAGAAGGTACTACTGAACACTGGGCAGACTTTTTACAATTTATAGGTATAGGCCCAGAAGAATGTTTTAAACATTGCGGTAGTACATTTAAACACGGTATCTACTTTAAAAATTGGAATGGTGACAATAAAGCATATTTGCATAATGTGCCTGACTATATTATAAGAGAAGACAAAACAGGTTACCCTAATGTAATTCATAAACTTATTGTTGATAACGAAGAACCAATGGATACAATTGATGAATTTATACGTAATAGTATGCATTATCAACCTGTAATAAAAAGTACAAACCAATTTCATTTTGATACATTCAAACTAAACGAATTTTTAAATCATTTATGTACAACAAGAGATATAAATGTTGTTGTAGATACAATAAATGATGTTACATTAGATCAAGAAGGATTTATAGATACTCTTGTAGGAGAAAAACAAAACTATAAGAGTGATTTCTATGTAGATGCAACTGGATTTAGCAAAGTATTACATAAGCACGTAGGTAGTGACTGGAAAGACTGTACAGATAATTTACCTATGAATAGTGCAATTACTTTTCCAACTAAACTTGATGATAACTTTCCTGCATACACAGGTGCAACAGCATTAAACGCAGGTTGGTGTTTTCAAATTCCTACACAAGGAAGATACGGTAATGGGTATGTATATTGTGATAATTTTATTAACGAAGATCAGGCAATTGAAGAAGCAACCAAATATTACGGTCACGAATTAGATATAAGAAAACGGTTTAAATTTGGAGCAGGATATTTACGTAATCCTTGGAATAAAAATTGTTTAGCAATTGGACTAAGTGCTTCATTTATTGAACCTTTAGAAGCAACTAATATAGGCACTGCTATACAACAAGCATTTGCCTTAACCGCGCATATAACCACCTTTAAACGCACATACAGGGCCCTTACAGCGTCATATAACGAAAAGTTTAGTAAAGTGTTCCAGAACACAATAGACTTTGTACAATTGCATTATTTTACTAAAAGAACAGATACTGAATTTTGGAAAAGCACTAAAGATATTAAAATGACTGATTTTAATTTGGAAACTCTAGAGTATTTTAAATCTAATATGCCTACTTGGGTACACTTTAACCAACCATATACACTTTTTAATAATTATAATTGGATTATGGTATTAAATGGTATGGAAATAATTGATAGACAAGCATACATTGAAAATTGGAATAAAATGGAACCAGAAACTAAATTAGAAGCCAAGATAAAATTAGATATATACTTTTCAAGAGAAGCGCCTGTATTAGGACACAAAGAAGCGATTGAATATATTAAGGAGAATTACTAGTGCAAATTAAAAGTATTTGTATTGTTGGCGGCGGTAGTGCAGGTTGGATGACAGCAGCACTTTTATCCCAAAAATGTAAACACATAGATTTAAGTTTGGTAGAATCTCCAAAAGTCGCAACTGTGGGAGTAGGTGAATCTACACTAGGTCATATTAACAAATACATCGATATGTTAGGTTTGAAAGATAGTGACTGGATGGAAGAATGTAAAGCAACATACAAGACAAGTATTAAATTTACAGACTTCCGAGAAAAAGGCAGCGCATTTCATTATCCTTTTGGTACTATGTTGTTTGAATCAAATAATGGTATAATGGATTATTTTTGGTATCAAGCATACAATGAAAATAAATTAGACCCAAGCGAATTTGCTGGATGGGCATTAAATCAAACATACGTTACTGAAAAAAATAAATTATATGACAATGCAGATGGAAAGAATTCTATAAGAGGTTTTGATTTCCATTTACATACAGCATACCATATGGATGCAGAAAGATTTGGACAATACTTAAAAAACAAAATTGCTATTCCGCAAGGATGCACACACCATACAGATACTATTTTAAATGTAAAGCAAAATGCACAAGGCGATATCACAGAATTATGCGGAGAAAAACAAAATTATAAAGCAGATCTATATATAGACTGTACAGGCTTTAGAAAAATACTTATAGAAAAAGTAATGAAGTCTAAGTTTGTTTCTTTTGGTGATGTGCTTTTAAATGATAGAGCATTAGCAACACGTATTCCATATAATGATAAACAAAATGAAATGCACAGTTATACTAACTGCACTGCAATAGAAAACGGATGGGTCTGGGATATTCCTTTATACCATAGGCGTGGTACTGGTTATGTTCATAGTAGTAAATTTGTTGATTGGGATCAAGCAGAAATAGAATTTAAGAAACATCTTAGTAAAAATCTAAACCCTGAACAAATAGAAAACTTAAAATTTAATAGAATAGAAATACGACACGGTGTACAAGAAACTCCTTGGAAAGGAAATGTTTG
>Ga0163109_10000733_pt1 | contig 26209 bp, 24 predicted proteins | sample CRUFie1St13metaG_FD_108704 | JGI IMG/M metagenome (GOLD analysis project Ga0163109, IMG submission 108704) | Marine microbial communities from the Costa Rica Dome - CRUD Field 142mm St13 metaG | ecosystem: Environmental > Aquatic > Marine > Oceanic > Photic zone | place: Costa Rica: the Eastern...
AGAGTTAAAGTCTACTCTAAAAAATAACAAAATTCCTGAGATGGAGCTTACTAGAGCTAGGATAGAAAATATTTTTAAGAATATATTATTTATCTTATCTCTTGTTTGCCAATCCATAATATGGAATCCCCACATTAAGTCCCAGATTCTCCACTGAAGTGAACGCACTGCAGTGATTTCCCCAGAGAAAACATTTAAATATAGATTAATCTTCTTATCTTTATCATTTAGAGAAGTTACTTTGTATAAAGGAAGATCCCTGCCTCTAAACTCTGAGCCTTTTGAAGATTCTGAGATTTCTTCTAAATCTATTGGCTCGAGTGTTGAAGATGAACTAACAATTTCAAAAACTTCACTTTTACTTAGTTTGCTTACAGGAGTGCCAAGAGCATTAAGATATTCAGTGCCCTTGCTTGCGTTTACAACAAAAATAATTTCATCCAATCTTTTTATTGCTTTAATCTGGTAAACATCTGATCTAGAAAAATTAACTTCATTGAAATTAACAGGAAAACTTTCTGTTAATCTGTATTGCTCACCTCTCACAAGCTCAATTTTGTTAAAGGCAAAATAAATACCAGATATAGTCCACAAAAATAGTTGAAGTGAGATAAAGAAACTCAAGTATTTATGAGTGTTTCTTACAATATTTCTCATCTAAAGGATTTAATAGGATACGAGCGTTTCTATGTTATAGCCTTGTTTTTTAATTAAATTACTGCCGCCAAGCTCTGGAAGATCAATAATACATAAAATTAATATATCCGATTTTTCAACATTGAAATTTTCAGTAAGAAGTTCTGCACATGCTATTGCGGTTCCGCCAGTTGCAACTAAATCATCAATAATTACGACACGCTGCCCTTTTTTGATATTTGTATTTTTCTGAATTTCTATTGAAGTACTTCCATATTCAAGATCGAAACTCTTTACATATGTCTCATTTGGAAGCTTGCCTGGTTTTCTTGCTAAAACAAATGGAAGTAAAAGATCGGTTGAAACTGAACCAGCAAAGATAAATCCCCTGCTTTCAATGCTCACAATTAAGTCTGCATCGAAGCTTTCTGTCATCTTTGTTAACTCTTTGCAGGTTTTTCTAAATGGTTTAGGTGTTTCAATTAAGCTTGTTATGTCCCTAAACTTTATCCCTGGAATTGGGAAATCTTCTACGTCTCGAATATGTTTTTTTAAATCTAATTTATCACTCATTTTTTTCCTTTTTTAAGATATTTTACCAAACATCTTAAAAATTAGCGCTTATATCAATTACGATTAAAACAGCAATTGAAAGCTGAAATAACAAGCTAAGCCAAAGAATTAATTTAATGAATAGGCTTGGTTGTAATTCTTTTTGAAGTTTATTTGATAGATAAATTGCCCCTATATTCACAATGGGTAATCCCATTGCAGCCCAAATACCTGCAATTAATAAAAGAGTTATTGGATTTGGTAATAAAAAGTAGAAAACTCCTGAAAAGAATGGCACTAAAAACGCAATGAGTTTTATTAATGTCTTTCTAGTGCTCTCTTTTTCATAAACAAATCCCATTGAAATTAAATAATCAGAAATTGTTCTCGTAAATGCAGCTGTTCCTGATAAAAGAGTTGAGTAAAGAATAAAAAATGCAAGAACTATAAAAAGCCACTTTGCCCAGTCCCCTAATACAAGAGAAAACATATTTTGAAGTGCGCTGATTATATCAACATCCCAAAATGATTGTGTGGCCAAAGATTCCTGAAGTTGGGGCAAAGTATTTAGGACTCCAGCACCAAGAAAGAAAAATGGAAGTGTTCCAATGGTAATAAAAAAGATAGTTACCCAAACATCGGTTTGCATTGTGCGAATCCAATTTTTTGTCTCTTGAATATCCTCAGCATCTCCCTGAGAATAACCTTTCTCAAGACACCAATAGGTATAAGCCATTATTTCTCCATAACTTATTCCCGTAAAACCAAATACTGCAAGAGCTAGCGGGAGATATTCAAATGGAAGGGTGAAATTTAAACCTGAAAAAACTTGATAGGTACTTAGCTCATAAGAAGTTGATTGCATAGAAATAGCAATAACAAGAGTTATTAAAGAAAATATCAAAACCATTCCAAGTAGAATATTCTCAAGAATTGAGTAAGAACCTCTTACTAATATCAACCAAGTAATAAGACAGGATAAGACCACCCATATCTCAATATTGATTGAAGGAAACATATTTGTTCCAGCTTCTGCAACTGCGCCAACCAAACCACCCATGCCAATAATTGCTGGTAAAACCCCCAAAAACATAAACCAAACGAGCCAAGAGGTTGTTTTTCCATTTATCTTTGTTTTTGGGCCTGGAATTTCTGCAAAAGCTTCAAGAAAAGTTTTTTTTGTAACTACGATGTATCTGCTAATTTCAGCTTGAATAATTGGCTTAGTCCATATGCTTAAAAGTAACCACCATAAAAGAGTAAATCCAGCTGCAGCTCCTAAAAGTGGGGTCATAACGATTGAACCACTGCCAACAACGCTTCCAGTAACGATTGCGCTTGGACCTATATATTTAAGCCTATCATAAAGATTATTTGGTGCTTTTTTCTTTCTATTATCAGTCATTTCAAAATGAAATGACCCTAAACAATAACAATAAGGTCATTTATTTAAATTCAAGGTAATTTTTAATCTGGTTATATAAAAAAATATCTTCATCACAAAATCTTGAAATTAGATTTTTTTGGGATTGCGAGATTTCTTTTATTTCTCTATTTAATGTAATATTTTCATTTCTTTTTAGGAGTATTATTCCTGTTTTCTTATAGAAATCATCTATAAACAAATCCATTTTTTCCAAAAGCCCAATTGAAAAATAGTTTTGCTCTATAAATTCAATTGGATTATTAATTTTTCCTTTGCCAATTATAAATCTAGAGATAATTCTTCCATATATTGGTTTTTGCTCTTGAAGATAAGATATGTAACCTTCAAATGAATAATTACCAGCAAAATATAATTTATTCCTTATTTTTTTTGAAAGGTAATTTTTTTTAAGATAAGAATTTCTAGAATAATTATAATCAGATAAAAGTCTGTCTATCGGATTTCGAATTAATGAAATAATTTTTCCTTCAGTATTTTTAAGTTTTATTGAGTCAATCGTTAAATGGCCATGAATTATATCGTCATCTTTTAAGTTTTGATTTGTTTTTTTCCACAAAGATTTAGAACTTAGAACCCTATGTCTCTTCCATAGACTTTTTAAGTGATTTTTTTTTACTCTTAATCCTTCAGAAACACTTGGATTGCTCTCATTTAATAGTTCATGATTTGCGTTTGAGATGTAAAATGAATTTGAATTTGGTAGAGCTTTAGAAAACATTTCTCTGAGAGAGGAACTTCCACACTTTGGAACTCTGATCAGAACATAAACACTCATAAGTTATAAAGTATCAGACATATTCTTAAAATATAAATTTAATTCACTCATTTCCAAATACTGTATTATGGGTATTAGTTACTCGAACAAAGGTTGTACATTTTGAAAGGTCTTTTAACTTATTTGCTCCAACATATGTGCATGCAGAACGGATACCACTCAAAATATCTTTAATTGTATCGTTGGCTTTGCCTCTATACTCAACTTCAACTGTTTTTCCCTCTGTTCCTCTATAATCATTGTGATTACTGTGCCTAGTCATTGCTGATTCAGATGCCATTCCATAAAACTTCATAACACCATCTTTTACCTCACCATCACATTCGTCATGCCCTGCTAACATACCACCAATCATTACAAAGTCTGCACCTCCAGCAAAAGCTTTTACAATATCGCCAGAGCTTACACATCCACCATCAGCAATAATATGTGCATTAAGTCCATGAGCTGCATCCGCACATTCAATAACCGCACTTAATTGGGGATAACCTATGCCAGTCTTAATTCTAGTTGTGCAAACTGAACCAGGTCCAATACCAACTTTAACAATATCTGCTCCTGCTAAGATCAATTCTTGTGTCATATCTGCTGTAACTACATTTCCTGCCGCAATAGTGGCATTGGGACATTTATCTCTGAGCCTCTTTACGGAGTCAACAAACTTGATAGTATATCCATTTGCCACATCAAGACCGATAAAGCCTGAGTTAGCTTTTGATAATTTTGATATATCATCTATGCCACCAAACCAGCATATATTTGATTGACCTGTCTTAAATTCATTTGAATCTTTTTTAAGATGGTGTTTTGCGGGGCAAGTTATGAGTTTATATTTTGATAAAACTTTATGCATTGATGGTGTGCCAACTGTGTCCATATTTGCAGACATGATTGGAATTCCAGTCCACTTTTTTTTACTCCAGAGAAACCGATGAGTTCTTTGAAGTCTTACCTCTCCTCTAGAGCTCATCGTAGATCTCTTGGGTCTAATTAAAACATCTGAATAATCAAGCTTAATATCCTCATTAATTAACAAAAGTAAGTCCTCCTCGACTTTACTACTTTATATTAATATGCTGATATTGAAAATAATAAAGAAGATATTTTCATTCCCACTCAATAGTTGCTGGTGGTTTTCCAGAAATATCATAAACGACTCTGCTTACATCCTCTATTTCGTTTACGATACGTCTTGAAACTTTATCTAAAAAATCATGAGGAAGATAAGCCCAATTTGCCGTCATGAAATCAACTGTCTCTACAGCTCTTAAAGCAATTACTTCCGAGTATCTTCTCTCATCACCAACCACTCCAACTGATTTAATTGGCAAAAAAACTGCAAATGCTTGGCTTACTGAGTCATACAAATTTGCTTTTCTAAGCTCTTCTATAAAGATAAAATCAGCTTCTTGAAGAAGCTTTATTTTCTCTTCATTTACTTCTCCAAGAATTCTCACACCTAAACCAGGACCTGGGAAAGGATGTCTATTTAAAATTATCTCAGGTAAATCGAGTTGTAAGCCCAATCTCCTAACTTCATCTTTAAATAGATCTCTCAAAGGTTCAACAAGCTTGAGTTTCATCTCTTCAGGCAGACCTCCAACATTATGATGAGACTTAATAACTCTGGCTTCCTTTGATTCAGATTCTGAAGACTCTATTACATCTGGATAAATTGTTCCCTGTGCTAAAAAATCTATGTTCTCAAGTTTAGCAGCCTCAGAATCAAAAACATCGATAAAGGTTCTACCAATAATTTTTCTTTTCTGTTCTGGATCCTTTATACCCTTTAAATGTCTTAAAAATATCTTTTGTGCGTCAACTTTTATAAGATTAAGATCCATTTCATTTTTAAATGTTTGAACTACTTCCTCTGCTTCATTTTTTCTTAATAGTCCGTTATCAACAAAAACACAAATAAGATTATCTCCTATTGCTTTAGATAAAAGTGCCGCCGTTACAGAAGAATCAACTCCTCCAGATAATCCAAGAAGCACTTTTTGTCCACATGTTACATTTTTGATTTCTTCAATCCTACTAGAAATTAGATCATCAAGCTTCCAATCTGGTTTGCATGAGCAAATCTTAAAGATGAAATTATCTAAAATTAATTTTCCACCTTTTGTATGAGTCACTTCTGGATGAAACTGAAGTGCATAGATGGATTGAGAGAAATGCTCCATAGCGGCAATTGGAGCAGATTCTGTGGAACCAATTAGTTTAAAATCCTTAGGTAGAGTTTCTACTTTATCTCCATGACTCATCCAGACATCAATTATTTCAGATGGAGATCCAGCAAATAGCTTTGATTCATCCTCAATATTAAAAGTAGAAAATCCAAACTCTTTTTTTTCAGAAGTTGTAACTTGACCTCCCATTTGCTCAGCTAGAGTCTGCATCCCATAACAAATGCCAAGGATAGGAACCTGCAAGTCAAAAACTATTTTTGGAACTCTTGGTGTATGAATGTTAGTAACAGACTCTGGTCCGCCTGATAAGATGATTCCCTTTGGATTAATATCCTCTATTTTCTTCATCTCTACATCCCAAGGTAGAATCTCAGAAAAAACATCTGATTCTCTTATTCTTCTTGCAATTAATTGAGTGTATTGAGAGCCAAAATCTAAAACGAGAATAGTATCAATATTTTTACTTTTTATGTCGAGCTTTGATTGGACTGACATTTTAAATCTTAACTTCTTTGATAATTTGGTGCTTCTTTGGTGATTTGAACATCATGCACATGACTTTCAGTCATTCCAGCATTTGTAATTTCAACGAATCTACTATTTTCTTTCATTTCTTTAATATTTTTACAACCCACATAGCCCATACTCTGCCTAAGACCGCCAATAAGTTGGTTAATAACATTGATAGCCCATCCTTTATAAGGAACCCTACCCTCAACGCCTTCAGGAACAAGTTTTTCAGCATCAATATCTTCTTGAAAGTATCTATTGCTATCATCTCTTTTAGATATTGCTCCCAAGGACCCCATTCCTCTATAAGTCTTAAAGCTTCTTCCTTGATATAACTCAAATTCTCCAGGTGCTTCTTCAGTTCCAGCAAAAATACTTCCAAGCATTACGCTGTCAGCCCCTGCTGCAATTGCTTTGGCTATATCTCCTGAATAACGCATACCTCCATCAGCTATTAGCGGAACCTTTCCTTTTACTTTTTCATAAATTGTTAATATTGCAGAAATTTGTGGAACTCCTATACCTGCAATAATTCTTGTTGTACAAATTGATCCTGGGCCCATTCCAATCTTAATACCATCTGCACCAGCTTCTATTAGCGCCTCTGCTCCTTCTGGGGTAGCAACATTTCCAGCAATGATATCTTTAATTGGAAATTCTTTTTTAATCATTTTTACTGTGTCTATTACACTTTCAGTATGGCCGTGTGCACTATCAACAACAAATAAATCAACTCCTGAATCTGATAGAGACTTAGCTCTATCAAAAGTCTCAGTTCCAGTGCCTATTGCAGCTCCAACCCTAAGCTGACCTGCATCATCCTTAGTAGCATTTGGATGTTTTTCAGATTTTTCTATATCTTTCATTGTTACTAGACCAGTTAACTTTCCTGCTTCATCTAGGACAAGGACTTTTTCAATCCTATTTTCATACATCATCTTTTTAACTACTTCTTGGGAAGTTCCTTCGAGAACAGTTATTAATTTTTCACGAGGTGTCATAATTGATTCAACTAGGTCATCCATATTATCTGCATATCTAAAATCTCTACTTGTAACTATTCCTTTTACCACCCCATCATCAATCACTGGCATACCAGATATATTTAACTCTCCTGTAATTTTTTTTAAATGGCCGATTGTTTGATTAGAGCTTATTGTGGTTGGATCACGAACAACCCCACTTTCATATTTTTTTACATTCCTGACAGCATTTGATTGCTCTTGAATGGAGCAGTTTTTATGAAGAATTCCTATGCCTCCTGCTTCTGCAAGGGCAATCGCCATTCTGTATTCGGTAACTGTATCCATGGCAGCAGATAGAAGTGGCAAATTAATATCAATATTTTTTGTAAGAGATGTCTTTACAGATGCTTGACTTGGAAGAAAATCGCAATATGAAGGAACTAGAAGTACATCATCAAAAGTGAGTGCTTTGGCTTTTACTTTGTCCATGCAGAAGTATAACAAAAGATTTTTAAGAAAAAAATAACTTTGGCTTAAAGGAAAAATTATTTTAACAACAAGTCAGTCTTTGCTGCACAAATAAAATCATTTTTATGAAGGCCATTGATTTTATGAGACCACCATTTAACTGTAACTTTTCCCCACTCCAAAATAATTAGTGGATGATGATCTTCGATTTCAGCAAGCGCTGCAATATCATTAGAGAAAGCAACAGCTTTTTCGTAATTATCAAAAGTAAAAATCTTTTCTAGATAGTCAAAACCTTCATTCAAGATTGCCCAGTTATCTAGTGTTTTTATTAGTTCTTCAGATTCTTTCTCGGTTACTTTCGGAGCATCTATAGTGCATGCTTCACATTTTTGACTTTTTAGATCTGATGACATTATGCCTTGATACCACCCTTCGTTAATTTCGAGGGATCTAATAGTTTCTTGAGACGTGAAACAGGAATTCCTGTTTCTTCGTGAGCAACATCGATAACAGGTCTAGATTCTTTATATGCTCTCCTGGCTATAGCTGCAGCTTTTTGATAGCCAATAACTGGATTTAAAGCAGTGACCAAGATAGGATTTCTTGAAAGTGATTCTTCAATCTTTCTATGATTTACCTTGAAAGTCCTTATAGCTTTTTTAGCTAGAACATTCATGCTTCCAGCTAAGATATTGACACTTTTTAAATTACAATAAGCTATTACAGGTAGCATTACATTAAGTTGGAAGTTACCAGATTGCGCTGCCACAGTTATAGAAACATCGTTACCAATAACGTCTGCTGCGGCCATTGCTACTGCCTCAGGTATCACTGGATTTACTTTTCCGGGCATTATGCTGCTACCAGGTTGAAGAGCCTGTAGCTCAATTTCAGCAATCCCGGATAAGGGTCCGCTATTCATCCACCTTAAGTCATTTGATATCTTCAAAAGAACCGTAGCTAAGTTTTTAAGCTCCCCTGATAATTGAACAGAAAGATCCTGAGCACTTAAGTTTCTATAAAAGTCTTTGCTTGGCTTCGCTTTAAAGCCAGTTAGTTTTGAAAGCTCTTTTGAGAATTCTTTTGAAAACCTCTTATGCGCATTTATTCCTGATCCAACTGCAGTTCCGCCTTGTGGAAGGAATAAAAGTTTTTCTAAAACAGCTGATATGGATTCTCTGGAGCATTTAAGTTGTGTATTCCAAGCATTTAATTCATCAGACATATCCACCGGCATTGCATCCATAAGATGAGTTCTGCCTGTTTTTGTTACCCCCTTTACTGAGTTTGCTTTCTTTTCCAAAGTTTCAATAAGCAAATCTAGTGCGGGCATTAATTTTCTTGTTGAATCGAAGTAATAAGCCAAATTCATAACAGTTGGAATTACATCATTAGAACTTTGACTCATATTCACGTCATCATTTGGATGAATTTTAACTTTGGAGGTTTTATAGCAAAGGTTTGCTATGACCTCATTTGCATTCATGTTTGTGCTTGTACCAGAGCCAGTTTGAAAGACATCGATAGGAAACTCTTTGCCATGCTTATTAGTCCAAACCTCTTTTGCAGCTCTGGAAATTACTTTCTGTTTTTTTGCTTCTAAAAGCTTAAGATTTTTATTTGCTCTTGCTGCAGCATCTTTCACGTAGCCAAGCATTGAAATAAAGGTATTTGTGAAAGGAAAGTTCATTGAGATGCCGCTAATTGGGAAATTATCTATTGCTCTCTGAGTTTGCGCTCCCCATAAAGCATTTCTTGGCACTCTTACTTTTCCAAGGCTATCTTCTTCTATTCTAAATTTCATAATTACCTCGTTTTTATGTAAACTATTTTACACTTATAAAGTTAAAGGAGATAGAACATATGGGAAAAGTAACTCCATTAAAAATTGATGTTAATGACGGCAGACTTCCATTGAAAGATAAAGGTCTAGATATGAAAGATTTCTCATCTTTGGCCGAGTTAAGAAGAGATCAGCTGGAAAAACTTGCTGCAGGATTCAGAATGTTTGCGCATTTTGGTTTTAACGAGGGCGTAGCAGGCCATATTACTTATAGAGATCCTGAATTTCCTGACCATTTTTGGGTAAACCCACTGGGTGTTCATTTTTCACAAATATCAGTTTCTGATCTGATACTTGTAAATCATGATGGCGAAGTTGTTCAAGGTGATAAAGCCGTAAATGTGGCAGCTTTTGCTATTCACTCTAGACTTCATAAAGCAAGACCTGATGTAAATGCTGCAGCTCACTCTCATTCTATTTATGGAAGAACATTTTCAACCTTAGGAAAATTACTTGATCCTATTTCACAAGACGCATGTGCTTTTTATGAAACTCAAGCAATTTACAAAGATTTCTCTGGTGTTGTCGAAGAAGTTGATGAAGGAGATCTCATTGCTGAGGCTCTAGGAGATAAAAAAGTTATTATTCTTCAAAATCATGGAATCCTCACAACAGGCCCATCAGTTGATATTGCATTATGGTTTTATACATCTATGGAGCGTTGCTGTCAGGCGCAATTAATGGCTGATGCTGCAGGTGAGACACAATTGATACCTCATGATACAGCAATCAAAACGAGATCATTCATTGCAAACGATGTAGCGGCATGGGCTAGCTTTCAGCCTGCTTTTGATATGATCTGTAAAAAAGAGCCTGACTTATTCGACTAATGCTCCGATTACAGCTTTAGTCTCAAGACATTCTTCAAGGCCATGTGTGCCATGCTCTCTTCCGTTTCCAGAAGAGCCATAACCACCGAAAGGTGCTGACCTAACTCTAGCTCCTTTATTGATAGTGACCTGACCAGCTCTTATTTTTGAAGCAACTTCAACTGCATGAGATTGCTCACCTTGAACGTATCCTGCAAGACCATAAGGTGTATCATTTGCTATCTCAATAGCTTCCTCTTCTGTTTCATATTTAATTAAACATAAAACTGGGCCAAAAATTTCCTCTCTTGCAATGGTCATATCATTTGTTACATCAGAAAATATAGTTGGTTTAACGAAATAGCCACTTTCACAGCCTTCTGGAAGACCAACTCCACCAGCAGATAATGTTGCTCCTTCATCAATACCAATTTGTATCATTCTTTGAACTTTTTCATATTGAGTTTTGTTAGAAATTGGTCCCATTTTGGTATCAGCATCAAAAGGATCTCCAACTTTCATAGCATTAGCTGTATTAGCAGCAACTTCAACTGCTTTAGCATAGTTCTTAGATGACACAAGCATTCTCGTAGGTGCATTACATGATTGTCCAGTATTAAGGAAGCATGAAGAAACTCCAGCAGATACCGCTTTTTCAATATCAGCATCGTCAAGGACTATATTTGCAGATTTTCCACCTAGTTCTTGAGCTACTCTTTTAACTGTAGGCGCAGATGCTTGAGCAACAGCAACTCCCGCTCGAGTTGATCCAGTAAAATGCATCATATCTATATCTTTATGTTCAGACATTGAGGCACCAACAACTGGACCCATGCCATTAACTAAATTAAAGATTCCAGCTGGAACGCCAGCATCATGAATAATTTCTGCAAGAATTATTCCGCAGAAAGGTGTTATTTCACTTGGTTTAAGTACCATAGTGCATCCAGCAGCTATGCCAGATGCTACTTTTGTACACATTTGATTCATAGGCCAATTCCATGGAGTGATCATTCCAACAACACCCACGGGCTCTTTTCGAACGAGATATCCATCTTTTTCATACTCAAAATTATAGTTTTTAAGAACATTAAGAGTATCTTTGAAATGAGTAAGTCCAGATGCAACTTGAGCAACTTGGGATAGCCATATTGGAGCTCCCATTTCCTTTGATATTGTTTCAGCTAATTCCTCAGATCTTTTTTCATATTCAGTAATAATATTTTCTAAAATCTGGACTCTTTGCTCTTTAGTTGAAAAACTAAAATCAACAAAAGCAGCTTTAGCTGCAGCAACAGCTTTATCGATGTCATCAGAATTTCCCGCAGTTATAACTCCAAGAACAGAATCATCTGATGGATTCATGACTTCAATCGTCTCGGTTGAATGAGAATCAACCCACTCTCCATTTATATACATTTGTAATTTTTCTAACATAACAACCTCTTTAAATCGTCAAAAGATTATAACCTATAAATATTTCTTATTTTATAAATAAATATTAATGATAGTTTAGATTTTTAAGGATACTTTTTCTCAATCTCGACCTATAAATATCTATGTTTTGTCTATGTAGGTTAGATGAGTTAATTTGCAAATCTTGGCCTATTTTCATTCTTTTAATAAATCCTTTCTCTAGATAACTATTTATCTGCTTTGAGTATCTTTGCGGGCTTTTAAAATTACCAGGATATAATGTTGTAACATTTCTTCCTGAAGAGATTGATTCAGAAATCATCATTGCGCTGTCTTCAGTTACATATATATGTTCACTAGTTGAAAAAAATTTATTTAGATCAGCATTTTTTCCACCAGCATGAAACCAAATTGAATCAGGAGAAAGATTTTTGAGTTTATTCTTTAGCATTTTTTCATGGCACTCATTCGATCTTCTAGATGTTACACAAATAATTTCTTTATCGTTTGTATTAGTAAGTTTATTTAAGGATTCGATAATATCAATTACATCGATTTCAGAGTATTTATATCCCATCCCATTTCCTCCAAATAATAAAAGAATCTTATCAGCGCAAATATTGTCATTTATGCAATTCTTTGGGGAATACTTATTAGGTGTTATATCAAAAACAATGTTATTGGATGAATTCGAATATTTCTCAGATGTCAGATGAACATTGAATAACTCCGAACTAATTCCTCTTGGAGACCCAAGCTGTATATTGGGTATTCCAAAAAGTTTTGAAAGGGCAGCATTAATGGCAAAGGTGTTACCACCTGCAGCAACAAGGAGATCAAATCCTTCAACATTAATGTTATCAAAAAATTTGAGAATCAATTTTGAATTTGTTTCCGAAAGGTTATTACATAATTTTCTTCCAATGATCTTAAATAAAGACCTTAATACTCTTACTTTCCATTTCATCTCTACAATTGAAAATTCCATTTCAATTTCTTCACTAAGGAGTGAGCAAATACCAATAGATTGGTTGAAGTGTCCAGGAACAGAGTCGCTAATTATTAATGCTTTTTTCATAAGAAGGGAGGTATTTATTAATAAAAATATCATTTTTCATTTTTTTTTCGACTTCGATTATATGATGTATCTCATCGACACCAGTAATTACTTCTTCTGTTAAAAAAGATCCTATTTTTAGATCATTATCAAGAAATCGCATCATGTCGATTGACTCTATTATTTCATGTTTAGAAGGTTTCAACTGAGAAAATTTCTCTAGTGCCTTGGTCTTAAAAGCAATCATCCCAAGCTGCCTAAATCCAGAATTTGCATTAGCTGGTATAGCCGTTCTGCTGAAATTAATAATATCTTTTTCATTATTTATAACAGCCTTAACAATATTCGTATCGACCAAGTCTTCATTTTCAATTGGATGAATTAGATTAATTACATCATTGTTTGATTCGGAGATTTCTTTTATCAGTTTATCGATGATTTCTGGATTAATTTGTGGCTCATCTCCTTGGAGTAAAATTATATTATCGAATAAATAATCATCGCTTTTAAGAATATCTAAAACTTCGCAAGCCCTTTCTGTTGCTCTTTCATGCTTATGTGAAGTCATGATTGCATGAAAACCTAGCTGATTTGATAACTCTATAATTTCTTTATCTGGCGTTGCAAGGATAAGTTTATCTATATTCCTAGAGAGCTGAGCTCTATAGTAACAATGCGCAATCATTGGGATACCAAGTATCATCTTAAGAGGTTTATTTGGGAATCTTGAAGAAGCTAATCTAGCTGGAATTACAGCAAGAGTTCTATTCATCTTTGAATGGTATTCTGGATGTGGTTTCAAGCATCCTAAAATCAACAGAAAATGCGATCAAGTTGTAACCATTAGATACTTTTTCATTAAGGCTTTCAATGTTCGGCTCAATCACATGAATACCCTTACTGACATTATATTTTTCTGCAGCTTTGAGGATTTTCTTTTCCATATCGATAAACTCAATTGTCTCAAACTTTCCTGGACTACCTATTGAAGCGGATAGATCATATGGTCCTAAGAAGTATCCTGAAATATCACTATCAAAGATTTCATCAATATTTTCTATTGCTTCTTTTGATTCAATATTTACATATAGTTCTATATCACGAGAAGTAGAGTTAATGTATTCCATTTTCTTTTCTTGATCACCATATCTTTGAGCTCTGTAAAGACCCATTCCCCTTTTACCTTCTGGAGGATAAAAAGAGGATGCAATAGCTTTTTTTACATCTGTAACATTATTAATCATTGGAACAATGATGCCTCTGGCTCCAAAATCTAAAACTTTTTTTATTTCAGCTTCATTGTTGGATGAAACCCTAACAAAAGGCTTTACACCGCACAAATCAATAACTCTAATTAGTTTTTCAGCCTGAGATAATGTAATTGGAGTGTGCTCTAGATCGACTGTAATCCAATCATAGCCAGAATTACATAAAATTTCTGCAATGGCCTCGCTGTATATCGTTAACCAAGTGCCAATAGATGGTTTCTTCATATTATTTACTATTTTCATCTAGACCTTCTATTGCCGCAAGTCCCATTGCAATGACTCCCTCTTTAGTCATGCTCCCAAGATGAGATGTAGCAAAAAAATTCTTCAATGTTAGTAGTGGTGAATCAAATGCTGGCTCAACCTCAAATACATCAAACGCAGCAAAAGCTTTTTGATTATCTAAGAGAAAATTGTATAAATGTTCTTCATTAACTAGGCCTCCTCTTGAAGTATTAATAAGTTTTAAATCTTTCTTAGAGATTTTAAAAAGCTTTTCATCAATTAACCCTTTTAATGAATCGGTCAAAGGAAGATGAATGCTTATAATATCAGCATCTAAAAATATTTCTTCAATTGAGCATTGCTTTACTAGTTCTCTTTCTATTTTCTTAATATCAAATGCTATTATCCTGCATCCATATGGCTTGAGAAAATCTGCTAAAAGATTACCTATGTTCCCAAAACCTAAGATACCAATGGTTTTATTTGTTAATTCCTGACCTTTTTCTTGACTCCAAATCCTGTCTTTTATATTTACCATACTCGTATGCACTTTTCTCAAAGACATTAGGATTAACAACATTGTTAATTCTGCTACAGATGTCTTATTTACTCCCGGTCTAAAACTAAGCCTAATATTTTTCTTTTTTAGTTCGACAAGATCTATATTGTTTAATCCAACACCATACTTAGTGATAACCTTTAGATTTGGGAGATAATCTAAAACTTTTTTATCAAATTTTTCTAAACCAACAATGACTTTATCAGCATCCTCTAAAAAATTAATTAAAGATTCACCAACAAGGGTCTTTCCATCACTATTTAAAATGACTTTCTCATATCTACTTTTTAGCTCATTTATTAATATTTTATTTTTAGAAAAAGACCTAGAAGTCACAGCTACTACATCTTTTCTGTTCATAAGCAATTATTATTTGCTACTACATCCACTTTAAATTTATCAGTAGGATGTGATTTATATAAATACTTTCCTCCAGCAGCTTCAATAATAGATAACCCAGCAGCAATATCCCATAAAAATATCCCTTTTTCCTGATATTGATCAAATTGACCGGATGCAACATAAGCACATGACATTGCTGCTGAACCAATCATTCTAACTTTTTTCCAATTAGCTAATTCACCTGATAGCTCAACCATAGATTTATTATTAAAGTTTCCTTTTGCTGGAAGGCCTGTAGCTAAAGTGGCTTTGGATTTTTCATTTATTGATGAAACATTTATGTACTGTCCATTAAGTTTTGCCTTTGACTCTATGCTTCCTTCATAAATATAGGATCTATTAAAATCATTTATAACACCTAGAGCAATTTCATTTTTTAGTATTAAAGCAATAGAAATACAGCATATTGGGAAGTCTCTAGAATAATTTGAAGTCCCATCAAGGGGATCTACTACCCAAAAACTATTTCCCAAGTCATTATTTGCTCCTGATTCCTCAGCAAGAATTGGAAAGTCTGAGTTTAATAAAAGATGATCTTTTATTAATTTTTCAGACTCAAGGTCAGCTTTAAGTTTTATATCTCTTCCTTCATTAAAGAGAATTTTATTAACACTATCTTTGTGGTCAATTAATAATGCAGCAGCTATTTTGGATGCTTTTTTTGCAACTTCAAGCTCTTTTTTAATATTAATCATTTTTGAAATAAGCTCTAAAAAAAGATCCGACTAGTCCACAAATAACCATATGCAAATCTTCTGCAGGGCCATACTCCCCAATTTGAGTAGGAACATGAATATTTAAGTCAACAAGCTCAGAAAGCTTTCCTCCATCAAATGCTGACAATCCAACAGTGGAGAGATTATTTTTTTTTGCCCAATTCACTGCTTTTATAATATTTTTTGAATTTCCAGATGCAGAAATAGATACAAGTACATCACCAGTTTTTGCCTGAGTTTGAAGCTGTTGTAAAAAAATATTTTCGTAACCATCATCATTTGCTATTGCTGTAATAACAGCTTGGTTATCACATAAACTTATAGCTCTAAAGGGTTTTTCGAATTGTCTACTTCCAAGGGAGATATCATTAACAAAGTGACTAGCTGTTGATGCACTTCCTCCATTACCAATAAAATATATTGTTCTATTTTTATCTCTTGTCTCCAATATTAATTCAATAAATGCGCTTATATTTTTGATGCAAAGATCATCAATAAGTTTTTTCAAATATGAAAGATAGTTTGCAGAAAACTCATTTGGTGGAGATGCTTTATCAATCATTTTGATAATATTTTTCTTTCCACTTCGGGTCAGATTTATAAATATTTTCTATTAAATTCATTATTTCAATTGCCTGATCTATGGAACCACTTGTTATGTTAGCAGAGTTTCTGATTGCTTCGGTGAAACTTAATACCTCTGAATCCCATGATGTATCTTCATCAAAGCTTAAGACTTCTTCTCGAGGATCTCCTTTGTCATTATCAGGATCTGAAAATATGATTTTCAATGTTTCTTTACCATAACTCTTTGAGCTAGAAAGAATTCCTCGAAGCAATATAGAGCCTCTTTCTAAAGTTATTTCAAGGTTGAAAATATGTCTCCATTGAGTTGCGGATGAATGTAATTGAGCAACTACTCCATTGTTGTTTTCCATTAAAACAAAGGCATTATCTTCAACATCAAAATTCCAGAAAGAGTTTTTAATTATTGAAAATATTTTATTAAATCCGCCAACAAAGTAATTCATTAGATCTAGCATATGAATTCCTTGATCAAGCAGGATTCCTCCTCCAGACATTTCCCGATTTGTCCTCCAATCAGTTTGATTAAAACTAATAATTTTTGATTTTCCATATACTCCCTTAAGATTAATGACATCGCCCAAGGATTTCTCATCAATAATCTTTTTTGCTTTTATAACAGATGGATGAAATCTATGATTGAAGCCATACATCAGTTTTAAATTTGAACCGTTAATTACGCTCTTAATTGGATATAACTCCTTTAAAGTTCTAGCTGGAGGTTTTTCGCAAAAAACATGGATGCCCTTCTTCAAAGCCATTAATGTTGCGTCAGCTGCAAAGTAATTAGGCAAACTTACAAAAAGAACATCAATTTCTTCAGAATTAATCAAATCTTTATAATCTAAATAATTGGAAAGACCTTTTGGTGGGTTTCTTTCATTGAAATTTTTATCCGATACAGTCGTAACATTAAAGTCAGATATCTTATTTAAAACACTATGTCTTTTTTTTCCAACAACTCCATATCCGACAATACCTACCTTAAATGTCATTAAGATTTCTTATAAGAAACTCTATAAATGACATTTGCTGCATCATCTGATATCAAGATAGAGCCATCACTTTTTTGAAAAACAGATGCTGGTCTTCCTAAAACCATTTCCTGACCATTATTTTTTTGAAGCCACCCAGTTATAAAATCTTTTTGATAAAGTAGCTCTCCTTTTTCATCGAAATGAACAGCTATAACCTTATACCCAACTTTTCTTGATCGGTTCCATGAACCATGAAGGGTCATAAACAAGGTATTTTTATATTTTGCTGGGAAATGATCGCCATCATAAAAAGATAATCCAGTTGGAGCCACATGAGCTCCAAGCTCAAGAATGGGGTCAATAAATTCCTCAGCATTATCTGGTATCTTGTTTGAATAATCTGGATCTAGCACATCCAATGAATGTTTATATGGATAGCCATAAAAAGAATCATCATTTTTAACTACATTAAGCTCGCATGACGGCATATCATCACCCATCCAATCTCTACCATTATCACCAAAATAAAGATTATTTGTTTTAGGGTGCCAATCAAATCCAACGGTATTCCTAACACCTCTAGCTACATATTCCCACTCACCACCATTAAGTCTCATAATTGATGCATACCTCTTATCAAAGTTATACTTTTTTTCAAGTGAAGGATTACAAATATTACATGGGGCACCAACAGGAACATAAAGTTTGTCATCTGGGCCAAAGTCAATCCATTTCCATCCATGCCATGTGTCTGAAGGTAAATTATTGGTAACTAAAACTTTTTCAGGCATTTTTTCTGAGCTTGAAAGAGATTCATCAATATTTGGAATTTTCCAAATAGAGCTTACCTCAGAAAAATAAAGGTCACCATTATGATAAGTTACTCCGGTTGAGTTAGATAATCCTTGAGCAATAACTCTAATTTCTTTGTTGCTATTGATTACACTGATAGTGCCTGCATTTCTTGAACCTACAAATATATTGCCAGAATCACTTTCAGCAATTTGTCTTGGTGTGTCTATATTGTCTACAAAGATTTCTATTGAAAAATCTTTTTCAATCTTTAGATTCTTTATGAGTTTTGAAGAATCAGAAAAAACATTATAAGAAAAAGATATTATAATTAGTGGTAAAAAAAACATGTAATTTAATTTTTTCATGATGAAGATTATACCAGTAGCCCTTTTCTTTTTAAGCTTTTTTGCATCCTTAGTATCTAATGCATGGCTGAGAATTCTAGCAAAAAAAAATAACTTTCTTATTGATAGGCCTGATAAATATAGAAAATTTCATAAAAACCCAACGCCGCTAACAGGCGGTATTGGTATTTCTATTGGAATCATCTTCAGTGGAATTTTTCTTTTCTTTTTAACTGATGCAAGTTATTACTCTGAGGTTTCTGTAGATAACTTTTTAGGCCAAGAGCAAAAGGAATCTCATGAAATTAAAATAAATAATAAAGAAGAAATAATGATTGAAAGAATTGATGATCAAAGTTTTTCAATAACTCTTCCGGATGGCAATAAAAATATCTATAAAATATCTGAGAGTGGTGAATCTGTATTGATGTCAACAAGTAATAACTCTGGAGATTTAATTATATCTAACTTTAGTTTTGGGCTTGTGCTATTCACGATCCTACTCCAATTTTTAATGATATTTGATGATCTTCGAGGTCTAAAAGCAGTTACAAGGCTTCTCATACAAGCTGGATGTACTGGAGGTTTAATATTTTTTAGTGGTGTGTATGTTCAAAGCCTGGGCAATTTATTAGGCTTAGGAGAGATATATCTTGGATTATGGGGAATTCCACTCACAATTTTCTGCGTAGTGGGTATGATCAATGCTTTTAATATGATTGATGGTCTAAATGGATTATGCGCAACCTTGTGCTTGGTTTGTTTTACAGCAATTATCTTTATGATCAATGCTGATACTGTTCCAAGCTTATTTCCATTGATTCTGCCTGTGGGAGCGATCATGGGTTTTCTAATGTATAACCTTGGAGTTTTAGGAAATCAAAGAACAGTTTTTCTAGGTGATAATGGTTCAAATGCTCTTGGATTTATGTGCGCTTGGATTCTTGTTTATTTTAGTTCTGTCGAAAATTCTAATTTTGCATCCATTACTGCATTGTGGTTTGTCGCTATTCCTTTCTTTGATGCAGTTGGTGTAATTATTTCAAGAGTTGTAAAGGGAATAATGCCCCTTAGTCCTGGAAGAGATCATCTCCATCATAAATTATTAGAAATGGGATTATCCTCTAATGCTATTTATGTAGTTTTAATTTTAATATCTGTTATCTTTGCTGCAGTTGGATATATCTTCAATCATAATTTTCCTGAGAGTCACTTTATTTCTTTCTATACCTTCATGATTCTCTGGTTATGTTATTATCTTTTAATAAGGCATATTGCAAAAAATGTTTAATTTTTTTAAAAAGAAGGAAGAAGAAAAAGAAAAGCCAAAGAATCTTAAGTTGATTGCATTGTGTTTAGCTTATGAAGTTGCTGATGCTGATAATGATATCGATATCCGAGAAAAGGATTTGATTTTAGAAAAGATTAAGGAATCTTTAGACACAAGTGTTTTGTCTGAAAAAGAAATCTTTGACGTTATTCGAAAAGAAAGTCAGAAAAGAGTTTCATTTTACGACATCATAAACGATATCAACAAAAACTTGGATAAAAATGAGAAAATTGATGTCTTAAAGATGCTTTGGGAAATAGCTTATGCAGATAAGGTTCTTGATGTTGATGAGGAAAGAATAATAAGAAGATCTGCAGAAATGTTAGGTATTAAACCATCAGTAGTACTTCAAACAAAAGAAGAGTTTAAAAATCAATAGTTTCTGAATTTTTCTTTGAAATTCTAAGTGCCTCATCTCTTGAACAATTAAAATCCACATCTTTCACAAATTCATCAAAAGAATTATCGCCAATGTAGTTTGTAGTTTCATACAAAAGTATGCATTTTTCTTCATTATCAATTATTTTTGAAGATAATATTTCATTTACTAATTGTTGCATGCTTAAATCAAGATTATCTATTCTTAGATCTCTTTTTTCATCAATATGAAGAATACTTTTATCTCTTTTAGGATTATATTTATTCCAAATTATATCGTTTGAGGATTTTCCAGGCTCACCATTTTTAGCAAAATCAGTCCAAAAACTCATCATATTCTTAGAAACAAAACGCCTAGAAGGAGATCTAGGATATATAATCCAAGCAAATTCTTCGGCAAGGCTGAAATCTCCACTTATCATTGGTATTTCTAATGCATGAGCAGATCCAATGATCTTTCCAAAATCACCAAAAAAGAAATCTCTTAAATTGTCCCAATCATATCTATAGGCATATAGATCTTCATTTCCTGCAACAAACATATTTTCAAGAGGCTCTTGAACTCCTCTTAGTTGCCATCCTTTTGATCTAATTTCATTATAGAATTGATATTTTTCTTCATCCTTAATTTTAACTCTAGGTATACCGATTCCCTTAGAAAGAAAGGATTGATTATTAGTTTCTATGAAATATTTAGAAAATCCTAGCCATAGCTTTATTTCATCCTTATTCGATCCAGCAATAGTTGGAACTTTATTTAAATATTCTTCAGAGCGAAGGGATTCTTTAAGACCAATTTTAGGAATTACTAAACCGTCATTAGTAAGCAAAGGAGTCTCAAAAGTATCGCCATATAGATTTACCAACTCTTGAGCATTTGTTTCGTAAAGAATTTTTCTAAGCGCCTCTTTATTAGAATTAAATTGAAACGTATTTGCTTCATTAAGATCATTTGCTAACTCTTTATCAACAATTATTTTATTTAACACTGTCCAACTGTCAGATATACCTTCCTCATTAAAGTTTTCAGACTTGTAAGCATTTTGGGTTGATGATGATTTTGTATAGCCTGATTGGGATATTGCTTTATGAAATAAGCCCTTGGCTTGCCGAGCAACTAAAAGTGATAAAACATTATGCCCTCCAGCAGATTCGCCGAATATAGTAATATTATTCGGATCTCCCCCGAAATAAGCTATATTCTCATTAACCCATTTTAGTGCTAGGACTATATCTAAGATCCCAAAATTAGAGGTTTTATCTATACCTGAATGGAAATCTTGAATTGCTGGGTGAGTAAAAAAGCCAAGTGGACCTAGACGATAATTTGGAGAAACAACTATCACATCTTTTCTTTTTACTAATTCTGAGAAATTGTAAAAGTCTTTATGGCCTGAGGTATTACCTCCACCATGTATCCAAAACATTACTGGCAAGTTATCTCTATTTCCATGAGGTGCTCTAATATCAAGATATAAGCAGTCCTCCGACCCAGCTTGATCAATTTCTTGAATTTGACCACCAATTTCTTGATGACAAAAGTTATTTTCTTTTGGATAAATACGAAAATCTTCGTCAACAAAAGCAACTGGTGCCTTCCATCTTAAATTCCCTAAAGGCGGTAATGCAAATGGAATATCCTCCCAATATAAAATACCGTCTCTTCTCTGAGAAAGAACCTTCCCGGATGAAGTCTGAATAAAATTTCCTTTATCTGTTTTGGAACCCAGATAGATAAAACTATCGCCTCTATCCTGATTATAATCATAGTCATAAGTTGGAGGATTAGTAATTTCTTCTGGAGTGCCTAAAATAACTCCACAAAATAAAACTATAAAAAGTTTAAAAGATTTTATATTTTTCAATAAGTTCATATCGTTCTAAAAAAGGATTTTTTAAAGCTCTTACTTTTTTTCCTATAAGAGCTAATTCGAACGAATCATTATAATTGTTCCATTCGAAATCTCCAAAACTTGGATTAGTTGTTTTAGAAAAGTTTGTCCATGGTATTTGGAAATTATCAGAGATTTCTTCAGATTCTTTTGGTCCCCAGCTTGAATAGGGTTTTTTTGAATGAACTCCAAATAAATATGGAAGTTCAGAGGCATGAAAACATCCTAATTTTCCTTTTAGGATTTCGCTTTGTGTTGAGAATAAGTATCCAAAAGAAGTGCCTTCTTTTTTCTGAAGAGTTTTATGTGTCGGGATGCCAAAACAAATATCCGTAAGTATCGCTGAATATATATTTCCTAACTCATTAATTTTAAGGTATTCAGTGTAAGCTGAAATCAGTTCTGGCAATTTACTAGATTCAAACATTTTTGATAATCTTTTTATTATATACTCTTCATCATTTTTACCTATTCTTGGATGGAAAGCACTCCAAAGCTTATATTCATCCAAAGTTGTTCCAGCAATTAAATGAATACTTGAAGATGAATATGTTTCTAAATAATCATCCTTAATAAATTTATTATCTATGACAGGCAGAAAGCCTACTTCAGGAAAAATCCATCTCCTCCCATCGCTTAATGCTGAGTGTTTTAATTTTTTAGCTGAGTTGATTATCAGCTCCCAGTCACATGATCTTAAATCAGAAACTTTGTGGCCGTCTTTTACAAACTGCTCAATAAATAGTTCAGCCCATAAATTTGCTTTTTCTTGTGAAGCAATGGCATCAAGACCTCCGCTTTGACAAATTGCTTTTTGAAATAAGCCATCGTTACCTGCTGCAATTTGAAGATTGCAACTCCAGGAACCTGCAGACTCACCAAAAATAATAATATTATTTGGATCTCCGCCAAAAGAAGAAATATTTTCTTTTACCCACTTTATTGCATTCCTTTGGTCTATCAGCCCCTCATTGCCTGACGAATTAACTTTTCCATCTGTAATATCATCAAGTTTCAGGAATCCAAGGGGGCCAAGCCTATAATTGATTGAAACTACAACAACTCCTCTACAAGCTAGGTGTTTCAAATCATACATAATGCTACTTGAACCACCGGTTACTAAAGCTCCACCATGTATCCAAATCATTACTGGCTTTTTAGATTTAATATCTTTTGAACAAATATTTAAAGTTAAACAATCTTCAGATTGTTTCGACAATGAATTATCCTGAAAAAAACTTGCTCCTAATTGACTTTGATCGATAGCTCTTGTTTGAGGGGCTGAGTCTCCCTTTTTTATGACTTTGAGATTTAGTTCTTTTTCAATAAGAGTTGATTCATCCCATCTTTGCTCATATTTTGCATAGGGTATACCAAAAAAATGGTGACAGCCATCTTGAATCACTCCCTCAAATTGACCAGCCTTACACTCTACTAAACTCATATTTTTACTTTAAAATCCTTATTATATAACAATAGATTAAATCTAAAATTGTGAAATATAATATGTAAACGGGATGTAGCGCAGCCTGGTAGCGCACCACACTGGGGGTGTGGTGGTCGTCGGTTCAAATCCGGCCATCCCGACCAGTTATTAATTAATATTTTTTTTGATCTCTTCTGATGGTTTAAAAACTAATTTATGCCTTGGCTTAATTTCAAACTCTTGAAGAGTTTTAGGATTTCTTCCAAACCTTTTGGGTGTTTTTTTATATTGAAAAGTTCCGAATTTATTTATGTTTATGTTTTTAGTTTTATTATCAATGAGGATTTTAAAAAAGTTCTGAACAAAAAAAAGGCTATCTTTTTGAGATAGCCCTAATTTTTTTGAAATATTGTTTGCTAGGTCTTTTTTAGTCAAAGACAATGACTAGGTACCAGTTCCTGTTCCAGTTGAAGTTCCGGTGCCTGTACCAGGGTCATCATCGATTCCACCAACATCAGTAACGTTAACTGTAATATCTTGAGTTACAGAATTTAAACTTGCATCAGTTGCTGTAACAGTTGCAGTATAAATATTTTTAGTTTCATAATCTGGAGCTACTACAAAAGTTAACACCCCGCCTGAAGTTATTTGGAGCTCAGTTCCTGATATGGTGAATGTAACTGTTTGAAGATCAGTTGCGGTAACTGTTCCAATTGCAGTTTGATTCTCATCGGCAATAAAAGTATCTGAAGATGTTATAACTGGAGGTGTGGTGTCAACAACATTGACTGTTCTTGTTGCGGTCGAAGTATTGCCAGCTGTATCAGTTGATGAATAAGTAATTGTGTATGTACCGATGGTATTGGTATCAACTGATCCAGAAGAAGAAACAGTTTCACCGCCATCAGAGGTAGCTCCAGCATCAGTATAAGTTGAACCCAGCTCAACAGTTGCTGGATTATCTCCAAGAATTGTTATCACAGGAAAAACTGTATCTGGAGGAATTACTGAATCTTCCGATACGTTATCTAATATAACAACGCCCAGAGCAACAAGCAAAGCTTCAATTATTGAAATTTCTATAGCCCTTTCAGAAGCTGATCCCACAGGCACGCCATTAGTATCGTCTTGTTCATCACCCTCTTGATATGAAATTAAAAAGTTTCTTCTTTCAACAAGTTTATCGGTGTTATAGGTCTCAAGTCTTTGAGAAATCTCCGATATTTTTTCATCAGATACTGATTGTTCTGCAATAATACAATTAGATGTTGTGAACGCAAGTAATGACGCGATAAATAAATATTTCATAAACTAGCTCCTCTAAAATATGATTATGCATAAAAGTCGATTTAAAAACAATATATTTAGATATTTAGTAGAATGTTTTTTTTATATACATATTTTACTAATTAATTGGTCTAAATCTTATAAGTAAATCATGGAGTGTGTTTTTTCTAATTAATTTAGCGCCTGGATCTTTAGTGAGAGGTCTCCAAGAGTAATTTATAAGATTACCAAAGACTGGAATATTGAAATATATACCTTTGTCGAAAGACCCTTCCCCAAACTGCTCAGTAGAAACATCAGTGAAAGATGCAAAAACACCAAATTTTGTGCCATTTACAAAAGATCTAGATAAGTCAATTGTAACTCCTTCATCGCCAGCAAGGTATTCACCATAGGATATTTTCGCATCAAACGGTATGCGCTTATAATTTCTATAGTAAAAGTTTAGATGGCCTGTAACATTTTTATAATCTAGGGTATCAAAACGCATCTTGTAATCTCTTTTCTTTACCTCAAACACTTCAAAACCAATTGCATAATTTGAGCTCTCTTTAAAATAAAGATATTCAAGCCCAGCACCGCTGAACATCTCTTCAAGGATTCCTGCAGTTAACATTGCATGATGATTTTTCTTTGGAGATAGATAGTAATCAAATTGAGCCCTACCTATTATTATTCCTTCATCATAGTTAATTAGGTAGTCTTTAATATCAGATCTTACTTGTGCCGGATAAGTATTCACTGGAGGATATTTTAAGTCATCAAAATTGTCAGCAAGAGAGTATTTAATATTCGAGGAAAAAAAGAAGTTATCTAAAAAACTATACTCACTTATATTTTCAATCAATAATGCTCCCTTGAAAAATTCCTCTCTGGATGCCAGGAATGGCCTAACCTCAAGTCTAGTATTAGTCTTAAATTTCTTTTTAGCTTGTCTTTGATATATCAACTTTGAATTTTTTTCAAAGCTTTCATCAAATCCTGTTCTTGCCTTTAGTTCTGCAACTGTTAGATTTGCTTTTACAGGCTTTTCTATGCCTGCATTAATAGAAGCTTTCTTAATTATTTCTTCAATTATATCTAAATTAGGATGTCTAAATTGGCTTATTTGAATGCCTATCTCATCAGCACCTTCCAGGATTTTATTAACTCCAATCCCATTCTCACTAAGATTTCTTATCAATCTTACATAATCACTGTCCGTATCTTTATGATTTGCATCCTTATATTTATAGCGAGGCTTGCTTTTATAGGGATCATTCTTGTAGGTAAACCTTATTGAAGTTGAATTTCCTCTTTCAGTTGAAATACCAATAGTAAAGTTTTTCGTTAAGTTGTAATCTAAGCCAAATGAG
>Ga0163109_10000734_pt1 | contig 26208 bp, 24 predicted proteins | sample CRUFie1St13metaG_FD_108704 | JGI IMG/M metagenome (GOLD analysis project Ga0163109, IMG submission 108704) | Marine microbial communities from the Costa Rica Dome - CRUD Field 142mm St13 metaG | ecosystem: Environmental > Aquatic > Marine > Oceanic > Photic zone | place: Costa Rica: the Eastern...
ACGATCGGACGAGCCTTGCTTTTGCGCCATAGCGCCAATCGAACCCATGCCACGATAGGATTTATAGGTCCGCCCCTGAAACAGTTCCACCTCGCCTGGCGCCTCTTCGGTGCCCGCAAACATGCCGCCCAGCATGACCGAGTGAGCACCAGCTACCAGCGCTTTAGAAATGTCCCCTGAGAAACGAATGCCACCATCTGCAATCAAGGGTATGTCCGTGCTTGCCAGCGCATCCGCTACATTCGACACGGCGCTGATTTGCGGCACACCCATGCCGGTGACAATTCGCGTGGTGCAAATTGAGCCGGGGCCAATACCCACTTTGACTCCATCAGCACCCGCATCAGCCAGCGCAAGTGCTGCGTCTCCGGTCGCAATGTTGCCGCCGATGACATCGACCGTCGGGTAGTTGTCTTTGATCCAGCGAACACAGTTCAGAACGTTCATAGAATGGCCATGAGCTGTGTCGACCACCAACACATCAGCTCCAGCGGTTACCAGAGCGTCCACACGCTCATCGGTGTCCGCACTCGTGCCTACTGAAGCACCTACTCGCAATTGCCCATACTGGTCTTTACAGGCGTGAGGAAACGACTCTGCCTTGTCAAAATCCTTAACGGTGATCAGGCCCTTTAACGCACCGGCGTCATCTACCACCAGAATTTTTTCGATACGGTGCTGATGCAGGAGCCGCTGCACTTCATCCGAACTGGCGCCCTCCTTCACCGTTACCAGCTGATTTCGGGGCGTCATGATCGCCGAAACCGATTGCGAGGTATCGGTTTCAAATCGTAGATCGCGTCGGGTAACAATACCGGCGAGGTCGCCTTCTTTCATGACAGGAACACCCGAAATACCGTTTGCTCGAGTCAACTCAATGAGCTCTGCAATCGTAGCCGTCTGGTCAATGGTGATCGGATCTTTAACAACACCACTTTCGAACTTCTTAACACGTCGGACTTGCTCTGCCTGCTCTTGTACCGTGAGATTCTTGTGAACAATACCAATGCCACCCTCTTGAGCGAGCGCAATAGCAAGGCCCGCTTCGGTCACGGTATCCATAGCCGCTGAAACCAGTGGCAAGTTCAAATTGATGTTGCGAGTCATTTTTGTGACGAGCGAAACGTCCTTCGCAGTTACCTCGGAATAACCAGGGAGAAGGAGCACGTCATCAAAGGTAAGCGCTTCTTGAGCGATCCGTAACATCAATACCTCGTGGTTGTCGCGTTTAGTAAACCCAATATTGTACGCTTAAGGTTAAATCTGAACAATCTCGACGAATTCGAAAAACACCTATGCCTTTGCCCAAACCAACCCCTGTTAGCGTCAGTGAACTAAACCGAAAAGCGAAGTCGCTTTTAGAAAATCAGCTGGGCGAAGTGTGCGTTGAAGCCGAGATTGGTGATCTATCAAAACCCAATTCGGGACACTGGTACTTCTCACTGAAGGATGGACGTTCTCAGCTGAGATGCGCCATGTTTAGACGCGCCAATCTATTGGTGAAATTTCAGCCTAAAGTTGGCGACTCCGTCATCGTGCGCGGTCTATTGTCTATCTACGAAGCACGTGGCGACTATCAGCTCATTGTTGAGCACATAGAGGCATCGGGAGACGGGCCACTTCAACGTCGACTCGAGGCCTTAAAGCTAAAACTGCAGGCTGAAGGGCTATTCGACGCGGCTCGTAAGCTACCCGTGCCGGAGCACTGTGAGTACATAGGCGTCATCACGTCGCCAACGGGTGCTGCCATCGAGGACATTGTCAGCGTGCTGGGCCGCCGCTCACCGTCCAGCCAGATCGCGTTATTTCCTGTACAAGTTCAGGGGTCGCTTGCCGCACAGCAGATCGCAGACGCGATTGACGAGGCGAATATGCTGGTCGCCACTAATCAACGTGCGCTCGATGTCTTAATCGTTGGCAGAGGTGGTGGATCGCTTGAAGATCTGTGGTGTTTCAATGACGAGATCGTCGCTCGAGCGATTGCCAAATCGACCATACCCATCGTTTCAGCAGTGGGGCATGAAATCGACTTCAGTGTGTCGGATTTGGTGGCCGATATCAGAGCCGCTACCCCCTCTCAAGCCGCTGAGCTGGTAACGCGCGACAGCCTCGAATGGATACAGCTCATCGATAGTCATTGCGCCCGGCTGACACTACTGACTCAGCAGAAACTGAACGAGCGCCGAAGGATAGTGGCAAACCTCAAAGTGCGGCTAACCCATCCAAGACAACGATTAACGCTCATTCAAGAGCGACTGAGTCGTGCAAAAGAGCGGGCGAGCCTGCTGATGAAGCAACATGCGACGAGAGATAAGCAACGGCTTAGTCAAGCGCGCCTATCCCTTTCTGTGGCATCACCACAGATGATGATCAAAGCGAGGAAGGAAGCGGTCAGTGCCATAGGTGAACGCCTCCCATCCCAAATTGAGAAAGTGATTCGACGAGACTCTCAGCACGTCGATCATCTCAAAACCTTACTAAGAAGCCTCAGCCCACTGGCCACGCTAGAGCGAGGCTACGCCATTGTCAGCAACGAACTGGGCCAAGTGGTCACAGATAGCAGTGAGGTGAATGTAAGGGATACGATATCGGTACGCCTACATCGCGGTGGACTGAAAACGGTGGTTTCGGAAACTCTGGACTGAGAGATAATGTCCCGAAAAGCCCCGGTTAATACTTTGCAGGTAACCGGGTATTGATGACGATGTGGCGCCCCTCAAAACGGATGTACTCACCGATCGTGAGATCTTTCAGTATGCGAGCAACCATCTCGCGAGATGCACCGACGCGATCAGCGATGTCCTGCTGAGTCAGCTTCTCAGGCACAAACAACGTGCCATCGCCGCGCTCATGGGACAGATCCATCAGAACGTTTGCCACCCGCCCGTAAACGTCTTGCAAGGCAAGGTTCTTGACATCAGTTGTCAGCTTGCGGACGCGCGCTGCAAGATTTCCGAGCAACTGCTGCGTGATACCGGGATTATCCGCGAGAACCTTTGAGAAATCCTCTTTTTTGACAATTCGAAACTGACATGGCTCTACCGTTCTTACCGACGCTGATCGCGCTGAGTCGTCTAGCAGTGCAAGCTCACCAAAGTAATCGCCCACAGCCAATGAATTCATGATGAATTCTTTGCCATTCTTATCGCTGCAATAGACTTTCACTCGACCCGACTCGATGACATACAACGCATCTGCGGGTTCATTCTCTTGAATGACCACCGTATTTTTTGGGTAATTTTCGGACGAGCTCGAGTCCTCGAGCGCTGCCAACTCTTCTCTGCTCAAGCCGTGGAATATTTCAACTTGGTCTAGCATGACAACTTACTCTTTGTGCAATATTCACAATTCTAACTGAAGCTTTCGCTCTCGCCTATCCCTACTAGTGCAAAGTCTTAAGCGCGATATACTTTACGCCGAAGGAACTCACGACTTGGCTCAATATTAGTGTCAGAAACTGACTTAAATCGCGCATCTACGCTCGGGATGAAGCTAATTCCGCAATTAGGCGAGATCAAAAAGCAAAGCACCGACGACTTGGCTGATGATCTCTCTGCCCTATCCGCTGCCATCGAGCGACTAAACGCGATGGTGTCTCGTGGCGAATCGAACCGACATGATCTGCTGAATGCCGTTGCGGCGGTAAAGGGTTATTCCGAAATGTTGCTGGATTCGAACGACGCGCTTATAGGGACAATACGCTCCGGCATCAGGAGGATGATCGATGAGCTAACAGCCACCTCGGGGGCAGCAAAAACGCCGGAAAGCCTGCCTCATGTGCCCCGTTCCCTGGACACGTTTGAAGGTTGCACTATCCTCGTCGTAGATGACCTACCTGAAAATCTCGACCTTATGTCGCGCCTACTTGGAAAAATGCAGTGCGAGGTGATAACCGCCGACTCTGGCCAAGAGGCTCTGGATCGATTAACAGATGCGAAAATAGATATTGTATTACTGGACCTTGTGATGCCTGGTATTGACGGTCGAGAAGTCTTGGCACAGATCAAAGCAGACGAACACCTGCGCGCACTGCCAGTCATCATGATCTCGGGTCGTCAGGATATGGACCAAATTATTGACTGCATTCAGGTGGGTGCTGACGATTACCTTCTCAAACCGGTTAATTCGGTGCTGCTAAGTGCGCGCATTAAGTCAGGCATCGAACGCAAGCGCTGGCACGAGCAAGAAGAGCTGTACCGCGAGCAGCTTGAAAAACGTGAACAGTTCATCCGACAAACATTTGGCCGCTATATTTCAGACGCGATCGTTGAAGAGATTCTGGAAAAACCCGAAGGCCTTCAGCTCGGAGGAGACCTGCGGAATGTAACTTTGATGATGAGTGACATCCGAAGCTTTACAACTCTGGTCGAGCACCTTCCACCGGAGCAGGTGGTGGCGCTACTGAATCGTTACCTCGGCAAAATGACCGATATTATTCTGCGTCATGGCGGCACCATTGATGAATTTTTGGGTGATGCTGTACTGGCTGCCTTTGGTGCTCCCACGGAGTCCGAAGAACACGCAACACGAGCTGTCACCTGTGCCATCGAAATGCAAGCAGCCATGGCGGAGGTTAACGCAGAAAATAAAGCTGATGGGCTCCCTGAAGTGGAGATGGCTATTGCGCTCAATACCGGTGAGGTGGTCGCAGGCAACATCGGCTCGGAGCGCCGCTCCAAATATGGCTTCGTAGGACATCAAGTCAACGTGACATCGCGCATAGAAGACGACGCACGACCCAATGAGATACTGATATCCGAGCAAACACTACTGGCTGCGGATCAGAGTCAATTCATCGTGGGCGATGGTAGGACGATTCATGCCAAGGGCATGGCTGGTACCTTAACCGTTTATCCCATCGAGGGAGCAGTACACGATGGGTAACTCCGCGGTTTTGCTGGTAGAAGACAACGATATCAATCGCGACATGCTGACGCGACGATTAAAGCGAGCAGGCCTCACGGTCATCAATGCCGCTGACGGTGTCTCTGCACTGGAAATGATGCGAGAAAATCAGCCAGGCGTTGTGCTCATGGATATGACGTTGCCTATCCTTGATGGCTGGGAGGCTACACAGAAAGCAAAAGAAGATCCTGCCATTTCCGAGATACCGATTATCGCGCTGACAGCACATGCGATGGCAGCGGATAAGGAGCGTGCTATGACCGCTGGGTGCAGTGAATACGAAACCAAACCCATCGACTTTCCTGTCCTGCTAGCGAAGATTTATCAGTTCTTAGAAGGCAGTGACGTATGATCACTGCACGCCTCGGGCTCCGAGCCCGCCTATATCTTGCATCAGCTTCGATACTGATGCTGTTCGCATTCAATGTCGCTACTCACCTATGGGGCAGTTACGCGCGAAGCGAGAGTGTCATGGCGTATCGCATTGCGACAGAAGCAACAGGCCTCGTTAGGGGGATTCAGCAGGGTCTGGCAACGGAGCACCAGCGCGTTCAGGTATTGGCGGCACTCCGGGAAACCAATGCTCCTATAAGAGCGACACAGCGGGATCAGGCCAATGCTGAACTCGCCTCAATCTCTGACCAGCTACGTGCCTTGGGTGGCCTTAGCGACGCGCAGACCGAAACAGCGTTCCGCGAGTTCTACAAAGCTGCATCAGACCTCCTTGACGAGTGGGTGCAGTTTTATCGAAATTACAACAACTCAAGGTCGCCCACGCGATTGAGCGCAAATGCCTACGACACCGCCATCGACAGCCTGCGCACACTGGCCGATCAGCAGAACGCGGTGGCCTTGGAGCGGTCAACGGTAATCGACAACACCATTCAACTTACTGACCGCATTACCATCATTGCCTTCGTCAGCTCCATAACAATCACCTTGGTGCTGATATTGACGCTGATTAGAACAACAAACGCCTCGCTGTTCAGATTGCGTGTTGGTGTGGAGCGCTTTGGCGCGGGAGATTTAACGCACAGAATCGATGAAAATCGCGATGCTGGCGAGATTGCTAACCTCGCTCAAACATTCAATGAGATGTCGGCATCGCTTCAGACCGCCATGTCAGACCTCAACGAGGCTCGTGCTGATGCTGAGGCTGCTAATGAGGCGAAGAGCATGTTCCTCGCCAACGTCTCGCATGAATTACGAACACCACTGAATGCCATTATTGGCTATTCCGAAATGCTTCAAGACGAACTGGGAGACGGTGAATCGATCGATCGTGATCAATTTCATCATGACCTTACGACCATTATTTTCTCGGGTCGACAGTTGTTGGCGCTCATCAATGACATCTTAGATCTTTCGAAAATCGAGACGGGCAAAATGTCTGTCAGTGTCGAGCCTTTCAATGCGGCAGGATTGGTGGTTCAAGTTTGTGATGCGCTGTCGCCGCTGTTAGCGCAAAACAATAACAAACTCGAACTCGATATTAGTGGTGCACAGGATTCGGAAGTCGAAAGTGATCCCGCAAAAGTCCAGCAGATACTCACCAACCTTTTTTCAAACGCCTGCAAGTTCACAAAAAATGGGGTAATCACGGTAGCAGCAGATATCCGCGACGACTACTTGCATCTTAGTGTGGCAGACAGCGGTATCGGTATGACCGAGGAGCAACAGGCGAAGGTTTTTCAGGCCTTTGTGCAAGCTGACAGTAAAACCAGTGTTAACTACGGTGGCACAGGACTGGGCTTGGCTATCGTGAGCAACTTCTGTGACATGCTGGGCGGATCAGTGGAACTCTCCTCCACACCCGGTGAAGGATCTCGGTTCGACGTTAGTCTTCCAATTGCCCCAATGTGAGCTCGCGAAGCCGTTTCAGAACGGCCTCACGCTTCTTCAGATCGCTCGCCAGCTTCGAGTTTTTCTTCCCCAGCTCAGACACACGGTCCTCCAGCTGCGTCAGCAAGGCGAGCGCCAGAGACATGATTTCAGCCCGATCATCTAATGCTTGCGACGAATTACCATCCTTAAGGTCTGCGCGGAGCACAGCGATAAAGGCCAGCCCAATTTCGGCTTCTCGTTGCGCATTATCAGATTCAGCATCTGCATGGCGTTCGAAATAGCTGAGCGCCTGAGCATAGTCCCGAGCAGCTAACGCTCTGACGCCGCGATCGAAGTAAGTTTCCTCAGCTTCGGCCACCACTTCGGAACAGTCGCAGCTCGCATCGACAATTGACTCTGGAATGTTGAGTTCTGGCAGGGTTTCACTCACCGCCGCGGAAGACGCCTCAACGGGTGCAGACGCCTCCTCTTCCGCGACTGGGGTGATCTGACACCCGGCCAGAAAGACACTTGCCATTAATGCCGATGAAGAGAGCCATCGCTTGTGTATGAACGTGTTCATGGCTGGAGAATAGCAGTCTTTTAGCGTTACGTTTTGACTAATTCACTCGGGTCGCATGTGAGGGAAAAGAATCACATCGCGAATGGAGGGTGAATTAGTCAGCAGCATCACCAACCGATCAATGCCAATGCCTTCTCCGGCCGTTGGCGGCAAACCATACTCGAGCGCGCGGATGTAGTCCTGATCATAATGCATCGCTTCATCATCGCCTGCATCTTTCTCAGCCACTTGCGCTCTGAATCGCTCCGCCTGATCTTCGGCATCATTCAATTCGCTAAAACCATTAGCTAATTCCCTTCCCCCTACAAAGAACTCGAACCGATCAGTAACGTCTGGATTGTCATCGTTACGACGCGCCAGTGGCGATACTTCGGTCGGATATTCCGTGATGAAGGTCGGTTGGATCAATTGGTGCTCAGCGGTCTCCTCGAATATCTCCATGTGGATGCGACCTAACCCCCAACCGGCTTTAACTTTTACACCGAGCCCTGACAATACAGCAGAAGCTGATTCACGAGACGCCAGCTGGTCAGCCGTTATCGTCGCGTTGTGTGCAAGGATAGCTTCAGTGACCGTCATACGGTCAAACGGTCGGCTAAAATCAATGCTGTCATCACCGCAGGGAATCGCTGTCGTTCCCAACACCTCTTGAGACAGCTCGCATAGCAACTGTTCCGTGAGATTCATTGCATCTACAAAGTCTGCATAGGCCCAGTAAAATTCCAGCATCGTGAACTCGGGGTTGTGACGCGTTGAGAGTCCCTCATTGCGGAAGTTGCGATTAATCTCGTAGACCTTTTCAAAACCGCCTACCGTTAGGCGCTTCAAATACAGCTCGGGCGCAATGCGCATAAACATGGGCATGTCGAGCGCATTGTGATGAGTCGCAAAGGGACGCGCGGTCGCACCACCAGGAATTGGGTGCAGCATCGGCGTCTCCACCTCCATAAATCCATGGCGATCCAAAAAGGAGCGCACAAATGCGATCACGCGAGATCGTATCTGAAAGGTCTCACGAACCTCAGGATTCGCGATTAGGTCAACATAACGCTGGCGGTATCGGAGTTCCTGATCCGAAAGTCCGTGATACTTGTCAGGGAGCGGCCTTAACGCCTTTGTAAGCAGTTGCGCAGACTCCATGTTGATATAGAGATCACCCTTCCCGCTCTTACAAAGCACACCCGAGGACGCAACGATATCGCCCAGATCCCAGCTTCTAATGGCCTGGAGCGTGTCTTCGCTTAAGCCTTTTCGGTCGACATAAAGTTGAATCGTGCCCGATCCGTCCTGGATCAACAAAAACGCGCCTCGGTTTCGAATCAGCCGCCCAGCAACAGCAAAGGAATGATTTTGCTCAGCAAGCACCTCTTTGGTCTCGGCACCAAATTGTGCCTGCAGATCACCCCCCATGGCCGTGCGACGAAAATCATTAGGAAAGGCGTTACCAGCCTCACGCAAATTCGCGAGTTTGGCACGACGCTCCGCAATGAGCTTATTATCGTCTGATGAAGTTGGGTCAGTCATAAGCTGTCCTAGGTTACAGACCCTTTTTAAGGGCGGCCTCAATAAAGGGGTCAAGCGCACCATCCAACACTGCCTGCGTGTTGCGATTCTCTACACCTGTCCGTAAATCTTTTATGCGAGAGTCATCCAATACGTATGATCGAATCTGACTTCCCCAGCCAATATCGGCTTTGCTGTCCTCCATGGCCTGCTTCTCCGCACTTCGCTTGAGCATCTCCATTTCATAGAGCTTCGCCCTGAGCTGCTTCATAGCATTATCTTTATTCTGATGCTGGGAGCGCTCCGTCTGGCAGCTGGTGACAATGCCAGACGGCTCGTGGGTAATTCGCACCGCCGAATCCGTAGTGTTCACGTGCTGCCCACCCGCGCCGGAAGACCGGTACGTATCAATGCGCAGATCAGCAGGGTTTATGTCAATTTCTATATCGTCATCAATCTCTGGGGAGACGAAGACCGACGAAAATGAAGTATGCCGTCGTCCGCCGCTGTCAAAGGGTGATTTACGGACCAAACGGTGAACACCCGTCTCGGTTCGTAACCAACCAAATGCATACTCGCCCTCAAACTGAACCGTGGCACTTTTTATGCCCGCCACTTCGCCCGCAGAGACCTCGGTCGAGGTCGTCTTGAATCCCTTGCTTTCACCCCATCTCAGGTACATTCGCAGCAGCATCTCTGCCCAATCCTGCGCCTCAGTGCCACCTGATCCTGCTTGAATGTCGAGGAAGGCATTATTGGGGTCCATTTCACCTGCAAACATGCGACGGAACTCAAGGGTCTCGAGCTGCGCGATCAACGTTTCAATATCGCTCGCGACTTCGTCTGCGGTTTCTTGATCGTCCTCTGCTTGCGCTAACTCGAGCAGCGCAACGCCGTCTTCGTGACCCGCATCGAGTGTTTCTATGGTGTGAACCACCAGCTCAAGTGATGCACGCTCACGGCCCAGACTTTGTGCTTTGTCGGGATCATCCCAGATACTGGGCTCGGCTAATTCGAGCTCTATCTCGGCCAGGCGGTCCTTCTTATTAGGAAAGTCAAAGATACCCCCGAAGCACGTCTGTACGGGCGCGAATATCTTTCAGTTGGTTTATGAGGGGAGCAATTTCCACGAACTATTCCGGTGTCCTGACGCGGCGCCGATTTTATCTGAGCCAGCCCACGAGTTCCATACGATCAGTGGGATTGGGCCGGCCAAATGGTATCGAGCTGTAGCTGAAGCTTACGCTCACCCCTGTACTCATTGACCGAGGGCCGATAGACACACCGGACTGCTGCAGGCCGATCAGTCATCCAGCGGCCGACATCTACGTTAAACGCAATGGCATCTAGCATTCCCGCATCGGTTATCAAGCGGAATTTAAGGTGCTTCTCACCCACTACGCGCATGTCGCGAATCCCAAAAACACCGTCAAAGGATGGAGCCTCGAAGGCCTGGCCCCACGGTCCGCCCGACTCGATCGCTTCTGCCAGCTGCAGCGTCATATCCACCGCCTCTAGCGCTCCATCGGTTAAATGGACTTGGTCTGGCAATGTACCGTTCATAACCTCTGACGCGACACGATTAAAGGCGTCTCGGAATTGGGGCAAGTTGCTTTCGGCCAGGCTCAGCCCCGCCGCCATGGCATGACCACCAAACTTGGAAATAAGACCTGCGTTTAGCGTCGCAACTCGGTCTAGTGCATCACGTAGATGAAACCCAGCAATGGAACGCCCAGATCCCTTTAACTCACCATCACCTGCTTGCGCAAAAATTATAGTAGGTCGATGGAAACGCTCGCGGATTCGCGATGCCAAGATACCGACAACGCCTTGGTGCCAGTCCGCTTGGTAGAGTGACAATGCGAAATCGGTGTCTGAGACCGAGAAAGTCCCACTTTCCAGCAGGGCTAACGCATCAGCCTGCATTGAGCTCTCAATATCTCTGCGCTCCCGGTTGTAATCATTGAGCTGGGTCGCCAACTCTCGTGCAGCAAAGGACGACTCGGAGAGTAAGCATTCAATGCCAACTGACATGTCGTCTAGGCGTCCCGCCGCATTGATCCGTGGCCCAACTATGAAGCCGAGATCAGTGGATGAGACTGATCTGATATCGCGTCCAGCTACTTCAAACAATGCCTCAATGCCGGGTCTCGCTCTACCGGCTCGCATCCGTGCAATACCGGCTGCCACTAAGGTCCGGTTATTTTTGTCGAGTGGTACAACGTCGGCGACCGTACCTAAGGCTACCAAATCAAGTGCGTCTGCCAAATTAGGCATCTCTATGCCCATGGTTTCAAACCAACCCCGTCGCCGCAATTCGGCGCGAACCGCCGTGAGCACGTAGAACATTACGCCAACACCCGCCAACGCCTTACTGGGAAACGAGCACCCGGGTTGATTGGGATTAACAATGATATCCGCCTCTGGCAGCTCAGCACCCGGCAGATGGTGGTCAGTCACGATGACGCTCATTCCCAGCACACGCGCCGCCATGACACCATCGATGCTAGCAATACCATTATCAACAGTCATTAACACGTCAGGCTGGTACTGCGCCGCAATCCCGACAATTTCGGGTGTGAGTCCGTAGCCGTATTCGAATCGGTTTGGCACTAAGTAGGTGACTTCTTCCAGGCCCATCTGTTTCAGAAGTGATACCGCTAGCGCACAGCTTGTGGCACCGTCAGCATCAAAATCACCCACAATGACGACGCTGGCCTGGAACTCAATCGCATCCGCCAACATCTCAGCCGCCTCTTGGGCACCCTTCAGAGCTTTTGGAGACAAGAGCTGATTCAGCGGTAGTGAAATATCGTTGAGATTATCCACACCGCGATTGGCGTAGATCTGTTTCAAAGCCCGTGGCAGAGACGCATCACGTATAGCAGGTGAAATAACGCCTTGGCGGCGCTCTATTACCTCACTCATCAGGCGCGGCAATTACCGGCCATGAAGGCCTGAACGACAGCGAGATCATTGGGAAGCACATTAAATGCTTCCGGACGCTGAAATAGATCGGCCAGGTGACGTGGCAATTGAGCCTCGACGTCAATACCCGACGCTTCAATCGCGGCGGGGAATTTAGCAGGATGCGCAGTTGCCAGGGTAACCATCACCGCCTGACTATCTCCGTGACAAACCTTCGCTGCTTTCGTACCAATCGCAGTATGGGGGTCAATTAGGTAACCGTTATTGGACCAAACCTGCGCAATCTCTTCACAAGTTTCCTCATCCGAACAGCGGTGGCTGTCAAACATCGCTTTGGTTTGCATAAGCGCCTCGTCAGACAGCGCCAAGCCCCCCTCTGCAAAGGTAGCCATCCATCGACTCAGTTCGTCGCCGTCTCGATCAGCAAGGTCAAACAACAGACGTTCAAAATTGGATGAAACCGTAATATCCATACTGGGCGACAACGTCGGCTCGAGTGATAGTTGAGAGTAAACACCTTCTGTCAGCACACGGTGGAGCACGTCGTTTTTGTTGGTTGCGATTACCAGTTTCTCGACAGGCAACCCCATTTTTTTGGCGAGATAGCCCGCAAAAATATCGCCGAAGTTTCCGGTGGGCACTGAAAAACTCGTGGGTGCATCCAAGCGGCCCAAGGCGAGCGCGGAGTAAAAGTAGTAAACGATCTGAGCCATTATGCGAGCCCAATTGATCGAATTAACAGCAACGAGACGTCGGCCATCGGGTAGGAACGGCTCTGAAACAAAACTGGCCTTCACCATCGACTGGCAGTCATCGAAGTTACCCTGAACCGCTAGATTATGAATATTGGGCGCAATCACCGTCGTCATCTGTCGACGCTGGACGTCTGACACACGCTCATGAGGATGCATAATAAAAATATCGATGTTCTCACATCGTCGACAACCTTCGATTGCCGCACTTCCGGTATCACCGGAGGTAGCCCCCATAATGACCACTTTCTCGCCGCGACGCGCCAGCACATGATCGAGCAGTCGCCCGAGTAGCTGAAGAGCGAAATCTTTAAAGGCTAAAGTTGGCCCCTGGAACAGTTCTAGTACCCACTGGTTGTGATCGAGTTGGACTAAAGGCGCTACCGCAGGGTGTCTAAAGTTGGCATAGGTTTCATTCAAGATGGCCCGAAGGTCAGCCTCATCAATGCAGTCCCCCACAAAGGGCGAGACAATCTCGTACGCGAGATCGGAATAGCTCATTCCCTGCATGGCTATCAGCTGCTCGTGGCTAAACGTTGGCAATTCGGTGGGAACGTACAAGCCACCATCCGAGGCTAGGCCTGCTAATAATACGTCTTCAAAATTGAGCTCGGGCGCCTGGCCTCGGGTACTCACATAGCGTATCGACATAATAGAGACGTCCTCGGACTAAAAGTTTTCGACGCGGAGGCTAGTAACAGGTCCGCCGACGGAGGGCAGAGCCTCAATGTTGGCAATCGCCTTTTCGATAGCTCGCGTGGGTGCTTCATCTGTCATAAGAATGACAGGAACCTTGGCGAGCGCTGCGCTTTCGGGCTTTTGAATTAATGACTCGATGCCAATGCCGCATTGACTCAGACACTGCGTCAGCGAGGCCATTACTCCGGGCTTATCCTCGGCATCAAGACGAAGATACCAAGCCGATGACACCTCGTTGATGTCAGCAATAACGGGCTGGGACATGACACTGAAACCTACCCCCATGCTGTGGATGCTCGGTTGCTCGTTACTAGCGATAGAGCGGGCAACTGAGACAACATCGGCCATGACAGCGCTTGCGGTTGGGCGTGAACCTGCGCCTGGCCCTACCAACAACAACTCCCCCACCCCAGACGCGTTGATCATGACGGCATTGAGAACACCATCCACCTGAGCAATCGCCTTGGTATCGGGGATTAGCGTGGGGTGCACTCTCAATTGCAGCGCATCATTCTCGTGTTTCGCTATACCCAAATGCTTGATGCGATAGCCCAGCTCTCGCGCATACTCGATATCCGCCGGCGCCACACTGTCGACACCTTGTTTAAATGGCGCATCTGCCTCGATGCGCGCACCAAAAGCGAGTGAGGCAAGCAATATGAGCTTCTGCGCAGCATCGGTACCATCGACATCAAATGTTGGATCCGCCTCCGCATAGCCCAGTGCTTGTGCCTCGGCTAGAACATCAGAAAACTCTCGACCCTTCGCCGCCATCTCAGTGAGAATAAAATTACCGGTACCATTAATAATGCCGGCAACTGATGAGACATGGTTGCCCGCAAGGCTGGTCTTTAACGCTTCAATGACGGGAATTCCGCCCGCGACAGCCGCTTCAAAACGCAGTGCCACGCCCTTTGACTCCGCCAACACAAACAACTCATCACCATGATCTGCCAGTAGTGCCTTGTTTGCTGTTACCACGTGCTTGCCCTGGCTCAGTGCCTCGACAACAAGATCCTTGGCAATCGTTGTGCCGCCGATAAGCTCAATCAGCACATCCACATTAGGATCGCGAGCCACATCGAAGACATCGCGCGAATCTCTCGCCCCCAGGGTATCCAGCTCTGGCTTGGCTGTTCTCGTCGCGACGTGAACAAGTTCTATCGTGCCGCCCACACGATTACCCAATACGTCGCCACCCTCGGACAGCAAAGCGATCACGCCTTGACCCACAGTACCGAGCCCGCAGATACCAACTTTTATTGTTTGCGCTGTCATTCTGCTTTCCAGTCACTGGGGAGCCCAGCGCGTAATACTTTTTTAATGCCTCTCAGCGCTTGACGCGTCCGATGCACGTTCTCTATAAGACCGAATCGCACGTATCCCTCACCATATTCACCAAAACCAAGTCCAGGCGATACGGCCACACCCGCTTCTTTCAGCAGTAATTTACTGAACTCTAGTGAGCCAATTTGATCAAAAGGTGCTGGAATTTTCGCCCAAACAAACATCGTCGCCTTGGGAGGCGTGACAGGCCAACCAGCACTATTCAAACCCTTACAGAGCACGTCGCGCCGACTTTTGTACATCCGCCGGATCTCTTCAACACAAGTTTGGTCGGACTCCAGCGCAGTGATAGCTGCCACCTGAACGGGCGTGAAAATACCGTAGTCCAGATATGATTTGATACGGGTAAGCGCCGAAATTAATTCTTTGTTACCGCAACAAAAACCGATGCGCCAACCTGGCATGTTGTAGCTCTTTGAGAGCGTGAAAAATTCGACCGCAACCTCCATTGCACCGGGCACCTGGAGGATGCTGGGAGCTTCGTAGCCATCGAAGACGAGATCGGCATAAGCGAGGTCATGAACAATCCATATTTTTTGATCGCGAGCGATCGCAACGAGTTTTTCAAAAAAATCGAGCTCAACACAGTCACCCGTTGGGTTGGAGGGGAAGTTAAGTACAAGCATTTTGGGCTTGGGATAACTGGTACGGATGGCCTTATCCAACTCTGCAAAAAAATCGCCGTCTTCGGTCATCGGTACATGACGCAGATCTGCGCCTGAAATGACAAATCCGTAAGGGTGAATCGGATACGAGGGGTTGGGTACTAGAATCGCATCACCAACACCTGTTGTCGCCAGCGCGAGGTGCGCTAGTCCCTCTTTGGAGCCAAGCGTGACAATGGCCTCGCTCGCAGGGTCTAGCTCAACTTCGTAACGCGACTGGTACCAATTACAGATGGCCTTCCGCAGTCGCGGGATTCCCTTGGACTGGGAATACCGATGAGTATCCCCACGATTAACCGTTTCTTTGAGCTTGTCCACGATGTGCTCGGGCGTGGGCTGATCGGGGTTACCCATCCCAAAGTCAATAATATCTTCACCACGCGCGCGCGCCGCCTTCTTCAACTCGCCAATGATATTGAATACATACGGCGGCAACCGATCAATGCGTTGAAACTGCTGATTCATTTACCTTTCCTGACAGTCACTACTCTGACGGGCTTACTCGATACCCAATAGACTCGCGATATCTGAAGCTGATCGGTACCCCGGGATCATCTGACCATCACTGGTTACGATGGCAGGCGTTCCTCGGACTCCTAAACGGTTACCCAAAGCGTAATGCTCGGCCACGGGATTCCCCTCGCAATCATTAAGCGGCATTTGAACGCCCGACTTAAGTGAGGTTAGTGTCGCCTCACGATTCCTGGCACACCACGCTGTTGCCAACTGCTTCGCACCCTGTGACGCCATACCACCTCTCGGGAACGCCAAGTACCGAACCTCAATGCCTTTTCGATTGAAGTCATCCATCTCTAAATGCAACTTTCGGCAAAAACCACAGGTAATGTCAGTAAAGACAATGATGTGCGCTTTGGGTGGATCTAGAGGTGAGAATACAATCATATCATTGGTATCTAAGTCCCCGATGAGCGCAAGGCGATCCGTAATTCGGCGCTCCTCGGACAGATTCGAGACCGACGATGAGGTGACTTTCAGCAAATCACCATTAAGAAGGAGAAAGCTTCCGTCGCGCGTGGCATAGAGGACGGGACCGTCGACGATTGCCACTTCAATAAGATCGTCAGATTCAGTCGCAGACACTCGGTCAATCTTGATGGCACCGCCCACCATGGCAGACAGGCCTGTCTCGAGGCGTGATTTCGCCGCAGCGAAGCGTTCATCCTCACTGGCTATAGCTGCGGTCGCAATGGTGCCAATACCCATGCTGCTCGCGGTAAACAACCATTTTGTAAGCTTTCGTTTCACCACTTTAGCCTCTTGGATGGTGCTTTTCGTGAAGTGCCTGCATTCTACTTCGCGCTACATGGGTATAAATCTGAGTCGTCGTCAGATCACTGTGCCCAAGCAACATTTGAACGACACGCAAATCCGCACCGTGGTTAATCAAGTGCGTCGCGAATGCATGACGTAATGTGTGAGGCGATAAACTGGCCTCGATGCTCGCTCGCTGCGCGTAGAGTTTAATACGATACCAAAAGGTCTGGCGAGTCATCCTTGTCCCGCGTGTCGAGGGAAACAGCACATCGCTCTGTTTTCCACCCAACAAATCATGACGAGAGGACCGGATATAGTCGCTCACGTTGTCAATCGCCGCTTCACCCAATGGCACCAACCGCTCTTTTCCACCTTTGCCCAATACACGCACCACACCTTGATTCAGACTGAGTTGCGGCAAAGTTAGTTCGACCAACTCGGAAACACGCAGACCACAGGCGTATAAGACCTCGAGCATTGCCAAATCCCGATGCTCCACAGCGATAGCAGTGTCAGGTGCGGCCAGTAGTCGATCTACCTCGGCCTCCGATAACGACTTAGGTAACGGACGAGAGGGTTTTGGTCGCTCAAGGTGCTGCGTCGGGTCCGTTGGAATGTCACCCTCTCGAACGAGGTAGTGATAAAAACTGCGCAGACTCGAGAGCAATCGTGAAATAGACCGATGTGAACTACCGTCGGCTAGCCTCGCGCCTAGGTAGGCCTGTATGTCCGATTCTGAGGCTGCCAAGACATCGCTCTTTCGCTCCTCGCAGAGCCAGCGATCGAGCCCTTGTACGTCGCGCCTATACGCTTGGCAGGTATTGTCGCTCAGGCCTCTCTCCAGCCAGAGCGCTGTGACAAAACGATCGAGTTCGGAGGAAATGAGGCGACTCATTGCTGACCTCGCCCGCCGAAGCGTCTTAAGACAGCTTTTCCTTAATGCGTGCCGCCTTACCGGACAGCTCACGCAAGTAGTAAAGCTTGGCCTGTCTCACATCACCACGGCGCTTAACTGAAATCGAGTCAACCAGTGGACTGTATGTCTGGAAAGTACGCTCAACACCTACACCGTGAGAGATCTTTCGGACTGTGAAAGCTGAATTAACACCGCGGTTACGTTTACCAATGCACACACCTTCGAATGCCTGAAGACGCTCGCGGTTACCTTCCTTCACCTTTACCTGAACAACAACAGTGTCTCCCGGCGCAAACGCAGGCACATCTTTTGTCATTTGCTCAGCATCAAGCTCCGCAATAATTTTATTGGCACTCATGGCTACCTCCTTGGCTTACTGCTCCTCGGCGAGCAGTGGCACACGTTAGTCTCATAATCTCGTTTTCTAGCGACCGCTTATGTCGCAAACACCTACTATCAGGTGCTGCTCATGTTTGGATGCTGAACCCTCTTACTGCATCTCCCAACGCGCTAACAAGCTCCGCTGTTCATCGCTTAGATCAGACTCTGCAATTAGATCTGGCCTTCGCTCGAGGGTCCGTTTCAGCGACTGCGCCGCGCGCCAATCGGCGATGCGTGCGTGATCTCCGCTAAGCAGTACAGATGGTACTGCCTCACCCTCAAAAATCTCAGGGCGCGTATAGTGCGGACAGTCGAGCAATCCGTCAACAAAAGAGTCCTGTTCTGCGGACAATTCATCACCTAAAACACCCGGAATGCGACGAATTAACGCATCCATGACCAACATGACCGGTATTTCGCCGCCACTGACTACGATATCGCCAACCGATAACTCAATATCGACGGATCGTGAAACGAAGCGCTCATCAAAACCCTCATAACGTCCAGCGACAAAAATGAGCGAGTCTTGCTGCAACAAAGTCTTCAATAACCACTCGTCTACAACCTGTCCTTGCGGGCTCATGGCGACAACAGGTGCCTGATCGCCCAAAAGGTTTTTGGCGGCCTCCACTGCGGCTGTCATGATCGGCGCAGTCATCACCATACCAGGTCCGCCACCATAGGGCCTGTCATCCACCGTCCCATGTTTGTCGGTGGCAAACTCACGCGGATCGATAACTTCAATACTGCATCGACCATCCCGCACAGCTCTACCCGTGACACCCCAATCGGTAATAGTGCTGATCATCTCTGGGAAGATGCTAATAAAGCCCAATTTAGACAGCATGACCTCGTTAGTCATCGAGATGCCACCTGATAGAAATCCGCTGTAATTCGATATCCACCGCCAAAATCACATCCTCTTCAAGCCATGGGATCAAGCGTTCTCGATCATCGATGCTGTCTTCCGTCGGTCTGACCACCAAGACATCGTTCGCCCCGGTTTCAATGAGGTGATCGACGAAACCCAGGCTGAAGTTTTCGTCGTCGACGGTGAGCTCGACGCGGCAACCGATCAGATCACGCCAATAAAACTCGCCATCGTTTAGGCCAGGAAGCGAAGATTCAGGTATTTCGATCGAATGCCCTCGAAGCGACTCCGCAGCATTTCGATCATCCACGCCTGCAAGCTTCGCGATGAATCCCTTACCTTGCGATCGCACGGTCGTGATATCAACCGATCGAACACGCTTGCCACGTGGATCAGTCAGTTGCTTGGGTGAAAGTGAGGTAAGTGAGGCTGGGTCTTCAAGATTAATGCGAACCTTGACCCAGCCCTTGACTCCATAAACGCCAACAACAGTGGCAATGGAAATAAGATGTGATGTGGCGTCTGAAGGCGCCACCAGTGACCGCTTAGGCTGCAGCGGCTGCTTCGATTGCCGCTTCTTTGATCAGACGAGCAACGCGGGGGGAAAGTTGAGCACCCTTGGCAACCCATGCATCAATACGATCAGTGTTGATACGAAGACGCTCTTCCTGACCGCGCGCAATAGGATTGAAAAAACCAACGCGCTCGATAAAACGTCCGTCGCGCGAGTTACGGCTGTCCGTAACCGTCACGTGATAGAAGGGGCGCTTTTTAGAACCACCTCGTGCGAGACGAATTGTAACCATGGCTATGTCCTAGTTGTTTACCGCCGGGGTGTATCCCACAGCAAAATTAGAGGACGCGAAGGCTACATGAAGTCCGCTCAGGTTTAAAGACCTCAGAGACGGAATAATTAACGTCTGGGAAAACCCGGAGGCAAGCCACCACCGGGAGGCATACCACCACCGCCACCCATCATACCGCCCATGCCACGCATCATGCGTTGCATGCCACCTCCCTTCATTTTCTTCATCATTTTCTGCATCTGCTTGTGCTGCTTGAGCAGGCGGTTGAGGTCAGGCACTCCTGTTCCCGATCCCGCCGTGATGCGCCGTTTACGCGATGGATTAATGAGATCTGGGTTTTTGCGTTCTTTAGGTGTCATGGAGTTAATCATTGCCTCCATACGATCGAACTGTTTCGTATCGAACTGCGATTGTGCCGCCTGCGCCATGCCGCCCATGCCAGGCATCTTATCTAGCATGGCACCAATGCCGCCCATATTTTTCATCTGCTGGAGCTGGTCACGGAAATCTTCGAGATTAAAGCGACCACCCTTCTCAACTTTCTTCGCGAGACGTTGGGCCTTCTTTTTATCGACCTTTCGCTCAGCATCCTCAATGAGCGAGAGTAAATCGCCCATACCCAAAATACGTGAAGCTAGACGATCGGGATAAAACGGCTCCAGCGCCTCAGTCTTTTCACCAACACCCATAAACTTAATGGGCTTACCCGTTACCGAGCGAACTGACAGCGCGGCACCGCCGCGGGTATCGGCATCGACCTTGGTCAGGATCACACCGGTGAGTGCCAAGGCTCGATCAAAGGCAGTCGCTGTGTTCACAGCATCCTGACCGGTCATGGCATCGATCACAAACAGGGTCTCTATCGGATTAATCGCCTTATGGAGCGCGCTAATCTCAGTCATCATCTCTTCATCAATGGCAAGTCGGCCTGCCGTATCGACCAGAAGGACGTCGCTGAATGCCGTCTTGGCGTTCTTCAGTGCACGGTTGACGATATCAACGGGATGCTCGTCCACTGCCGAGGGCTCAAAGCGTGCGCCGACCTCGTCGGCTAGGGTTTCAAGCTGTTTGATGGCCGCCGGACGATACACATCAGCGCTAACGACAGTGACCTTTTTCTTTTCTCGCTCCATGAGGTAGCGAGCCAGTTTGGCGACCGAGGTCGTTTTACCTGCACCCTGCAAACCGGCAACCATAACAACGGCTGGCGGTTGGGCGGCTAGATTGAGTTGCTCGTTGGCTTCTCCCATGACCGTTTGAAGTTCGGCCTGAACAATTTTAAGAAACTCCTGGCCCGGAGAAAGACTCGAGGATACCTGAGTACCGACCGCACGTTCTTTCACCCGATCAGTAAAATCCCTGACCACAGACAGTGCGACGTCAGCTTCCAAAAGCGCCATGCGCACTTCGCGCAGGGTTTCTCGAATATTGTCTCCAGTGAGGCGGGATTTGCCCGCCATCTCCTTGAGGCTGGCCGATAGACGTTCACTCAAGCTTTCAAACATGTCTCTACCTATATCACCTAAATCGAATAACAGTGTCGCGGGCGCTGGAACCGCGTAGTATACGCCTAGGTGAAAAAAATTAGGGGAGCAAGGTATTCGCAATGCCAGACAGTAACGTAAGTCAGCTATATGCGCTAGTAGCTACCGGTGCGGCAGCACTGTACTTATACACGGCCGTGCGTCAGCTTCTTCGACTGGAAAAGCGAGAGGAAACCCTGTCTAAAGTGGTTCTTGTACCGGGTCTCATTGCTTTGGCACTGCACGGCTACGTGATCTACGCTGGTGCCGCTTCCGTTAGCGCAAGCTTTGGCTTCTTCAAGGTGGCCTCGATCACTTTTTGGCTCATGGGCGTGCTGAGCGTGCTGATTGTGATCGCTCGCCCGCTACAAACCTTGCTGATCGCCATCTTCCCACTTGCCGCTATTTCGGTCCTCGTTGCAACGCTCACTCCTGAGACAGCGCGACCCATGACGGAAACCCCGCGCGGACTACTACTCCACATTTCTACCTCCATCATTGCGTACGCACTGTTCGGTTTGGCGATGCTGCAAGGGTTGCTGGTGCTTCAACAAAGTCGTCTGCTGCGACAGCACAAGACCCGCGGTTTGATCCGTCGACTTCCACCGCTGGATGCAACCGAGCAATTGATGTTCGAACTCATACTCACGGGCACCGTCATTCTCAGCGTCTCCATCGTCGCCGGGATCTACTATGTTGAAGACTTGTTTGCGCAACATTTGATCCATAAAACAGTTCTTACCGTTATCGCTTGGATTGTTTACGGGATTTTGACGACCGGACATTTCAGGCACGGCTGGCGAGTCAATACGGCTATCATGTTATGTGCGAGCGGCTTTGCGCTTCTGACACTCGGTTTCTATGGCTCAAAGCTTGTATTGGAATTAGTACTGAGCTGAGAAAAACAGGGTTGCTACCCGTCCATTTTTTCTCAACAATCACATTACATGCTAACGACCATCCCTAAAGTTTGAACGACGCCCCGCTGGGACTCCTCTTTGCCATCTTGGCTGGCCTCATCCTTCTCTCTGGTTTCTTCTCGAGCTCCGAGACGGGCATGATGGCACTTAACCGTTACCGGCTAAAGCACTTGCAGCAGCAAGGTCACAAGGGTGCGTCGCGCGCCGGTAAATTGCTCGCGCGGCCGGACCGATTGATTGGTCTCATCCTGATTGGTAATAATCTGGTCAATATTCTGGCATCTGCTATTGCAACCGTCGTCGCCATTCGTCTGTACGGCGACGCAGGCATCGCAATCGCGACAATCTCACTGACAATCGTAATTTTGATTTTCGCGGAAATTACACCCAAAACCATTGCGGCCCTGCATCCAGAAAAAGTGGCCTTTCCTGCCAGCGTGATTTTGCTGCCGCTGATGAAACTCATCATGCCATTGGTCTGGGCCATAAATGCAATTACCAACAGTTTGCTGTCATTGTTCGGATTCAGAGCTGATGCGTCGAGCGAGGATGCGCTGACACAGGAAGAGCTCCGCACCATTGTGAACGAGTCGAGCGGTCTTATACCTCGCAGACACCGCAACATGCTGGTCAATATCCTCGATCTTGAACAGGTCACCGTGAATGACATCATGGTGCCTAGAAATGAGATCTACGGTATTGATCTTGAAGATGATGACGAGACGATACTGAGTCGTCTAACCGGCAGTACCCACACGCTGGTGCCCGTGTTCAAGGGAGATATCAATAAGATCGAAGGCGTCTTACACCTGCGTCACATCGGTCGATGCCTCAACGAAGGTACGCTCGATCGCTCTGCACTGCTGCGCGAACTGCAGGAGCCCTACTTTACGCCTGAAAATACCGCACTACACATTCAGCTTCGACACTTCCAGCAGCGCAAACTGCGACTTGGAATGATTGTCGATGAATATGGGGATATTCTCGGCCTTGTGGCTCTCGAGGACATCCTCGAGGAAATCGTGGGCAACTTCACCTCGAACCTCGTAGAGGATCAGGAAGAGATCGCCACGACGGCAGATGGCGGCGCATCCTGCACGGGTAGTATTCCTATCCGAGATATCAATCGACAGTTTGATTGGGAGCTGCCAACAGATGGCCCTAAGACCATTAGCGGCCTTGCACTTGAAGCTCTGGAGGCGTTTCCAATGGGACCTGCCTCCGTCAGGATTGGCAATTATCAGCTGGATGTTGAGTCTATCGAAGGCAACGCCATCACTCAGGTGAAAGTCACTCCGCTATCGTTCTTGACCGCCGACGACGACTGACTGCTTAGAAAATTGAAAATCCAGCGTCTTTGCGGCGCTGTGCCGATGCCTCAAGGATCTCTCGCTTTCGATCATCATCAGCGGTGAACCAATCGACAATTTCATTGCCCGTTCTGAAACAGCCTTCGCACACATCGTCTTGATCGAGAGAGCAGATCGAGATGCAGGGCGACTCGGGTGAATTATTCATGAGGGTCTCCTGCCGCTTGTGTATCGTAAAACTCGGATGCGAACTCACCTAACCGTCCCGACTCAATCGCCTCGCGAATGCCGCGCATGTGCGTCTGGTAGTAGGTCAGGTTGTGAATCGTGCACAGCTGAGAGCCCAAAATTTCGTTGCAGCGGTCCAGGTGATGTAAGTAAGCGCGGCTGAAATTCTGGCAGGTGTAACAAGCGCAATTATCGTCCAGTGGCCGGGTGCTGGTCTTGTGTCGAGCGTTGCGTAACTTAATCACGCCGTGACTGGTAAACAAATGTCCGTTTCGTGCATTACGTGTTGGCATCACGCAGTCAAACATGTCGACGCCACGACGTACAGCTTCGATCAGATCAGAGGGTGTGCCCACACCCATTAGGTAACGCGGCCTATCCTCGGGGAGCTGATGCGCAATGTCGTCAAGGACCTTGATCATCTCCTCCTTAGGCTCGCCCACGGAAAGACCACCAATGGCGTAACCATCGAAGCCAATATTGACCAGCCCTTCGAGTGATTCTTCACGCAAGTGTTTGTACATTCCACCCTGCACGATGCCAAACAAAGCTGAAGGGTTATCGCCATGGGCTGACTTGCTTCGCTCGGCCCACCTGAGCGACAACTCCATTGAGACACGCGCCTCCGCCTCTGTCGCGGGATAAGGCGTGCACTCATCGAAAATCATCACAATGTCACTACCGAGATCTCGCTGGATTTGCATGGAGGTCTCAGGATCAAGAAATACCTTGTCGCCATTGACCGGGGACTTAAAAGTGACACCCGACTCCTCAACCTTGCGAACGTCACCCAGGCTAAACACCTGAAAACCACCGGAGTCGGTCAAGATGGGTCCTTGCCAGCCCATGAAATCATGCAGATCGCCATGCAAACCAATGATGTCGGTGCCCGGACGCAACCAAAGGTGAAATGTATTACCCAACAAAATATGCGCACCTGTGGCGCGCACATCCTCTGGCGTCATACCTTTGACCGTGCCATAGGTTCCCACAGGCATAAAGGCAGGTGTCTGCACGACCCCTCGGTCAAACGAAATAGCGCCGCGTCGCGCCAAACCATCGGTTGCAGTGAGCGAGAACTCCACCTTCAGCTGTCTCCTCTTCGGGTGACAAACATCGCATCACCGTAACTGAAAAATCGGTATCCCTTTTGTACCGCCGCCGCGTACGCGGCCATCGTTTCCTCATGGCCTGCAAAGGCCGAAACCAGCATGATGAGCGTACTTTCAGGTAAATGAAAATTCGTGATCATGGCATCGACCACGCGAAACTGGCAGCCGGGATACAAGAAGATATCACTATCACCCTCAAAGGGCGCAGGGCAGCCAGCAGCTAATTCACCTGACGCAGCAGCTGTCTCGAGTGATCGCACTGATGTTGTTCCCACGGCAATCACACGTCCACCACGCTCGCGACAGGCGCGAATCGCATCAACGCAAGCCTCATCGACCTCGAGCCACTCGCTGTGCATTCTGTGGTTGTTAATGTCATCGACTCGCACGGGTTGGAAGGTACCTGCGCCAACATGCAAAGTGACATAAGCAGTCTCGATGCCTTTGAGGCGGAGTAGTTCAAGTAATGGCTCGTCAAAATGCAGACCTGCGGTTGGCGCTGCGACTGCGCCGTCACGTTTGGCATAGACCGTCTGATAGCGGTCGCGATCCTCTTTTGTATCTTCACGTTCGATATAGGGCGGGAGCGGCATATGGCCATGTAGCCGCATCATCTGAGACACGCTTCCTGTCTCTGCCTCAAGCTCAAACAGTGCGCCTGAACGGCCTGTCACTCGAAGACTAAAATCTGAAATGTCGCCACTTACGTCGGGGGTAATGTAGATCAGGCTGCCCTCTTTCGGACTTTTACTCGCTCTCACGTGAGCCAGTACCGAGCCATCACCCTTAAGTCGCTCAATCAGTATCTCTACGCGGCCACCGGTTTGTTTTTGTCCGTACAGTCTCGCAGGTATGACGCGAGTATTGTTAAAAACAAGTAGATCGCCAGGTTGAACGAGCGCTTCAAGCTCCAAGAACTGGCGATGAGATACACTGCCCGTCGGCCCATCCAGTACAAGCATGCGAGAGCCGCTGCGGTCAGGCAGTGGTGCCTGTGCAATCAGATGCTCAGGTAAATCGAACTTAAAGTCAGATGTTTTCATGGAAAGACTGTAGCGAATATCCCCGGTTGAACGCCCCGACCAAGCGACCCGTCACTGAAACGGTTTTGACGCAATGTACGTTTATTAACGATGGTCTGGAGCAAAGATCTACGGCAAAAATTTCTGTGGCTCAAAGTGCGCTGGTAGCACATATCTCAGTTACCCGTCTCTGGGACATACCCCTCTGAAATATCTCTTAAGATAGTTTCCTCTCTGTAGAAGGGCCCGTCATAAAAAAAGCCGGCATAAGCCGGCTTCTCTTAAAACGGTCTGCACTGCTTATTTGGTTTCCTCGTCATCAGCGGGCTCTTCCGCAGGTGCTTCCTCTTCAGCAGGCTCCTCTGCAGGTGCTTCTTCTTCAGCGGGCTCTTCCGCAGGCGCTTCCTCTTCAGCAGGCTCCTCTGCAGGTGCTTCTTCTTCAGCGGGCTCTTCCGCAGGCGCTTCCTCTTCAGCAGGCTCTTCTGCAGGTGCTTCCTCTTCAGCAGGCTCTTCCGCAGGCGCCTCCTCTTCAGCGGACTCCTCTGCAGGCGCTTCCTCTTCAGCAGGCTCTTCTGCAGGCGCTTCCTCTTCAGCCACTATCGCTTCAGCAGCCTCCTCGGCAACTTCCTCAACAGTCT
>Ga0163109_10000735_pt1 | contig 26199 bp, 23 predicted proteins | sample CRUFie1St13metaG_FD_108704 | JGI IMG/M metagenome (GOLD analysis project Ga0163109, IMG submission 108704) | Marine microbial communities from the Costa Rica Dome - CRUD Field 142mm St13 metaG | ecosystem: Environmental > Aquatic > Marine > Oceanic > Photic zone | place: Costa Rica: the Eastern...
CAACTCCACTCGAGCATTCGTTCGATGGGAAGTTTGGCTTTTCGGATCAATTCGGCATCCATTTCAATGGAGGGCCTTCCGTCCTTCAGGCATTCCAACAGTTTGGGTATGGTATTCATTTTCATGAAGCGACAATCATTGCAGGCGCAATGCCCGGTAGGACCAGCGACGAATGATTTTTCCGGAAGTTCGCGAATCAAGCGGTGCATCATTCCCGTTTCCGTAAGAATGATAAAGGTTTCGGCCGGATTGTCCCGGCAGAAGGAAACCATCTTTTCGGTGCTGCATACTTCGTCGGCAAGATCTCGGACCGAATCCATGCATTCCGGATGAGCGACGACCGGGGCATCGGGGTATTCAAGCCGGCATCTTTCCACGGATTCCTTGGTGAACAGAACATGAGCGTAGCAACTGCCCGGCCAAAGTTTCATCATTCGATTGGTTTGACCCATGACCCATTGACCTAAATTTTGATCCGGAACGAAGAGAATTTCTCGGTTTGAGGGTACGCGGTTGACGATTTGAACCGCGTTTCCGCTCGTGCAGATCACGTCGCTCAAGGCTTTTACCTCAGCGGAACAATTGACGTAGGCTACGACGTAGACGTCAGGGTTCTTTTCTCGATAGAGAGAGAGTTTTTCAGCTGGACAGGAATCCGAAAGGGAGCAACCCGCGTCCATGTCCGGAAGTAATACCGTTTTCTCGGGGTTAAGAATTTTCGCCGTTTCAGCCATGAAATGAACTCCGCAAAAAACGATGACGTCAGCATCGGTTTCCGCCGCTTGTCTAGCCAAGCCAAGGGAGTCTCCGACATAGTCCGAGATTTGCTGGATGGCATTTACCTGATAGTTATGGCAAAGAAGAATGGCATTTTTCTCTTCTTTCAGGCGAAGGATTTCATTCTGTTCGAAAGAGAGAGGTTTCCCTTCACCGGCTCTTGCGAAGACTTGCAATGATGGCCCATCTGCGAGCTTAGGCATGCGAGTGGATTTATTTCGTATCCGAACAAGCGCCGGATTTGCCGTAATTCGGGCACTTGGCGTGAACTTGCAGGCGCTGGTCTTTCGCGTGCAGGCCTAACTTTTCCGAAACGTTCTTGCCGTACCACTCCATGAATGGCGCGTCTACGTCGAAGATGCGGTCGCAGTCCTCGCAAATGACCTGGGCCTTGAAAGTCTCCGTCGTGTCATTAAGTGCGTAAAATTTGTTGTCATGCCCAACGTCCACCTTGCGGACGACACCACTTTCCACAAGCAGGGGCAAGCAACGGTAGATGGTGGCTCTGGATACCGTTTCATCCAAACTCTGCGCTTCCATGAGCAGTTGCTCCGCGGTGAAGTGACCACTTTGCTTGAACAAGGCTTCGAATACTCCGCGGCGTTGGTCGGTCATCCTCAAACCTTGACCAGCAAGGTATTCGCAAAAGCTGTCTAAGGTATCGTTTCGGGTGGAATTCATCAATTCGTTCTAAATTACAATTTGCGCGTAACCTCCCAAAGGTCAATTTCATTGAGCAAGATTGAGATGAATCTTCTTCGAAGCGACTTGCAGGACACCCGGGTTGGATTTATGAGTGGGAAATGTCCGTTAAAGTAAACGAAAATACCATCCCTGATTGGGCGATCGGTAGGCAGGCCGAAGCCTTGTTCGAAAGCGTAGCCCGAGGCATGCCGGGCAAACCGCGAGAGGTCATCGAATTGGCGGCCTTTGACTTGGCGAAGGAAAGAATGATTGATCAGGCCTTGATGGCTCAGGAAAGCAAGAGGAGGAACTATCAGATCGATCCTGCGGAGGTCGCTAAGGGCATGAAGCAATGGCTAAGGCAAAACGGTGGAAAAAAGGCCTTTCAAAAACAAAAGCACCCTGTGATCAAGGATCAGGAAGATCTGAAAAAGGAAATCACCAGCCAAATCCAGTTCAACCGATTGCTTGAGGAGGAATCCGCGTGCGAACCCGTTTCCGAAAAGGATGCCTTGGAGTATTACGAGTCGCGCCCGGACCTTTTCCGGACCGAAGAGACTTTGACGGCTTCTCATTTGCTCAAGAAGGCAAGTTCGGAGCAGGAGTTCGAGCAACAGGAACAGGCGGTGAAAGTTCTACGAGAGAAGATTGAAAAAGGGATGGACTTTACGGATGCTGTACGCTCGGAGTCCGACGATGCCGGGAACGACGGAAACTTGGGCACTTTCGGAAAGGGGAGGATGGTTCCGGAGTTCGAGCAAGCTGCCTTCTCTCTGGCGGAGGGAGAGTTGAGCCAACCCGTTAGAACCCAATTCGGTTGGCATTTGATTCTTCTTCGGGAGCGGAATCCATCCAAGGTCACTCCCTTTGATGAGGTTCTGGATAAAATTATCGAATATTTGACGGAGAGAAGGAAGGATAAGGTTTTCGAGGAATTTCTCGATCGCCTGAAATCGGCTGCAAGCATTGAGGAGGTTTCGGGAATTTGAACGGTTTGCCCGGCATGATGGTAATTATATTGGCATTATCCGGAAATTCATTTGTCTCATTTGTTCGGACTGCATGAAAAGCATATTAACGCTTGATTTCAGCGCTCTGCCCATCGCCACGAAACCATGAGGTTCAATTGCCGTCTCCTTGCCGAATCTGGAGTTTCAAGAGCCCAGGGACAATCCTTCGAGAATCGCCAAGGTGCTTTTGGATTTGTTCAAAGCATAAAGGTGAAAGCCGGGGCCGTTTTCCCGTAAGAGTTCGGCAACTTGGTTCAAAGTCCACTTCGATCCGATTTCCGGATGTTTTTGCGGATCGGTTGCTTCAAGCTGCTTTTCGAGCTCCGGAGGGAGGAAGGCCTGGCACATCTTACAGAATCTTTGAACCTGCCCCAAAGACAACGCCGGAAGTAATCCGGGTAGGATGGGTATTAAAATACCTGCCTTCCGGCAATTTTCGACAAAACTAAAATAGGCTTGGTTATCAAAAAAGAGCTGTGTGGTTATGAAATCAGCCCCAGCGTCCGTTTTGGTTTTGAGGTTTTTCATATCAGTTTCGAAATCCGGAGCCTCCGGATGCTTTTCCGGGTAACCTCCGACTCCAATGCCGAACTCCGGAAAATGATCGCGTATCAAGGCAACGAGTTCGGATGCGTATCGCAAGCCTCCCTCCGTAACCCTGAACTCGCTTTCGCCTTGGGGAGGGTCTCCCCGCAAGGCCATGACGTTGCGAAAGCCTGCTTCTGCGAAACCTTCGAGTATTTCCAAAAGTTCATCTTTGGAGTGCCCCACGCAAGTCAGGTGAGGCATGACCTCGAAACCATGTTCTTCCTTGAGGATTTTCGCATACCTCATGGTTGTTTTTCTGGTCCCTCCGCCCGCTCCGTAGGTGATGGAAACGAAGTCCGGTCGATGAGGTTGCAGGGCAGTTGCGGTTCGGATCATTCGCTCTCCTCCCTCTTCGTTTTTTGGGGGAAAGAATTCAACCGAAAACAAAGGTCGTTTCTCCTCGAAAAGTCCTCTTATGGAAGTACCTGAATTCATTTAACGCATCAACATATCATGATGCGTTGATGCGTGCAAGTTAATTGGGCGGATGGGGAATCGAAAAAATCACTCCACGATGGTCATCCAGGATTGGGTCTGAAAGTGATAGAATCGAGGGGGGGCGCTCCCTTCTTCGAAAAACAGCCAAGAGCCTTCTTGGGTCGTGGAGGGGGCTTGGTAAAAATATGGGAAAGCGGAAGCATTCGTCCAAACCCATCCGAGTTGCTCCAAGTACAACCAACCCGGTGTGTAGGGAGTTGCGGAGGAGGCGTTTTCATCATCAGTCCAGGTGATCCCCCAACGAATGCCATTGTCCTTGGTCGCAGACGAAGTCGCCGGGTCGGTGATCAATTCGTTGAGGTAGGAGAAGCCCAATTCGAAGGCATTTTCCTGGACTCGTTGTTTCATGGTTTGGTTGAAGTCAGAGAGACTGATTAGTTCATATTCGCCAGGAGATTGAGTAACCATCAGCTTGCCTTGTTCAATTGCGGAGAGGACGGAGGAACCGTACTGGGCTTCGGAATAGAGGTTGTAGGTTTCCAAATTCGCAAGTACGTAAGCGATGCCTTCGTTTACCCCCAAATTGTAATTTGTGCGACCGGGGTCATCCGTGGTGGCGCTGTAATTTGCATCCAGATGAAAGACGTCCTCGACTTCATTCAGAGAAGCGCTGGAAAACCGAGCGGTTGCATAGGAGTCGGTCGGAGTATCGCTGCTCTGAAGTTGAATTTTGAGAAAAAGCTGACTGCCATCCATGAGAGAGTCGGGTAACTGTTCATCGAAAACAACCAAAGCGGACTCTCCCGAAGGAGTTGGGTTGTTGGAGATTCGGCTCCATTCGGACCCGTCCTTGGATGCCCATAGGGAAGAGAATCCGGAACCCGAGTAATTGGAGTTCGATGAGTAATTGAGAGAGGTGGTGGCAATCCGAGCGCGCGCAGATTTGAGCGTGCCATTGAAATCAAAACGGTAAGTGAGATTGGCTACGACACCATTCTCACTGGGGCCCCAGTAGGAAATAAGGGCGTCTTCGGTATCGATGAACTTTTTGACCATGTTACTCTCGGTCAGATAAGTCTCGGCATCATGCTCCTCTATGGTTTTGAAACCCCACGAAAAGTTAATCAAACCATTGGGCAGAGGAGTTTCCGCAGGCTGTTCGGTTCCCGTTGACGGGGCGGATGAGGGTAGGTCGTTTGGCGGGGAGTCGGGATCTTCGTCCTCCAGTTTTTGCCAATAGAGATCGTTGGTCAGTTCCACTCCTGAAGGAACTTGAGTATGGGCGAGATAAAGCTCTTCGGAATGAATGACAACGACTCCCCGATCGTAAGACTTCGATTGATCCCACTCGGTGCTTACCTGCGCATGCAGGGAGAGCGCAAGAGTCAGAAACGCAAGAACGGGGCGAAGTGGGCTAGGCAAGGAAACCATGTTTTGAAGCTAAGGTACGAAAACACGATAGCAAGTTTTTCCGACGAGGTCAAAAGCGTATCCTCGAGCTTGCCAGGAGGTTATTGATCGATTTGAGGTATTTGGCTACTCTCGGTTGAGGATCTATGGATTGGGCCCGCTCGAGCAGATGAGAGGCCTTTTCGTATTGGTTGTTGGAAACCATCATTCGGGCGTGCTCGATGAGAGCCCGTACTTCATGCTCGGAATCCTTGGCGGCTCGTTCGAATCTCAAACTGGCTTCCGCGTAGTCCTTTTGCTTCCACGCCAATTGACCTAGGATTAACAGGGCTTCTCCTTCCAGGGGATGCTTACGTACGATTTCCTCTAAAATTTTACGGGCGGACTGATCTTTGCCCGTTGCCCGCAAAACCTCGGCTTGGAGGAGTCGGATTTTCTTTTCGTCTTCCTCCGAATACCCTTTTCCGAAAATGCTTTCGATCTGGTCCAGGTAGGAAAACCCTTCCTGGTAGGATCCTCTGCCAATGAGAATCCGGGCAACCCGAATGTATTGTTCGAGGCTGAGCTTCTCCTTTTGGCGAAGAGCTTCCTCGTAAATACCGAAGGATTTCTCGAAAAGGGAGAGGTTGTGATAGAGATCGCCCAAGACCATGTAATCGGAAGCCTTCAGCTTTTTCATTCTTTTTAGAGTTTCCAAGGCAACGGCTGCGTTCTTGTCTTGTCCCATCTGTTGTAAAACCGAGGCTCGAGCTCGATGGCAGAAGGTGTCGTGTGCATCCTTTTCCAACATTTCGTCGAGCAGAGCCAAGGCCTGAGGGTATCTTTCCGTGAAAAGAAAGCAATTGACCAAACCGTTTCGCGCATCCTTGCTCTCGGGCAAAAGCAAGAGTCCCATGCGGTAAGCGTTTTCCGCGGAAAGGTATCGTTCCAAACTTAATTGGCAAAAGCCGAGAGCGACGTAAGTCACTCCGTCCGCATCCCCCAAGCTGATCGCCTTGGTCAGATGAAGAGACGCGTTTTCGTAATCATTCAGATTAAGGTTTACGAAACCAAGATTCTTATGAGCTCGTAAAAACGCAGGAAATTTTTTGATCGCCTGCAAGTAGGTCTTTCGGGCGGAGGTGAGCCGGCTTGCCTGATAGTACATGGTTGCCAAGGCGAAATCAAGAGCGGCGCTGTTGTCGGAATCGATTTCTGCCTCCAAATACGCAATCGCCTCAAGCAGTTGGTTTTCGGCTTTGGCCACGACTTGCCTGAGTACCTCTTGTTCGGATCGGCTGATTTTGGGCTCGATTTCGCTTCTGAATCCATATTCCCCCATAAAGCTACGAACGAAACTTGGGTTATTCCAAAAATCGCGGGTCAATTCGGGTTTTGGAGCCGTTCCCGCAAGAAGGCTTGGGAAGAGAAGAAAAAATTGAATTGCACGGTTCATTATTTGAGCAAACTGAAACGGACCGGCAGGTAAAATTGAACCTTGACCGGAACACCGTTTCTTTTGGGTGATTCGTAGATGGAGCCCTCCGCGGCTTCGCGGGAGGGTTTGATGAAATCGGGATGGGTGCTGGAAACGACTTCCGCCACCTGGACTCTTCCTTTCTCGTCGATTTGAATAAGCAATTTAACTTCTCCTTCCAGTCCTTTTCTCTTGAGATGAGCCGGATAGCGAAGAACTCCTTGCCTGATTATGGACGGATTGCGATCCAACTCATGGAGAGCAAAGACCAATTCCTGTTCGAGACCCTCTGCGTTGGGATTAAAGCTAACGAGTGAGAAGGCAGACTTGAAATCGCCTGGGCCCACTTCCAAGGTGGCATCCAAAGCCAAGGTGTCGAGCTGAAGGGGAGCTTTTTCAAGGAGCTTGGGGACCGGTTTGGGGCGAAGCAAATCCTTTTCCAATTTTTCCTCCATCTTAGATTTGGGGGGTGGGGGAGGAGAGAAGGTAGGAGCATCGACGGAACGAACCAGCCAATCGTCCTGACGAATGAATTCGGATAGGGGGAGCAGACAAAACAACGCTATTGAAATGAAAAGGGAGAAAATTACGCTCAGTCTTTTCGAACCCCGGACTCGTTCCGTTTCGACTCCCGGGATTCCATCATAGGAATGTTTCTTCGGCTTCATTTTGCCAGGGGACTAAGTTTGACTGCCTCGGCTCCGCCGAGGATTGCCTGATCCATCACTTGAGTTGCCAATCCGGCCTTGGATCCAGGTGACACTTGTATGAGGATCAAAGATTTACTTTTCCCCTTCGCGTTTCGCACGATTGGGGCGATCTCCTCCAGGCCGACAACCGATCCATTTTGCATAAGCTGACCGGAAGAGGGCAATTGAAAGGAGAGGGGAGGTTGGTCGGAAAGTGAGTTTTTTGCGGTATCCCTGTACTTGGAGGTAAGACCTGTTTCATTGATGAACGAGGTCGCCACAATAAAAAAGATCAGGAGGATGAAAACCATGTCAATGAGTGGGGAGACGTTGATTTCAACTTCGTCCGTAGGCAAACTTTTTGTCAACCGTTTCATTTGGGTTTTCTCGTTGCAATGGAAACGGATGGAGCTTTGCGTCTTGCTTCCAGGATGACTTTGGCCAGTAGAGCCGCGTCGGCCCATTCGTCGGATTGGATGACCACTGGTTTCTTTCGGTCTTTGCTCGCCAGTTCAATCAAGGATGGGATCTGCTTCAGGCCGATTTCCTCACCTGCGTGAAATATTCGATTCTCTTGGGAAAGGGCAAAAAGGATCGAGTTTTTTTCGAGAGACTCCGCGGTTTGAGTCTTCGGGCGGGAGACTTCAATCCCTGGTAGGCTTACGAAAGTTGCGGATACGATGAAGAAAATGAGCAAAATGAAAACCACGTCGATCAATGGAGAAACGTTGATCGCTCCACCTTCGCTTTCCTCATAGGCACGCGCTCTACCGTACAATCTCATAGCTCCGAAGGTCTGACTTGGCGGATCGACAGGCTTTCCAGGCGGTTGATGCAATGCAACCAGTCCTTTCTCCTTCTTTGCAAGAGATGAATGAATGCCAATGCGGGAATGGCTACGAGCAGACCGGCTTGAGTGGTGACAAGAGCTTGGGAGATTCCACTGGCAACCTGATTCATTTTATAACTGTCCTGCATGCTCAGTCCATCGAAAGTTTGCAGCATGCCGATCACCGTGCCAAGTAGCCCAATCAGGGGAGCGGCGCCGGCCAGAACCAAAAGAAAGCGAATGCGGCGACGTAAATAAGAGGAGTCCGCGATCCGAATTTGCTCAAAACGCCTACGAGTCTCTTTGGGATCCTTGTGATCGGCAAGACAGTGCCGTAAAATGCGGTCTACCCTCCCACCTCCTTCGAAGGCTCCCCATTTTTCCCGTGGGAAGGCCTTCAAATCCTTGGGAATCACGGTTCTCAGACGTAACCAAAGGTCAAAGGCAAGGCAGTAAGTGTAAAAGGATAGAAGACCAATGATGGGCATGAGGGAGCCACCCTTTTCCCAAACGTTTTTGGCGCTCTGGAGAAATTCAATCAGCGGATGCATCATTCTTCCCTTCGGTCTCGGGCGTGGAAACGGATCCTCTTTTGAGGTGGACCAAGCGGGCCGAAAAGGCTTCGAGTTTGGAAATCACCCCTTGGACTCTTCGAGAGAGAAGGGCGTGAGCGATGAGGGATGGAATGGCTGTGATCAAACCAAACTTCGTTGTTACCAAAGCTTCGGAGATGCCTCGGGCCAATTCACTGTTCTCTGGGTTGGCGAAATTGGTGATCTGACGAAAGACGTCAATCATGCCAGTGACCGTTCCAAGGAGTCCAAGGAGGGGAGCGGTGGCCGCGGTTACGGCAATCAAGGGAAGGGCCTTCTCAAGCTTAACTTGGAAATCGATTATAATCTCATAGAGAATTTCCTCCAAAATCTCAGGATCTTTACCTTGATACGCTTTCGCGGTTTTACGCAAGGTCTCGAAAGGGCCTCCGAAGGCGCCCTCCAAAGAAGCCAGTTCCATGGGAGACGGAATGCTCAGAATCTGCAAAGCCTTGTAGAGAGCGATAAGCAGGGAAAGTCCGGCAAAGAACAAGATGGGATAAATCCAGATACCTCCCTTTTGCAGTTCTTCCACAAGAGTGACTTCCCCGCCTTCCATGACGTATGCTTTCCCCATCGTCGGGTCAAGTGGTATGGTTACAAGACCACCCGCAGGTTCATCGATCGCCTGAGCAATGGTCTTTGAAGTCATTTCGGAAGTTTGCAGAAGGCGCGAGGGTTGGATCTTCAGAACGGATTCCGGGGTCAAATCCAATGTAGAAAACTGATTGGAGTCGTAGGACTTTTCCAACAAACCGGCGCTTCCTTCCGATCCCGAAAAGAAGAGCGCCGGTCCCAAGCAGAGGAAATGCCCTTTCTCACGGACACCCTCCGGAGGAACGATTGCCTCACCCCCGAAGATGAAGCCACCCGCTTGCTTAAAGACCGCATCCATGGAAAGGCTCAGAATCTTCAAATGAGCATTAAGGGAAGAATCCAACTCTTCTCCTTGGGAGCTAAGGTGTGTTGCCATTTGCTTGGCCCATAGGTTCTGTTCGGCGGAAGGAGTGCTCTGTCGCCAACTGCCGGCGTAATCCTTAAGCAAGCCGAGGGAAACTTCCAACGCCCGCTCGCTGTCCTCGACCTCTTCGCGCAGTTGCACAAGGTTGGCGTCACGGTTATCACGGAGCCGGAGCCGACGGTCCAGCTCATTTCTTTTCCTCGCGGTTTCCCTTTCGAGTTGTTCCACCTTACCGACTAAGGGAATCTTTTCCTTTTCGATCCGATTGCGGAGGTCATCCAGTTTCTGCACCGCATTTTGCAAATCCCTACGAGCCGAAACCCTAACGTCTTGAATACTTTCAGCCGTCAGGCAGGCTGGGGCGAGCCAGACCAAAAGAGCGCTCAGAATCCGAATTGAGTTCATGGCTGTATTTTCGAAGGTTGGGGAAGAGGAAGTTGCAGAAACCGAGGCATTGTTCGATTCTTAAGCATTTGTACTCCAGTCATCACTTCCTTGGCGATCTCGTCCATGCGAGTCCATGCCCATCCATTGCTTGTGGGAATTCCGTAACCGGATGCGGTGCCGGATTCATTGACGAAGTATGCCGCGCCCAATCCAAAGTAGATCACCTGAAACTCTCTGGACCGTTCGTCGTTGAGAGTGAATTCCTGACGCTCAAGAAGAACGGAACGTTGAAAGATATGGATCGATTGCATCAGAGAGACCGTGGTCTCAACTCTTTCCCTGAGAGGAATTCTCGGATTTTCGGGGTCGGTTTTTAACTTTTCCCAAAAAGGGGATAACCTTTCCGCAAGAGGACTTGGCAACAAGGGATGGAGATCTTCCAAACGACTTTGGATTCTTTCCAAACCTTGAAAAAGGGTTTGCATGGCCTTCTCCGCCTTTTCTTTTCTGTCGTTCAGTTCCGTTCGTTGTTTTATGGCTCCGGATTCCTCCTCCTCAGAAATCTTGAGTTTTTCATCCAAGGTAAGAGTGTCTTTTTCCAAGGCTTCAAGCAGATCGCTTAAGGAAGCCTGTTCGCTTGCCCAGGTCGATGCTTCCTCGGAGATGAGAGTCTCAACCTCGATCCACTCTTCGATGATCTTATGGGTTTCCTTGATTTCGGCTGCCGTATGAGAGGCGAAACAAAGAAAGGCAAAGCCAGAAAAGAGGGTAATTGGATTTGGGAATTTTCGCATAAAGGAGATCACTAGACCATACAACTTGGCGAACGCATTTGAAAGGTTTTTTTGAGACCCGATCTCAATAAGGTGGGGGTCTCTCAAAATCAGAGATTCACGAAGGGAAGTTCTCATTGAGCGAGGAGGCGCCGGAGGGTTTCATCGACCACTTTGGGGTTGGCCTGTCCCCGGGTGGCTTTCATTACCACTCCCTTCAGGGCATTTATCGCCCCTTCCTTCCCCCCTCTGAATTTTTCAGCGGCATCGGAGTCGGAAGCAATCGCTTGGGCGCAGAGAGATTCGATTTCGTCCCCATCCGATTGCATTTCCAAACCTTTTTCCGCAATGATCTCTTTGGCGGTCCTACCGGAAGCGAACATTTCCGGAAAAATTTCCTTGGCCACATTGTTGGAAATCACCGCATCTTCGATGAGGCTCACCAGGTCGGCGAGCATGTTCGGAGTCACTTTGCATCGTTGCGGCAAAGATGCGTTTTCTTCATCTTCCTCGGAATTAGTCTGTCCCAATTCCCTAAGCAAATCGTTGACCACCCAGTTCGCCACTTTCGCAGGAACGTCAGTCAGGGCAGCGGCGGTTTCGAAGAATTCACAGAGCAACCGGTCCCCGCATAGGGCGGATGTCGAGGAGTAGGGCAAGTTCATTTCGTCTCGGTATCGCCTTTGTTTGTCGAAGGGCTTTTCCGGCAGTTGGTCTCGAATCTTATCCACCCAGTCATCCGAGATTTGCACGGGCATCAGGTCCGGGTCCGGAAAGTAGCGGTAATCGTGAGCCATTTCCTTTGACCGCATCGGAGTGGTGTACTTTTGCTCGGGGTTCCAGCGTCGGGTTTCCTGAAAGATTTCCCCTCCTTCGTCCAACACCTTCGTCTGTCTGCGGATTTCGTATTCTACCCCGTTTCTGACTCCTGAAATGGTGTTGAGATTTTTGAGTTCGACCTTGGTTCCGAGGGTCTCCGAGCCCACCGGGCGGATACTTACGTTTGCGTCGCAACGGAGCTGGCCTTTTTCCATGTCGCAAGGCGAGATAGCTGCAGAGACCAAAGAGTTTCGAAGGGAAGTCAAGTAGGCGAAGACTTCGTCGGGAGAGAAGAGGTCGGGTTCGCTGACAATCTCAAGAAGGGGACTTCCCGCTCGGTTGTAGTCCACCAAGCTATCGCTCTCATAATGCGTAAGCTTACCCACGTCCTCTTCCAAATGAATGCGAGTAAGCTTCACCATCCGATGAGGGCCCATCACTGCAGGCGATTCTCCCGGCATTTCAATTTCCACCTCTCCACCCTCGCAGATCGGTTGATCGAACTGAGAAATCTGGTAATTCTTGGGCATATCCGGGTAAAAGTAATTTTTGCGGTCCCATTTGCACACTTTGGCAATCTTACAACCAAGCAACAGTCCGACCCTAATGGATTTCTCAATGGCTTCACGATTCATCACCGGGAGCGCTCCGGGCAAACCCAATACCACGGCATCAGTGAGGGAATTGGGAGGCTTGCCGAATCCGGTGCCAACACGAGTGAACATCTTCGATTTCGTGTCCAATTGAACGTGAACTTCAAGACCTATGACCGCTTCGTATTTCATCTGATTTTAGAAGGTCAAAGATTGGGAGCCTGCCTGCCGAATTCATGGGCCTGATCGAAATCCTGGGCAATCGAAAGAAGGGTGCTTTCGTCGAAAGCCTTGCCAATGAGTTGCATCCCGATGGGAAGTCCCGTTTTTGAAAATCCGCAGGGCACGGATATGCCGGGCAAGCCGGCTAAGTTGGTGGAAATGGTGTACACGTCACTGAGGTACATGGAGATCGGGTCCTCGCTCTTTTCTCCGAATCGAAAGGCAGGGGTAGGGGAAGTGGGGGTAAGGATTGCATCCACCTCATCGAAGGCTCTTTCGAAATCTCTGCGAATCAGGGTGCGGGTCTTTTGGGCTTTGAGGTAATAGGCGTCGTAATATCCGCTGCTTAGTCCGTAGGCGCCCAGAATGCAGCGACGCTTGACTTCCTCTCCGAACCCTTCGCCTCGGCTCTTCGCGTATACGTCGATGGCATTTTCCGCGTTTGGACTTCGGGAGGTGTAGCGAATTCCATCATAACGAGCCAAATTTGAGGACGCTTCGGCGGTGGCAATCACATAATAGACGGGGATCGAAAGGTCTGTGGACGGGAGAGAGATTTCGATCATTTCATAACCATGCGATTCGTAAAAGGAGATCGTTTGTTCAATTGCATTTCTCACGTCATCATCCATTCCAGGACCAAAGAACTCCTTGGGTAGTCCGATCTTTCTAGGCGGAGAAGTTTTCTCCAGGGCCTTTGAATAGCTTGGGACTTCCGCTGGATAACTGGTGGAATCCAGAGGATCGTGCCCGGATATCACCTCCAACAGAAGGGCCGCATCTTGAACGGTTTGGGCAAAGGGCCCGATCTGGTCGAGGGAGGAAGCGAAGGCTGCAAGCCCGAAGCGGGAAACCATACCATAGGTCGGTTTCATGCCTACGACTCCGCAGAGGGAGGCTGGCTGGCGAATGGAACCACCAGTGTCCGAGCCCAGGGAAAGTGGGGTTTCCCGCGCCGCAACTGCGGCCGAACTGCCGCCACTGCTTCCGCCCGGAACACGATCCAAATTCCATGGGTTGCGGGTTGGCCCGTACGCGGAATTTTCGGTGGAGGAACCCATGGCGAACTCATCGAGGTTCAACCGCCCGGCAAGGACTGCTCCCGCTTGCTTGAGTTTTCGGGTTACGGTTGCGTCGTAGGGAGAAACGTAGTGTTCCAGAATCCTGCTGGCTGCGGTCAGGGGTTGCCCCTTGACGCAGATGACGTCCTTCAACCCAACGGGAATTCCATCCAGCGGTCCCTTTGACTGTCCTTTAGATCGGCGGGCATCGGACCGTTTGGCTTGAGCAAGCATGTCCTCTGCATCCCAATGAAGGTAGGCGTGGACCCGTTCGTCGACCTCTTCGATTCGCGAAAGGAAGGCTTTGGTTATTTCCTCCGAAGAAGTTTTTCCTTCGCCCAGAGCCCGAGAAAGTTCGTGAGCCGTCGAGCCGGTGAGGTCGCTTGCGATCATAAGACTTATTCCTCAATGACTTTGGGCACAACGATTTGCCCATTTCTCGATTTGGGCGCATTGGCCAAAGCCTGTTCCTCCGAAAAGCCTTCCTTAGTTTCGTCCGCATCCCAGACGTTAAAGCGCGGGAATGCGTGGGCCGTTGGCTCGACTCCTTCGACGTCCACTTCCTTGAGTTTGTCAAAATACTCCAAGACTTGTCCAAGTTGCGGATGGAACTTTTCCCGTTCCTCCGGACTGAGCTCGATCCTAGCGAGGTTCGAGACGTAATCGATATCCATTTTGGGTGAGTCACTCATCCTTATTTCCTCAATCGGTAGGTGGTTTCCTCAATCACTCTTTCGACAACCGAGTCAAAGGCATGGTTAAGTTCCTTTTCGCTCAAGGTGCGATCAGCCGCCCGAAAACGCATTGTGCATGCGACGCTCTTGCTACCTTCTTCCAATCCCTTGCCCGAAAACAGATCGAAGATCGTGACCGGGTCGACTTCGAACTTACCCTTGGCCACGTCTTGGGCGATCGATTCGATCGCAGACCTAACCGAGTCCGCGGGTTCGTTCTCATCCACGACCAAGGCGAGATCCTTGATCGCAGGCGGGAATGCGGGGAAGGATTCGAAGGAAGTGATTTTTCTTTTCTTGGCTAGGAGCAAGGGGTCGATGAGAACTTCAGCGGCAAGGATCGGACCTTTCGCCTCTTTCCTCTTGCTCAGGGAAAGCTTGATGATGCCAAGGCTGATTTCGAGCTTGTTTCGTTGGTAATCCCCCAATCGAGCGGAGTGCTCGTCTTGCCAGGGCGATTCGCCGGAAAGCGATTCCCATTGCCCTCGCGGAAGCTTTAATCCGATTGCATGCAAAAGCCTTTGAAGTTGGTTCTTAAGACCAAAGAAATCAAGGCTTTCCCGCTCTTTCCATTCGCGTGAATTCGGTTTTGCAAAGGAGGCGAAAGCGATGCTGATCAGCTCAAGATTGCCGCGCGGACCCGATCTGAAGACGCGGCCGGTTTCAAAAACTTGGGTTAGGTTGGTGAGATTCTTCTGGTTGTGGGATAGGTTGTCCACCAGACCCGGGAGCAGAGAACCCCGCACGTGGGTATGATCGGAAGTGAGGGGGTTTTTCAGGGCGAGAGCACCTCCTTCATGAAGAGGATGCCAAGCCGAGATTTCAGCGGACGAACGAAGGCTGTAGTTGCAACATTCCTGAAAGCCCTGACCCACTAGGTTATCGCTCGCTCGATGCAGAAACTCATAGGTAGCGTCATTTTCACGGTGAGTCGCAGGAAAGGCGAAGGACGCATCCTGAAGGTCGTGGGTGCCATGAATCCTCAAAAATTCCTCGACCAAGTCGATCGGACGGTCGACTTCCGAACGGAAGGAAGGTACGGTCACTTGCCAAGGGTCACTTCCCTTGACGGAAAATCCCAGGCGGGTCCACGCTCCGGTGAGAGAGTCCGGTTCGATGGCAAACCCGCAGATCCGCTCTACGTAAGTCCGGTTTACCTCAATCGTCCTTTCGCCGCGCGGTGTCTCTCCCACGGATAGGTATTTCGGTTCAGCGGAACCGCCGGCGGTTTCCAAAATCAAGTCAATTGCTCTTCGGGCCGCATATTGCAAACCCTCTGGGTCCACGTTTCGAGAAAACCTTTGCGAACTATCGGTGTGCAGACCAAGTTTGCGGGCCGTCGCTCGTACTCTACCGGGATGGAACCAAGCGGATTCTAGGACCAAATCCTTGGTGTGATCATCAACCTCCGCATCCACGCTACCCATGATGCCAGCAACCACCAGAGGCTTTTCGGCATCTGCGATTACCATCATTCCCTTGTCCAGAGTTCTTTCAACCTCATCGAGCGTAGTGATGGTTTCGCCTTCTTGCGCGTTCCGGATTCGAATCGTTTTGCCACTAATCTTAGCCGAGTCAAAGGCATGCAAGGGTTGCCCGGTTTCAAGGAGAACAAAATTGGTCGCATCAACGACGTTGTTGATCGGTCTGAGTCCCACCGATTCCAGTCGCTTCTGCAGCCATTCGGGACTGGGTCCGACTTTCACTCCTCGAATGCTCCACAACTCATAGAGTGAGCATCCTTCGGTTTCCAAGCTCACTTCCCGAAGAGGGAAGTTTTCGGGAATCTCCGAAGAGGGAGTGCCCGATGTCGAGATTGCAGGAATCCGGATCTCACTTTGGTAGTGCGCTCCGATTTCACGGGCTACACCCAAGAAGCTCAGGCAATCTCCCCGGTTTGCGGTAATTTCGAGCTCAAGAGTTTTGTCTTGAGACAAGAGTCGGTCGAGCGGCAGTCCGGGCTCGGGGTTATCCGCGAGAATCATCAAACCATCGGCATCAGTCCCGATCTCCAGTTCTTTGGCGCTGCACATCATGCCCTCGGAAGCCACTCCGCGAAGTTTCGATTTCTTGATTTTAAAACCACCCGGCAATTTGGCTCCAGGCAAGGCAACCGGAACCCGATCACCCGGTTTGAAGTTGGTGGCTCCGCATACGATGGTGGCAGTTTCTTCCGCTCCGATCTTCACGGAGCAGACGCTCAGGCGATCCGCTTCGGGGTGAGGGTCCTTGCTGAGAACTTCTCCGACCACCACTTGATCCAAGGAAGCCGGGGAAGAGCTTTCGTCTTCCTCGACCTCTAAGCCAAGCATGGGAAGAACCTCGATCAATTCGTCCGGAGAGTCCGGCAAATCCACGTATTCCAACATCCAATCGAAGCTAATCTTCATGTCGCATTGGAAAATTGAGAGAGGAATCGATGATCATTTTGGTAGAAGTGACGGATATCATCAATGCCGTGGAGAAGCATGGCCACCCGTTCGATGCCCAAACCGAAGGCGAAGCCGGACCACCGGTCCGGGTCCAGTTCGACCAACTTGAGCACCTCTGGATCGACCATCCCACACCCCATGATTTCAATCCACCGGTTACTGAGTTTTCCGAGGTTGGGACCTTTGAGGTCGACTTCGAAACTGGGCTCGGTGAATGGGAAGAAACTGGGTCGCAATCGAGTTTCGAGCTTATCTCCGAATAATTCCCTGAGGAAATAGTCCAACACCCCCTTGAGGTCGCGTACCGTTACCGCACGGTCGACGTAGAGCCCTTCGGTTTGGTGAAAATTGGCGGAGTGCGTGGCGTCCACGGTGTCTCGGCGGAAGCAGCGTCCCGGAGCAATGACCCGCAGAGGCGGGCTTTCCTTGAGCAGGGTTCGGATCTGAACCGAAGAGGTGTGCGTACGCAAGACGTGTTCTTCCTTGGACTTGCGGGAAACGTTTTCCCATTTGGAGTCTTGCGGGAAATAAAGCGTATCCTGCGCGTCCCTCGCAGGGTGGTCTTCCGGAGTGTTCAGGGCATCGAAGCAATACCACTCGGTTTCAACTTCAGTGGCTTCCGCCACGGTGAAGCCGATTTTTCTAAAAATCGAGACGATCCGTCTCCGAACGTTGGTCAGGGGGTGTATTCCGCCGCTGAAGTCAGGGACCGCGGGGAGGGTCGGATCAATCTTCTCACCCAAAGACCGGAGATCGGCTTGCTCTTCGATACCTTCGAGCGAATTCTTGAAGAGTTCCTCGATCCGCTGCTTGGCTTGGTTGAGAGCCTGACCGAAAGCCGGACGATCTTCCTTGGCCAGGGAACCCATGTTCTTTGCCGCTTGCGTCAGGACGCCGTTGGGTCCTGAAATCGATGCTTTCGCCTGCTCCCACTCCGAACGGGAATTGACGGATTCCAGAATCGTCTCCGTTTGGGCGACAATGGCTTGGAGATCGTTCTCCACGCCGAAGAGGGGAGCGGGCCCTTAGGCCTCGAGGGCGGCCTTTGCCTTAGCCACCAGTTCCTTGAAGGAATCAGGTTCGTGGATCGCGAGCTCGGAAATAACCTTACGGTTTAACTCGATGCCTGCCTTGGTCAATCCATGCATGAATTCTCCGTAGCGCATGCCTTCGTTGCGACAGGCCGCATTGATTCGGACGATCCAAAGTTGGCGAAATTCGGACTTACGCTTGCGACGATGAGCATAGGCGTATGCTTCGGCTCGGTCCACCGCGTCCTTGGCGTAGCGAAAAAGGCGGGATTTGTTTCCAAAATATCCTTTGGCCTTCTTGAGGACTTTTTTGCGGCGTTTGCGGGTTGCGGGTACGTTGCGTGCTCGTGGCATGGTAGTGGCTCCTTACTTGTGGTCGTGTTTGTATCTAGGAGGAAATGGCCCGGATGACGCGACGGGCCATGCCTTCCGCCAGAACTTGATCCTGTCGACCGGCTCGGGTTTGCTTGACGGTGCGTTTTCTACGCAAATGCCTTTGCCCGGGCTTGCGGAATTTAACTTTCCCGGAACCGGTTACCTTAAATCTTTTGGCGATGCCTTTGTGCGTCTTCTTCATGATGTTATGAGAAAAAGCGATCAGAATACCTTTTTCTTATGGATCGATCAAGCCAAATGACGCCCTAGTCGTCGTAAATTAAAAGTCCGTGGTAACTTTCATACGCAAACCAGCAGGAAAGGGCCAGGAAAACTGTCCAAAACAACATTTTGAATAGTTTTCTTCTCAACCAATGAGAGGTGCGCGTATTCATCCCATCCCCACCGAAATCGTGGAAATAGTGAATCAAATCCCTCTCCTTGGAGCGATTGTCGATCTTCCTGTAGGATTGGCCGTAGGAGGAACGGGTCTTGTCATACCACCATTGGAAGAGCTTGTGCAGCATATGCGTTTTCCAATCAGGGTTCGAGGTAGGTTTTGCCACTGGCACCGGAGAAATCGAGTCTGGAAACGGAAGGCATTCCCTCTCTGAGGGCCCAGAGATCCGAACCGATTTCCACTTTCGCCGCTTCCAGGCGTTCCGGGTGGTAGACCAGTTGGTAGGTCCGTTTTCCTTCTTGCTTTTCGAAAAAGCTGCCCAAATACAGGGAACCCGCAAAACTGATCATTGGATCATTACTTCCATCGTAACCGATGGGGAAATTCAAGTTGTGCACGACAAGCCCGTCAGGGACCGGAGCGGCAATTACGTCCAAGGCATACTGAACGCAAGCCTCGGCCGAATGCTTGAGAGATTCGCGCACCGTATCATCCATTTCCTTCCCGCCCGATTCGCGAATGCTTTCGAATTGATCATTGGGTAAGGCCATGCTTGCCGCCATGGCCCGGAAACCGAGTAGGGAAGCCTCCATTGCAGCGCCCACGGTGCCGGAGGATAGAATCATAGGTAAAGTGACATTGTAGCCCAAGTTGATCCCGCTGACCACCAAATCCGGAGCCTTGGGCAGCAAATTGCCGCAGGCAAGGTTCACGCAATCCGCCGGTGTCCCATTCAGAGCATAGGCGAGCGAGGGATAGTCCTTGATTTCCTTCGGGTCGAGTTTTGCGTTACGTGAAATGGCATGCCCGATCCAGCTTCTTTCTCCGTCCGGAGCGCAGGTCACTACTTCGAAGGATGAAGAGAACGCCTCCACCAAGGCGAGCAGAAAGCCCGATCCAATACCGTCGTCGTTAGTGATTAGGGCCAATGGCTTGTCTTGGGTCATTTCAAAAAAAAGAGGAGGTCGCCCCTTTTGGGCGATCCTCCTCTAAGTTGTAAGATTTTATTGCTCGAGGGCAACCGCGATTCAGGAGACCGCTGATTCGGCTTCCTCTTCGGAAGGCTCTTCGTTTTGTTTTTCGGGAGCGGACTCTTCCGATTCCGAGGAATCGGCTTCTTCAAGAGCAGCTCTTCGACTTAGCTTGACGCGACCCTTGTCATCGATGCCGATGCATTTGACGATGATTTCGTCACCCAGCTTACAGATATCCTCGGTTTTGTTGACCCGGAAATCGGCAAGCTCGGAAATGTGACAAAGTCCTTCCTTACCCGGTAGACACTCGACGAACGCGCCGAATTCCTTCACTCCTCGGACAATACCTCGGTAAGTCTTGCCAGCCTCGATTTCTCCGGTGACCAAGTCGATTTCCTGCAAGGCTCTTTCCATGGCTTGGGTATCCGTGGCATAGATTCGAACTTTTCCACTGTTGTCCTCATCGATATCGATGCTTGCTCCTGTGACTTCGGTGATTCTGCGAATGTTCTTTCCTCCCGGACCGATGAGTGCGCCAATTTTCTCGGGATCGATTTGCACCGTTTCAATACGGGGCGCGTGCTCACGCAACTGTTTTCGGTGAGTGGGTTGGGCCTCTTCCATAACGGAGAGAATCTGCATGCGGGCCTCAGTCACTTGTTTCACCGCTTCCTTCGCGATGTCAAAGGGCAAGCCCTGAATCTTGAGGTCGAGCTGGAAGCCCGTGACACCGTCCCGGGTTCCGCAGACCTTGAAGTCCATGTCACCAAAGTGATCTTCGGCACCGATGATGTCGGTGAGGACGACGTGCTTGCTGATGTTTCCCTGATCATCCATCTCGGTTACCAACCCAGTGGAAATTCCGGCAACGTGCTTGCTCAGGGGAACCCCGGCGTCCATCAGTGCAAGGGAACCCCCGCAGACGCTGGCCATGGAGGTCGAACCATTGGAAGACATAATTTCGGAGACTACGCGGATTGCGTAGGGGAAGTCGTCTTCCGGAGGTAGGACTGGTAAAACCGAGCGTTCGGCCAACGCTCCGTGACCGATTTCCCTTCTGCTGGTAAAGCCGAAGCGACCGGCCTCTCCCACGGAAAAAGGAGGGAAATTGTAGTGTAGGATGAAGGATTTGGCGGAGGGTCCACCGGTCAATCCATCCAAGTCCTGGACGTCCCGACTCGTTCCCAAGGTACTGAGGACAAGCGATTGGGTTTCTCCGCGGGTGAAAACAGCTGAACCGTGAACCCGGGGGAGTACGCCGGTTTCGCAAGTGATTTCTCGCAGGTCATTTGGACCGCGTCCGTCTGCGCGTTTCCCGCGGACAAGAATGTTTTCCCGGTAAACTTCCTCTTGGATGACTTCAAAGGCCATTTTGACGTGATCGGAGTCAAAGTCCTCGCCGAATTTTTCCTCGCATGCCGCGCTCGCCTCTTCCTTGACTGCGTCCACCGCGACTTGTCTTTCCTGCTTGGAGGGAGCGAAAATGGCTTCTTCCATACGGTTTCCGGTGATTTCGCGGCAGAGGGCCAGAACTTCGTCGGGTGCTTGCACCAAGTCGAATTCTTTCTTTTCCTTACCGCATAATTCGGCCAATTCCTTTTGGGCGGAGATGATGTCCTGAATGGATTCGTGAGCGAACTCAAGCGCTTGCACAAATCGTTCCTCGGGGATCTGGTCAGCGGAACCTTCGATCATCATCATTTCCTTTTCGCTTCCAACGTAAATCAGATCGAGCGAGGAATCGTACATTTGCTCGTTGGTCGGATTTACCACGAATTCTCCGTCAATTTCTCCCAGTCGAACGCATCCGATGGGACCGTTCCAGGGGATGTCGGAAATCATCAGGGCCGCGGAGGCTCCATTGACCATAAGTACGTCCGCTTCGTTGATTTGATCAGTGGAAAGGAGGTATCCGATGACTTGAACCTCATTGAGAAAACCTTTGGGAAAGAGAGGACGCAGGGGACGATCGCAGAGGCGGGAGGTTAGAATTTCCTTCTCGCTCGGCTTTCCTTCGCGTTTGAAGTATCCACCTGGGAAACGGCCGGCGGCGGTGAATTTTTCGCGGTAATCAACGGTCAGAGGAAAAAAGTCCTGACCGGGGCGCAAAGTCGTTGCGGCAGTGGCTGAAACGAAGACGTTGGTGTCTCCTTTGGTGATGGTCACGGCCCCACTGGCTAGACCTGCCAAGGTTCCGGTGGAGATTTGGATGCCGAGTTTCTCGGCGGTTACGTTGTGTTTTTGGTTCATTATTCGTACTTACTTCTAGGTAGTGATTTTTACTGCTTCCCATTGATCCGACCGGATTGTCCGATCAAAGCCTCTTCGAATTTCCAAAAGGACCAGCTCGGTCTCGTTGAAATTCTTCGGAGGAGAATACTTCCGGATTTACAACCGGTCGTATGAAATGGATAGGCTGGGGTGGATGGCGCTTACTTGCGAAGTTCGAGCTTTTCAATGATCGCCTGGTAGCGATTAAGGTCGTTCTTCTTGAGGTAATCCAACAATTTTCTCCGACGGGCTGCCATCATAAGCAAGCCTCGGCGGGAGTGAAAATCCTTGCGGTGTGTTTTAAGATGTTCCGTAAGATGGGCGATTCGGGCGGTAAGAAGGGCAATTTGCACTTCGCTGGACCCAGTGTCCTTATCGTGGGAACGATTCTCTTCGATTATGTTTTGTTTGTTAACTTGTTCTGACATTACTGTTACTGATTTCTTGACCCGTGGGATTCACTTGTGTGAACCCGCGTCTCAGGTTTGAGGCCGAGACGCCGTTTCGGCCCTCTCCCGACGATGGTCGGGTTTGGGTTTGTCAAGGAGGCAATCCTTTGGGGAAGACCTCTAACGCAAACGAACATCATGTACGATTTGAGAAAATGTTCAAGCGCGAAACCTTCCCTCTTGCCTCACCTCGCTTCACTCTCAAACTTTAGCTCGATGACGAACCAATATTTTGCTTACGGCTCCAACATGAATCGAGATCAAATGACCCGTCGGTGCCCAGGTTCGGAGTACGGATCCTTGGCGGTTCTCAGCGGATGGGCCTACTTCATCAATGGCAATGGATATGCCGGGATTGAAGAGCGGCCAGGTTCCGAGACTCATGGTTGTATATGGACTTTGAGGGAGAGTGACTGGTTTGCCTTGGATCAATATGAAGCCGTGTCCGAGGGTTTTTATGAGAGAATTCTCCTCGAGGTGGAGGTCGGGGCCGATCGGTTCAAGCGCGAGGTCTGGGTATACTTGTCCATTGACCGTGCATATGGACGACCTTCTGCAAATTACCAACGGATCGTGGAAGAGGGTGGCCGGGAAATTGGATTGCCGTCGGAGCACTTGAGGATTTTGGAATCCTGGGCCGAGGGCCCTCCTTGCAGTCGAGATGAAAACCTTTCGGGATGAAAGAGGAGAATTGGGATTTTTACGTTGATACCGGAGGCACCTTTACCGATTGTCTCGGTCGAGGGTCGAACGGAAGGCTCGAACGAGCCAAGGTACTCTCAAGGGGAAGTTTGTCCGCTGAGGTAATCTCCTACCTGGACGAGGGTTGCATGGCATTGTCCGAAGACCCGGGGTGGCCCAAAGACTTTCCCATCGGTTTCAAAATCTTTACCGGGTCCGGCAAACCAAGCCGTCGCGTCTTGTCTTGGGAACCAAAATCCAAAATTCTCCGAACCGATCAACCTTTTGACAAAGAGGATCAGCGGCTCGGTTCCATCGAACTTCATTCCGACTGGGAGGCTCCGATTTTAGGTATGAGACTGATTTTGGCCCGTTCCGGCATCGCCCCGAATTCGGTGCGGGTTCGGATGCGTTTGGCCACTACCCGATGCACCAACGCCTTGCTTGAGGACTCCGGGCGCAGACCGGTTCTCTTCGTAACCTCCGGTTTTTCCGATCTGTTGGAAATCGGTGACCAACGCCGAACGGATCTTTTTGATCCGGTGCCCCAAAAGCGACCGCATCTTCATGGACAAGTCATAGAGGTCGAGGAACGGATCGATCGCACGGGCAAGATTCTTCAGCCTCCGAACCTCGATAGGGTACGGGAGAGGGCTTGCCGCTTGCTTGAAGAGGGGCAGACTTCGGCGGTGGTTTCCCTCCTCAATTCATTTCGCAACCCCGATCATGAAAGACAGGTTGCGGAACTTTTGCGGGAGCTTGGTTTTGCTAAGGTGGTCGAGTCCTTCGGGACGTATCCTTTCATGAAATGGCTGCCTCGTTGCGAAAGCGCTGTCATCGAAGCTTATCTTGCTCCAATCCTCGAGCAATATTTGGACCGTGTGCAAGAGGGTTTGGGCGAATGGGGTGAACTGAAAATCATGACCAGTTCAGGGGGGCTCTTGGATCGTTCTCAATACCGTTCGATCGACAGCCTGCTCAGTGGTCCCGCAGGTGGTGTGGTAGGAGCGGCGAATCTGGCTCGTTCGGCTGCGGTCACTCATTTCATCAACCTTGATATGGGCGGTACGAGCGCCGACGTTTCGCGGCATTCCGGGCAATTTTCCTATCAACCCGAGCATCGGATTGGGCAAGCTAAGGTATCGGGAAGCGCTCTTCATATCGAAACCATTGCCGCTGGCGGAGGATCGATCTGTTCGGTGGAGAACGGCTTGCTCAAGGTGGGTCCAAAGAGCGCGGGCGCTCATCCGGGCCCCGCTTGCTACGGTTTTGGCGGTCCTTTCTGCCTGACTGACGCCAATCTTTTACTAGGCCGCTTGGATCCTCGAAAATTTTCCACTCCCATCGACCCAACTGCGTCCGAATCCCGTTTGGGCGAACTTATCGAGCTAAGCGGAAGAAATCGCGATGATTTGTTGTTTGGGTTTCTTGCCGTGTCGGACGACGCGATGGCCAATGCCATTCGCAAGGTTTCGGTTGAGCAGGGCTACGATCCCGCCGATCATGCCTTGGTTACCTTTGGTGGAGCGGGAGGGCAACATGCTTGTGGGGTGGCCTCTCGCCTCGGCGTCAAAAGGATCCTTTCTCCCGCGGATTCCGGACTACTGAGCGCTTTCGGTTTATCCAAGGCCCGGATCGAGAGAATCCTCGAACGACAGGTATTGGGTCCCATTGATTCTCAAGAAATCAGTAAGATTGAAAAGGAAATGCTTGCCGAGGGAATCGCTTCGGTGGAGAAGGCGGGGGATCGGGGCGAACTCATTGGAAAAACCGCCTCGATCCGTTTGGCCGGTCAGGAAGCGACTCTTGAGTTCCATGATTACCGAGCCGAGGAGCTGGCTGGAGCTTTTCGGGAGAAATTCACCAAGATCTTCGGCTATTTCCCCGAAGGTAAGGAACTTGAACTCCACTCGCTGCGAGTGCGCGTGGGCGGAGAGGAGCCCGAGTCCGCAAAGGAAACGTTTCCCGAAACCGTATGCGGGCAAGTCAAGTCCGCTGAGTTCCGAATCCATCGAAGGGATGAGTTGCAACCTGGGGACCGACTGATTGGTCCTTGTCTCGTCAGTGACGAATTCGGTGCCCTTTGGATTGACAAGGGGTGGCAGGGAGTCATGGGTTCGAGAAGAACCGTCTCCCTGCATCGCCAAATTTCGGAGAATCCTTATGCCTCGCCTTTTTTCAAATTTGCCAAGACAGAACTGTTCACCAGTCGGTTTCTCTGCCTGGTCGAGGAGATGGGTGCGCAGTTGGAGCGTACCGCTCTTTCCGTGAACGTTCGTGAGCGACTCGATTTCTCCTGCGCATTATTGGACAAGTCCGGCCGTTTGGTGGCGAATGCGCCACACATACCGGTCCATCTTGGGGCCATGGGACTGTGCGTGCGAAAAATGCTTCGAGAAGCCGTTTCCCTAGAAGAGGGGGATCTGATGATCTCCAATCATCCTGGGTACGGAGGCTCGCATCTGCCCGACGTAACCGTGATGTTGCCGGTGTTCGGTGATTCGGGGAATCCGGTTGCTTACCTTGCCAACCGAGCTCATCACGCGGAGATCGGAGGAATTGTACCCGGCTCAATGCCCGCTGGAGCGACGAATCTTTCCGAAGAGGGTGTGGTGATTTCGCCCTTCTTCCTGTTCCGGGCGGGAAATTCTCAGTTTGCGGAAATTGAAAAGCTTTTGTCTTCCGGTTCCTATCCCTCCCGTCAGCCGGGCGAGAACATGGCGGACTTGTCGGCCCAGGTCGCATCCTTGCGGTGCGGCGCTGAGGCAATGTCCGGATTGCTGGATGAATACGGGGAGGACGAGATCACCCATCATTTGCAAGCCTTGACCGAAGCCGCCTCCGCAAGTTGCCGAAAATTTCTCAAGAGCTTGGGAAACGAGGAAATCGTTGCCGAACAATTCCTCGATGATGGTGATCGGCTGTCTCTGAAAGTAAGTATCTTCGATGAGCAAGCGATCTTCGATTTTTGCGGGACTTCACCCGTGCGAACGGATAACCTGAATGCAAACGAAGCCATTGTGCATAGCGTTCTTGCGTACTGTATGCGATTGCTTGTCGGGAGCGATCTTCCGTTGAATGAGGGTCTGCTCGAACCTCTGCGAATCATGATTCCGAGGAATTGTCTCTTGGCTCCCGATTTTTCCCGAGAGCCCGAGCTTTGCCCTGGAGTGGCAGGCGGAAACGTAGAGATCAGTCAGCGGTTGACGGACCTTGTGCTTCACGCCTTTGGCAAAGTGGCCTGCTCGCAGGGTACAATGAATAACCTCACTTTCGGAAATGATCACTTCAGCCATTACGAGACCGTCGGCGGCGGTTCGGGGGCATGCGTCGGGCAGGCTGGAACTTCTGCAGTGCAAGTTCACATGACCAATACTGCGATCACGGATCCAGAGGTGTTGGAGGCTCGCTTTCCTGTCCGTTTGCTTCGTTTTGTAAAGCGACGGGGTTCGGGGGGCGAGGGAGCATGGACAGGCGGTGAGGGGATTGAAAGGGAATACCTTTTCGAGAATTCCGTGTCTCTTTCCATACTCAGTCAACGTCGCCGCGAAGGACCGGATGG
>Ga0163109_10000736_pt1 | contig 26197 bp, 22 predicted proteins | sample CRUFie1St13metaG_FD_108704 | JGI IMG/M metagenome (GOLD analysis project Ga0163109, IMG submission 108704) | Marine microbial communities from the Costa Rica Dome - CRUD Field 142mm St13 metaG | ecosystem: Environmental > Aquatic > Marine > Oceanic > Photic zone | place: Costa Rica: the Eastern...
AAAATTTTCTGAGTAATATACAGTTTGGGCTTGTAAGCTCGTTAAGGCTAATGCTCCAAACAATAGAGTTAATAGTTTTTTCATAATTGTGTCTGAATAATTAAATATGCCTGTGAAGATACGTAAAACGTCGCGAATTCACAATGGGAACTCTGCACTATTGGTCTAGGGGGCTTAGGGCTAAGCCCTCATTATTCCAAACTCCACAAAAAGGCTGGTCAAACCAAGCGCCTAGATTGATATATGATGCATTGTTTCCTATCGGCTGAGTCATCGAAAAGTGATGGTGGCCCATAACATAAAAGTCTACAGGAAATTCTTTTTGTTTTCGCTCACAATATTGCACATGCCAATGGATTCGAGCTTCTGCGGTTTTTGGGCTTAATCTTAAGTGTTCTTGCTTTTTGCGACTTCCCCTTGAAAATCGTGTGGCAATTCGAAGGCCCAGGTTCGGGTGAATCAGGCTAAATAACTTAAATAAAAAGGGGTTGCGGAAGACCTTTTTTAATCGCTTGTAGCCCAAATCCTCAGGACCCTTTCCGTCACCATGCGCAACAAAAGCAAGGCGCTCCCTATAGGAAAACACTTGATAATCATCGACAACAATGGCTCCGATTTCCTCTTCGATATATCCCCTCAACCAAGCATCATGATTTCCTTTAAAAAAGTAAATAGGAATGCCCTTGTCCGATAATCGCGCCAAAGCGCCTAACACTCGAACATGCCCTCTTGGCACCACCCGCTTGTACTCAAACCATACGTCAAACAAATCCCCTACAATACATAAGGCATCACATTGGGATTCAATGGATGATAACCACTGAACAAACAAGCGTTCTCGATTATGGCTTGTTTCAATGTCGGGAAGGCCAAGGTGGAGGTCAGAGACAAAGTATATTGAGTTATTGCCTCGATGTTGTATATCAATTGGCTTCATCAATAAAGAAAAGATAGACCTCTTTGGGGATATGTGAGAGATAAATATTAGAAAATCCGAACTCCATTAAGGCCTTTCCACCACTTAAATCCATCAAAAAAGAATTGGGCTTTGGCTCCTCAAAATCGCTATCATCCAGTGATACACATTGATTGTGAAATGCAACAATGATTAACATATCCGGCATAGTAGGTAGGCCTAGTAGCTTTCCTTTCGACTCGTCAAGCAAGACCATCCCTCCTTCTACAATAAGAGAAGAACAAGCAGTTAACACGCAACTCGCTCTTTCTGGATAACTCCGCCGAATAGGCCAACGAGGATCTACAGACAGAAGCGTTTGCTCACTCTCATAATCCATACAGATACAGTCGACTGACTTTTTTACTTGGAGCATGTCTCGCAGGGAGCTCGACGCTTCCTTTTTGGAGGCATTATAGACAAAAAACCCTCCATGTTCAGTAAAGGTTTCGGCAAAAGCTATGGACTTACTCTTTGAAATGGACATGGCGTGTAATGCTAGGCCCTAAATCTAATCATATTCCCATGGTATATAAAGACTATCTGCCTAAAGTTTTTCTTCAGTAGAAGTGGAGTCCTCCTCTTTGGTAGACGGTAGGTTTTCAGCATTATCATCTTGAGCCTCTGGTATAGCAGTATCTTTCTCGTCTTGTTCTTGAGTACTATCCTCCGCGGGCTTTACTTCCTCCTCTTCATTCTTCTTAGCAAATGGGCTTTCTCCGATGAGTTCCACGACCCGGTCGCGGTATATCATTTCATTTTTAAGCAGTTCCTGGGCCACTGTGTTGAGTTCCTCGCGCTTTGTCTCTAACAACTTTTTGACGCGATCATATTGGCGATCAATTATGGCTCTAATCTCAGCATCAATGGCTTCAGCGGTGGCATCCGAATAAGGCTTGCTAAGGTTGTTTTGTTGCAACATGTCATAATAGGATACATTACCCACCTTTTCTGACATACCAAAAACGACAACCATACTGTAGGCCATTTTCGTTACACGGTCTAAATCGTTTTGAGCCCCGGTACTAATCTTTCCAAAGACAATTTCTTCCGCGGCGCGGCCTGCTAGTATCGCAGCCATTTCGTCTTCCAATTGCTCCGTATTGGTAATATTTCTTTCATCAGGCAAATACCATGCGGCTCCTAAGCTTCGACCTCTTGGAACAATACTAACCTTTACCAATGGATTGGCATATTGTAAGAACCAGCTTGAGACAGCATGCCCCGCTTCATGATAGGCTATTACTTCCTTCTCATCCTTAGAGATAATCTTATGTTTCTTCTCTAACCCTCCAATCACACGGTCGACTGCTGCATTGAAATCGTCCATCTCAACAGAGGCCTTGTCTCTGCGCGCGGCAATCAAGGCTGCTTCATTACAAATGTTGGCGATATCTGCCCCAACAAATCCGGGCGTCATCGCGGCTAATTTGTTGGCATCGACATTTTCCCCTGTCTTGATCGCCTTTAAATGCACATGAAAAATTTCTTCTCGACTTTTTAGATCCGGCTTATCAATCATAATCTGACGATCGAATCGTCCAGGTCTTTTTAGCGCGTTATCTAGAACATCCGGTCTATTGGTCGCCGCTAAAATAATTACCCCTTTATCTGAGGAAAAACCATCCATCTCAACCAATAATTGATTCAAGGTATTCTCCCGTTCATCATTGGCTTGCATCATCCCTCTACCTCTGGCTCGTCCAATAGCGTCAATCTCATCGATAAAAATGATACATGGTGCCTTCTCTCTAGCCTGCTTAAATAAATCACGGACCCTACTTGCCCCTACACCAACAAACATCTCAACAAAATCTGACCCAGAAATCGAAAAGAAAGGCACCTTGGCCTCGCCAGCCATAGCCTTTGCAAGCAGTGTTTTTCCCGTGCCGGGCTCTCCTACCAACAGAGCACCCTTAGGAATTTTACCCCCGAGTGAAGTATACTTCTTAGGGTCTTTAAGAAAGGATACAATCTCAACTACTTCCTCTTTAGCCCCCTCTAGGCCTGCCACGCTGTCAAAGGTGACTTTAACCGCTGTGTCTTTATCAAACAACTGTGCCTTGGATTTTCCGACGTTGAAAATTTGGCCACCACCACCAACGCCGCCGCCAGCCATTCGACGCATTAAAAAGAACCACACGGCCATCATACCAACAAAAAGAAGTAACCAACCATAGCGTGTGAAAAAGGATTCTCTTACTTCAGCTTCCACGCTGATTTGATCTTCAGCCGGAAAATTGCTCTGCCATACCTTGACTTCCTTTTCAAATTCATCCTGAGAGGAAATCGTAAAGGTGAAATGAGGCCCAAGATTGACATCCCCGATAAGACCAACATTTTCTATGTCGAAGGACTCATAGACCGCTTTACCATTCTGCACAGGCTTCAAAGTATTTAAGGAATCAATCTTCCCTTCGACTACATTGGCTGCTTGCCGAAGTTCAGCTGCCGAAGTCTGAATGCCTGCATCCTGCGTGCCATTGGCAACAATGGAATCATCGAGATTGCCATCTGTTTTACTAGAATCAGCAAGCTCAGTAAGTTGGGCGTCTAAAGATGCCATACTATCTGTCAAGACGGAAAGCAAGCTGTCCCGCTCTGCTTGAATCACAGACGCCATCGTATCTAGCTCTTCTTGGCTTTTTAAACTGACTTCAACATTTCGATCATTGACTAAAACCACACGCTTTACCCACTGATTTTCGAGCATGGCTTTCACCTCATTGCGGTTGATTTTTTCAGGCTGTGGCGCAAATTGACCAGTCACAACCCAAATCCCTAGGAAAATCATTCCTATAATGGCATAAATCCAAAGAAAATTGGGTCGATTGTTTTTTCCTTTTGAATGTTCTGTTTTACTCATAATTATTTTCGATAGCCGTCACTGAAAAATCTTTGTCAATCGGAATGCAAGTGGCATCACTCCACAACTCTTCTAGCAGATACAATGACCGAGTTTCTTCAAGAAAGATATGGACTACTATGTCAAAGTAATCCAACACAATCCATTGCCCTGTATCATGCCCGCTGTTCCCCATAGGTATTGAACCCTGGTCCTCCTTGACTTCTGCTCTTAAATTTTGACTTAAGGATCCGACGTGAGTAGTGGACGTACCGTGACAAACCACAAAAAAATCAGTAATTGCTTCGTCTATCCCCCTTAGGTCCATCAAAACGATATCATTAGCTTTGTTGTCATCGAGTGAGGTAAGAATGGCTTGCAGTAAATCCAACGGCTTAGGCTTAAAATTGATTCCAATAGTTTAGTACAGAAACATAACGATGAGACGACTAGTTCATTTTACAAGCCTCCATTCTACGAATACGTACACAAAAGATTGGGCTTCAAAAAGTACACCAATTTACTCTACTGCCATTTTGGCGGATTATCAAAGAGAAGGACGAGGAAGGGGTGGCAATCTATGGATGGCAGATGCTGGAAAAAACCTTACTGTAAGTTTTACTCATCCAAAACTTAGGCTCCGGGATATGGAGGCATTGCGTGTGCACTTTCTGTTTGCCCTCAACTTATTTAGGGCGCTAAAACCACTTGACTTAGACTTATCGATCAAGTGGCCGAATGATCTTATGCTAGGTGATAAAAAAATTGCAGGAATCCTCTCTGAAGTTCAACATAACGAGTCGGGTGATTCCTTACTGATTATTGGTCTAGGCCTCAATGTTGGCCAAAAAGACTTTGGCTCGTTACATGATAAGGCGACTTCAATCCACCAAGCACTACCTCATGCCCTCACTGTACAACAAGCCCTTGAAATCGCCTGGGAAGCTTTCGAAAAAACCGTGGACGAAGCGAGCGACATCTCCCTAGCTTCCATTTGCGAAGACATCAATCACCACCTTTATGCAAAAGGCAAACAAGCATCCATCAGTCAAGGGACAGAGAAGACAGATGGAGAGGTGCTGGGTATTCATCATGACGGGAGAATAGCTCTTCGAAAGAGTGACGGCACAATACATTACCTCGCTGCTGGAAATCTATTCGTTTCCCCAGACAGACCAAAGAATTGATTTAACGTTGGGGGCATTGATTTGATCCGTGTTTTATGCCCAACCTCTTTACTTTCCTTGTACCTTTGTCCTAGTTATGATTAAGGATTGGTCATCAGAACGCATTTTACCTCCTAACGAAGGGCCCGAATACTTTTTTCATCTAGTACCCTTTGATGTGTATGATGGTTCAACGGACCGCTCGGGATATTACGATCCTAGAGGACTGCAACACTTCGGAGGCGGAGCTCCATTTATTCATACCACACCAAGTTTGCATCAAATTGAATTTGAATTGCCTTATTTTCAGCAACTAGAAGCAGGTGATTTTTGGATGCTAACCATTTTTCGGGAGCGGCTAGATGGTATTAAGATTACTGTATTTGAGGAAAACGACCTCGTCTATCATCATTTGTGGGGTGGGCTAGTTCGCGAAACCTACCGGCTAGATAAGGCATGGAAGTGCGATAAAAATATGCTTCATATCGGCGGATAGGTTTAGGTATATTTAGTCTATGACCCGTGCTAATCCTTTTCGAGGCTTCTTGTTGTTTTCTACATTATCTCCTCGTGAACAGTGGTGGTCTATTGGTTTCCTGCTGAGCATTCTAGGGTTGGCCTTCAGTCAAGCCCTCTTTACCATAACACTTTATATCCTCAGTGTAGCCGTTTTACTCGAACAGCTGCAGTCTACAAGGCCCAAGTTTTCGGTAAGAGGCATTGTTTTATTGATTTGTCCTTGGCTTTTTGTTCTTGTGATTCCCATTGTTCAAGGCATGATCAGTTCAGATATTGGCTCCGTTTTCTCCATGCATCGGATGCATCTTGTTTTGCTGCCCATTTTATGCCTTCGTCTACATATCTCGTCCAAGGAGGCGAAGGAGTATTTGGTCGTCACAGCACTACTTATCTGTTGTATCTGTGCCATTGTAATTCTTACAAAACTTGTGCAAGAATGGTCTCACATCGGCCAATCCATTGAAGAAGGGAAGCATCTATGGGTGCCAAACGGCCAACCCAAAGCAACAGCAATTCTTTTTGTTATCACGGGAATCTTAGGCATTCACTACACCTTGAGCAGACAGGAGAAATCGTATTACCGAATCGCAGCCATTGTGTTTCTGCTATGTTGTGTTCATGCGATGACCGTTCGAATCGCCTGGGGCATGCTGTATGTTGGCGTTGCTTTTACGTTATGTAGACACTTTATCACGCGACAACAATGGAAACCTTTACTAATTGGAACACTTATCCTCCTTGCCACGCCTTTTGCAATCTACCATTCCATACCTTCTGTTAAAAAAAGAATTGATTACACCTTGTATGATTGGAGCACGCTAAACAAAGCGGGCGAAGTAAATACTTCCGATGCACTTCGAGTTGTTTCATGGGATGTAGGATGGAAAACCATCGCAAAAAAGCCGATACTAGGATATGGTATTCAGTCAATGGATAAAGCCCTTGCCGAACAATATGCTGAAACCTACCCTCAGATCACAAAAGAAAACATGCTTAGGCCGCATAATCAATTTCTCTTCTTTGCCTTGGAGTATGGATTACTTGGTGCATTTCTTTCGTTGATTGCCTTAGGTTGTCTTGTTTGGTTTTTTGGACGTTCTACAGGCGTTATCGTATGGATATTATTCTTTTTATATTGTTTTATTGACAGTCCATTTAATCGCCAAATTATCGATGCGGCATTTTGGTACGGTTTGGGCTTGAGTATTGTTTTTTCAAAAGATTCCGATGCACCCTGAGCTTTCTGTTGTTATTATAAGTGCAGGCACCTCCCCTTGGATAAAGGATATTGTCAAGCGTTGTGAGTTGTTTAGTAAGGATATAATTATTGTATCCAATAATCAAGCATTTATCACTGAGCGAGCCAATGATTCATCAAGTACAAGACGTTGGGTTTTCAGGGATTTTAAGGGATATGGAAATCAAAAAAACTTTGGAACGAGCCTTGCAAAGTTTGACTGGATTGTAAACCTTGATGATGATGAGCTTCCGAGCCATGATTTGATCGACTACCTGATTGCATGGAAGAAGCCAAGTGGTAATACAAAAGCGCTTCGGATTCGCCGAATAAATTTTTGCAACGGAAGTGCAATGGCTTGGGGAAAGTGGAGTGAGGATTATTCAGTTAGGATATATCATGCGGCCTGTAGGTGGGATGACAAAATCATTCATGAGACACTAGCCGTGCCAAAGCATGCCATGGAAAAGATTCATTGGCCTTTATATCATCTAACTGCAAATCGTTTTCATAACTATCTAAAGAAGACAAAAGGTTATCGAAACAAAAGGGCTTCAAGCTCAGATGGTAATCAATATTTTGGCTGGCCAATCCTGAAAACCCTATTCTCTGCCTTAATCTATCTTGAGTGGTTAGAAGGGGCTAATGGCCTATATTTAACAATGACGCGATCTTTAGAACGCAACTAACATCGAGCTATGCCTAAAATTGGATTTGACGCAAGACGAGCCTTTCTCAACCAATCAGGACTCGGCAATTACAGTCGAGAAGTCATTCGAGGAATTTTGGCCTTTTATCCCGAATACAAATCCTTCCTGTATACTCCTGATACCTCAAAACTGTTTCGTGATGTGTTTAAAGAACCTAACGTTCGATTAAAGCGCCCAAAGCGTAATCGCAAGCAACGCTTTGAGAGTACTGTAAAACCCTTAAATCCAATACGAGCCTATCAATGGAGAAATATTGAAATTGTTAAATCCATAATTTATGGTAAAATGGACGTTTACCATGGTTTGTCCAATGAGCTGCCGAAGCGTATTGATCATTTTAGGGGGGGGAAAGTCGTGACCATTCATGATGTGATTTTTAAGGTATACCCCGATGACTATCCTAGATTTGACCGCTACACGTATGATAGACGGACCCTAAATGCGGTAAAGAAGGCCGATGCCATTGTTTGCCCAAGTGCATTTTCCGCTAACTCCTTGAATATGCATTATGCCGTGAGCCCAAACAAAATTGAGATTATACATCCCAGTATTCAATCAGCATTTTTTAAGGAAGCTCCTGAGCCGCAGTCCATTCAACGTTTTGTAAGCCAGTGGGGTATCAAAAAAAACTATATCCTTTGCTTGGGGGACATACGGCCCAGAAAAAACCAACAAAAGGTGGTGGAAGCAATGAGTCTGCTCAAATCGCTTGACATTCAACTAGTCCTTGTGGGAAGGAGCTCAGGAACCTATATCCAGTCGATTAAATCCTTCATTCAACAAGAGAATCTTGAAGAAAAAATTGTCTGGCTTAACTCAGTCTCCACCCATGATTTGCCATTACTTTTTTATGGTGCCCAGGCCTTAGTTTACCCTTCCGTAATTGAAGGGTATGGCCTGCCCATTGCCGAAGCTCTGCTTTGTAAGCTTCCGGTCTTAACGACTCAAGATTCATCCATGGAAGAAATCGGTAGAGACAAAATAAACTATGTTAAAGCCAACGACGTAAAGGGTATAGCCGACTTTATACAAAGTGTTGTAGATGCACCATCTTCCTTTGCCTATAGTTTAACCAAGGAAGAACAGTGGCATTTTTCTGCCGAACGGCAAGCGAAAGAGCTCAATACTTTATATAAGCGACTTATCTGATGAAGCCTATCCTTTCAAGCCAAGATTTAGAGCAATGCCTCAATCATGGGGATATTGTACTCTATCCCACCGATACTGTTTGGGGCTTAGGGTGTTTGGTTAACAATAAAGACCAAGTTTCCAAGGTTTATGCCATTAAAGAAAGGTCCCGTGACCAAGGCATCATCTTATTGTGTTCTCACTATGACCAGCTTGGCATTAACCTTGATGAAACCACGCAACGCGCCATAGAAATCTTTCGTCACGAACGGCCGACCACCTTTGTGGTGGGAAACACCAACTCCATGCTCAGTCCCACTGAGGCCAAAGATGGAACCATTGCCTTTAGAATCGTGGAACACAGCTCCTATCTTGCCCCGATCCTAAAAAACCTGTCTGCACCCCTTCTGTCAACCTCCGCGAATCTAAAAGGTAAGAAACCGGCCCAAAGAAGAAAGGAACTTGACGTTGATTTGATGGCTCAAGTCGATGGAATTGTTGAATTCACCGAAACAAAAGGACCGGCTAAACCATCACGCATCATGCTCTACGATGTGAGTAAGGCAGCATGGTCTGTACTAAGAGACTGAAAATTGTTTTCTAAAGCGTTCGCTGGATAGAAACCTCTTCATAAGCTTCAATCACATCACCCACTTTAATGTCATTATAGTCTTTGATGTTCAATCCGCAATCCTGGCCATTGACGACTTCTTTTACATCATCTTTGAAGCGTTTTAATGACTCAAGTTCTCCAGTATACACAACAATACCCTCTCGAACAATACGAACTTTGGCATTTCGGTAAATCTTACCATCGGTTACCATACACCCGGCAACGGTGCCTACTCTGGAAATTTTGAATACCTCTTTGATTTCCAAGTTACCCAAGATTTTCTCTTCTACCGTTGGCTCAAGAAGACCTTCCATGGCCGCTTTAATCTCTTCAATGGCATTATAGATAATAGAGTACATTCTAAGCTCTACTCCCTCAGCTTCTGCTAAACGTCGAGCACTAGCTGATGGACGAACTTGGAAACCTACGATGATGGCATCCGATGCAGAGGCCAGCATGACATCCGATTCGCTGATACCCCCTACGGCTTTGTGTAAGATATTTACCTGAATCTCTTCGGTAGAAAGCTTGAGCAAAGAATCGGATAAGGCCTCCGTTGATCCGTCAACATCACCTTTTACAATAACATTCAGTTCTTTGAACGTTCCAAGTGCCAAGCGACGACCAATTTCATCGAGTGTAATGTGTTTTTGAGTGCGCATCCCCTGTTCTCGGTCGAGTTGTGCGCGCTTGGTAGCCACTTGCTTACCTTCCTGTTCGGTAGCAAACACTTTGAATCGTTCCCCTGCCGCAGGAGCACCGTCTAAACCAAGAATTTGAACCGGAACAGCTGGTCCCGCGCTCTTTTTAGCCTGACTTCTGTGATCAAACATTGCCTTTACCTTGCCAGAAAAGCCTCCAGCAACAATAAAGTCTCCAATGTTTAAACTGCCATTTTGTACAAGTACGGTGGCCACATACCCTCTTCCTCGATCAAGAGATGCCTCAATCACCGTTCCAATAGCCGGTTTCTTAGCATTTGCTTTGAGTTCAAGCAGTTCTGACTCCAAGAGAATTTTCTCCAACAACTGGTCAACGTTTAACCCTGTCTTAGCAGATAAGTCTTGTGATTGGTGCTTTCCGCCCCATTCTTCAACGAGAATATTCATTCCCGACAGCTTCTCTTTAATCTTATTCGCGTCCGCATTTTCCTTATCGATTTTATTAATCGCAAAGATCATGGGAACCCCTGCCGACTGGGCATGCGAAATGGCCTCCTTGGTTTGTGGCATAATGTCATCATCCGCAGCAATGACGATGACCGCAATATCGGTAAGCTTTGCTCCACGAGCACGCATCGCCGTAAAGGCTTCGTGACCTGGCGTATCGAGAAAGGTGATGTTTCCTTGTTCTAAGTTTACTTCATAAGCTCCAATATGCTGGGTAATCCCCCCGGCCTCACCACTTACTACATTTGCCTCACGAATGTAATCGAGTAAAGACGTTTTACCGTGGTCTACATGACCCATAATCGTGACAATAGGAGCGCGTTCGTGACGATCTTCTTCTGCATCTTCGGTATCCTCAAATACGTCCTGATCCGAAGCAGATATAAATTCAATAGTACGTTCGTATTCACTCGCCACGAGCTCAATAATTTCAGCATCAAGACGCTGATTTATAGACACCATTACTCCAAGACCAAAACACTTAGTGATAATGTCTGTTGGAGACGTATTTAGCATACTGGCCAATTCACTTACTGTGACAAACTCAGTCACCTTAAGTACTGTGGAGTTTTCCTCCTCTATACGCTGAGCTTCGAGCTCGGCATTTTGTTGAATTTCTTGGCGCTTTTGTCGACGGAGCTTGGCACGCTGACTCTTTCCAGAGGACGCAGCCTGTAGCTTCGCCATCGTGTTTTTAATCTTTTCTTCGATTTCCTTTTCACTAACCACTGTTGGCTCGTCTTTGGTCTTGCCGCGTCCAGCATTCGTTCCTTTGACAGGTCCAACTTTTGATGCCTTTTTAAAGCGTTTTCGTTGACGCTTTTCAGGACTCCCTTCCTCTGTGTTCTTAGTTCGCTGGGGCTCAGGTTTGATTTCAATCTTACCTAAGACCTTGGGGCCCGAAAGCTCAACCTTTTTACGTTCAATGGTTTCAATTTCCTTAGCTGGCGCTTTCGCGGGTTTATCTGCTGCCGCATCCTCTTCAGCTTTAGCAGGAGACTGGGCTTCGGCCTCTTCCTTAGAAGCAACCTCTATTTTCCCAACAACTTTAGGACCTGAAAGCTCAACTTTTTTGCGTTCGATAAAGGTTTCCGTTTCCTCCTCTTTGTTAATGCTAACGCCCTTGTTTTCTGAGCCAAGCTGAACCTGTTCAGCCTCCTTTTTCATATCGACATCTGAAGAATACTCAGCGCGCAATGCCTGATACATTTCTTCACTCAACTTGGTAGTAGGTCGATTGTCAATATCAAATCCCTTTCCTTGAAGGAATTCAGTAATGGTAGAGGCTCCTACATTAAACTTTTTGGCCGCGGCAATTAGCCGCATCGGTTTATAATCTGACATGTACTTTTATTCTTCCTCGAATTCTGACTTCAGAATCTTATAAATTTCTTTAATCGTTTCTTCTTCTAAATCGGTTCTTCGCACCAACTCTTCCTCGCTGAGGTCCAACACGCTTTTCGCCGTATCGCACCCAATAGCCTTGAGTTCATCAAGCATCCAAGCATCAATTTCATCTGCAAATTCATCGAGGTCGATATCATATTCTTCACCCTCAACATCTCGATAAACATCAATTTCGTAATCTACAAGACGGCTTGCAAGCTTGATGTTTTGACCTCGACGGCCAATGGCAAGCGATACTTGATCAGGTTTAAGGTAAACAGCAATTGAGCGATTGTCCGCATTGATATCCATGCTTACAATCTTAGCTGGAGCAAGAGCGCGTTGCACCAAGAGGTTTAGATTGTCGGTATAATTAATGATATCGATGTTTTCATTTTTTAGCTCCCGGACAATACCATGGATTCTACTTCCCTTCATACCTACACATGCTCCAACAGGATCAATTCGGTCATCATAACTTTCGACCGCAACTTTCGCCTTCTCACCAGGCTCGCGTACAATATTTTTAATGACGATAAGTCCATCAAAAATCTCAGGAACTTCAAGTTCTAACAACTTGGCTAAGAAAGCATTATCTGTTCGCGATAACACAATAATCGGTTGAGCATTGCGCAGACGTACTTCTTTAATCACACCACGTACATTCTCGCCTTTTTTGAAAAAGTCTCCCCTAATTTGCTCGCTTTTTGGAAGAACGATTTCATTCCCCTCGTCATCAAGCAAAAGAATCTCACGCTTCCAAATCTGATAAACTTCCGCGGACATGATATCACCAACACGATCTTTATACTTCTGGAATATTTCATTTTTCTCGATTTCCAGAACACGGGTAACTAAGGTTTGACGGGCGCTTAACACCGCACGACGGCCAAAGGATTCTATGGTAACTTGCTCATAGCAATCTTCACCAACTTCGTAGTCCTCCTCAATCTTAACTGCGTCGCTAATTGAAATTTGAAGGTTATCATCTTCGACCTCACCATCGGCCACAATGGCTCGTGTTCGCCAAATTTCAAGGTCTCCTTTGTCGGTATTCACAATGATGTCGAAGTTTTCATCATCCCCGAACTTTTTCTTAAGAATGGTACGAAAGACATCCTCCAAGACCTTCATCATAGTAGGTCGATCAATATTTTTAAACTCTTTGAATTCGGAAAACGAATCAATAAGCTCTGCACTGTTCATGGTTATAATTTAAAAGTTAAAATGTAATATGGCTTTTTTGATATCCTCAAATTGTATTTCTATGCTAGTGGATTGCTCCGCAGCATTTTTTTTCTTTTTACCCGGTTTAGATTTGCCCTCTAAAGGCTCCAATAGGAACTCGATTCCATGATCAAGAACCTTAACCAATCGTCCCTCGAGATGCTCCTCGCTGAATGTCGTGATTTTGAGCTGTCGCCCAATTCTTTTGACATATTGTTCGCGAACACGCAGGGGGTTACCCATACCAGGGGAAGAAACATTGAGCGTGTAATCTTCTGGTACTGACCCTTCTTCGTCAAGTTGGGCTTCCAAATGACGACTGACCCGCACCAACTCATCTATAGTAATGCTTGGCACCTTGTCAATGTAAAGCTCGAGACGTTTTCCCTTAGCGATTAGTTCCACAAAGAATGCATCCATAGAAGGGAGGATTTCTCCCAACCAAGTCTTTATTTTTTGCTCAATTTCTACCACGTTTCTAAATCTTTAGAATAAAAAGAGGGGACAAATGCCCCCTCTTATGCCGCAAATATAAGCATTTAGGCCTTACTATTCTTTAAGCATTGGCTGGGTATATCGATGTCCTCCGCTTTGTACTTCGACAATATACTCTCCCTTGCTCAGCGAAGGAAGGTTTACGGGAAGATGGTAAAGCCCTTCACTTAGACCCGTTTTGAATTCTTGATATACTACTTTTCCATCCAACGAATACACTGATATCTCTAAATCATTGGCAGTGGGTAGGGCATAGAATTGGATATAGAAATACTCCCTAAATGGATTGGGCTGTATACCCATTACTACCAATGGGTTGGAGGACGCATCCTGAATATCAACTGTCATGTCATCAACGAGCACAAGTTGCAGAACTACCGTATCACAATTGGGCGGCATAGCATTGTCGCACCCTACAAAGACCAAGGTCTCTGTTGCATCCATCGAGGAATCAGGGAGATAGGTTATACAAGAGTCATTGTAATAGGCAATTTGACCATGACTAGGGCTTCCATCGAGGGAAAAGGTGGTTAGCGGTCCCGTCAGGTCATCAAACTCAAAACATCTAGAATACAAATTGGCTCCGCTGACGGTATCCACAATACTTTCTGTTGTAGGCAATGGAAGCACATTAATAATAAAAACATGAAGGTCACAAATACCATTGGTGTCACAAACTACCATGGTGATGGTATCAAGGGAAGATTGATCAGAAGGGGCATCGTAATCAATACATAAACTATCTAATACCGCAACACTTCCCAATCCCGCAAAGCTTGAGATAGCACTTGACACAACCGAAGACGATAAATCACTAAACGTGCCACAGGGCTGAATGCTTTGCCCAGCATAGATTGTATGATACGTAGTATCTGTTGAAGTAGCGCCAACAATGGTAATGACTAAGGTAATCGTGTCACAGCCTATACCTTGACGACACAGAACAACATTTGCTGTATCGTTTCCAAAAAAGTTAGGATTCGGCGTGTACGTAACGGTTACATTGTCTAAGATTAGTGTCCCATTATCTGGCAATGTTGATACACTGCCCGCAATAGATGGACATATGGCGGTCACATTTGGAATTAGGTTGCCGTCAACTGAGTTATTCTCGGTCCCGCCCAAGACGATAGTATCTATTAATTGAACCATTCCGATGGTTTGGTCCGCTGACGTATCCGGTCGAAAAGGCCCCGCTTGTGAAGGTAACGGGTTAGGTACATTAACCAAAGTCGTTGAGCCCTCGTCAACCTTCCATGATGTCAGGTGGCTTCCTCCTACGTTAAACACGTCAATAGGGGTTGCATAATAGTCTGCTTGTGCGCTGTTTTGGTCCAACGTCAATGCAACGTATCCTCGATCAGCAAATTGAGCATATTTAATGTGGGGAAACAAAATTTGAATTAAACCAACGGGAATATTAATAGGAATACTTGTTGATGTAACGCTACCCACAATAAATTCGACCATAGCACTAGCTGTTGAATTTCCAGGAACTTCATTAGCAAAAAAAGTATGAATGTCTCCCGTAAGTACTACGTTATTTTCAATTTGATTGTCTTCCACAAAATCGATTAGTCGATTACGCTCTGACTCATAACCTTCCCATGCATCGCTATTTGGTAAAGGAGCAAACATTACTTGTTGACATAGAAGCTTCCAAAGGGCATCTGTAGAATCCAATCTCCCTTCAAGCCAATCGAACTGATCACTTCCAAGTAAATCCTTAGGCTCAGGGCTACCCTGCTCCTCTCGACCCCATATACGCGTATCCATAACCATCAACTCAGCCAAATCCCCATATTTCAATGTTCGCCAAATTTTAATTGGGTTTGTGCTATCAGGACTTCGGATTGGCAACCACTCTTTGTAAGCCTCTGCAGAAAAACTGAGACGATCTGTCCATACTCCTTCACTAGGATCATGGTTTTGTGCACCGTCCATGTAGGAGTTATTAGCCGACTCATGATCATCCCACGTGGCAATTAAAGGAAATAGCTGATGCAGTCGCTGCGACTGAACATCCATCTTATATTGGGAGTGACGCAAACGATAATCCGGTAGCTGAGTTATTTCATACGGTGGCTCAGAATTCCCCGAGCCATATTCATAAATATAATCCCCTAAGTGAAGCCACGCGTCCATATCATTGTGGCGATCGGCCATATCCGCATAGGCGTTGAAATAGCCGTTGGGCAGATTTGAACATGAGGCCACACCAAACTTTAGGTTGGATACCGAGCCAAGGGGCGCGGTCTTGGTCCGACCTGTTACCGAGTTTTTGCCTTCAGCACGAAAAAGATAATAATAGTAGGTGGCTGGCTGAAGCCCACAAACATCGACTTTGACTGTGAAGTCTTCGTCCGCGACAGCAAGGGCCGATCCGAAGTTAGCAATCTGCGAAAATTGAGGATCAGTAGAAACCATCCATTGTACGGGGATGCTATCAGTAACCCCTTGGGCGGGGGTTACACGGGTCCATAGAATGACGGCATCAGGGAGGGGGTCTCCCGAGGCAACTCCGTGGAAGAATGGTGCCTGACCTGACTTTACGACCGCTCTATCCACCATTTCCTGCGCCCACAATTCACCATAAAAAAGGGATAAGGCAAAGATAAAAAGACATGCAACGTTTTGTTTATAGCTCATGTCTTTAAAAATAAGAGTTGCACAACATTTATGTTGTAAAATCATTAAGAATTATCCTCCCAATCTGGTTCCCAATTGGGGACATAGCTCGCTTTGTAAGGATACCTTTGAATGTATAGTTTGCGGGTTTCCTCGAAAATCCGCTTACGCAAAACATTCATGTTTTCCTTTTGGGTGGCCGATATAAACACGGGATCAATCTTTACATCTTCAGAAAATGCACGCTGCAAGCCTTCTAAGATTTCCGATTGAACTTCCTTGCTTGTATACTTATCGAAGTATCGTTCCCTGTAAACGTCCAATTTATTGAAGACTACTAACTCCGGTTTGTCTTCGCAATGTAAGTCTGCAAGGGTTGCTTTAACCGCCTGCATTTGATCTTCAAATTGAGGATGAGATAGATCAACAACGTGGATGAGTAAATCTGCTTCTAGCGCTTCATTCAACGTCGACTTGAAGCTCTCCACTAGATGATGCGGTAGCTTTCGTATAAAACCGACCGTATCCGACAACAAAAAAGGAACATGGCCAATAGCTACCTTTCGGACTGTTGTGTCTAACGTGGCAAAGAGCTTGTTTTCTGCTAATACGGTCGACTTGCTCAAGGCATTCATAATAGTTGATTTGCCCACATTGGTATACCCTACAAGCGCAAGGCGAATCATTCCTTCCCGAGACTTTCTTCGATTGATATCTTGCTTTTCTACTTGAACTAAGCGCTGCTTGAGTAGGGCAATACGCTTTCCTGCAATCCTTCGGTCGGTTTCAATTTCTTTTTCACCAGCACCTCGCATCCCAATACCTCCCTTTACCCGGTCAAGGTGTTGCCACATCCCACGAAGCCGAGGAAGAAGATATTGCTGTTGCGCAAGTTCTACCTGTAGTTTTGCTTGAGTTGTTCGCGCCCTTTGAGCAAAAATGTCAAGAATCAACATACTGCGATCAAGCACCTTGATTTTGGTCTCCTTTTCTATGTTTCGCTGTTGAGCAGGGCTAATTTCGTCATCAAAAATCAAGACGTCAATAGCTTTCAGCCGGATTATTTGTTTGATTTCAGCGAGCTTTCCCGATCCAACATAGGTTCTGTTATCAGGAAGATGAAGGTTTTGATAGACTTGCTCTACAGGAATGGCGCCTGCTGTTTCCGCTAGAAACGCCAACTCGTCCAAGTTTTCCTGCATTTTCTGAAGGTTCTGTTTGGCCGTCACCAAGCCCACCAACAGTGCCCTTTCCTGTTTTTCATTTTGAGTTTCTACCACGCCTTTGCCTCGTCTATATCTTCTAAAATTCTAAGATAGTTGATGTATCGCCACTCGGCAATATCTCCTGAGAGCACCGCCTCATACACGGCACAATTCGGCTCATTAACGTGTAAACAGTTCGCAAACTTGCAATGGTCGACATAGGGCAAAAAGTCCGCCATATAGGTAGAGACCTCTCCTTTATCGAAGTCAACGACACCAAACTCTTTGATTCCAGGCGCATCAATAATCTCACCCCCAAAGGGAAGGGGAAACATCTCAGCAAAGGTGGTGGTATGTACCCCTTTTGAATATTTTTTTGAGATCTCTTTTGTCCGTAAATCCAAGGAGGGATCCAAGGCATTTAACAGTGAAGATTTTCCCACACCACTATGGCCAATCAGTAAACTCCGTGTATCTTTTGCCACATCCTCAAGGGCTTGGATTCCTGTGGATTCCACAGCTGAGGTTTCTAACACGTCATATCCCATAGACCGGTAGTAGGCAATATACTCTTGCTGCTGCTTACCTATTTTGCTGTCAGAATCCAACAAATCCTGTTTGTTAAACACAAGAACCACCGGTATGTGATAGGCCGCACTTGTAAGCAAACACCGATCAATAAATCCTGTGGATGTGCGAGGATGTGCTAGAGTTACAAGTAAGAGCACTTGGTCTAGGTTAGCCGCCAAAATATGCCGAGCCCCTCTTTTTTTAGGTGACTGGCGAATGATGTAATTCTGTCGAGGAGAAATATCCTCTATCATTTTTTCCCCGCCATTTTCTCTCGTCGAGACGGTGACTTCATCGCCGACAGCAATTGGATTCGTCGTGTTTAGCTCATGCAACCGTACTTTGCCAGCCACGCGGAGATCTCTTGGTAATCCGTCATCACAAAGCACTCTATACCAGCTTCCTGTAGATTTTTGGACTATACCTTTCATACCTCGACTGCGCATTTAAAGGTGCGTAAATCAGCCATAACCTGAAAGGGATTTTCCTCGAATGCATTGCCGATTACAAGCACATCAGCTCCTGCCTTGGAAAGAGCTCGCATTTGCTCAGCGGAACGTATGCCTCCTCCAACAATTATTGGCACATCCAGCTTGCTTGACAAGGTCTTTACCATTTTAACAGGCACTACGTTATCTGCTCCGCTTCCTGCCTCCAGATAAATAGCCTTCATACCTAATTGCACTCCGGCAAGCGCAGTTGCATACGCAATATCTACTTTGTCGCTTGGAATGGGCGTTGTGTTTGTGATATAAGCCGTTGTTGACACCTTGCCCCCATCAATAAGAAGGTAAGCCGTTGGTACGATGTCAATACCCAGCTCGTCAAGATAGACTGCAGCCTCCACATGCCTTCCAATAAGATAGTCCGGGTTTCTGCCCGACACTAAACTCAAATGAAGAAGGCCATCCACTGCAGGGTGAACCTGCAGGGCATTAGAAGGGAAGGCAAAAATTGGCGCTTGTATTTTTTGTCTTAAGGTATTCCATTGAGCCTCCTCTTCACTGTGTGTGCGAAGGCTCCCTCCATAAAACACAGCATCCACCCATCCTTCTTCGACTCCTTTCGCTAAGCAAGACAAGCCTTCTTCAACCTGTGAACTAGGGTCTACAAGAAGAGCTACAGATGCCGACTTTTGTTGTGCGGCCCTATGGAGAAACTTACTGAGCACAATCGAATTTACGCATTTCACCAACGGCCAAGAAGCCTATACCTTTTTTGTGGAGGGGGTCTCGGTAAATACCTGTTTCATTACATCAAGCGTTTTAATGGATTTCATCCAAGGCAAATGAATTCGTACATAGTCAAGCAAATGATGTAATAGCTGCCAACGTTGCAAGGAAGACAAATGATCAAATCGCCCCTCCAACCCTTCTAAAAAGAGTGCAGCTTCTTCTTTATGAAGCACATCGCGATGCTCTACAACATGGCTGAATCTACCCTCGCGCAAATCGAACTGAATTTGCTCAGGTCGCATCGGAATTCGAGGGCGAATACCTAAGGGTTGAAGTGAGGCACAAAGAAATCGCAAGTGATGAAATTCATTGGAATCATCGTGTTCCAAAGCACTTAACCAATCTACTGACAGCGTAAAAAGTTCCTCATTAGGGCTTTCTTGAATCAAGATGTTTTGTAAATATTCTGAAATGAATAGGGCTTTTGCCATACGTTGAAATTCTGCTGTGGTTTTATGCGCAACAAAAACGTGTTTTGGTTGATTTATACCATGTAGGCTTTTCCCCTCCCTATACACAATGTTTGCCTCTAATACACTGGCCGGTTGATACAAGGCAACAACTCCTCCTCGTCGTTTTCGAACCCCCTTCAGCATAAAACTCAAGACACCGAATTGATGGGTGAAGGCCTTGACAATTAAGCTTGTATCCCCATACTTGAGAGAACTTAATACTATTAGCTTATCGGTAACACCACGCATACTCCTCCTTTTATTTAAAGGAATAATGAAAGTAATCAATACATTACTAGAATAGGCACGGAACACCTCGGTGGAGATAATGCGCTAAGGCCTTGCATTGTGAGAATATAGAAGTCGGGGGGGAGGACTACGCCATCATCGGTACTTCCATCCCAATACCAGTGATCCTGTGCACCGCCAACCTCAGCATAGGCAATCTGCTTGCAATGATGACCCGCCATTGAGAAAACATCAATCCTATATCCGCCCTGACTCCATGCATTATCTGTTAGCTGAACTTCTAGAATATCCGAAACACCATCTCCATTCAGGCTGACTACTTGGGATGAAAGAGATAAGCAGTTTTCGCCTTTCGCGCCATCTTGGAATATCTGATTGTTTTGTCTCGTAGGACTTCCCCTCGATTGACTTGGCGCAATCCACCATGAGGGTAAGTAATCTAGACCATTGGATATACGCTCTAAGGCGTATCCTTTTTGCCAAGGTATATCTTGGATTGTTTCATCGATGTGGATGCTATCAAGAGGACTATCCAACGCAAAACCAATAAAAACACCCTTTGTTTTGTTATCCAGCGCTGGTAGACTGACAGATAGGTATTGATTGCTAGCGGGAGCAAGTGAAGTAAGGTCACAGTCGGCTTGGCTTGTTACAAGATGTTCTCCTGCTCTAATCTGGAGCGCTTCTCGCTCAATTCTTTCTACATCAATGACCTCCCCCTCCCTCTTAGTCCATATGAGTAATTCTTTGAGGTCCATGCTATTATCTCCAGGGTTGTACAATTCTATATACTCGCATTCACCACTAAATGGATCATCCATAACCTCTGTAATTGATACCTCGGCCATATTGGAGACCATTTGGGGAAGTTGGATACGATCGAAAGTCCATGTAATGGCAGATGAGTCTGATTCAAAAGGAAGTGGAGAATGCCATTGAATATGATAAGTAGAGGCTGGGTTCAAGGATTGACTCAAGGACAAATGCCAAGAGGTCGTGTCATAGGGAGTTTTTTGTAAACTATAGGCAACAGGATTTTGCTCGTGATCATAAAGACGCAGGCATCGCACTATTTCTGTGTATGCCACAACCGCGGACATTTCTAAAAGCAACATATTTGAATGAATCGCGTCCACTCTTCCATGTGTCAATCCTTGGTTAGTAAGCGCTGAAAACTCCTCCTCCAAAAAGCAGGTTAAAAGGGCTCCGTCCGGCGATGTACTACCTGAAAATCTATTTTGTCCCAATACGCGTGAAAGGGCCACCCCTCCCAAAGACATTAGATTGCCACTGATATGATACGCTTGACCATATGAATCTTGAGAATACTGCGCTATATCTTGAGGGACCCTACGGTGATCAATCAATTGGATTATTCCCGTTGACGGTAAATCAAACCAAGAGTCCACTGCCCAAATTCTTGGAGCGCATAAATTCTGATCTGAAGAAACACTATCCAAATAGGTTTGTAGTATAATGGCCGAAGAGGATTTGGAAAAGAGCACTTTCTGTTGAGCCAAGAGCTCGATATTGGGTAAGTAAATCGTGTCTTCATTGACTGTGACTTTCCATTGACCAAGCGAAACATTCTCGTCTCCCAGATTTGTCAACTCAATAAATTCTACACCTGGAAGATTATATGCAGGAAGGGCATCCTCCATGACTTGTGACACGACAACATCTTGAAAATCAACATGATCAATAACTATAGGCTCAGGAATGAAAGTCACTTGATTGCCGAGACTGTCTTGTAAGGTGAAGCTGTCCCAATACAGGGTGTCACCATGCGCAAACACCTTATTGAATTGTAAAAAAAGTGTGTTCGACTGAGTTTCACTACTAAGGCATTGATAGTCTCCACTATTATAGCTCGATAAATCTTGTAATGGAAGGACTTCCTCACTTGCACGAACCTGAATTTGCCGAACGCCCCGTAGACTAAACGATAGGATTCGGGGAGGAAAAACATCTTGAAAAGGTTGGCCCTCTGCATAGAGAGCATCTACAAAAAACTTATCTGCACGGCTCGACGTATAGACACATTGGATGCCTACCTCCGTAGCCAGTCCGCCACGAACGAAATGATGGCTTCCCCAATATTGGACAAATCCTGAGTCCATCGCGAGGTTATCTAAAAGCCTTGTCGACAAGTGCCAATATCCTAGACTATCGAAATTGAGCCAAAACTCAAGATGAATTTGAGTATGGTCTAGGTAATCCTCTTGACTTTGCAAAAGAATAACTTCCTCATCCGATGTGGTATACCTCCATTGAACTTTATCCTCCTCTTTCCCGATAACGAGTGAATAGGTAAACTCAGGACCCTTTACAAGGTCAAGGACCATATGATTCATCGAAGAGGGGTTAAACTCCAAACTGACTTTTCCATAAAACTGACCCTGATTGTGCGCTGAGGAGTTACTAGCAATACGCGCTAGGCCAAGACTTGGGTCGGCATTGAGCTGAAGAAGGCCATTATGGCAGATAAATGCAGACGTATCGCCCCACCAGGCGCTCTTCCAGGCTGAAGAATCATCAAACGTCGTATTAATTTGAGCATTTGCAGAAAGGCCCAACAGCATACAGGCCGACCAAATTCGTCCGATGTGCACGAAATGTGCTTTCCGCATCGTTAGTGGTGAGGTCATGGTGCTAAGATTACCATGACAGAAGTCCTTATTTTTGATTAATGAGTATACAGCAACGCGGAGCTATTATTGGAGCAACGGGCCTAGTGGGCCAAAAACTACTTGACGGGTTAGCATCTCGCGGACATAAACCAAAAGAGCTCCTGTTAGGAGCCTCTAGTCGTTCGGCAGGGCAAACAAGAATGTTTCATAATGAAGAACTGACAGTTCAAACCGTAGACGACGTATTGGCGCAAAAGCCTAAGTGGGCAATCTTTTCAGCCGGAAGTGGTGTAAGTAAGGAATGGGCACCACGTTTTGTGGAAGCAGGGTGCCGTGTCATTGATAACTCGTCGTGCTGGCGCATGGAGGATGGAGTACCCTTGGTAGTGCCAGAAATCAATCTTGACAGCGTAAACGATTCCCATGGAATTATCGCCAACCCGAATTGCTCAACCATCCAGCTCGTCCTTGCCTTGCGTAATGTCCAACAAAAATTCGGCATCAAACGTATGGTCCTTGCCACCTATCAATCCGTTTCTGGCACAGGCAAAGAAGCCATTACTCAACTTATGACCGAGCGCATGGGTAAACAGGCAGAAAATATGGCCTATCCCCACCCCATTGATATGAATTGTCTACCCGTCAATGGGGCTTTAGACGAGAATAACGATACAGCCGAAGAAGTTAAACTGCGAGAGGAAAGCCAAAAAATTTTTAATGACCCAGCCATTGCGGTAACAGCAACGGTTGTAAGGGTTCCTGTTCAAGGGGGCCATAGTATTGCAGCCAATGTGGAATTGCGCCAAGCCTTTTCTCTAGATGCTGTAAAGGAGGCAATCTCAGAGGTGGAAGGCGTTATCGTTCAAGACAAGCCCGAAGAACATATTTATCCAATGCCCCGTTTTGTGGAAAGTAAAGAAGAAGTTTTTGTTGGGCGCATACGAAAAGATGTGAGCCTGGACAATGCCTTTAATTGCTGGATTGTAGCCGATAATTTGCTGAAGGGTGCAGCAACAAATGCCATTCAAATCGTGGAAGAACTAGGCTATTAAGCCTGTCTCCTAGAACTTGGTTAGCTTACGAAACTCCTCCAAGCGCTCCATACGCATCGTATCATTGAGCTCCATCAAGCGCTGAGGACCAAACGACTCAACGCAAAAGCTCGCCATCATTGATCCGTGAATCACTCCTTTCTTTAGCTCTTCAAAAGTGAACTCTTCGCGTTGCGCTAAATACCCAACTAAGCCTCCTGCAAACGTGTCCCCGGCTCCTGTCGGATCAAAAACGTCTTCGAGCGGAAGGGCGGGTGCAAAAAACATATCGTCTTTTGAAAAGAGCAATGCGCCATGCTCTCCTTTTTTAATAATCAGATATTGAGGCCCCATAGTAAGAATCTTTTGAGAGGCTTTTTTTAGCGAGTATTCTCCCGTTAACAAGCGAGCCTCCTCGTCATTAATGGTTAAAAGATTAACGCGCTTAACTACTTCTTTTAAGGCATCAAGCTTAATCTCCATCCAAAAGTTCATGGTGTCCAATACAATGAATGCAGGATTGTTCATCTGGTCAATAACCTTCATCTGCAGTGCGGGATCAATATTGCCGAGCATAAGGATTTCTGCGTCTCGATGGTTAGCTGGTACTTTGGGGTCAAATGATAACAGCACATTCAATTGAGTGTCTAAGGAGTCCCTTGTGTTCATGTCGGTATGATATCGGCCGGACCAAAAAAATGACTTTTCATCTTCTTTGATTTCAAGGCCCGAGGTATCTACACCCCTCGCCCGTAAGCGGTCAAGGCTTTCCATATCATAGTCACCACCAATCACTGAAACAATGGCTAAATCTTTTGTGTAATACGAGGCCGACCAAGAAATATAGGTTGCTGCACCTCCTATGATTTTATCAACCTTGCCAAAAGGACTTTCAATGGCGTCAAAAGCGACGGTTCCAACTGTTAAAATTTTCATGCTCTGCGTTAACCTGCACAAAGAAAGGAATATTCAATAAAACCCCATAACCACACGGATTGCCACGAATTGTATTTTCCCTTAACAGAATTAAAAATTAAAATTTATCTTTGACGTCCTTTCAAAGGATTTAAGCCTCCATAGCTCAGTTGGTTAGAGCGACGGACTGTTAATCCGCAGGTCCCTGGTTCGAGCCCAGGTGGGGGCGCAAAAGCCGCAGTATTGCGGCTTTTTTTATTTCCCTATTTTGTGATAATGTCAGCACCCTCTTCTACGATTCGTCTTCGTCGGTTAAACATGGACAATTCATGGGAAATCCATTGGGGAGAAGAGCGTATTCTGCTTGACCCGTGGCTCATCGGTCCAGAGATTGATGGATTTAAGCAGTTTAACATGCAGTGGCTCAGTCAACCCGCTGTTGCCCTTGATCAGATTGCCGAACCCAATCGCATTGTGATCTCACAGCCCTATTCTGATCACTGCCATGAGTTAACACTTCATGAAATGCCCTCCTCTGTACATATTGAAGGGGTGGACCGAGCCATTAAACGCTTGACAAAGCAGGGCTTTTCAGGTGTTGGCGCCATAGGTGACTTTGATGAATCCTTAACGGTGACTGTTATGCGGCCCTACAAAGCAAAGCCACCACTTTATGAAGCTCTTGTCATTTCGTGGAACAATGACTTTATCTTCTATGCACCCCATGGCTTTGGCTTACATCCAAGTCAAATGGAAGTGTTTAGGGGCAAGACCTGTCGCCTTCTGATTACAACATTCACTGACTTTAGGCTACCCTTTTTCCTTGGCGGAGTAATTAATCCAGGAGCAGATGCCGCGCTGAGACTGGCCCAACAACTCGGTGCCGAGTACGTAACCAATACCCACGATGACGCCAAGCCGGGCAAAGGCTTAGTGCTTAGACTGGCCAAAGTCGAATATCCAAACTGGGATATGATTGTCTTTTCGCCACCCCAAAAACGATTGGTTGCCGAAAACTATGATTGGATGGAAATCTAGGCCTTCGCTTGGATTACCCCGCTAATCCACGAATAGGTCGCTTTCACCCCTTCTTTAAGAGACACCTTAGGTCGCCACTGGATGGTTTCCTCAGCCAACGTATTATCCGACGAACGTGCATCTACCCCAACCGGACCATCAATATGATGGAGCGCAAGGGCCTTGTTGCTCTGCTTAATTATTAGCTTCGCTAAATCATTAATGGACACCATTTCAGATGATCCAATGTTTAAGGGCCTGTCAGCATTTGAGGCCTTCATTAGGTGCCATATACCTTCCATGCAGTCCTCTATAAATAAGAAACTGCGCTGCTGGCGACCATCACCCCAAACTTCTACAGAGTCTCCTTCTGTGGCGAGAGCAACTTTGCGACATAAAGCGGCTACAGCTTTTTCTTTTCCTCCCTCATATACTCCATATGGGCCATAGACATTATGAAAGCGTGCTATCCGACATGGAATACCATAATTTCTTTGTACAGCCCTATACATTCGCTCAGCAAAGAGCTTTTCCCATCCATAATCACTGTCAGGATGAGCGGGATAAGCATCGTCTTCTTTTAGATAAGGATCTTGACCGCGACGTTGTAAATGACGGGGATAAATACACGCCGAAGAGGCAAAAAAGAGGGACTCAATACCAAGTTCAATAGAAAGGCGGAGGGTGTTGGTGTTTATTTGTGCTGAATTTGTCATTACCTCAGCATCATTATCGCCCGTAAAGACATAGCCTGCACCTCCCATGTCCGCGGCAAACTGATAGAGCGTTGCCTCCTTAATCCATAGCGATTTCAT
>Ga0163109_10000737_pt1 | contig 26174 bp, 47 predicted proteins | sample CRUFie1St13metaG_FD_108704 | JGI IMG/M metagenome (GOLD analysis project Ga0163109, IMG submission 108704) | Marine microbial communities from the Costa Rica Dome - CRUD Field 142mm St13 metaG | ecosystem: Environmental > Aquatic > Marine > Oceanic > Photic zone | place: Costa Rica: the Eastern...
AAGACGTGACACTTAACTTAGACGATATTCAACCTGAAGGTAATCTTCCTGAAGACTATACAGTCATGATTACTGATAAAGTAGGATTGACATTAATGGTTCCACTTGTTGAAGGAGTCGAAAAGGTCGCAGACCTTAAAGAGGAAAGTCAAACAGTAGAACTTATTAAACAATCTATAGTAAACATTTTTGACGAAGAGAATGTTTATGAAGGTTCGGACTTGACTAAAGCAGAAAGGGACGAGTTTGTGGATTCTTTAACGTTCCCTCAGTTAGAACTTGTTGGAAAGTGGTTTGACCAACTTCCAAAATTAAGTGCAAGACTAGAGTGGGATTGTGAAGAGTGTGGAACAAAGAATGAGCAAAACTTAGAAGGAATTCAAAATTTTTTTTAATAGCTCTTTCTCATGAAAGTGTGTTCAATCATTATAACACTAACTTTCAATTAATGCAACACCACAAGTATTCGTTGACTGAATTAGACAATATGATACCTTGGGAAAGAGAGATTTACATTAAGTTATTAATGCAACATCTTAAAGAAGAAAAAAGTAGACAAGAAGCCGAGAACGCAAAAATCAGAGCTCAGTCTAAAAGAAGATAAGGAAAACATTATGGCGGACACAATCATAAAGGAAAATAATACGACTAACGAAGTCGAGATTTCCCTAGACAAATATATGAAACTTATCGACCAGTTAGATGAACAGGAAGATAAGATTAAGGAAATGCAAGAAGAGGCCAAGAAAGCTAGGTCACAACTTGCACCACCTAAAAGAAAATTCATGGATTTGTTTTTAGACGACAATGATATAAATGAGAAATCAATTATTGGTTTTATCTCATTTGCATTAATGACTGTATTCGGTATTTGTGATTTGGTCACTGCATTCGCAGGTAAAGACCTAGTAATCTCGGATACTATTTACACTTCATTTGTTGTTGTGACACTAGGTGCATTTGGTATTAGTGAAGCAGGAAAAGCCTTCGGCGGAAAATAGGACTCGTATAAATGGATGACGGAACCAAGAGTATAAGAGAACAACGGGAAGATTTAGCTAAAGAAATCAAAGACGTTAATGCTAAACTGAAGCCTGGTTTTCAAAAAATCATATCAGATTTAGAAGAAGTTTCTCCACAAGTTGCTAAGATAACTGCAGACTTTAGGGAATCTAGTAAGGATTCCTTTACGGGTGCATTGGCAACTAGAAAATTAAAAAACCTCACTGGTCTTGTCGACAAATATATGAAAGAGGGTGAATCAGCCCTTGACCCTAAAGAACTCAAACAATTACAATCAAACTTCTCACAAGAAATTGATGGTGTAATGGAAACCTTCGACTTTGAAGGAATGAGAAATGCACAATTAGAATTCAATGCAACTCAAGACGCATTAATAGAACTTGAAGACAAAAAACAAGCAAGACTTGAAGTTGCACTTAAAAGAAATAATGTTCTCGGTCAATTAGATAAAAAGATTGACGATGCACGTGCAAAATCATTTGGTTTACAAGGTGCAGCCTTAAACGAGAACACTAAACTCATAGAAGATTTACAATCACAAAGAAAAGAAAAACAAGACGAAATCACTGCAGCCTTTGATAGAGAGATTGCACTAGAGAAAAAATCATTAGAAGAAAAGAAAGAAGCACTCTCAGAATCTACTGAAGCATATCAAAAAGGTTTAGAACAAGCAACTAAATTTGAAGGTATGGAGAAGTTCAGTAGTGGTATTGAAGAACTAACTGGAATTGATATACTTGGTTTTGCTGATACAGTCACTAAGAAAGTAAATGCAATTAGTGACGTTATGGGTTCAATCGGTGGTGCATTAGGTGAAGCAGGTAAAGGACTCAAAGAAAAAGTCGGTGGTTTCATGGAAGGTTTCAAAAACCTTCTTACACCTAAAGCAAAAGAAGGTGGTAAAGACGAAGGTGTTATCGGTGGTGCATTAAAAGATAAAGCAAAAGGAATGGCTGCTGGTATGTCTTCTGACCAAGCAGATAAGTCAACTGGTATCACAAAGAAAGCAGGTAAGAGTGGTGGTTTCTTAGGTGCAATTGCAAGAGGTGTTAAAAGATTTGGTGACTCTAAAGTATTAAAAGGTGCATTGACACTTGCGATACTTGGTGGAACAATCGGTATTCTTGCAGTCGGACTTAAAGCATTCCAAGGTTTAGATTTCAAAACACTATTAACTGGTTTTGTTGCACTTGGTGGTTTAATACTATTTGCAAGATTAATCGGTAAAGCAACAATGGGTATCTTAAAAGGTGCCGCTGCTATCTTTGTATTAGGTGCCTCATTAATCCCATTTGCATTTGCACTTAACTTAATGAAAGACGCAGGTATAGGAACCATAGCTGCAATTGCAATCGGTCTTACTGTTCTTGGAGTAGCAGCCTCAATACTAGGTGGTATGCTTCCTGTTATTGCACTAGGTGCTGTTGCAATCGCATTACTAGGTGCAGCTCTAATTCCATTTGCATATGCAGCTCAACTAGCTGCACAAGCATTCAATATGTTCATAACGGATATATTGAAACTAAGTTTAGTTGATGGTGGAAACTTAATTCTAGTTGGTGTTGGATTAGCAGCTATTGGTGCTGGTCTAGTTGCAATGACTGGTGGTGGACTCATAGGAAGTTTATTAGAAGGACTAGGAAGTCTATTCGGTGCAAAATCTCCTATGGAGAAAGTGACTGACTTTGCAAAAGGTTTAGAAGACGTTGACATGACTAAGATAGTTGACCTAGGACAAGCATTCGAAAAATTACAAAATGCAGAAGGTGCTATAATGTTATTCAGTAATGTTGATGCGAAAGCAAAAGGTCTAAAACGATTTGCAGAAGGTATAGACGAACTAACTGCCGCACTAATCAGATTAGAAGAAGGAGCTCCTAAGAAACAAAGTTGGTGGGATAAAATGACTGCACTTGCAAGTAAAGTCATGGGAACAACACCACAACAAAGAACTGAAGAACAGATTGCACAATCCGAAGATAGATTAGTTAGAAAACAAACTGCTCGTGACCAAGTTCAAGTAGACCCAACTGGTAGGAACGGCCCAGTGACAGATAGTGCAATGTCATGGGAAATGTGGGAAACCAAACAAAAACTTCTTGCAGATAGAGCAGAAGCATTCCCTGAACATGAAAAAATGCGTCAAGAGTTTATGTCGGGTAAAGGTGAAATGGAAACTGCAACTGCAGAAATGCAAGCAGAAGAAATTAGATTGTCTAGATTACAACAACAGATGATAGAACATAATATTGTTGCAAGACAAAAATTCGGAATACCACACTTATATTCACCTGATGAAATTGCAGCTGCTGGAGTTCAAGACCAAGGTGGTCAAATCGCAGGTGCAAGAGAAGACGCAGGAATGGGTGGACAAGGACAAGGTGCTCAAGTTGCAATGGCTAACAGCACAAACCTAATGATGAGTGGTCAAACTTATAATGATATCAATCCACCAAGAGTAAACAATGACGATGCTTCAGTCTATAAGTATGGTGGTGGTATGGGATATGGAGAAGACGACTTCTAGAAAAAGTCCTCCAACGAACCTTCTTTACAATCTACTAAATCTCCTTCCATAGAATCTAACACTTCTTTTGCTTCGTCAACTGAAATCTTAAACCATTCACCATTACATACAACTCCTCTTTCAGTTAGAAGTTGTTGAAACTCTAGTTCTCCTTGTCTTCTATTTTTAAACCATTTGTAATATCTTAGTTCATAATCTCTGAAAGGACTTCCAGTTTGATATCCATTACACCTATCTTGTGCAACGGAAGCTTTACCAGTGCATACCCATTCGGGATAAGCAGGATTTGTAATTATATAAACGTCACCACTTAACACTTTATCTTCTAAACTCTTTGCAAGTGTTAACATATCTTCCCGACTTTCGATACCTTTGGGTGGAATAATTTTATCTATACTTCCTCCCTGTTGTAGATATCCGTCAATAGTTCTCCATTCAACCTTATAAAAGATTCTACCCTTTTCGTCCATTTGGTGATTGACTCCATTCTTTCTCCATGTATGTCCGTCCCATTTCTTTCCGTCACTACGGATATCACCATACTCGGGTTTCATTCTTTCCAGTCGAATTTATGTTTTAAGTGTCTAGGGATAACCTTAGTCTTATCTTTATGAATCTGAGTAGACCCATGTGAGGGTGTTTCTTTACGAACTTTAATTTCAGGTTTTGGTTTGCCAAAGATTTTCTCCCAGTTCTCTGAGTATAAATCTTCGTTAGAGTTCCTTCTTTTGGAACCCTTTCCACCATGCCAATTACTCATATTTAAAATAGTGAAGGTTGGAAATTTAAATAGATATAGATTGCACCTATCAAACAAACTATACCTACAACAGTAGAGATTATCCACTGTCTTATAATTCTCTGTTCTCTTTTACTTCTCATCGAATATGTCTATAACCTTTCATAGAAGCACGTTTAGCTTCTATTTTCTTTCTACGTTTAATCTCTTGATTCTTTTGATTCCTTTTAGTGTTAGGTTTCTCATAATATTGTCTATCACGGCATTCTTGAACGATACCTTTACGTTCACATGCTTTTTTGAATCTACGTAGCATTCTATCGAAAGGTTCGACATTTTTATTCTTAGGATTAACTTTTGGTTTTACACTCGGCATATTAACTAAAAAATTGTTCTAAAGATTCTACTTTATTCTTTATTTTATCTGAGTTAGAAACTAACTCCCCACTTTTACGAAACACTAAAATGAACTCATGCACTTTTGCAGTGTATCTTTTACTTGCACACTTACCTGCTTGTAAGGCTGCAAATATGGTGTCGTTCTTCATTACAATAATGTCATGAAGATTTAGACCAGCCATTGTGAACATATTTATGGTATCTGAATGGAAAGGAATGTATTCACCACCTTTTCTCCAATCACCACAAACCCAAACACAAAACCCGCCAGGTTTCAACACACGTTCTATATTCTGTCCACATATTTCTATACGATTACGGAACTCAGTATAACTTCTAATATCAGATAACTGACCTTCTGCACTTTCGTATCTTTCTATGTCACCATAAGGTGGACAAGTCATAACTAAGTTTGCACTCTCATCATCTGTATGGGACATTTCACACCCGTCACTCTCTATGATATCATAGTATCCGTCAAAGGAATGTCTTCCCATTTCTTCTCTAACTTTTTTTACTGTTTCGGGAGATACGTCATAACCTATATAATCTCTCCCTAATTTTGCAGACACGAACGCACGTGTCATTCTTCCAGCAAAAGGGTCAACGATTGTATCACCAACCATAGACCAATAGTGAACTATATTCTCACATAAACCAGCATGAAACTCTGACATCATTAAACCATTAGGAAGACGAGGACAAACACCTCTCTTTTCTTCATACGCAGTTAAGTATGCGTCGTCCCAATTGTTCTTAGATGATTTAGTTGGTGTTATAACTGACTGAGGGTTCCAACCAAACTGGTCGATAACCCTTTCGTTTTCGTTCCATGGTAGAACGTTTTTATAATATTCACTTTTCATAATCTATTAAAGTGTGAAGTCACCCCACGCCTTACAGCAACCCGTTCTTCACCAATCAACTCCGCACCTGTAATGATGTTGTTGATTTTTCCCTTACTAAGCACCCCCTAATTTCCACGGCCTTAGTGTTGTAGTCGTCTTTATTCACGGACACATTTTGAAACAAACGACTACCCCAAATTAGAAATTAACTATCTGAAGCTAATTTCTTAAAGTAATCCATCGCGTCGTCTTCTTCCACTTGTGGAGAGGATTCTGCTGATGCGATTACAGGTTCTTCTGCAACACTTTCAGTGTTCACGTTAGACCAAGGCACTTCGTCTAAGTCTTCAGCAACACTTTCTGCAGTTGCATTAGATACAGTCCCAGTTAAACCCAACACTCTATCGAGTTTCTCTTTGAGTTCCTCGTAGGTTTTGAATTCACTTGGTGCAATCACTTCTTGCAATGAATGAGTTTGATTATTTATATCATTCAATTGATTTTCATCATCAAAAAGTGGAGCAGGTGTATCGAACTCTGATTTATCATAGTTCCAATATCCGTCTACTTTTCTGATTTTGATTTTGAAGTTTGCACCTTCACCTCTTAAATCAAAAGGATTGATTGCTTGTTCATCGTCAAACGCTGGTGATATTGCTTCTTTGAGTTGTTCAAAGATTTTTTTACCATATCTGTATTTGAATACTTTACCTTCGTTATCAGGATTTTTTGGGTCTGAGATAACATAGACATTGGACACATAGTGTAAACGTCTTTTTTGTTTACGTGCAATCTCTTTGTTTGCTTCAATCCCAGTATTCCATAACTGAGTATTGTATTCGGACACTGGGTCTTGTTTACCAAGAGTCGTTAAAGACTTCTCGATATACCAACCGCCTGGCCCTTGGAACCCGTGGTCAAAGTAAGATACCCAAGGCATTTCTTCGTTTTCGGGAGTAGGTAAGAAACGAACTACTGCATAACCATTACCAGTTTTATCTAATTCAGGTTTCCAGTAAGTATCGTCTGAATAGGACTTTTTTGCACCTTCAGTAGGTGAAGCAGATTCCATAGCTGCTCTTAGTTTATCTAATGATGTCGACATTGTATTCTCCTATTGTATCGCATTGTATTAGCATTTTATCTTTGCATAGAAACCTTAGTTCCTATACTCCTATTATAGTGTATTACTGATAATCCTACAAGAGGGTTTCTCAGAAATACCATATATTTATATAATTTATTTTCTTAGGATTTGTTTTTTTATACATAATAATGTTATGTCTATAACCCGCTCTATATACACAACTCTTTGAGTAGGTCTTTATACTTCTTATAATCAACACTTATAAAACTCTTATACTTGTTAATCCTATTCTGTATGTCGGGGTAGACGAGGGTTTCGGAAATTAGTCGTTCCCAATCCTTCGTAAATCCTATGATTTCGTCCATTATACAAATCGTTTCGAGGGATATCTTCTTACCCATAAACTGTTTAAGTAATATGGGGTGTTGTCCGTTCTTCACTTCTAACACTTGATTGATATTCTTCTTACGTAGTAAATCAGACACTTCCGTTTCAAAAAGATACGATAGTTTCTGATTCCTATTCTTCCAATCTTTATAGACTTTGACACACTCATTATCAAGTAAGTCACCTGCCCATAAATCTTTTAAAGACAAGTTTGCAATATAAAAATCTTGCAATTCTTGTTTGTGGGTTTTGAACAATTTACCAAAGTGGTATTTGTCCTTACGTTTTAGAAAAGAATTGATATCACTTTTCACTTTACCATTGTATTTTATAAAGTCATAATCCTTAGAATGGAAATGCAACTTTATTCCAAGGTAAAGTGTATATGCATCATATCCTTCTCTACTTGTCATTTAAGTGACAATCTTTTTTTCGGGTGGAACTGCAATACCACTTACTGCAGTTTTATGTGCTTCAGCAACTTCTTGATTACACTTCGAAATAAAAACATATGAACCAAATATCATTTCTGTTGGGTTCACTTCACCTGTCACTGCAACACCTTTAGAGAAACCCATTCCTCCTTCGGGTGTATTGACAATCATTTTTGGGTTTCCTAGTGTCACTGGTTTAGTCGAAACTAACTCACCAACATATTCACCACTGGTAGCAACAACTGCTACTATATCACCTTTCTTCATAATAACTCCTAATCTGAAAAGAATGAGGTTATACTTCCTTTGGAATTATTTCCTCGGTTAATTAAATTTAAACCAGCTGCTTCTGCTTCTAGTTTGTCTTTAAGAGGTTGTGTTAATAATCTCTTTGCACTTTCGGGTTCGATATTGTTTAAATCACAAACCTTTACAATTGCAGACATAACATCTGCACCACGTCCTTTGACTAATAGTTTTTCAACTTGTTCTGAAAATTCTTTACGTGTAATCATTCATCTCTCCAATCTCTTAACCATTTACTTCCGTCACGTTCTGCATCTAAGAATACAGCATTCGTAAATGCAACTGGTAAAATTACTGCAACGTGAACTATGATACTGGTCACGATTGAATAACCTAACCAACCCATATAAAAACTTGCAACGAATCCAAAGTAGATTGACCACATTGTAAACAAGACAAGTGTAAAATAAGTTTGTAGACTTGGGTCGGGAATGAATCGTAATGGATTGTATCTATTGTCCATTACCAATCTCCAACTATCGACTACAAATATTATAAATTTTCTAAACCATTTCATACGATTGGTGCTCCTTCATAATGTTCTAGGTCAAAGTTCTCAATCCAATCTTGCATAACTCTATAGTATGCATAATATGTCGCACTATGACCATTCATATCTTGACCCATTCCACCTTTGTCATGAGGTGCTTCTAAGTATTCTATTAATGTTTCACACTCTTCTAAGTGTTCCCTAGTTAGTTCTTCTTGACTTCCTATTTCAAGATACTCTAACATATGTTCATATGCATTATCATATGCTTGTTGATGAATCCAATCATCACTCTTCCAAATAATCTTACTCCAATTCCAATCTTGTTTTAGATTGAACTTTTCTTCATCATAAAAATTTGCCATTCTATACTCCGTATAAATTTTCGTATCGTTTTCTTAAATTCACTAACTCGTCAATGTAGTCCAGTGGATTCCCATAAAAAATCTGAAAGGCATTGTGTCCTTCCACACCTACTAGTGCAACAACCTCTTCGATTGCTTGACCAGTTAATTCTTCAACCATTAATGCATATGCAGTCATTTGTATCATCCATGGTTTAGTCATATACTCTTCTTTGTATTTTCCACTAGACTTGAAATCTATTACAGATAACACTCCGTCTAACATACCAATACAATCTACACGACCAGCCATTTTTAGATTAGGACTCCACAATGGTGCTTCTAAAGCAAGTGGGACGATTTCGTCTAACACTGGTTGAACTGCTTTGAACATTCCTTCTTGAAGGACATTATCAAACTCTATAAACTCTTTTTCTTTTCTAAGATAGTCTTCTATGTTTTGGTGGAAACTGGTTCCTCGTTTTGCAGCTTGTGAAGATATCTTATTTGCAGTTTCTTCACCTACACGTTTTCTCCACAACTTGATATGGTCACGTGATAGTAGAGAGGTGACAGTTGTGACACTTGGATATTTTGCACCAGTGTCGTCAACGTAAAATCTTTTTCCGTCTTCTTGTATTGTGTTAAGTTTGATATTCTCTAAATCAGTGATATCCATAGTTTGTAATTTCAATTGTGTCATTATATTTTACTTCTTTTTACTTTGTAAGTCAATGTGTTTTTTGACAATCTGTTCAGTCTTGACTTCCTTAACAGATTTTTTATAAAGGTGTGAACCCTTATGATTCTCTCCTACCTTTGCAAGAACTTCTTTAAACCCGTCATCAGTTTTAACCCTATCACCATGACCACCAACTGTATCGGGTGCATGAAGGATAACTTGTTTAAGGTGAGGGTTGTCTTCTTTGAATTGGTCTAACTTTGTATAGGACATAATACGTTCTTCTATACAACCAGTTTCTTCATTCTTAAATGTGTAAGTCGGCATTATATATCTCTTGATTGAATTACTTTCTCAACCATGTCCTTCACTTGTTGTTCTTTATACCATAGACCACTGAGCATAGAGGTTGTTCCATTGTCCCATTCAATAATATATCTTCTATAACCAAAAGGTCTTTCATAAAAGATTCTGATATCACCATAATTTTCAACTAATACTCTCATGACATAAAACTCGGAATAGGTCTTGCAGTCCATCTCGCAAAATCTTTTTTGTAGACTGCATAGTATTTATGGTATGCTTCGATAACACTTTCTGACTTCACGTCTTCAGGCATACACTGAGGTGGTTCTCTGAATCCATTCTTAGGTATGTTGTTTGGAACGTCTGATAATATTACACAAAGTTTTCTGTAAGTTTCGTGAACTTTTCCATATCGATATGTGTATTCAAAACACAACTGCCTCCATAATGCAAGTAAGTGTTGGTAGTGTTCTACACTCTCTCTGACCCATATTGCAGTTGGGTGATTGATATGAGAAGCTTTGTAAAGTGTTTCTTCCATTGTTTCGTTAGGGTGTTTCCACCTACGAATTCTACGATTGAGTTTTGTTCTTCCCTCGTATTCTTCTCCGTCCAACATTCTATGTGCAGTAGACATAAGTTGTGCATACTCAATAATCATTTTAACAACATGTTTGTCACAATGAAGTGTTGCACACTCTGTTGGGTCTTTACTCAAATAAAATAAGTTCATAATGATTTAATCTCCCCCAAGATATTTTCTACGTTTGTCCACGTTAAGTGTCCAATAACGTCATCAGTTATACTAGTAGAATAACACAATTCTTCTCCTTCGAGAACCGCTAATTCCCATAAACCATTACGACCACCATAACTGTAATCATGTTTGATTACACTTGCACCATATCCATTCTCAAAAGTATAAACATGACGAACACCATTGTTAAGATACTCAGTGTTTGTTAGATACTTTCTAAATGGTTCTACATTATCATACATTATCCACTTCTCCTATTTTGCATCATAATATTCGGGGAGATGATATAACTTATTATAACATGAAGAACAAGTTTGTCCTACCCCATAAACATAATTTTTTCTTTTCTCAACGTGAGTGTTAACTGCAACTTTAGTGTCACACTTGCACACTACACATGATTCAGTTTTACCATTTTTCAGTGACATCTGCAACTCCTTTTTCATAATTCCATGGGACTGATACTGAGTATGGGTCACTCATAGAACTACCAACATATTTAAAATTCTTTTGAACAACGAAAGGTGCAACATGGTCAAAGTAATGTTCAACACATGTTTCAGCTATCTCACAATATGCTTCAACCTCTTCGTAAGTTCCATAGACCAATTGTCCATCTTGTAATTGTGCAAGTTCTATCATGCAATTAAAATCTGTATCATTGGTGGAAAGAAATATGTGTATACCATAATTGCAAATATGATTAACAATATTGCAACTGCAAGTTTGACTCCAAACTTTATAACAGCTGGAAATATTCTAAATGCAAGATAGATACACGTTAATAATCCTATAATCTCTAACATAATAATTACCTATAAAAAATGTGGTCTGTTATCTGAACTGTTTCATTCAATGAATCATTCCAATATGGGTCAACCATAATTGAATGATAATGTGTTGCACCTTCTGTAATGTCGGGATACTTACCCATGATTACGTCTTGTGCAATTGTATATGATTCAAAGAACGTATCAGTGTCTAGAGGTTCGTCTGACTTTCCGTCACAAAACCAACTAAACTGACACTGGTGTCTTACTGGAACTAAATTACCTTTCCAGTTTTCTCTAAGTTTTGCTTGGTAAACGACACCACAAATATCTTTAGGGTATGAGGCATGTTCCATACGATTGATTACAACTTGTGCAACTGCAACCTTTCCAGCAAGTGGTTGATTACCTGCTTCGAAATAAATGTTTTTTGCTAAACAAACTGCATCACCATTCTCGTCAAATGCTTGAACCTTTTGTGGTATCAACAGAATGAACATAAGTAAGGCACCAAAACCCATTCCTGCGAGGAATGATTTAAATACTAGTGAACCTTTATACTTGACTTCTTCGTCAATAGCTTTTCCCCATTTACTAGGCTGCATATCTATCTCCGTTGTGATTAATTCCGTTCTGATTGTAGTTGTCAAGAATCATGTCAACTACATCAGTTGCCCATATTGATTTACCACCAACATGCCAATCATACTCTTCTAAAGGAACTCTTCCGTCCTTCCAGTTGTAGATTGTGACTGTTTCATATTCCCAGTCGTCATAATCAATTTCGTCAACATTATTTGCATCATAATATTGTGCATCAATAACCCACTCACAATTTACTTTGTCATATGGGTCTGCAGAAGTAAATGTTGGTTTACCCAACACTTCAACCAACCTATCGTAGGTTGTTCGTTTGTATCCCTGTAGGGACGTTCCACCCGAACACATATCGGGGGATAACACTTCGTAGTCTTTAATTATCATATCGTTCTCCTATTTTAAATAATCAGGGCCGTATTTTCTCATTCCAAAGATATCATATCCATCGAAAAGATTACCTCTTGGTGCGTTCAACGCAGGTGTTCCCCACCCAGCAGCTTTTAACACGTCACCACTTCTAAAGGTAATTCCAGTCGACCCTTTTTTGAATTCTTTTTTATTAATGAAACCCCAAACAGAACGTTGGTTTCCACTGTCTTGTATAACTTTGATATACTTACGTCCACGAGTTTCATAAGAAAATGAATACTCAGTAAGTGTTGGATATTGTTTTAAGTGTTCCTTTAACAAGTCTTCACAAAGTTTATCACATAGTTGTAATAACTCTTGTTCGTTGTTAACTTCGTTTACTAATTCAGACAATTTCATAATTTCTCCTTTTGTTTTATTTCTCATCATGTATATAATAACAAAAAGTGAGGGTCATTGTCAAGTCTTATAGACCTAATTTATCCCTTAATTTATCTATAAAACCTCCGTCTTCCCAAAACATTGGTTTGTTCATATGGAGTCCTACGTATAACATAGACACCATCATGAATCCTAAGAATATAAAAAATATTGTTTCCATACTATCTCCTAAAAACTGGCGGTCTGTAGGGGAATCGAACCCCTCTCTTCGCCGTGACAGGGCGACATACTAACCGATATACTAACAGACCGATAAAAAAGGGAGGGGTGGTTCGCACACATCAAATCTAATATTAATGCTTGTGGATTTTGTGATACTTGAACCATTATCCCTTCCCCGAGTCTTACGACCCTAAACTAAATCCTCAATTGGTATCGAAGGGTGTTCCAATCCATACTTGTCTAAGTAATTGTAGACAACCTTCGTTTCATTATCATTGAGGTCTTCAAAACTTTTAAAGTTTGACCATGTCGTTCCTAATGTCACTAACTTATTACCAGCAGTCACAGCTGCATTCCAAAGTAAATCGTCCTTTGGATATATCTCATTCTTCTCTGCAAGTGTAATTAGGTTCCGACCCATTCTCACGATTTTCTCTTCGTGCTTCTCATATATACTTTGCATGACTTAGAACCCACTTGTAGTATGTGCATAAGCATCGGGACAATCTTTTACCCCACAAACACACGTATCATTATCGACTGGGTCAGACAAACTATCCAATGTTGCATCTACATGTGCTTTGTCATTGTCAGATAGATTATCATAATCCTTTATTGCATCGTTTAACCACTTCATATTTTTCTCCTTAATAAATTGGCAGGGTGTAGGAGAATCGAACTCCTGTTGCATGGATGAAAACCATGTGTCCTAACCACTAGACGAACACCCCATATTTCACTTTTAAACTCATATCATTAGTATACGAAAAAGTGTGACCTATTGTCAAGGACTTTTATAAGTTTTTTTGGATTTCGTTTAGTTCGAGAATTTTCTTCTGAATGATTTCGACCCTGTTAGGCCAATATATGTAATCTTTATCAGAATCCTTTGCAAGATTTTCAAGGAGTGGTCTGATAAAGTCGTCAAGGTTTTTGATAACCTCTGTTGCAGTTGTGGTCTTCTCTACAATCTTTGTATCTACAGAGGCAAGTTCCTCTGCGTCCATTGCAGTAAAACCGAAGTCGTTATATTCTATACTCATAATAGTATTTATACTTCTTGATTAGGATATGTGATATATCTTTCTAAATCTTTTAGAACCTCTTTATCACTCTGAACTTCACTATAGTTTGCTCTATGTTGCATTGTGATTTCGGGAAACTCTATAGAAGGATATGTAGTGATTAAGTTATACACCATACGTGCAACGTCATTCTTCGTAAGACTAGGAAGTTCGTCATGGTCAATTAATCCTAAGTTCAGTGTAGTCATTTTATATTTCTTTTTAGAGTTGTAAGTTAGATTATTTGCAAGGTGATTGAGTTGTGCTTTCTCACTTGCATAGGCATAACCTTTAGATATGTTTGGTTGACTTGCACGACTAGAGAAGTTGATAATCATTTTACTTCCTTCGTCTTTCCAAGCTTCATGTGCAATTGATAAAATCTTTGCTTGGTCTTGGTGTGCAAAATTTAATAATACGTCACACGGAGTATGACCATTGAATATCCAACAGTTCGTTTTGTTCATTGTTATATCTTCACAACGAATCGGTGTGACCTCGAATGTTTGACCAGCATGTGGACTTGCTTCTATAACGTCTTTGATTGTTTTTGCAAGACCACTAGTTCCTGTTATTGCTATTCTCATAATATTTTCTCACTATATCGAAAGAGGGTTTCCCAAAGAGTGACCCGTCTACACTACACTTATTACAAGGGGACTGTTCTCTGTTCCCCTTCATTAATTTCTTACGTATCTTAGTCATAGGTTTACTAAACCAAACGTCATGTAAAGACATTGACAGTAGATTACCTACAACGTGTTCTCTTCCCCAATCATTACTACAGAAGAGAACGTCACCATTCCAATCTACAAACATTTTATAGAATGGATAGTGACATGGTTTACCTTTTAGATTTTCTATAGTGTCGTCTTCAACACCAATCCAATCGATAACACCACTTCTATTATTTAGTATCAATCCGTGTTTCTCAAAATCACCCCAATGCATTCTGAATTTATATTGGTCTTCTCTTATACGTGCTTCTTCCAACATAGTGTCGAAGTGTTCCATTTGTTCAGGCCCGTCATACAGATTAATATACAACTGGTCAAGTCCACTACGAAAGAGTTTCTTCAACATTTCCACGTCTAACTTATCACCATTAGTATTACACTCTAGTGTTGCTTGTGGTAATTCTATGTGGAATACTTTTACAATTTCTGCAAAGTTTGGATTCAATAAGTTCTCACCGAATCCACTAAAAGATATTTTACCTTGATATCCATTGTCTGCTAATTCTTCTGCAATGGTTTCAGCACCTTTAATCGTAAGGTGGAGATTCCTGTTTGGAAATACTCGGGGGTCATGCCTCGGACAAAAGACGCATGTGCGATTACACAACTCAGTAGTATTAATTTCAACTGTAAGAATCGAGTCAAGGGGTTTATTACCACTTACTTGGTCGAAGTGTTTCTGTTCCTGTTCTCTCCTATGTTCAAGAAAATCGAACTGGTCAACTGCTGTAATTGGGATATTTCTTTGTTCCATGGTTTAACAGATTGAAACCTTGAGGTGTCTTTCTGTTCCTGTAGCTTCTTCACTTTGGTATTCATAACGAATTTTATCTCCTATTTTAAAATCACAATAATCGTTGGGAAGTCTTATAAACTTTGCACAAGTTAAATCGTCAAGTTCTACACTCGTTGGACTTCCGTTAACTTTATAATAATATGTAGGGGTTTTAAGAGGGTTAGGTTTGTCTAGTGTAAGACATGATATGAAAAGATTATTGTCTTCCCAATAAACATTGATTTCTTCTGCATATAAAAATCCAATCTTCATGCAATAGACATAAGGGATATCTAAACGTATCCCTTCTTCTATATTGTATATTGGACTATAAGGGGTTAATGAAAAGACTTCTGAGTCTTTAGAAATAACCTCCATCTCTCCTATCATCATCGTCTTCTTCACCTTTTGTAGTTTCAGTTGCACTTATAAATTCATCTGATTCTTGAAGAGATTCGATAAGTGATTCGGTTTGCACTGCAATCGATTCAATCATTTCTTCTTTAGTGTCATTGGTTGACACTTCAAAGTTTAGACCTTCTGCAGTTTCTTTGATTTTCTTTTTAGTCATTCCCCTTAGTTCGTCTGCACTTGGGATAACTAATTCATCAAACTCTTCTTCCTCTTCAACCTTTGCATCGTCAATCTTCTTCTGAACAGCTTCTAACATTTCTTCTTCTGAAGCATAAGTGTTAATCTTCTGTTCTTCTTTGATTGGTGCTTCGACTGAATCACCATTTGTTAGAGGTCTAACATTTGTTTTAGTGATAGGAACATTGTTTGGTTTTGCATATGTTGGTTGAGTCTTAACGTCTTCTTCTGCAACCTTTAAATCTACACCACCATCTTCAGTTGGTGTTTCTACTATTTCGTCTTCGACTCTATCAACTTCTGCATAGAAGTCTTCTATCCCTTTTGCATCTTCGGGAACTGGTAATTCAAGTGTAGGAACTTCTTCTTCCAGTGGTAAATCGAATCCGTCTTCTTCTGTAGATTCATTTCCAAATATCATTTCCTCGTCTGCAACTTCTGTTTCAGTTTGTTCTTCCCACTGAGAGAATGCTTCTTTTGTTTCTTCGATTCTATCTTTTAAATCTTCGTCTGTAGTAAATGGAACTGTAGTTTCTGATTGAGGAACGTATCCGTCTGCAACTGGTGAACCATTTGCGTCCCAACCTTCTTCTACTGGTTGAACTTCTGCAACACTTGGTTCTGATTGTTCTACACCTTCATCGGGATTAAGGAGTCTTGCCATTTGAAATGCTTTAGACGTTTGTTTTGGTTCTCCTTGTTTACCCTTTTGGATTTTAGTTTCGGGTATAGACACTCCATGTTCTTTTGCAAGTTGAGCAGCTTCTTGTGCTGACAATTCTACGAATCCGTCTTGATTGAGTTGTCCTTCTTTGACACCAATCACTCCGTCATTGTTTAAGTCAACGTTGATACCATGTGAAGCAAGGATTGCTTCTAGTTGTGCAACTTTAAGTTCTGCATCTTTTCTTTGTTTACGTTGGTCACGAATCTTATCAGTCAATGCAGCTTTGTCTGCTTCAATCTGAGCTTCTTTTGCAAGTCTATCTGCTTCTTGAAGTTCTGTTAATTGTTGTTGTGCAACTTGAACTGCTTGATTGTAATTTGCTAATCCAGTATCAATTTCATTTCTTACTGCAATCACAGCATCGAGTTCTTCAATCTTAATAAGACCACTCTTTAAATGTAATTGTAATAACGTAGAAACAGCATTTGCAGATGAGGGATTAATTCCTATCTGATAATTTGCGATACGTTGTTGAACTTTTTGTAGTTCTGTTAATTCGGGAACAACCTGTTCACTTGCGAATTCTGATTTCACTTCTTCTGCCATATTTAAAATACTCCATGGAGTAGGACTCTGCTAGAAAGTTTTACACATTGGAAAGAATAAAAACTTTCCTAATTAATATGTATAGCATCTGCCTACAAATATATTTATTTAATTTATGTGTTCGGGAAAGGCTTTTTGTGCAAGTTCTTTTGTAATATTCTTGAACGGCCAAACCTTCTCTTTCACTAATTCTAACAACTCTGCTTCCTTCGCAGGAATACCTTCTAACAATTGAATCCACATTGTTTCTCTTCTGATTTGTGGAATCTCTTCAGTCACAAAGTATTTGAATTGTCTTGTTTCAAATCTAAGACTTGTTGGTGCAAGGTCTGTTGCTGGTGAGTCGTCTTGATTGTAAGGTGTCTTACCTTTAGGTAATGTTGATTGAATGTTATCGTCATATACCCATTGCAATAAAAATCTTACTGCACCATTTCTATCGTTAAAAGTTCTAAGACCATTAACTGCATTTTCTTCAGACTCTTCTGCAACGATATTTGCTTGACAAAATATCTCATACACGTCTGCATCATTAGTCAACTGTTTTCTTTCAGTGACTAAATCCATTTTTGGTTTATTGGGAGCACCCTTAGGTCTACCCCTTCCTCTTTTTTTCTCCGTCATAACGAAAAATCTCCTACATTGTCTAATAACTCATTTAACCTATGAGTCCTTAGGTAATCAAACACTTTTCCTTTTACTGGTCTAGTGTTTGCGAATTCACTAATAATACTATCTTCAATATCCTTCGGAATGAAATCGAAATCAATTAGTGTTTGATTTCTTAGATAGTTCCGATAGTATTTATCGTCATTTTCAATACTGATTCTGAGATACTTATCTTTGATTGGTTTACGTAATGGTGTCTGTCTAATACCTTCGACCATACAATCGTCACTGGATAAGATATTAGGAATCCCGTCTGACTTATCCCCAGTGAGGATATGTTCCTTTAGGAATAAGGACGGGTCTTGACATACGACTTCTTTGTTTAGGTTTGGTGACCATTGAATTACATTGTCTAGTGATTGTAATTGTTGAAAGTCTTTATCACCACTGATTATAAGTATGTCTTCCTGTATATGTTTTGATAATACTGCAATGATATCATCTGCTTCACACCTCTCAACATACATGTATCTATATGGAAAGTTATCTCTGAGTTCGTCTTTGATAACTTGAAGTGTATTAAAGATTACACCCCAATCCTTATCGTCTTCTTCTCTGAGTTTCTTTCTGTTTGCTTTGTAGTTAGGAAAGAACTCTCTTCTCCATGGGTTAGCAGCGTCCGTGCAAAGAACTATTTCTCCATAGTCACCAGCATATTTCTTTTGATAATTCCGAATGGAATTAATAATCATTGGTCTGAGTTTACTCTCACTCAGTTCACCATCGTTCAACTTGAGTTGAACCATCAGACCAGCAATTATGGTCTGAGTAAAATCTATAAGTATCATTTTATCACTTTAATCAATAATGTATTTTTGGTAATTAAATCGTTTCCTTCTTTTAATTTAGAACGAGGTATCTCGTCAATAAATCCTTTTGCAATAATATTACCACCTTTATATATTCTATCAAGTAATTTGTAATCCGTCAAGGTCTTTTCTTGACATGTCACGAATCCATTGATACGTGAACCTTTTACAGATAGTCCACCATTCTCTGCATCGAATACAGTGAACTTTTTACTTGCAGTGTTATAAGTGAATAACATTCTTGCACGAATTATTTCTTCGGGGTTAATAGATTCATACTTGGTAAACTTCTTAAGATAAGGAAGTTTCTTTACAAGTTGAGCAGGGGTCTTGATTCTGACTTTACGGACTGGTTTATATTCGTCCACATATTTTTCAATATCAGTTTCAAAACCCTTAAGTGTTTTAATAACTTTTTTCTTTTGTGGTTTTGTTAGGAAGTTATAAGCTTCGTCTAACTGTTCACAACCTTCTTTGTTCTCTAACTCAAAGATTATATCTTGGGTAAAACCTTTCATGTAATTAACTACACGTCCACTGTAGTCTAATTGTTTGAGATACTTATACATGGAGAAAGAAGTAGACTTCTTTTCCATAAGGTTATCTATTTGTGCCTCAACTTCTACCAAGGCAAGTTCTGCCTTGTTTTGCATACGTTCTTGAATTGTTGGTTTTGTATTCATAAAACAAAGTATAACAAAAAGTTTAAGTCACTGTCAAGTTAGTCCTCTTCAGAAGTGTCGTGTTTGTTTGTCAATAGGAATTTCCTAGACGGGTTAATCATTAAGTTTGCACGATTCATAAAATCTCTATTTGCAAGAAAAGGGATTTTACCTCTTTGGTCTAAACTGACTTCCTGTTCATATATAGTATTTAAGAAGTTTAACTCACACATCACCACTGGTCTAGTTTCGGGTGGTTTGAGTAATGTAAGTTCTCTGACTAAAGGTTTCTTATATTTTTTACCATTCCTTTCGAAATGAACAACCTTCCCTCTGACCTCATAGGAGTCTGCGTGAAGGGCACAAGCGTTTGCGCTATTACCAGTGTCTAGCTTTGCAGTCATCGTTTCTCCATCGACCTCTATCGTTTCGAGAACACCACATTCTGTTGCACTCTTCTTCCAAATATTTCTATCGAAGTAATCGTCTATGATTGTTTCACAAACTTCTTCACCTAGTGCGTCACTGATTCCTTGTGACCCAGGCGACTGGTTAACCTCTAAAATATAAGGTGAATCTTTCTCTCTATTATCAGCAGGAATAAAGTCAACACCAACCCATTGACCATTTACTGCTTTTGCAGCGACAAGACATGTTTCTTTTTCTAAATCTGTTAGTTCGATTTCTTCTGCTTCTGCACCTTGTGAAATATTAGAACGGAAGTCGTCAATGATTTTCTTACGTTTCATTGCACCGATAATTCTTTTATTGTTTATCATAACCCTTACGTCATATTCCATATCGATATACTCTTGTAAAAGAATATCACAATTAGGGTCAATCTTATACACTAGACTCACTGTAGACTGCAGAGAACGTTCCGTTTCAACAAGCAATACCCCAACACCCTTTGCACCTTGAAGTGTCTTTAGAACCATTGGGAATTCGTTGTCGAGTCTTTCAGCAGCTAGGTCAACAGTTTCGGGGTCTTCGTTTGGAACCAAAACTGTTCGAGGTTGGTTCATACCAATCTCTTGTAATCTCAAATAAGTTCTAAACTTATCTGCACAAACTTCGATACACTCCCTTGAATTTACTACAGGGAATCCGTATCTTTCGATTTGTGAAATTAAATCTAAGTATGAATCTTTAGTTGTGACTGCACCACGAACCATAACAAGTGTGTTTGCATCTAATTCAAAACCTTTCTTATCGTCTTGGTTATGAATTGTAATGGTTCCGTTATCGTCACGTTCAATATATGCACCATTCACTTTAACACTATACACTTCACAACCACGTTCTTTTGCAATGTTGTAAAGTTTACTGGAAGTTGAACTTGGTTTTTTTATGACTGGTTTGTCTTTGTTCTTCTTTGCCTTTTTCACCATGCGACGTTCTGCAATGACAACCAAACGATATGGTTTATCATTAGTCTTCTCTTCTGAGATTAACTCATTGAACGATAACATTCTTTTATTCCTCATGTTTAATTAATTGAACAAATTTTTCTGCGTCAATCACCACCAGTGGTTTATGACGATTCCTTTTTATTACTACAAGGGGTTCATACCCTTTGCAGTTTTCAGAAGCTTGTTCGTATGCTTTCCATACATTAACTGCTTCTTGATTCTTACATTCTACACTAAAAGGAAATAACTGTCTAGATTGTTTTCCAAGAATAATGTCTTCACCTTGTGAACCCATTGGTCTTGATTCTATATCTTCAGAATCTAATCCTAGTGTTTCGACTAGGACGTTTGCAAACCACTGTTGTAATTTACGACCCTTTGCTTTTGCTGACTGAGTTTTCATAATCTAATATTTCATTACTGACTTTCGTTTCCCATATCCATGGTAGTAGACCATGCACAAAAAGAATTAAACCCATTCTCCATGCATGTAATAAATGTCGAAAATAATTCATTTGCACTTCGTCTAAGTGTTCACACTTCAATTGCAAATATTTTCTTCTCATCTAGTTCTACTTTACTTAAGTCAAAGTTAATTGAAACACCACAACCACATGATGCTTCTTCTTTTGGGTTAATAAACTTAAATACTTCGTTTAAACCTTCCTTACGATAGTCAAGTGTCATTCCATTTATATACGGAACTGATAATCTATCTATAAGAAATTGAATCTTACCGAAGTCGATTTCTATGTCGTCAGCATTCTTGCTAGTAGTAGAATCAAAAACATATTCAAAACCAGCACAACCACCCCCAGTAATTCCGAGTCGAATATACTTGAAGTTTTCTTTTTCTTGTTTTTCGAGTAGTTTGACAATAGCTTCGTCTGTTAGTTCTATTAACTCCATAGAACTATTTATATTATCTATTGTCGTCTTGTGGTGGATAATTTGTTCTCTTGTCTTTACACAACTCGTAAGGAATTGCAATCTCTTGGTCTTCGGGAATATACAAGTGATTTATCTCTGAACGATTACACGTATCAATTGCATCAAATATATTCTCCACAAGTGCTTCACCACCTAAGTTAAATGAAGTGTTAAAGATAATAGGTGTTCCAGTGATATCACCGAACCCTTTAATTAAATCGTAATAGTTTTTATTCTGTTTACGATTGACTGTTTGAATTCTACAGGTTCCGTCTGCATGAACCAAACTAGGAATCTCGTCATATGCTTTTTGTTTCGCTTGAATTGCAAAAGACATATTCGGTGAAGACTTGAGTTGCAACATTTCAAAATATTCATGTGCATGTTCTTCTAAGATTGTTCCTGCGAATGGACGATAGTCTTCTCTACGTTTGACTTCATTAACGATTTGTTTTGCATGAGAGTGACGTGGGTCAAATAATATACTACGATTACCTAATGCACGAGGCCCCCACTCAGACTGACCTTGAAAGATTGCAACAATTTGTCTACGTTCAATCAGTTCATGTAGAACGTCATCTAAATTTCTATGTATTCTAGTTATTATCATTTCTTCTACTCACTATATCTTTATTCTTCATTAACAAGTCAAGGTGAACACACGCACCAAACGCAGTTCCTCCGTCATGTGGAATTGGGTCAACAAAAAATTGATGGTCGGGGAAGACACTTAAATATTTGTAATTGTTTGTGCAATTCAACGCATAACCACCACTCAACAATATGTTCTTACAGTCGGGGTTGAGGTCGATTGCTTTTTGTATAGTCTTACAAGTGTTATCGAATGCATGAAGTTCTAACTCTTGTGCATACGCATAATTATTAAAGTTTCTATGTGGTGGTTCGGTTGCAATACCATAACTTGCCATACCCATAACTTTACCAGCTGCACGTCCTAACTTATCACACCCTAGTGCATGAGATATATTAGAAAAGTCCATACCATTACTTGCACGTGAAGTGTATTCGTATTCCACTCCGTCTTTGACTTCGATTACATTCTCACCCATATAATCCAATGACCCGTGTTGTTGATTCGGGAAACCATTTCCATGTAGATTACCTAATGCACGATGATTGGATTGTAAGACCCATTGACGTTCTGCAAACTCACCTTTTTTCATTCTGTAAATGGATTCAATCTCTTGATAACTTCTCCAGTTATCCCAGTCTAACCTTGCACCACCGCCGTCCATGGTGATTGCAATACAGTCTTCACCATTTTCGTAATAGGGACTGAGGTAATAACCACAATATGCGTGAAACAAGTGGTGTTCATACCAAAAATAATATGAGTGCATAGGTTCACCATTAACTTCGAACTGACTTGCAAACCCGTCATGAATTCCTTTCTCTTCATGAATACCACCGACACCACTTCCCGTAATAAAATCACTGTATTTTTCTACCAGTCTTTCTTCACGTTTATTATTTAAAGGTTCAGACGCAATCCATTCTGCAATCTCCATTGAGGTCATACGATTCTCTAAGAGTTTATCTACGTCCCAATCTATATTAAAGGAACGTCTATCAAAACTTGCAAACACTAGTTCGTCTGGCCTTTGCACACCACCTTTATAGATTGCACTCAACACGTCATGGTGTTGGTTGTCTGAACTTTTGTAATGAGGTGACCAATATTTGTGTCGTCTGAATCTATCTTCTTCGTGCATGAAGTCGAGTGTTTGGGTTTCGGTATCATACTGACACACGGAAGTGTCGTGACTGGAATTTATTCCCACAATTTTCATATTAAATCCTATACTCTATTTTAATTTTTTCTTTAGTTGTTCTTGTTCTGCAATTTCACCAATAAACTTCTTCGTTTTATTTAGGTCGAGTAATTCTTGGTCTAACATATCCTCAAACATTTCCCCACGACCATATTTTTTACCACTTGCCCATGAGAAATAAACACATGCTGTGATAAACACAAAGTGTAATAAAATTAATTCGGTTGACATTATACTATATAGTCCTCGGGTGTTTCTTCTTTTTCTTTCTTTCTACTTGACTGCCATTCTTCCCAATAACGAATTGCACCTTCTTTAAATATCCATACGAGGACTGCAATGATACTTCCCCAAAAGATAACGTTGAGTGCAACTTCAAATAAAAAGATAGGAATATTCCATAAAAATTCTAACATAATTATAATTGTGTATACCACACGTATGCAATCAGTGTAAGTATAAGTGTAATATATGTTAATTCAAAAATAACACTTATCATAATATACTTTCCACTAGATTACGGATTAATAATAACAACCCAGCACCATTCAACATGATTAACGCTCGGTCATTCCATAAAACTGATACCCATAACCAAAGGGATATTCCGACCATACTTAAATATAAGTCATAGTGTTGGTATCCCTCTACACCACGAAACGACATTGCAACCAATACAAAGATACTTGCAACCCATTTTACATACCAGTCTGTAGTATATTTAGGTGTTGCAGATTTAAATATTCGGTCACTCTTCTTTATTTCTTCTATACTAAACTTATTTTTCTTTGGTGTCATAACCTTTCCTTAATTTATTCGTATTACCAATAATCCAATAACACTCACTATTATTCTTTTCCCAATCAACCATATCAAAGGCCTTAGATTCATATATCATGTCCAATTCGATAGACCCCACACTACGAGGGTGGAGTTTTGCATAGGGATATTTACCTTTACGAAACTCATAATCGTATTCAAAGGTCATTCCTTCACATATACTACTAACAGTCCCAGTTCGGTCATACCCAAAAGGTTGTAAACCCACGATATGATAATCACCACCATACTTTTTACGACCCTCTAAGACCCCTGCTAAGGTCACACCCGACCCCACTGGAACATACAAGACACGGACATTTTCGGGAATATTTTGCACTTGTTCAGATATTCTCCCAACAATTGATTCCCTATGTGTTTGAGCTGCATATCCAAAGAGTATAGGGAAGAATGGTCTTTGTAATTGTAGTTTCTTTAAATTACTGTAAAGAACATTATTAAACCCTTGTGACTCAGATAATACTACGAGTTCTGCACCCATATCATTACACCACTGCATAGGAATCTGTTTCAAAGACTTCTCGACAGTGGTATTCCCAAACCCTATAATGCAATTTAAGTCAAACTCTTGTGCGACACGTGCAACAATAGGGGACTGAGGACTATGAATACTAGCTGCAGTTGCAATGGTTGAATCACAAAACTCATGAATGTAGTCTAAATTACGTTCAACTAAGTCCCTACATTGACGTATCTTACCACCACTAATAAAAGAATCCCCATAAGGTGCATATAAGTCCTCACGTTTGAAGTGAATACCCTCTACAAGGTCTACAGGTGTAAATTCACTAGTCTTTAGGTGGTGTAATGACACTTTCTAACCTTTCCATTAATATCTCAATGTGTTTCTGTTGTCTTTCTATCAAACTCAGACATTCTCGCAGTAAATCCCCTTGTTCTTTGATATGTTTAATTGCATACTCTATTCTACTCATACTGATATTATAACACTAAGCCATGAGATTGCATAGGTGAAAAGTAATAATAATAGAATATACACAAAGCCTGTGAAGGTAAAAATACCCCAAAAAAATTTTTCAATACGTTTTATTATACTCTTCACAAATATTCACATGGGGGGTTGACTCTACTAATATTTCCCCTAGGAGTCCCACAGCACTGTTCTAAGACATTCTGAGCATATCCCCCTCTACCCTACTACCAGTCACCCTGAGCAACTCGTTAGAATCGTTCTAAGGGGCTCGGAGGAATTCAGGCCGAGGGCACCCATTATACTATTATAACATTTTTTGCATGTCATTGTCAACGCTCTGCGAACCCTTATAAACAAAGGGTTTCAGAGCGGGGTGGCTCTCTCATACACCCACGACCTTCTCGGTAGATAACCCTAGTGACTCTTATACCTTAAGCAATCCACGATACCCATTCACTAGTCGCCTTCTCATGGTTCTTATACTCTATTATAACACTAATGAAAGTCTTTTACAACCCCATTTATGCATATTTTAAACAAATGTATGTTATTGACCACACGAATACCTGTATCTTTATACACTATATCCATGGCCTTTGACCAGTTATCATTAATATTACCTTTCTTTGCAGTAATAAACAACACGGCCTTCATACTGAGTGGTATCTTTATATCTTTACCACCATTAACCTTTTGACCTATTATATAATTATCCCTCATAACTTTTCATCCATTCTGCAAGTATAGTCCTAGCTTCATACTTACTGATATTAAACTCTTTTGCAACATACGGAGCTGCACCGAACATATTAGTTTCACCATGACTCCTGAGTAGGTCAAGGTAGAAGAATATATGTTCCTTTCTATTATTACTTACTGTAAACAACTCTGCATTCATATTATCTGTCCTACTATTATAAGGGTTAACATACCACATAGTGTAGTGACAAAGTCCCTATCTAGTAGTCCGTGTTTTCGTATTGTTTTTATCATGATACTAGTATACCAAAAAAT
>Ga0163109_10000738_pt1 | contig 26166 bp, 34 predicted proteins | sample CRUFie1St13metaG_FD_108704 | JGI IMG/M metagenome (GOLD analysis project Ga0163109, IMG submission 108704) | Marine microbial communities from the Costa Rica Dome - CRUD Field 142mm St13 metaG | ecosystem: Environmental > Aquatic > Marine > Oceanic > Photic zone | place: Costa Rica: the Eastern...
GTTGGTGTTGCTGCTACTGCATCAGCCGAACCTACTGTACTGCCACCAGTATTCGGGTTATTGTAGACTACGATACCTGTTGAAGTGGTTGTGGTATTACTCATCCCGTTTTTCCTGTTCTTTGTGGCAAGCAGATATTTTATCTCTGAGAACCATGTAGTCCATAACCACAGTCTCTAAGGCAGACCCCTCATTTGGGATAACTTCTATTTCGTCTGCAAGCTTACTATTAAACTCTGAATTATACTGCTTCAGTGGTGGGCAGTATATTTCTAAATCAGTTTTATAGACCGTTCCCACGCAGCCTGTCAGTAAGACTGCTACGGTCACTAGGAGCATTGTTTTCAATTTCATTATTATGTTTTTCCATTGAACGATAGAACTCAGCTTTGTCTTGTTCATTTTCTAGCGCATCCTCTAGAACTTTTGATTTTTCTAGATTTTTACCATCTTTACGACCTAAGACGTAGAGGATGGGAAGTAGAACAGCTAATCCAGCAATAAGGTAAGTTTTAATCTTACCCGTTATCATACCGAACATTAACGCTCACCTTCTTTATGATCGCTGTATCTTGCCCAAGCTGCTAAAGCGATACCGCCAATCGCACAAATTAAAAAAATTGTCTTTAAACTACTAGAATAGGCCATAAGACCCTCTAGCTGAGAAGAAACCTCATTCATTGTGGTAGCTAAACCAGCAATACCTACACCAGCCATTGTTTTACTTTTACGCAGTGGCTTCTGTGCTTTTTGCTCAACCTTCTGTGGCATAATATCGCCACCTTTAGACGGTAGAGTAGAGTCCATAGAAAATAGTGCAGCTTCTGCAGTACGCCTACGAACCAAACCTTTTACTACTTTAAGTTCCCCTGCTACTCGCGCCTTATTCCATCGAAGTATTTGTTCAGGAACTTCATCATACAAGCCCTTGTTAATTTTTTTCACAAGAGTCGATTTAGAAAAATTAGCACCGCCTATGTTAAATGCTAGTGATACCAAACCATCAAATTGATTTTGAGTTAATGGTACCTGAACATATCGTTTGATATCATTCTCAAAGGTCTTCAAATCATCTGCTAGACGCTCTTCGGCCTCTTGCTCTGTAATACGCATTCCGCTGCGTACACCCTTCGTGGAACCAAATCCTATCGTCCACCGTCCAGCAATACAACGATATGAATGGATAAGCCCGTCTTCACCTTTTTTGTGCAAGCCCTCAAACGACTTAATTAAATTTAGACCTGTTTCTGAAATATGTTCAGGATGCATTTTTTACCTCTTAGGCCCACCCTAAGTTTCTATATTCTAACCTCTGGCAAAGCGTCTTCCCCTACGCATTGAACGGCTGTACGGAGACATAATGCCACCAGCGCCACGGTTATATGGATTAGATAATTGACCCATGTTATAATTGCCGCCAGCTTGGAATTGCATCAGTGTTGCATTCATTTGCTGCAGCATATTATTGATATTGTATTGCTCTTGGTTTTGAAGGTTATTGTTTGAGTCAAATCGTGCAAGAAGCAAGTTACCCTGTTCATCAATAGCCCTAGCAGTACGAACACCATTATCATCAACTGTGTTAGCAAGTAGCTTACCTGTGTTGTCAAATGAGTTAGCCAATGCAGTGTAGCTGTAACGCATGTCTTGATCCATATTGGCACCCTGAGTTTGAATGAGGGTACGAATAGAATTAAGCTGCATAGCCCAATCGGCAGCATTTGATTGACCATCTTGAACCTGATTAGATACGCCTGTTGATACCTCTTTAGCGATACGAGCGTAATCAACCTGCCCAGCGGCTGCTTGGGGGTTAGCTTGAGCGATAGCCCGTTGAACAGCGGCCTCTACTTGCTCTATTGTTAGGCCACCACCGCCCCTTCTTGCCATAGCCGCATCTGCAGCATCTTGCGCCCTAGCTGCATTACCTTCTTGAGCTTCAAAACCAGCGCCCATGTTATTTGCCATTTCACCTAAAAAGTTAGATGTAACTGCGTAGTCTGTTGAGTATTGATCTTGAAAATCTGTTAAGCCTGTTTGAAGTGCGCCTTGACCCTCAGTTAAAGCCTGTTGGCCTGTAACCAAGCTTCCTAGTTGTGTATCTGCAGAGGCTCGAAAGTCAGAAAGATCACTAGTAATTCCTGTAGTAGCCCCTAGAATAGCCTCTTGCATTGCCGCACGATTAGTCTCTGCGTCTGCAAATCCTTCTGCTTGGGCGGTACCTAGGTCAGTTACGTTGCCCCCTAGTGAATCGAGAGATTCATTAACCCCTGCAAACCCTTCTGTGACATTTGTTCCAATGGTACCTAAACTACTATCAACAGTATCAAACCGACCACCCATCGTGTCAAAACCAGATTGGGTAGTTCCTTCAAGTGTTCCAATACGATTTTCGATACCGCTAGTATCTACTGTTTGTGTAACAACTTGAGTTTGTGGAATTGCTGCAATAGCTGAAGTAATACCAGCTTGCCCTGCTTTAAGGGCATCCTGATTACCAATAATGGTGCCTTGATTATCAGTCATGGTTTGCTGATTGGCGGTAATTACCCCCTGACCATCAACTAACTGTGCGCCTGTTGCCGCTGCGTTTGTAAAGCCCTCATTAACCTGATTTGATATATTGGCTTGATTGCCAGTTATTGTGGCAACCTGTTCTTCACCAAGGGCTGTTTCCTTAATTGTGGTAGACTTTTTCTTACCCATTACATTTTGCCTCTATGAATTTTTTCTGAAGTGTTTCTGTTGATACGAAGCCAATGTACTTTTTGAGGTCCGTACAATTTTTGGCAGTGGTTACTCATTTGCCGCCATACTTGACGAAAATGACCAAACGGAGCTATTAACCAAATTCCCCATAGCTGGTCACCGCTTTCTCTTCGGTAATCCTCTAGGGATGGGCTAAAATCACCTTGTTTAAAGGCTTCGGCTTCTTCGTTAGTGAACCAACACCAAGTCGTTAGACCTGCAGGACCTTTGATGCCGTTTGGTTTCTCCGCATAATACAGTTTTGCATGCCCTGTAGTTAGCGGATTAATATAATCAGCGCAGAATTCTGCTACTGAAACTTCTGTGGCAAGTTCTGTATTAGAAAACAGGTATATGCCATCAAAAACTTCTTGTGTTGAAGGCAATGTAACCCCTTGTTATTAAATCATTATAACCCCTTATACAGGGTTTTAACAAGGAAATACAAGCCCTTAACACTTTTTAATTATGGAGCGTCAGGCCAATCGTCTTTTTCCAACATAGGCCACGAAGAATTAGTTGGCAAATCGCGCAACAAGGTTCTATATGCAGCCCATTCAGCCTTATCATCATCACTTAATGGGCAGTCTGCCATTTGTGTCCAATCAGACTGTGCTAGTAGATTGTTTCGCTCCATACGGTTTTGCGTAGCAGCCGCAGGGATAGCCATTTCAGCAATCTCAGCATCACGCTGTTCCTCAGTCATTGGAACGATTCCACCATCCTCATCTTCGATAAATCGAATTACTGAGGGTTCCTCTTCAAGTTCAACTACATGCTGACCTGCTTCTAGTTCTTCAGGCGCTTCATCAATGGTTTTAACGGCAATTGATTTCCCGTCACCACCCATACTTACTAAATATAGCATTTTTAATCTCCTAGTTTATTGCTATGCAGGGGTGCGGTTTCCAAAAAGTTCACCGCATTTATTGTAGAAATGAAAGAAACTCTCATTCTGGTTATAATTTTCACTCTGATGTGCTGTGATTGTCGCTTGCTTGTATACTTGCGACATTTGCAAATCACACACTAACTGACCAGTACCATCAAATATGTTGTCTATTTGACTGAAGTGGTTAGCCATTCTTGAGTGTGTCCAGTACGAACTGTTAGTCCAATAACTTGCTGTGCAAACTAGCATCAAAGCCGTTGTCTTATTTGCAGGGAAAGTTACGTTTACATTATCACCTGTATACTGCCCACCACCTGATGAAGTATTCCAAGGCGTAGACCAACTATTATTCTGTCGAGTTACGCTCGTGTAATCTTGGTGGTTTGGCTTGTATACATGTAATGCTGCACCTTCGTATCCTTGATGCCAGTAATTAGTGTAGTGAAAGTTAACATTTTTGGCTATGCTATTATTAGTCGTATTACGAACGAACATAATATTACAAACTATAGGCATATAATTCTGCGTTGCTCGACCATGCAGTGTTTGCATGTGCTTTAAGCCAACAGAACGCTTATTCGCGTAATGCGTCCTTATCCCTTTAACATTATTACCAGTGTTATAAGAGTTACCACCGCCATACCTATAGAAGCCTACTCCGCGAGGTATTCTCCAACAAGCCTCTATTTTTCGCCAATCACTTGCTTCATAGACATAAAAAGTAGAACCATAGTAAGGGTGACCAGTATTCCAATCTCTAGACTGATGAAAATAACGCTCTTGAATACCACTAAAGGAAACAACCGTATGCGCTGCTTCTACTGTCGTAGTCGCTTCATTAGGATATATTCCTGGGGATGTTTCACCACTAGATGACGCACCTCCACCGCTTTTTAATTTTTGTATTTCATTAAGTAAATAGAGGTCCATTAGTTATCTCCGAATGTTTCGCCAAGCGATTTCCAGAAGGTTACAAGGTCATTATCTTGGGCGTGATTTCCATTATAGTTAGCCACACGGTTACACAGATAATGTTGTGTCGCTTTGTTATCGATCACTAGCCCTGCATTGATAGGAACATGAGTGTTGTACCAGTTATTACCTTCGTAAACCCAATAACCGTTATCGGTGTTTGTGTAATACATGAACGAATTACAGAGAACATACGCCCTTGTCTGGTAAGGTCCGACTGTTATACTTGTACTTCCAGTTGTGTACCAAGTGTTATTGGTGTAAGTCCATTTGGTAGTTCTATTTACAGACGTTACTTGCGAGTATGCCGTATTGTTGGGGGTGTATTCTATTAAACACGCTCCATCATAACTATGAGAATAGCGACAACTAAACTGGTAGTATAAGTCACAACTAATTGAACTCCCTGTTGGGTTCCGCAAGAAGACTATGTTATTACCAAAAGATGCATAGTTATCGTGGTATCTAATAACGTGCGTTAATTGGTTTATGCCACAAGTCTTATATAGCGAATGGTAGAGCCTTTGTGAGGAATTGGTGGTTCCTCTGTTTTCCATTGTTGTATTATAATACCTGTTAGCGGAACTGTTATCATGCGATTCATTTGCTGAAAAGAAAATTGCCCTTTGATCTGATGCACCGAACTGCGCTGAAGTAGAGAAATTTGAGTAGTGGTTACTACTTGACCATTCCCCGTTATCGTAAGCGTAGCGTCCGTTAGTTGAGTATACTGAATAAAAAGGTATACGATTAGTTGAGAAATTTGTTTTATTTGAATTGTGGGGGGCAATTAAGTAACCCCCTGCGGCTCCACCGCCACCTGTATTACCGTCTTTTAGTTGAGACAGTTTATTCAGTAAAAATAAGTCCATATCCATTTTACTGTCTCCTTTTTATGGTGTTTCTGGGTAATTGTAGGCGCACATACGATACAAATTACGAACTCTATTGCTGTGGCTATAACTAAAATCCCCACTACTGGCATCCCAATTTGCATCACGGGCTAGTAAGGAAGTTTTGTACATATCATAATCAGGCCGCCACCCTGCGTTATAAAGGTCATGTATATTATAAAATGTAGACAAATCTTGCCACCCTGCAACATTACTACTGTCTTGGTAGTAATACAGTGAGTGCATCATCAAACAGACTACAGTTTTACCTGCTTCAATGCTGCCTCTACTGACACTTCCACTCCAATCGGTGCTAGTACCAGTATAATTATTGTTACTCCAATCCAAATCGGTTACTTGCGATTTGTCTGCATAATTAGGCTCACCAATCGATATGGATGCACCATCATGCCCTGACTGCCAGTTTGAACTCATTTTTCCATAAAGGTTCATAGTCAGATCGCCATTAGTAGTGTTTTTTAACCACATGATAGTCGTGCGGAAAGGGGGATAACTTTGACCATTCCAGCGTGTGTTATACATGCTAAATGGGCCACCATGTCTGCCCCCATTAATAAAGAGTAAATGAGGTGGACCACCGTTATCGTAAGCCGATCTCTGGTTGGTTTCCGTATAGGGTTTACCTATCGCATTAAAAACACCATATTCATAATCGCTACGACCAGCACCGCCATATGTATAGAACGAGGTGTATGGGCTACTAGAACTCCAAGTCCAGTTATCCGTTTGCTGACGATCATTTACGCGAGTGATAATAGGCCAAACAGTCTCATTGCCACTAGCATCATTAGGGAGAAACATACTCCCTGCTTCAGAGGTTGACCCTGCGCCACCTGCCTCTAATTTGTTTAATTCGTTAAGGAGATATAAGTCCATAACCTGTTACTCCTATTCCTATGGTACTATTTCGATTGCTTCAATAAGACCATCTGAGTCAGTAAGAACATTATAGACTTTCGTTACTGGAACTCCCCCGATTTGAATTGTTTCTCTGAAGCCTTCTAGATACCCGTCTGAGTCATAGGTAATGTTCCAGACAAGTTTGCCGTGAGAGTTAATCGAAGTAAGCCGCCCATCTGAGTCATGTGAAATGTTAGATGAAGAGATTGCGCCAGTGAACAAAGTATCATCAATTTGAGCCTTTGTGTATGATGCGTTATCCTGAGTATATGTACCTAAGTTAGCCTCTAGGTCAGAAAATTTAGTATCAAACTGACCAGCGTACTCAACTTGCTCTTTAGCAATCTGTGACGCGAAGGTTGTACCATCAGTACGCATACTTTCTATCGCTGCGTTGATTGCCGCAATTACAGTAGCATTCAGGTAAGTCTCAATACCGTCAATAAATGTATTAACATCACCAACAACAACATCTGCAAAGTTATCGTTAATGTGTGTTTTAAAGTCGGCTGCGATACTGTTTAGTTTTGTTGGAATTTCTCGCGCTAATGTATTCGTAAAAATACTTGTGTTTGCGCTGAAGTCTGTGACTGAAATATCTGCTACTGTGGTGTGATCTGCAATTTGAGCAATTGTTACACCTGAAACATGAATCGCTGCACCAGCCGCACCAGCGCCAGCCATTTCTGAGTGTAAGGTACAGTAGTAGTACAGTGTATCGGGCGCATCATCAGCGACTACGATAGAAACTGAAGCTCCCGACTGCCCATGGGTTCCTGTAGTGGTTACCCCCGTGGTATATTCGGTGCTACCTGCAGCATCGGCTGCGCTTGCAAAGGCAAGTACATGCCCTGAATTTGTAGAATCACTTACGTTGAAATTGTAAGTATTTCCTCTTACTAAAAACAGGTTAGGGTGTTTGGCACCGTCAATTTGCCAACGGTTTCCTTCGGTATACGCCCCAACCGTCACGTTCATATTTACGGTTGCCATTTATTTATCCTCTTAAGTTTGCACTGCATAAAAAGTTTCCAAAATCGCATCCCCAAAGGATTCTAGGGTGCGTTCACCGACTACCACTTGACCATGCCAATCGATATTTTCTGAATCCTTGTGGCGAATTTTCCACCACCATTCAGAACCATAGGGGACTCTCCCGTATGATATTGCGCGAACGACATACATCATATCGTCCATTGCTAGTGATGTATCCATTACGTCATGGGCAGCTTGAACTAGCTTCTCAACTAGAGCATCATACCCGTTAGCGCCTATGGCATCATCATCCATTATCTCTAATGATTTTACCGTCACGATAACATCACGAACCGAAGGTGAATCCAACATTAAAGAGAGATTAGTAATAGCTTTCTCTGCAGTTGTTCTTTTAAGATTCCAGTATGCTAGTGTTCTCTCTGACATATTAAATTAAACTCCCAATTAATCTCTGTGCGTATTGAGAAGAGTCGTACAAGTTGGATATTTCACTAGCCTTACTGACTGATATATCTCTTGCTAAATTTGCCTCGTCCCTTGCTGCAAATGTTTGGTCACGAAAACCTTCAGTTTCATTTCGGAAAGCCTCTGTTTCGTTTCGGTATCCTAAAGCTGTGTCTCTTGCTTCCCTTGCGTCTGCGAGACTCCCTGCGATACCTTGCTCTGACCCTGATAAAACCTGATTAAAATACCCAAGGCTTAGAGCGTCTGATGTGTCTACTGGGTCAGCAACATTCAGAATTCTTGTGTTCTGAGCATCAACTGCCCCTGTATGTACCCCTGACGAATTACCCGTTAGATTACCAGTAACGTCACCTGTTACATTGCCCGTCACATTACCTGTTACGTCACCAGTTAAATCACCTGTGATATCACCCGTAAAAGTTGCAGTTACTGTTGTGGCAGTTATGTCTGTCGCGGTAAGTGTTGCGAAAGCTGAAGTTCCGCTAGATGTAATATCACCTGTTACACTACCTGTTACGGAGCCTATAAAGGATGCGTCTGTACCGTCTGTTCCATTATTAAGAACTAAGGTATCATCAACGGAGTAAATATCTCCTTTAAAATTACCAGTGGCATTACCAAGCAAGTTACCAAAGATGGTGTGTGCGTTGCCTACGGGAGTAGCTGTGATACTGTCAGCGGTAATATCTGTGGCAGTAATTGAGGCTGGAGTTATGGACCCTAACTCACCATCTAATGTAGCAGTTTCAAGGCCCCCTGACAAGAACAAATTTCTAAACTTATTAGTGGTGCTACCTAGGTCTGATGCAGAACCCTCTGGTATTAGGTGTCCTTGCGGATTGAGTGCTAGAACTCCATGCCATTGTGCAGAACCAGCCGTTGCATCTGTACAGATAAAAATTTTACGGGTTGTTACATTAACCCATACGCTTCCTACTGCGTATCCATCGTCTGTATCATCTAGTCCTACTGGATTAGAGGTAGCATCAAGTTTATTCTTACCACCAACGCCACCATGTACTGCAGGTAAGTATCCAGTGATAGAACCTACAAGGTTAATCTTAGGTGCGTTTCCTAAAGAGCCATCGTGGGAGTGTCCGTCTGCCCCATCAAACGCTGTTTCAATTGCGTTGTATTCAGCATTTATTGGTGGCGCTGTAATATTCTCGCCATTAACTATATCTGCAATTGATCGTCTTGTGTAACCAGAACCTGCAGCCATTTATCTTCTCCCTGCTACGCTAAACTCAAAGACCATGCCTTGGATTGAATGAGGGGCATTTTCTCCCAGAGTAACGTAGGTAACTTTTGTTGCGTAACCTGACCCTTGAATGTCAGTGTTCATAATAGGTTTTTCACTACCACCGTAGATAACCGCGCTATCGCCATATGTTATGTTTCTACCGTTATAAACAACGGGTGCGCCTTTAGACTCTTCAGCATAAGAGCTTGGCCTAGCTGTGTCTGTATCATCCCAATCGTAGGAAATAGATATGTTAATCTCTACTGGACCCTCTGCACGAATAAACGTGTTCAGTTTTCTTAAAATTTTCCGTACTTCAGTATCTCCGAAGTCAAAATATGGAGTACTATAAACTCCTAAGATACCATTACCGTTAAAGGAGTTACCATCTTCCTGTCGGTATATCCCCCCGTTGTAATCGCCATGCAAAACAAACTCTGTCCTACCAATGTATCCTGAGTCTGCACAGGAAGCCCGTATACCTAGCAATTCACCAAATTCCCATCCTAGGGTTTGGTCCGAAGTTCTTAGCCCCCCTACGATACCTACGGAGTCCTGTGGTGTTCTTACATCATCCCCAACAAAGTACCTCAGTTGAGATTTTGTTCTGATAACGACACCTGTAAGTAAATTATCCAAATCAAAGTCAGTAGGTAGATCGACAAGTAGAGATTGGATAGATTTAGATATTGTTTCCAATTCAACGTCACCGATACGGGAAGTACCAGCAACAGGGCGAATTCCATCAGGAGCCAGAAATACGAGATCACCACCAATTTCTAGAACACTATCTTGAGCAACACATCCAACATTTGTTGTAACATTTTCCAGACTAAATTCTTGGGTGTTTCCTATTGCCGTAAGCAATATTTTTTTAATCGCATTACGCCCGAAAACAAATAAGTTTTCCCTAAATGGTTTAAACTGAACGGCATCAAATCCTACACTTATCTGCCCTGCATCACCGCTTGTAAAATTCCAGTTATACACGTCCTTTGACGAACTATGACAAATGGTACCTAGATTGGCTTCATCACCGCCTAGAAAGACAAAGTTTTGGAAAACGTCTACTAGAGAAGGTTGTGCTAAAAGTTGGTCACCTCCAGCGTCTGCCTGAGTACCTGCTACTGGGGCTATTGAGGTACCAACCGTTAGTTCTGTCCATGTAGTCCCATCGAATACAATCGGCTCGTTAACCCCATCAACAAAGATAATCGTGTTACCATCACCGAAGTTAAATGAAGCGAACCGTATCTTTTCTACTGTCCGTAGATTATCAGCCATATCACGGGTATAACCCGTTGGCATTTGCACCCAGCCAGTAGCCCCTGTATTCTTGTAGAATGAGTAGGTGTCGGACCCTTGATCTTTTCTTGCACAAATAGGGTAAGTTGTTCCGAACAAATCATCCTTAAATAAAGCAACGCAAAGTATCTTACCTTCCGCGCCTGACGGGTTAACAAACTCATGTTGTGAGTCATAAGGTGCAAACCCATTAATTCTTCTATAGCCCCCAAAGAGGCTTGTCTCGTAGTTAACTAAACGAGTAGCAGAGCCTGGAGCATTCTCAGCTAAGTCGAGGTGGTTTTCATTTGAGTTTAGTCCACCAGCCGAAATAACCTTATACGACTGAATCCTATCTGCCATTAATAAGCCACTCTTCTATCTGTGACAGATTCGTAGTTGTTAATGTAAAGAGTCTGTAAGTTTTTCAGTCCCTGTTCAAAAACTAATTTAGCAACCTGCGCTGCCTCTACGTTGTCCTTAAACATATAAAGGTGCATTAAAGCACCATCTACAATTACGTTAGAAAATGATTGCGGAACTCTAGTTTCATCATCGAATAACTGAAGGTCAGCGTAATTTAAAAAGTAATTAAAGCGTACTGAATACGCCTTGTCGGGTGAGGGGGTAACTATATAGCCGTTACCATGTGAAGGGCATACCAAACGGGGCCGTTCAATCCCATCAAAATGTGAGTTATTATCTCTATCTCTGTAGAGGTCTAGGTAAACGTCCCTTTCAATATACTGAAGTTTAAAGAACTTACCTGCAGTTAAATCTTCTGTGTAATTATCAATTACTTGGAAGCTGTTATAATCTACTACTTTAAAACCAGTAGGCCAGTTATATTCGGTACGACCAATAACTAATGGTTCTACATGCTGTGCCGCATTAAAAGGCCATTCAAATTCACTTTGATTTATAGATGCAACCGCTGATCTAATAGCGTCTTTGACCAAGGCTTGCACACCACGGGCAGTTGCAAATTCAGAGGGGGGTATTTCTACCTCATTTAACCTACGAAGTACCTGATTGCATAAATCGATGTAGGTATCTGGCATCCATAAAACTCCAACAAATTATGGGGGCCAGTATTAACCAGCCCCCAATGTTTGCTATGCTATGTTGTAGTTAGCTGTGAAAAGTGACTCTGGACGAAGAATCTTGCGCCCGAATAAGTTCATTCCTCTCACCACATCTGCAAAGGTATCAGGACTACGGAAACTCTCAGTTTTTGAGATTTGCTGTGCAGTTGCTACCGCACCAGCATGCCCACAAACAATCACTCCAAAGTTAGTCGTTGACCCACTAGCCGCTGCAGTTCCAGCGCCAGTGCCTTTGTATGGAAGGTTATTTGACTTATAGAGTTTGAAGCCACGGATTAGACCAGAAACAACACGCCCATTTCTGAGCATATCACCAGCATCTTGACCGCCAGCAAAATCATTATTGATTAATTTGCTGTTTTCGTCTTGTAGCATTTCGTAAAACACGGGGTCAGCAACCATGTATCTATCTTCTGAAGGTACATTTGCTTCATCCATTTTACGAGCAATACGGTTAAGTAATGCTAGAGGTGATGTAACTGCGCCAGAACCGCCACCTGCAGCTAGAGGGACAGAGTTACCTGCTGTTCCACCGAACTCGCCAGCTTTGATTTTGTTTGCAGCAAATAGTTCATCATTACCAGCGCCAGCGTCTGCTTTATCGCCTGATGATGCTGTGATAGCGACCCAAGCAGAACCATTCCACTCATACCCCATCATGTAGCCAAGTACGTTCTTATCAAATGCATCTTTTAGTTGATAAGCTGCATTATCAGAAGCAAGGCTAATGAAATTGGCGTGTGAATGCTGACTTTCAATATCGTCAACTTGAAATTGGAACGCATTCGCTTGATCGACAACTAGTGAGAAGTCTGCGTCTGTCAAATCTTGAGATGACATTGCAGTACCACGTTTGTAGTCTACGATATCCACACTTGGCTCTTTCAGAATTCTAACTGAATCGCCCATTGCAGAAATTTCTCCAAAATAATCCGTATTGGTTACCGCTTCACAAACTGATTCCTTGCGTAGCGCCAACTGGACTTTTTTGGAATATAAGACGGGGCTGAACGCTCCGTTTGAAGATGCTAGGTTGTTATAACCTGATGCTCTTGGAAATGCCATGATTAAATCTCCTTCTATGGCAATTAGAATAAACCCCTACGAGGGGGTTGCTAAAAACCAGAAGTGGATTCAAAGGGCAGAAGCCTACAAGGGTGCGTATATACTAGGTATAACGGGCCTATTGGCTCTGGTAATCTTTTTGCCAATTCTTCTGTGTTAGTTTTTGAGAAAAAGAGGGTAGGCTACTTTAAAACTAGCGGCCTCAGTTTCTGATATCCCAAAAGGGATAGAGACCCTGAATACTGTGCATTATACCACCATATAAAGGGTCCCTGCAAGACATATTATCTAGCCGCGCCTGACACATCATAAAGAAACTGTCCTTTACGCATAGACTCCATAATTGCTGCCTCATTCTTTTCGTATTCAGCATCAGACATTTTCGAAATTTGACTTTCTGAAAAACGAGCTTGTGTACCGCCTGATGGGGCTGAAGCTGAAGTACGTCCTACCGACTGTGCCGCACCGTTTGATTGACGTTTTTTAATTCCGTTATCAACTTTGTACAAATCGATTGCACGACTTGCGGCACGAGCATCTGTAGAATTCTTATAAAGAGCATCCTGTACCCATTGAGGTTGTACCCCAACCCAATCATGGAAAGCTTTAGTTGCTCTTATCTTATCAAAATCAGGATGTAAGGCCCGTAGCTCTTGCTCTGCCTTTTCCCTTTTTATATCCGCTTCCATTTGCTCAAGATTTTTGATTTTCTTTTCGCCAATCTCTAGTGCTTCATTTGCACGTTTACGAGCAATGGTATCAATTATTTTTGCAACCTCTGGATAACGCTCACTCCAAGCCTCAACCTCTTCATCAGTCTTTGGAAACTTAATCTGGGTGCGAGTTGCATCCTCAAGTTGCTCTTTTAGCGCCTCAATCTCTTGATCTTTGTTAGATTGGACACTTTGTAGGTGCCTACGCAAATCCCCATACCTCTTTTTAAAAGAAGTTTCTTCTGGGTCTTGCGTAGGTAGTTGCTGTTCTTGAACAGGAGTAGGTTCATACCCTTCTAGTTCCTTTTCCAAGTCTTCAACGTGGTTATTACTATATTTTGCCATATAATTATCTCAATAAATTGGGGGCCGCGCAGGGTAGCCCAAAAGATCAACGATTAAGCTGAATTTTTGAAAACAAGGAGTACCTGTTCATCCCCGACAGTAAAGTTTTGACCCACCTCAGTCGGATATGCTTTTATTCCCTCAGAGTCCCCTTTCATTGGGTACTCTTCTTCAACAATAGTTACTTGGGCTGTTTCAATGTTTGAACCCATGTCTCCATCATCTGTTCCTGAGTCTTTTGAGTAGTCTTCATCCACTCCCATGCAACTGTCGCAGTTTTCATCGAAGCCTCCGCAAACGCTGCATGTATTTTCTGCATCAAATCCATAGTCTATTCCTTTTAGTTGACCCATAGAAGCCATAGCCATTAGGCCCATTTTAGCTTCCTCTTGCATTTCCATATAAGTTTTAAGTCCATGCCACCGCACAACATCTGCAGGGGCCACATATTCTCCCTCAGAGAGTGCCGCTGGGATATCATCCCTTACGTTGCTTGCAGTAGACCCTAGTGGGATTGGGTTACCAGATACTGGGTCAATCCCTGTTATTACATCGGGTGTCATAAGCCCCATTGCAATACCACCATGGTTCATACTGATAGGGTCTGGTATTTCTTGATACCCTTCCTTAGATGAAGCCACTGCTACACTATCAACTTTAGCTGGTTTTTTCGTATCTGCTTCAGGGAGTGCGTCTGCTTTAGCTGGTAGCTTATCACTTTGTAATCTGCGTCTATCAGCAAGCTCTTGCGGTGTAGAGATAATCTCTTCAGTCTGTTTTAATGCAGCTTCAGAAACTGGCTTACGGGTTTCTTTATCACTAACACCTTGGGCCTCTTCTATCCGCTTTTGTTCGACAGGTTTTGCTATCTCTTCGACAGATTGATCCTGTTGTGCAATCGCGTCTTGTTTTTCACTTTCAACACGATCTGAGTACCCTTGAATTGATCTTAGAAACTCTCGTCTACGTTTTCGGCCCCCTTCATCTGGCTGACCACCTCTTCGGAATGTTTGAACTGTCATGTCTTCCTCTTCTGGAAAAGTTATTTTTACGTTGTGAGAGAAGGTAGTATCGGTAACAGGCTCTTGACCTTCGTACCCTTTAGTAAATGTATGCTTCCCGATTACTAACGGGTCTGGACCATCAAAATCTGTCCCTCGCGCAGTTGTGGTCTTTTTATTCTGAAAGAAGGTACGACCTTCAGTAATATCATCACCTAGAGAAATTAAATCAGCAAATTCTGCTATACCTTCGTAAAGTTCATCCTCAGTAATTGGTATGTTATCAATACTTCCATGAATCTGAACTGGCTCAAATTCTTCTTGTGTAAGTACTGAGTTTACATCATTTCCAAATCTATCTGATGCAAGCCTATTTAATATGACAGAGCGAATAGCATCACGCCCTTTAACACCCTCATTACGAGCCTCTGCCCAAACTACCTTTTCAATCTTTTCGATATCGTCATAAGGTAGCGAAATAAATGGGCGTGGCTGTGGACGCGGTGAGCTATCCATATTATACCCCCAAACTGTTGTGCAGTAAACAAGGGGAATAACAGCAATACATTTTAGCACTTTCTCCATGTGTGTATAGGCGGCAATCCTATTTCCCAATCATTAGCGTTTTTCAAAATGCACATTATGTCTGTCGCTATTGAGTAGCGTGGACTAGAGCTTTGACTTATCCCTGTCCTGTGGGCAGTCTTAGAGGGGAAAATTAGAATTAAATCGTCTTCTACTTTTATAGGAAGCTCTGCAGAACTCAGTTGAGAACCACTTTTAACCACACCCTTTTTATATTGCTCTTCTCTAAATAGCCCCGTTATAATTTCATTTTGGTGGTTGTCTGTTGCTACATAAAAGTCACCAGATTGTTCTGGAACAGATGGGTAGTAGACAACGCTTATGTGAGATTGCTCGTGCCTATGGTGGGCAATCATTTTATCTTGGACTTGTTTGGTGGCCCAAGAACGTGTGTAGTAATAGTCGAATAAGTGTTCATTGATTTGGAGTCCTGAGATATACTCTCTGACTTGCTCACCAATGATGCCAAATAAACGTAAATAAGTAGGATGATTGTGAAGCTCATGGAAACCATGCACATCACCTGTCCAAGTACTTTCGCTATTACTTCTATCGACTTTTGTAAAAGATTCATCAATCTGATCTATAATTAATTGACGCTCTTCTACTGTTAAACCTGCCTTTGCCGCATATACGGAAACTGGCAAATAATTAAAAAACCGCCCCTTCATTCTTCTGCAGCCGACAATATTTCTTCGCGTAAATGTTGAAATCTGCGAAGCTCTGCCAAGGCCCCTTGAGCTTTAGGAACACGCTCTGGGTCTTCTGCGTATTCTAGTAGGTTACGGTAGACTTCGATCTTATGTTCTATAAGACGTTGAAGTCGATCATACATTTCTCTGTCGTTAACTAATAACAACAAATAACGCGCAAGTTCACGGTCCATTATTATCCTTGTGGTGGTTGTACAGGTGGACCTGCCTGTGGTTCAGGCTGTCCCCCATTATTTCCCCCACCCGTTCCAGTGAAACCCTGTTCATCTGGCGTTGGTGCCGTTCCCCCTTGTGGCGGTCCCATTGGACCTTGTGCTTGTTGTGGCTGTTGTGGAGCATTAGGGTCTTCGCCCATCATTTTCTGCATTTCAGCCATCATTTTTGCTTGTAGCTGCGCTTCCCTAGCATCATTCAAGATTAGGTCTTCATCTAAGTCCATAGATGCAGCTAATTCTCTTAGGATGTAGTCGTAGCGTACAAATGGTGCCATCATCTGATTAGATGAAAGCTGCATAAACTGTAGTAATCTCTGGGAACGTATTTCATTACGCATCAAAGACTCTGTACCTTTAGAAACAACTTCTAAATCGCCTAGCAAATCCTTAGAAAAACGAAACTGCATATTAAAGGCGAACATGGAACGTCCTAGAGGTCCCAATAGGTAATCATCGATATTTTTTACGACACTTTTGATATTTTGCGCTGCAGCCCCTAATAACATGGACATGCCTGACGCTGTGCGTCCTGTACTCATAATGCCCGTAGAGCCGTGAGCATATGAGGGCATGCCCGTACTTTCATCAGCCAATTGACGGGCCTTATCGAACATCATTATTAACTCATTGGAAACATTGGGGAATTTGGTGCCAAAGATGCTCTGGCCTGGGCTACCCTGCTGTCTCCTAAACACTCGGCCTGGGTATATATCCATTGATTGGCCTGGGACTAAATTAGTTTCATCTACTTCTATTAATAGGTTACCAGACAGTGCAGCATTATCTACGCTCATACGCATAAAGCCATTCATCAGCATTTGAGTGTCTGCCATATTTTCTGCGATACCTACCCCAAAGAAGCTATAAGGATTAGATTCATAAGGTGCCGCATGGTATGGAATACGGGCTGGAACAAATGGGTTTATAACAAGTCTAAGTGTCTGTCCGTTGCATACCCAAGCATTAACTTGGACTTGATCTTGGTCAGAAAACTCTGAAGGAAATTCGATGCCAGCTTGTTCAGCTATTTCAGAATCCATCATACCCCAGAACTCTAAAATTTCAAAGCGTTCTGTAGGACCTGCATTACTTACATTAACATTATCTTCTAGTACTGTTTCCCAATACTCAGGTGTATAATTAGGACCTAAAGCAATTGCTTCCTCAACGCTTTCTTCTCTAAACATTGGGCGGTTCTTAAGACCACGCAACTGTGTTCTACTCATACGATGCCGCTGGATAATATATTCAGCTTCTGACATTGAGCGAGACTCTGGGTCAGGATAGAAGTCCCAAACGCTACAGTGTTCGATCTTAGCTATGGTTTCAAATACTGGCTCGTACTCTCCATCCTCATTCCATTTGGGATATTCTTTGTCCTGTGCAAAAGGCCCCTTACAAACGCCTGTACCAAACAATGCCATTTCGAAAGCAATGGACCGTAGGTGTTTAGATGCCTCTGACTCTTCTAGCTGGTCATGGATTAACTTTTCCATTTTCTTTGCAGCTAGTTTTGTTGGCTCCCATACAAGAGCGCCTAACTGTCCAGACGCACCCTCGTTAAGTTCATCCTCTACCTCTTCTAATAAATCTGCATACGGACCAGTTTTTACAAGCTCTACCCGTTTGGCGGTTGAAGTAGACTTTTTATCTTCTGGCTCTTCCTGTGTTTTAACGTGTACTGCATCAGCGGCACCAGATGATATTTGGGTTGGCTGTATGCCTATAGGGAACTTACCACCAGCAAACAAAATATCCGAAATCTGAGCGAATGCAGCAAGAACTTTTGTTTTGGTTATCTTTATAAATGCTCTGGACTTTTCTTTATCCGTAAATGCAACATCAGGCCCGTATATTCCACGATAGTTTCTGTAGTTAAGAAGCCAACGCTCTTCATCCTCGTGTCGAGCATCTTTAGCTCTTTTATATCTGTTTGTTACCCATGCAACTAAATCAGATAGCTCTCTGTTTTCTTGTTGGACGTTATCACCCTCTGCAGCAAAACTCATTGGTGTAGTTGCGTCAGAATCTAGGTTTAAATCGTCTGGGGGTGAAACTAAGGCCATATATTAGTATCCAAAAATATTGTCGCTAGGCTGGAAACCAGCATTAAAATCTGTACCCATTTCTTCGAAGATAGATTTTGACCTTGGGCGAGACATTACGGCATACCGTACAGAGTCATAAGCATGGTCATTTTTATATCTTGGGTCTATATCGTCACTCCCTTTCGGGTCTGAAGGAATGGTTGGTAAATCAGAAATTATTTGTCTGCAGGTATTAAAAAATTGAATTCCTGATAATCCTGTTTCTTGATCTACCTTCAATAATTCGTGCAGTCGGTTCTTACCTGCTATTCTTGAGCCAGCGCTTCTGTCGGAAGGTCTCCACCGACAACCCTGTGAAATCATTTCTTCTGCTATAGACGGTCCAATCTGGCCTCTTTGGTGCCAGCATGAGCTATCAAGCATTCCGTAGGAAATTCGTTCCCCGTATTCAGCATCTAGTACGGCTTTTGCAAGGTCCCTACCTGTGTGCTTACTTAGGTATAACTCCCTATAACATATCAAAGTCTCATACGCAGGGTCAATGGCGAACCAATGGACTGCACTAAAACTAGAGTACCCATAATCACAGCTTCTGAACCTTCTCCAATCGTGGGGGATATCGAAAGGCTCTACAACGTGATCTTTTTCCCTAAACTCTGAAAATGCTGCGCCATCAGCAACATTCCAATCTCCTTCAAGCAACTGTCTACGTTGCATTTCAGGTAGGGAAAGAAGGTTAGCCTCATATTGTCCATCTGCAGTAAGATAAGGATTATCTTTTAGTGATGCTGGTATGAAGCGTCTATAAAAAAGAGGTTCCCCTGCTTTTGAATGACCTTCTGGGTAAACTAGTATGTCTCCTGTTTCTATATCAGTAGCTGCAAACTTCTGATTAGCTGGTGCAGGTTCAATAAATAACTTTCGAACCCATTGATGGCCTGGCCCCCCAGGATTAGTAGTAGCGCGGATAAAGATTGGTAACGAAGGATCAGTTGTTCTCAATCTTGAGCGCATATAATTGTACGCAAATGGAGTAGGATGCTGTGTTAATTCATCGAACCCCACATAACTAAAAGCCTGTCCCTGATATCGCAAAACATCTTGATCTCTTTCAAGATAAGTTAGCCATAATCTTGCACCAGAGGGGAATATCCATTGGCTTTTTCTTTCTTGCCATTTAGCCCCTTTAAATGCTTTGGGATATAGCTCTTGCGTCTTCCATACAATCTCTCTTAATTCATCAGTTGTTCTTCGAAGAATTAACCCGTTGAAGTTTGGGTTTGAGAAGTATCGCATAGGGTCTGCGATTAGAGCTAGAGTCTTACCACCACCAGCCGCGCCCCCATATAGAACCTCTCGTTCACTTGCTGCTAAGAAATCTGTTTGGGGTCCTTGGTTAGGTCTGAATAAGACCTCTTCTTCTGTTTTAACAGGTGTAACAGAGAAGTCAAGCGTATCTGAAAAACTACTTTCTGTTTCTTCACTTTCCTGTTTTATTTTCTTTTCGGCAATTGTTAAGCGTCTTCGCGCCTGTGCTAGGTTTTGCCGTAAAGCCTGTTCCTTTTTTGCCTCTTTGGTTTTAGGTTTTCGTTTTCGGTTCTGCTTATCTAATGTTTTAATTCTCTGCGTCTTTTCAGAACCCTGCCTATGTTCTTTCCAAATTTTAGATAGCCCTTGGTGGGAAATTTTTCTTCCCACTTCCCTCGTGAGCCACTCTGCCGTTTGACGTAACGAGTGACCTTCATCCAGATATTCAAATGATTGTTCAATATAAGGAGTTACACTATCATCTGGTACGAGAACTAAAGGATCGTCCTCACTTGGCTTATAACCATACGCAACTCTAGCTGTAGCGTTGGGTCTAGCCTTATTCTTCCATTTCGTCATTGGACACCTTTTTAGGCGGCATTATAAAAATACCACCTTCTGGACCCTTGACTTCAATCTGTTCTTTCTTGACCAGCCCTGTCCGATCAAGCACCTCTTTTGCTGCAGCTACGGCATTTCTAGCTCCCATCGATGATGGGTCTTCTAGTACACCTATAACTCCGAATGCAGCTTTGGGCGCATTCATAGCTAACAGCATCTGACTACGCTCAATAATTTCATCTTTAAGAGGATCAACTACTTCGCTGGTACGAGTATTATCAGAATACCCAGCTTGGCGCATTGCCTCACGCACATTACCTCTAGCATTACCCACTAAGGCATCAAGAAACGATAGCTGTTTCTCAGTGTATGTCTTTGCTTCCATCTTTACCTCAGATATACAAACGCCAAACCTACGGCACCTGTACAAACCATCCAAAAAATTCTTTCTGCGAAAGCTATTTTCTGTTCTCTAGCCACACTTTGCTTTTCTTCCGCATCCATTCTTTCATCGAAACGCTTTATAGCTGTGTCTAGGTGGTCCATTCTCTTAAAGACGGATACCATACGCTCTTCCATACGGGCCATGGCAATAATAGCCTCTGACACCCTATCGATTTTTTCTTCCATACGGTCTAACCGATCTTCTACTGACATTTTCTTACCACTTGCCTTGATTAATACCTAGATAATAAAGTATGATGCCTAGTAGTCCGACACCCAGACCCATTGCAGATACAGCAACGGTTGCTTCCAAGGCTTTGCGCTTAAATTCAGCTTTGGCGTACTCTGTTTTCCTCTTATGCTCTCGCATATTTCGAAGTGTATCTTTGTACTCTCTAAGACCTGATGGACCGTAAACGAATTGAATTGTACTCTCTAATTCAGCCTTAAGTTCCATGGCCTTTCGTTTAGCACCAAAGGCTTGTGCGGCCCTCTCTTCTAAACTGCCACTAAATTTTTCAACAAAACTTGGATTATTTGCTCTTCTTTCGGCTTCGTTAATGTCAGCCCAAGCACCAGAAAATTTTGTTAGTGCTTGCGTGGCATCCCTGCCAGCATTCACCAAAGTTTTAAATTGCGAAACAGCGGTACTCGCAACAGCGAGTGCGCTCAACGGTTCAATCATAGCCACCCTCCCTGTGCAGCTAGATCAACTTACTTTTTTGATCTTTTAGCCTTATTCTTTTTGGAGTTAGGCCAGCCAGCTTTCATATCCTTGTAAGCTTTGTCACTGACCGTAGATTTACTTTTAGGCCGACTAGTGCCAGCCTTTCTGCGCTTATTTATATTATTAACTAATGACATGCGATACCGTTCATATACGCCTTTACAGGTGGTAAGCAAAAGTAACTGCCCAGACTCCGAATAGAACCTATATTTGTGGGAATTTTTACCAATCCTTACACGCCCAATATTTGGCTTTCAGTTTGTTTTTAGCCGCCTCAGTATCGCAACCATGTCTCGCTCTAAAAGATTTACGAGCCGCTGCATTATTGGGACGGTTTCTCATTTCAGGGTCCCCATACCGTACCAGAGCTATCTGGTCCCCCTGTTTCGCAAGAACAGCTTTAGCCTTTGGGCCATCAGGTGTCCTCTTAGGTTTATTAAACCCTGCGAATGTTTCTCCCCGATACTTAATACGTCCACTAGGTAGACGCTCTACATCTTTAGCTGTTGGCATTATGTCTTTCTATCGCTTCTCTGATGGAGCCGCGACTTATGCCTAAATCTCTTAATTCTCTATCGGATAAAGAATGGAGAAGCATATAGTCTGCACGTTTCTGTTGGTATGCTGCAAATGACTTCATAATAGAAGTCGCATATTCCATAATGTATTTCATTATAACCTCCTGTAAGTGGTATGTACAGGGGGTATTATAACATACTGATAATTAAGACACTTGTAGGGTATTTTGCATACCCGTTAGTCTCTTGCGGTAAGCCTCGCTACAGTTCTATTTAAGAACCATACTACGAGTTTTGAATGCCAAGACTTCATCTTTCTCTCAACATCCAGAAATAAAATAATGCGCGGATAAAGGGTGTTATTCTGAACGTAGTGTTCGTAGGTATCATCGAATGCTAGTACCTGCCCATCATTCCAAAAATAACTCTGCCCATCGACCATTAAGAAGCAGTCTTTTCTGTTGGGTGTTTTTAATCCTATATGGACTCTTACACTCCCTTTCCAAGGTCCTTCATGGGCCTCTATCCGCGCTTGCGGTTCCAAACACGAAACCATAGCTAATCTAATGTCTTTATGGCGTTTCAAGATTTTTAATGTCTTAGGACACTGAACACGGGCGTTTGGTGTTGGCCTTGAATACCACTTTAAAATAAACTTATGCCACTTACCGTCATTGGTAACATCTTCGTCAAAAAACATATCACCCTGAATAGGGGTAGCATAATTTGCAGCCTGTAGAAGTTCTTGCTGCACTTCTTCAAAATTATCTAACAGGTCTTTTATTGACTTCCTTTCAGTCATTGCCTCTGTCAGATCAGCTTGCACAGGATCAAACGAATGACGGGCCACATAAGTATTAACCTTATCTAGCCACCTGTATAAAATCTCTGTGCTAAAAATTCTTGATAACATCTATGTTTCGATGCCCCTAGAGATAGGCAAACAATGATTAGTGATACTAATTGAAATGCCCTCGTACTGAGCTTCAAAGTTTCTCTTAGCTATTCGTGAAGCATCCTCACAGAATTGTCTGTCTGCAAAGAGGACGGGGGCTACTGAAAATGAACAGGTATCAATAGTGGTACTGAAGCACATCAGTATTACCGCTAAAAACATCAGGAAGCTTTCTTAGCTTTCTTCCCCTTTTTAGCATACCCACCATATGCGTAGCCAGCTTTTGGCTGTTTCAAATTTGTAATATCTATGCCATTGCCTTGCACCGCCATGTAGCCACCACCAGCGGCTTTTACGGAAGCTCCACAATTGGCAGGTTTGATTTTGGCAACTTTGTATCCCATGTTCATCTTCTACCTATTCTCAAAAAGTTTCTTTGCAATTTCGGTAGCCTCTCTATCTTGTTTAGACGGTACGAAATTATGTTCAGTTTCGAAAAAATCTGCGTACCCACTAAAGGGCTGTGCATTTCTTCTAGCTTGTTCTGGGGTGATAAGGCCCTCTTCGACAAGATATTCTCTAGTTCTAACTAAGGACAGTCTTACACCTGTGTTTGCTTCTATAGCTGCCCTTATATAATGGAGATTTATGGTATACTTATCGGTGCCTGTATTGGATGGTCTGTTTTTCATTCTAATCCATCTAGTAATCTTTATAACATAGGGGGTATTAGCTAGTCAACTGAAATAACCCCTTGCCAAGACCCCTAATCCATGATAAAATTCAGATGTCCTCTGAGGGGGTCCTATATATACAATGCTAGGTTAGCTTTTAGTACGCTGTACGGAATATCTAGCTGATAGGCCAACACTCTAATCGTTTCCTCTTTGCAAGAGTCTTGTTTCAAACGATTAGCTTTCTGGGACACCACCCTTACATTTCCACGAATATACCCTTTAGATGGGTCTATCCTGTCTATTGACGGGCTACTATTGGCTGGGCCTTTCTTTTTCTTAAAATAATCTATTGGTATGCCCAGAACAGGGCAGCGTAAGGGAAAAGGGGAGAGATCGTCTAATGAGATATCAAACTCAATATCATCTTTCCTACATCTTGAAGAGATATTATTGAGTGTTGTAAGAAACTTTAAGCGACAATACGCTTCAAATACCTCTTCGATATTAAGATGCTGCAACTCTCTTGGGTCATACATCGTCCTCTGCCCCTTCGAATAGGGGGATTTGGCCTTGTCCAGTTACATAGTTTTCTTGCTGTTCTGCAGCTTTAAGAAACTCTTCAGAAGCTTCTCTTAAGGCATGCCCCATCTTGTACATATCCCCAAATCCATCTGCAGACAGGTCTTCACGGGAATATTCAATAGCGTTTTCAACTAAGGTTCTAAAAGGGACCACGACAACCTTTGCATCATCGTCATCATCTTCAGGAGTGTACGCAAAGCAAGAGACTGTTAGTATACCATCTTGATCTACTTCAAGTTCATGCTCCACATCTAATTCAAATTCGAATTTAATAGTTTCTGTGGTAGTTGTCATTTTCTGTACTGCTCTATCAGGGACCACACCCGTAGATTTATTTATTATATTGGATGGTATACACCATATATTGTGGTAGGTCAACACTTAGGGGTTACTTTATAACCCTTACTTAATGGATTACGCGGATGGACCTAGTTTACAATAGCCCCGAAGGTGTATTTTAAAGTTATCTACGAAGTTTACATTTTAAATCAACGCGGATCGATTATTCTCCATAGTGCAACCTAATGGTTTACAGCCCATTTTTCCTAATTTTGTGCAGAGCTTGTATACGATACCGCCACCCACCCCCCATGGCGCTTGGCCCCCCTCGCATTTTTTAAGATAGCAAGTAAGCTATTGTTTTTTAACGCTTTTCTTCTGTAAACTTATAATATAATAAGAAAAGAAAGAGCTAAAATAAAACCAAAGAGAAATTAAGAAAAGAAATTGTAATAATATCAAGAATTTATAGCTTTGGGGCTTATACTTTTTTGTTATCAGGCTAGGAAAATTGCTCCAGATTTTTAACTTGACGAAAATTAATTGGCTGGTGGTGCCTCTTTCGCGTGTACGTTTTAAGCCTCTTATAATCTAGTAATAGCTGCAGGGGCTATTCTAAAGCCCGTACAAGGGGGTTATTACTCTTTAGCAAGTTACCCTAGCTTAACCCCGTAAAGCTTCCCTACGGGCTTTTAATTAGCTTTTGGCGCTCCAAGACTCTTGCAATGTTTCAGGGCAATAAAAAAGCCCCCAAAAAGGGGGCTAATCATTATCATATTATAAGCTGGTTATTAGTCTAACTAAAACCCCTGCATTTTATGCACAAGGTCATTAAGCTGGCTATGTACATCATAATATTTTTTAAGAGCTTTCTTACTGTTTTCCAATTGGCGCTCTAACCTAGCGACTTTGCTTAGTAGCTCCAAATTGCGCTCTTGCTTAGTACGGGCAATGTTAACCAGTTTCTGCAAGTCTTTAGCCGTTTCAAAGCGCTGCGCCTCTTTAGTATCTGGAATAAGAGTTTCCTCAATAAAAGCTAAAAAATTTCTAAGCCCGTTACTTCCGTTAAATTCAGTCATAGCAAAGCCCCCTCTTTTAAATGCTTTTCAATTAGCTTATCAAAACGATTTTCTAGCTGTTCTGTAAAGCGCTCACACAAAGCAGGGTTATCAGTCATATTAAACCTTGTTAGACAGTAAGCTTCACCAGCTAGAATAAATGCGTCCGAATGCTCTATACATTCCAAAGCAAAAACGAATTTATCAGTAGTCAAATGATAAGTTTTCGCATTGTCTAAAGTAGCGCATTCCGCAACGGCTAACCTGCAAATTTTATTAATATCCTTTGCATCATTTTTTAAAAGAAAAGCTGCATCGATTGCCGCCAAAGCTTTATCTTTTCCAAAGAATTGGCAAATTGAAATAAGCCAGTAGTGACTAACCATTTGCGCTTTATTGCTGTAGTTTTGGCCCCATGCATTGGGGGCCTTATCTAAGCACGTTACATAGTCCATTGCGCATTGGTTCAGGTTCATACCTTTTAAAAGTTTCATTGTACTGGTACCCCGTTGATTTTTAGGTTTACGGGTATCTGGCTTTCAAGGTCTAGCATTTGAGCTTTTAAAACTTGATCTTTGTAATACTCCAAAGCTTCGGTTTTATCTGCAAACCCTGCCAGCGTTTTAGTACCTTGGTTTTTTATACTTCTAACCAATTGATAAGCAAAATTAGCTGTTGTTACCATTTCCACAAGTACCAAATAATGGCCCCCGTTAGAATATCGGTTACTTTTCCAGCTTTCCATTACAAGGCCGAAACCTGTATCAGTACAAATTTGATCTTTCTTATTAATCATAGCGTGGTATCCTTTTGTTAAGTTAAGCTATAACCCCTTGTTAAGCTATTTCTTATCATATTACAAGGCTTATTAGCAGGGCATAAAAAAAGCCCCCATTTAGGGGGCTAATCTTA
>Ga0163109_10000739_pt1 | contig 26132 bp, 20 predicted proteins | sample CRUFie1St13metaG_FD_108704 | JGI IMG/M metagenome (GOLD analysis project Ga0163109, IMG submission 108704) | Marine microbial communities from the Costa Rica Dome - CRUD Field 142mm St13 metaG | ecosystem: Environmental > Aquatic > Marine > Oceanic > Photic zone | place: Costa Rica: the Eastern...
AGGGGGTGCCTTTCTGCCTACATACGGGCATAGTTCAATGGTAGAATAGCGGTCTCCAAAACCGTTGATCAGGGTTCGAATCCTTGTGCCCGTGCAAAGAAGTAAAAGATGAGTAAAATTATTACCAGCATACAAGAATCTTGGCATGAGTTTGCAGTTAAGTCGTCATGGCCTACAATGACTGAACTGCAGAAGAGTACTTCACTAGTTATAGTGGGTACAATCATTTTTGCACTCGTCGTTTTTGGTATGGATAAAGTGATCTCAACGGTACTTGAGTTCGTGTATAAAATATTCGGTTAAGCATGTCAGATTCAGGAATGAAGTGGTACGTGCTTCGTACCGTAAGCGGACAGGAACATAAAACGAAAACCTACATTGAGAAGGAAATGGCTCATGCAGGTATGAGTGATCTAGTAGGACGCGTAGTTATCCCAATGGAGAAGGTCGTCCAAGTGCGTAACGGTAAAAAGGTCATTAAAGAAAAGACCAAGACTCCCGGATACATGTATGTGGAGGCCACCCTTACTGGCGAGGTCGGTCACATGATAAAAAATCTACCTAATGTTATTGGCTTTTTGGCCAACATTAAAGGAGGTGACCCTTCTCCTATGCGCTCAGCTGAAGTAGCTCGTTTGCTTGGACAGGTAGATCAAGAGGCAGAAAATGCTGCCTTACTGATGATTCCATTTACATTGGGAGAAACAGTGAAGGTAATCAATGGACCGTTCAGCACATTTGATGCGACCATTGAGAAAATTAACGAGGAGAAACAAAAACTGGAGGTCAGTGTAAAGATCTTTGGTCGTAAAACTCCTGTTGAACTTGGCTTCACGGAAGTCGAGAAATTATAATGATATAGATGTGAGACTATATATAGGCTCGTTTTTCATGCTTCCACTAGAGAAACGGCCGCAACAACAACGCTAAATAGTAGAAACAAGAAATGGCAAAAGAGGTTAGTAAAGTAATGAAGCTTCAGGTCCGTGGTGGCCAGGCTAACCCTTCTCCTCCAGTAGGTCCAGCTTTGGGTGCTGCAGGTGTTAATATTATGGAGTTCTGTAAGCAGTTCAACGCCCGTTCTCAAGAGAAAATGGGTCAGATTCTGCCTGTGGTGATTACAGTTTATGCTGATAAATCATTCGACTTCATCGTAAAGACTCCCCCTGCAGCAGTTCAATTAATGGAAGCTGCTAAGATTAAGAAGGGATCGTCAGAGCCTAACCGTAATAAAGTTGCTAAAGTTACTTGGGACGCTGTTCGCAAGATTGCAGAGGATAAAATGGTTGATCTAAACTGTTTTACCGTTGAATCAGCCATGTCTATAATCGCTGGTACTGCAAGAAGTATGGGTATAACTGTAATTGGCGAGAAGCCGTTTTAATTAAAAGTTTGAAGCAATGGCAAAATTGACTAAAAACATGAAAAACGCACTCGCTAAACTCGAAAAGGGTAAAGTATACTCAGTTAGTGAAGCGGCAGCCCTTGTAAAAGAAGTAAACTGCACGAAGTTTGACGCTTCTATCAATTTAGCTGTGCGTTTGGGTGTTGATCCACGTAAAGCGAACGAAATGGTTCGCGGTGTGGTAAGCCTTCCTCACGGTACAGGTAAAAGCGTTCGAGTTTTGGCTTTGGTTACTCCTGATAAGGAAGAAGAAGCTAAAGCAGCTGGTGCAGATTACGCGGGCCTTGATGAATACATCGAGAAAATTAAAGGCGGTTGGACTGACATTGATGTCATCGTAACCATGCCTTCTGTAATGGGTAAAATTGGACCATTGGGTCGTGTATTAGGTCCTCGTGGCTTAATGCCAAACCCAAAGTCTGGTACTGTTACAATGGACGTAGCTAAAGCCGTTGGCGAAGTGAAAGCCGGTAAGATAGACTTTAAAGTAGATCGTTACGGGATCGTTCACACTGCAATTGGTAAGGTTTCTTTTGATGCTGCAAAAATCCAAGAGAATGCAGAAGAGTTAATTAAGACTTTGAATAAGTTGAAGCCATCATCGGCGAAAGGTACTTACATGAAGTCTGTATATATGTCTTCTACTATGTCTCCTGGTATTGCTGTAGATGCTAAGTCAATTTCATAATTAAAGAGTAAGCATCATGACAAGAGAAGAGAAACTTATTCAGATTGAAGAACTAACAGTGGTACTCAACCAAGCACCAACCATCTATTTGGCAGATATAGCTGCCTTAGATGCCGATACAACTTCAAGCCTGCGTAGAGCGAGCTTTGGTAAGGGTATCAAGTTGAACATGGTTAAGAATACATTGCTACGCAAAGCCATGGAAGCTTCTGAGAAAGACTTCGAAGGGCTTTATGGCGTATTGAAAGGAAATACTAGCATCATGCTTGCAGAAGCAGGTAACGCTCCAGCGAAACTAATAAAAGAGTTCCGCAAGAAGAGTGACAAACCTGTTTTGAAAGGTGCTTGGATTGAAGAAAGCGTTTATTTAGGTGATGAAAACTTGGAGATGCTCACCGCGATCAAGTCTAAAGAAGAATTGATTGGTGATGTTATCACTTTGTTACAAAGTCCTGCAAAGAACGTTATTTCTGCACTTCAGAGCTCCGGTGGCACATTGGCTGGTCTCCTAAAGACATTGGAAGAGCGCAACGCGTAACTCCTTTATTTACAATTAATTAAATAATAAACTTTTAAATTTTACTAAAATGGCTGATATCAAAGAATTGGGCGATGCTCTAGTAAACTTGACTGTTAAAGAAGTATCTGAATTGGCAGATTACTTGAAAGAAGAACATGGCATCGAGCCGGCTGCTGCTGCAGTAGCTGTTGCTGGTCCTGCAGCTGGCGGCGAAGCCGGTGGCGGCGACGAGAAATCTGAGTTCGATGTTGTTTTGACTGCAGCAGGTGGTTCTAAACTAGCTGTAGTTAAACTTGTTAAGGAAATGACTGGGCTTGGCTTGAAAGAAGCTAAAGAAAAAGTAGATGGTGCTCCTGCTGCATTGAAGGAGGGCGTATCAAAAGACGAAGCAGAAGCTTTAAAAGCACAGCTTGAAGAAGCTGGTGCTGAAGTTGAGATCAAGTAATTGGTCGTCTGCTAGGTTATCCGGTTTAGGTCTTTGGGGAGGTCCCCTTAGACCTAAACCTTTTTGTGTTTAATTAACATTTTGGGCTGAAATGGTAAACCAAGTTACTGCTCCTAAGGAGCGTATCAACTTCTCTTCAACCGCAATTAAGACGGATTTCCCAGATTTCTTGGATATCCAGTTGAAGAGCTTTATGGACTTCTTCCAGATTGAGACGAAGCCATCAGAAAGATCTGCGGAAGGTCTTCACCGAGTATTCGCTGAAAACTTTCCTATTTCGGATTCTAGAAACAATTTTGTTCTTGAATTCCTAGACTACTTTGTGGACCCACCACGCTATTCAGAGCGTGAGTGTATCGAACGTGGTTTGACGTTCTGTGTTCCACTCAAAGCAAGACTAAAGCTGTACTGTACCGATCCTGAACACGAGGATTTCGAAACTATCGTTCAGGACGTGTATTTAGGTACAATCCCATACATGACTCCGCGCGGTACCTTTATCGTAAATGGAGCAGAAAGAATTATTGTAAGCCAGTTGCACCGATCTCCAGGTGTATTCTTCGGTCAGTCGTACCACGCGAACGGAACAAAACTTTATTCAGCCCGAATTATTCCGTTTAAAGGATCTTGGATTGAATTCGCTACGGATATCAACCAAGTGATGTACGCATACATTGATCGTAAGAAAAAGCTTCCTGTAACTACGTTGCTACGTGCTATCGGTTACGAACGCGACAAGGATATATTAGAAATCTTCGACCTTGCTGAAGAAGTAAAGGTGAGCAAGGCTTCATTGAAGCGTTCTATCGGTCGTAAGTTGGCTGCGAGAGTTTTGAAAACTTGGATTGAAGATTTTGTGGACGAGGATACTGGTGAAGTTGTATCTATCGAACGTAACGAGGTCATTTTAGATCGCGACACTATACTCGATAAAGAGCATACCGAAGAAATTTTGGAAGCGGAAGTAAGTATGATTCTTTTACATAAGGAGGACATTGAGTCTTCAGATTTTGCAATCATCCACAATACGCTCCAAAAAGATCCAACAAACACGGAAAAAGAAGCTGTTGAGCACATTTATCGTCAACTACGTAATGCAGAACCACCAGATGAAGAAACGGCTCGTGGTATCATCGATAAGTTGTTCTTCTCTGAGCAACGCTATTCACTCGGTGAGGTAGGTCGTTACCGCTTGAACAAGAAATTGTACAACGGTAGTGAAGAAGATTCGCAAGTGTTGACGAAGGGTGATATCATTGAAATTATCAAGCGCTTAATCGAATTGATCAACTCTAAGGCAGAGATTGATGATATTGATCACTTAAGTAACCGTCGTGTACGTACAGTAGGTGAGCAAATGGCCAACCAGTTCGGTGTGGGTCTAGCGCGTATGGCCCGAACCATCCGCGAGCGTATGAACGTTCGTGATAACGAAGTATTTACTCCGATTGATTTGATCAACGCGAAGACCTTGTCTTCAGTGATCAACTCTTTCTTCGGTACGAACCAGCTGAGCCAATTCATGGACCAGACCAATCCATTATCTGAAATCACGCACAAGCGTCGTCTTTCAGCCTTGGGTCCAGGTGGTCTTTCACGCGAACGCGCGGGTTTTGAGGTACGTGATGTACATTATACCCATTATGGCCGTTTGTGTCCCATTGAAACACCGGAAGGTCCGAACATTGGTTTGATCTCTTCACTTTGTGTCTATGCCAAAGTGAACTCTATGGGATTCATCGAGACTCCTTACCGTCCAGTTGAGGAAGGTAAAGTGAGTGTTGAGAAAGAACCTATTTATTTAAGTGCAGAGGAAGAAGAAGCAAAGGTTATTGCACAAGCAAACGCACCTATTAGCCCAGACGGTACGTTTATCAATGATCGAGTTAAAGTGCGCGAAGAAGGCGATTTCCCAGTTGTAGAGCCTGCGACCATCGATTTGATGGACGTTGCACCTAACCAAATTGCATCGATCTCTGCATCCCTTATTCCGTTCTTAGAGCACGATGATGCGAACCGTGCATTGATGGGATCAAACATGATGCGTCAGGCCGTACCACTATTGCGTCCTGAAGCACCTATTGTAGGTACCGGATTGGAGCGTCAAGTTGCATCAGATTCTCGTGTATTGATAAACTCAGTAGGAGAAGGAACAGTAGAATACGTTGACTCTAAATCTATTAAGATTTGCTACGATCGATCTGAAGAAGAACGTGCAGTGAGCTTCGAAGAGGATGTTAAGACGTATGATTTGGTCAAATTCCAGAAGACTAATCAAGGGACAACCATCAACCTTAAACCCATTGTTAAGAAAGGCGACCGTGTCAGCACTGGTCAAGTTCTATGTGAAGGTTATGCCACCCAAAAAGGTGAATTGGCTTTGGGACGTAACATGTTGGTATCGTTCATGCCTTGGAAGGGATACAATTTTGAGGATGCAATCGTAATCTCTGAGCGGGTAGTTCGTGAAGACATCTTTACTTCCCTACACATTGATGAGTATTCATTGGAAGTTCGTGATACAAAGTTGGGTACGGAGGAATTGACCGCTGATATTCCAAACGTAAGTGAAGAAGCAACCAAGGATCTCGACGAAAACGGTATTATCCGTATTGGTGCTGAAATTAAACCAGGTGATATCCTCATCGGTAAGATTACTCCAAAAGGAGAAAGCGATCCTTCTCCAGAGGAGAAACTTCTCCGTGCAATCTTCGGTGATAAGGCCGGTGATGTGAAAGACGCGTCATTGAAAGCTTCTCCATCATTGAGTGGTGTGGTTATCGACAAGAAGTTATTTACTCGTTTGGTCAAAGACAAGCGTCAGCGTGCAGAAGACAAAGAAGAAATAGTGCAACTAGACCTAGAAATGGAAGCTGAATTGGCGGAGTTGAAAGGTGTATTCGTTTCTAAATTGTCCAACTTGGTGAGCGGTAAAACTAGCCAAGGTGTGATGAATGACTTGAACGAAGATGTAATTCCTAAAGGAACCAAGTTTACGTTGAAGGCCTTAAATGCCATTGAAGATTATAGCCGAATTGTAGGTGGTAAGTGGACGACAGATGACGTTCGCAACGACAAGATTGATACATTGATTCACAACTACAAGATTAAGGTAAATGATATTCAAGGTGCATACCGTCGTAAGCGCTTCGCCATTACAGTGGGTGATGAGCTTCCAGCGGGCATCATGAAACTAGCCAAGGTTTATATCGCTAAGAAGCGTAAGCTGAAAGTAGGTGACAAGATGGCCGGTCGTCACGGTAACAAGGGTATTGTAGCTCGTATTGTACGTGATGAGGATATGCCGTTCTTGGAAGATGGAACTCCAGTGGACATTGTATTGAACCCACTAGGTGTACCTTCTCGTATGAACATCGGTCAGATCTATGAAACAGTATTGGGATGGGCAGGTAGAAAGCTTGATAAGAAGTTTGCTACGCCAATTTTCGATGGTGCTTCATTGGATGATATTTCAAGCTATGTATCGGAGGCTGGCTTGCCAGAATTTGGTCATACACAATTGTACGACGGTGGAACAGGTGAGCCATTCGATCAGAAAGCGACAGTAGGTATTATCTATATGCTGAAGCTGGGCCACATGGTGGATGATAAGATGCACGCTCGTTCTATTGGTCCTTACTCATTAATTACGCAGCAACCGTTGGGTGGTAAAGCTCAGTTCGGTGGTCAGCGTTTCGGTGAGATGGAGGTTTGGGCATTGGAGGCCTTTGGTGCTGCCAATATCCTACGTGAAATCTTGACTGTGAAGTCTGATGATGTGGTAGGTCGTGCGAAGACTTACGAGAGCATCGTTAAAGGTGAGCGCATGCCTCAACCAGGTATTCCTGAATCATTCAACGTATTGTTACACGAATTGAAAGGATTGGGACTAAAAGTAACGTTGGACTAGTACATGAATAATCTCCAAGGTCCTAGGGCCTTGGATTATAATACAATCGTATTATGGCTCTTAGAAGAAGCGATAAAAACACAAACAGCGCATTCAACAAGATTACAATCTCGTTGAGCGCACCAGAAACTATCCTTGAGAATAGTCACGGAGAGGTTTTGAAACCAGAAACAATTAATTACCGTACGCACAAACCTGAGCGTGATGGTCTCTTCTGTGAGCGCATTTTCGGTCCTGTAAAGGATTATGAGTGTGCTTGTGGCAAGTACAAGCGTATTCGTTACAAGGGTATTGTTTGTGACCGTTGTGGTGTTGAGGTGACTGAAAAGAAAGTACGTCGTGATCGCGTAGGACACATCTCATTGGTGGTTCCTGTCGTTCACATTTGGTACTTCCGTTCGTTACCAAATAAAATTGGTTACCTACTTGGGCTTCCTTCGAAGAAGCTGGATATGATTATCTACTACGAGCGCTATGTTGTAATACAAGCGGGTAACGCCGTAGATAATGAAGGTAATCCTCTAACACACATGCAGTTCTTGACTGAGGACGAGTATTTGGATGCTTTGGAGCGTTTGCCAATCGAAAATCAATACTTGGAGGACAGCGATCCTAACAAGTTTATCGCGAAAATGGGTGCGGAAGCTGTTCAGGCGCTATTGGGCCAATTGGACCTAGATTCGCTATCCTACGAATTGCGACACAAAGCCAATACAGAAACCTCTCAGCAGCGAAAGCAAGAAGCTTTAAAGCGTTTGTCAGTGGTAGAGAGCTTGCGAGATGCAAACTCACGTATAGAGAACAACCCAGAGTGGATGGTGATGAGTGTAATACCTGTTATCCCACCTGAATTACGTCCATTGGTACCACTAGATGGTGGCCGTTTTGCGACTTCAGATTTAAATGATCTATACCGCCGTGTCATTATCCGGAATAACCGTTTGAAGCGTCTTCTCGAAATCAAAGCACCAGAGGTGATTTTAAGAAACGAGAAGCGTATGCTTCAAGAATCTGTGGACAGTCTATTCGACAACACGCGTAAGTCATCTGCAGTAAAGACCGAGAGTAACCGTCCTTTGAAATCACTTTCAGACTCATTGAAAGGAAAGCAAGGTCGTTTCCGTCAGAATCTATTGGGTAAGCGTGTGGATTACTCAGCTCGTTCGGTAATTGTTGTAGGTCCAGAATTGAAACTACATGAATGTGGTCTTCCCAAGAATATGGCTGCAGAACTTTACAAGCCGTTCATTGTACGTAAGTTGATTGAAAGAGGTATCGTGAAGACTGTGAAGTCAGGTAAGAAGATCATTGATCGTCGTGACCCAGTTGTTTGGGACATCCTAGAAAACGTGATGAAAGGTCATCCGGTACTATTGAACCGTGCACCAACCCTTCACCGTTTAGGTATTCAAGCATTCCAGCCGAAACTTATTGAGGGTAAGGCAATCCAATTGCACCCTCTAGCGTGTACGGCATTTAACGCGGATTTCGATGGTGACCAGATGGCTGTTCACTTGCCGTTGGGGCCAGCAGCTATTTTGGAAGCTCAAATCCTTATGTTGGCGTCGCACAACATTTTGAACCCAGCAAATGGTTCACCTATTCAGGTTCCTTCACAGGATATGGTTTTGGGACTGTACTACATGACAAAGCCAATGAAGAATACGGCTGAGATGCCAGTTCGTGGTGAAGGCATGGTATTTTACTCCCCTGAAGAGGTAGAAATCGCTTTGAATGAAGGTGCCGTTGACCTACATGCCTTAATCAAAATAAAAGGCCGTGTTGAGCAAGAAGATGGCTCAATGAAAATGGAATTCATTGAGACAACAGTAGGGCGCGTTTTGTTCAACCAAGCAGTTCCTGCTGAAGTATCTTTTATAAATGAGGTGTTGACTAAAAAAGCATTGCGCGGAATCATCGCGAACGTCTTGAAGAAGACAGATGTTCCTACGACAGCCAAGTTCTTGGATGCTATTAAGTCTATGGGCTATGGACGTGCATTCCGAGGTGGTCTATCATTCTCTTTGAATGATATCCGTATTCCAGATGCGAAGGCGACATTGATTTCAGAAGCTTCGGAAGAGGTAGATGGTATCTTTGCTTCATACAACATGGGTCTTATCACCAATAATGAACGTTATAACCAAGTAATTGATGTTTGGACTAATACCAACGCTCGATTGACACAAGCTGCGATGAGCACGTTGATCAATGACCGTCAAGGTTTTAATCCGATTTACATGATGCTTGATTCTGGAGCTCGTGGTTCTAAAGAGCAGATTCGTCAGCTGTCTGGAATGCGTGGTTTGATGGCCAAGCCTCAAAAATCTGGTTCATCAGGTGGTGAGATTATCGAGAACCCAATTATTTCAAACTTTAAAGAAGGTCTCTCGATTCTAGAGTACTTTATCTCGACGCATGGTGCACGTAAAGGTCTTGCCGATACGGCATTGAAAACGGCAGATGCGGGTTACCTGACACGTCGTCTTCACGATGTAGCACAAGATGTTGTCGTGAATGAGGCTGATTGTGGAACACTTCGTGGTCTTGAGGTGCGCGCCTTGAAGAAGAGTGAAGAGATCGTAGAATCGCTCGGTGAGCGCATCATTGGTCGCGTTTCACTTGCAGATGTCGTTGATCCATTGACAGATGAAGTGTATGTTGCTGCTGGTGAATTGATCACTGAAGACATTGCAGAGCGCATTGATGCTTCTCCAATTGAAGTTGTGGAGGTTCGTTCACCACTTACCTGTGCTACCAAACGTGGTATTTGTGCGAAATGTTATGGAACCAATTTGGCAACGAATAAGATGGCGCAGATGGGAGATAGTGCAGGTGTAATTGCTGCACAATCGATCGGTGAACCGGGTACACAGTTGACACTTCGTACCTTCCATGTGGGGGGTACCGCAGGTAATGTGTCTGAAGAGAACAAGATCCTAGCGAAATTTGACGGTAAAGTTGAATTGGAAGATGTTCGTACTGTAGAAGGCGAAAACGGCGAGAACATCGTGATAGGTCGTACTGGAGAGATGCGTTTGATAGATGTTAAGACGGGTCGTACAGTAATGACCAACAATATTCCTTACGGTGGTATCTTGAAAGTCAAAAACGGTGCGAAGTTGAAGCAAGGTGCCGAAATCGTTCAATGGGATCCGTATAACGCTGTAATCATTGCTGAGACAGCGGGTAAAATCGCTTACAAAGACATTATTCAAGGTACTACGTACAAGGTAGAGATCGATGAGCAAACTGGTTTCCAAGACAAAGTAATCTCGGAAAACCGTAATCGTAAGTTGATTCCTACCATTCAAGTTCTGGATACTGATGGCAGCGAGTTGAAACACTACACATTGCCAGTAGGTGCTCACTTGATGGTGGAAGAAGGTGAAGAGATTGCTGCAGGTAAGATTCTTGTGAAGATCGCTCGTAAGAGTGCCAAAGCAGGGGATATTACCGGTGGACTTCCGCGTGTAACTGAATTGTTCGAAGCTCGTAACCCATCGAACCCGGCAGTGGTCGCAGCAATCGATGGTATCGTAAGCTATGGTAAGATTAAGCGAGGTAATCGTGAGATCATCATTGAAAGCCGTACAGGCGAGGTGAAGAAGTACTTGATAAACTTGAGCAAGCAGATCCTAGTTCAGGAAAATGACTTTGTGAAAGCAGGTACGCCACTTTCGGACGGTTCAATCACACCAGCGGACATTTTGAATATTAAAGGTCCAACTGCGGTTCAAGCCTACTTGGTCAATGAAATCCAAGAGGTGTACCGTTTGCAGGGTGTGAAAATCAACGATAAGCACTTTGAAGTGATCGTTCGTCAGATGATGCGAAAAGTTCAAATTCAAGATCCAGGAGATACCTTGTTCTTGGAGGGTAACTTAGTACATGCCGTAGACTTCATGGAAGAAAACGATAGAATCTTTGGAATGAAGGTGGTGGAGAACGCAGGTGAGAGTAGCAACTTAAATGAGGGACAAATCATCTCTGCTCGTGACCTTCGCGATGAAAACAGCATCCTGACCCGTGAGGACAAGACGTTAGTAGAAGCGCGTGATGCACGTCCGGCCACAGCATCTCCAGTTCTTCAAGGTATTACTCGTGCTTCTTTGCAGACGAAATCATTCATTTCTGCGGCATCGTTCCAGGAAACGACTAAGGTGTTGAACGAAGCGGCCGTAAACGCCAAAGAGGATACCTTAGAAGGTTTGAAAGAAAACGTTATTGTGGGTCACTTAATCCCTGCAGGTACTGGCTTGAAGAAATACCGCTCTACGGTCGTAGGTTCTCAGGAAGAGTACGAGAAGATGCAGGAAACTATGGCTGCTGACGTAGAATAATTAGTGATGGCAGAACAGAATAACGAACAACAGCAAATCAACATTGAGTTGAGTGAAGAAATGGCGCAAGGTGTGTATAGCAACTTGGTCGCGATTAACCACAGCCCAACAGAGTTTGTGCTTGACTTTATTCAAATGATGCCAGGTGTTCCCAAGGCGAAAGTTCAATCGCGTGTAATTCTAACTCCGGAGCATGCGAAGCGTTTGCTTCAAGCGCTGGGTGAGAATGTGGCCAGATATGAACAAAACTTCGGTAATGTACAAACCCATGAGCCGCCTCAAGTTCCATTGAATTTTGGTGGACCGACAGGTCAAGCCTAAGAATTTTGATTTAAATATGAACCCTCGGCCTTGCCAAGGGTTTTTTGTTTTAAAGTATAATGAGAGAATGACGAAGAATTGGATCTTAGGTGGAGTGTTGCTGTTCACAGTAACATCTTATGCTCAGATATATCAGGGCTCTGCCCAGCTTGGGACTTCCATAAGTTTGGATATTACCTTGAATACCAACACGGACAGTGTGAGTATAGAGTTTATCGGTCCTTCAAGCGGATACTATGCGGTGGGTTTCGGGGGAACCAGTATGACCAATACTTATACATTGGTCGTGAACTCTAACGGGATAGTGCAAGAGCGGAAGCTAGGAAATCATCAGGGCGGCATTTTGCTGAGTGCCGCGGTAGCTTACAGTGCAGTGGTTACAGGTGGCGTGAGAACTGCGTACATAGAACGCCCTAGGGCAGGTGTCTCTGGGAATCATTATACCTTCTCCTCGAATGGCGGTACCATCAATCTTATTTGGGCCAAGGGTGGAACCAGTTTTGGGAACCATGGAGGATCGAATAGGGGATTTGGCAGCATTAACTTGGTGGATCAATGCAATATCCCAAATACGCTGCTTGCGACTCAGAATATTTGTCAGGGCGATAGTGCTCAGGTTTTTGGGGAATGGATCAAACAATCGGGCACCTATTACGATTCGCTATCAACTCCACTAGGATGTGATTCCGTGGTTGTTCAGGCCGTTGCCGTAAGTGCACCTGTTAATAACACCATTGCGGCCACAGGAATTTGCGACGGCGACAGCGTTTTCTACTTAGATGCTTGGCGGACGGACACGGGTACAGTGGTCTATAATGGTGTGACATCATCGGGCTGTGATTCTATCCTAACCGGTAGGGTAGAGTACTTGCCTACAGTGGATACTGGGTCTATTTGGGCAGCCCCTTTTATTGATGCAAGTGTTTATGTTGGATTGGATACAGTTGCAACCTACTACTGGTTCAATTGTAACACCGGAGCTTTTGTGGATACCACCATAGGTACAGATACATTAAACTGGGGCAATGAGTTTTTACAAGCGCCTAATACAGGGTATTATGCTGCGATAATCGTGAAGCCAGGATATTGTACAGATACCTCTGCCTGTTATCTTTTCTACATGGATGTTTCGGAATACGACTCTGGTATATCATTACGCCCGGTCCCTACCCAAATGGATCTAGAGATTACGTTGGATGATTTTACAAGCCCTATTAGTTACCAGTTGCTAAGTGTTTCAGGAAGAGTCTTAAAATCAGGTTTTTTAAGGTCGAATTCTACACTGCTAGATGTACGCGACTATTCGGCTGGCATTTACTTGCTCCGATTGGACGACGGTCGAACAATGAAGTGGATTAAGGAATAAAAAAGTTGCCCCGAGGGGCGCTCTTTTATTCGAATGTTTATTTCGCGGCGGGTTTGACCCTTAAGGTGAATAAAGCTGCCAAGAGTAACAACACGCCAGCAAAGGTGATGGCCTGCCTCGGGTCATTGTCCAAGAAGTTCTTCAGGATATAGCCAAAACTGAGGTTTTGGAAAATCATCGGGATGACGATCATCATATTGATTACACCCATTTACACGCCATAGCGCTCTTTTGGAATGTCATTGACCACCATTAGGTAAGGAATACCCATCATAGAGGCCCAGCCAATACCGAAACCTGTAATGGCCACAAACAACATGGTTTTATCTGCAATATGTGGGAATGCTAAAAATCCTGCAGCCGCGAGAAGGAGACAGGCGAAGTGGACCATCTTGGCTCCGTATTTTTTGGCGAATTGGACCAATAAGAACGCCGTTAAGAAAGTGACAATATTGTACCAGCCGTTGACCAATCCTGTCCAACTTACGGCTTCTCCATAGGCCTCGGGATTGTCTGCAGGTGTAGCTCCCCAAACGCTTAGTGCGACACTTTTCGAGCTGTTTTGCCAATAGCAGAACAGGGCATACCACTGGAATAGGTATACTGCCGCTAGTTGCCACATGACCTTTGGCATGCCGCCAATGACGCTGATGATGTCCTTGACATGGAGAAAGTAAGTTAAGTGGCTCGGCTTTAATCTTGGCGATTTCCTCTTCTGTTGGAGGTACTTCTTCGGTTTTGCGCATGCTCCACCATATGGTACCAATGGACATAATGGCGCCCAAGAAGAAGGAAGCAAATACCCACGTCGGGAGTTTACCGGTCATCCCTACAAAGATCATCGGGAAGATGAATAGGCTGAGGTTAGCCAGGGTTTGGCCAAGCCCTGTGAAGAAGCTTTGCATTTGAAACCCCAGAGGTTGTTGCTCTTCATCGAGCGTATCTGCAATAAAAGCCCTGTAAGGCTCCAAAGCGGTATTGTTACCTGCATCTAATATCCAAAGAAGCCCAGCTGCCATCCATAGGGACGAACTAAACGGATAGATAAAAAGCGCGAGGGAGCAGAGTAGGGCGCCTACTAGGAAGTACGGCTTTCTACGTCCCCACTTTGGCGACCAAGTCTTGTCGCTCATCGCACCAATTATTGGTTGTACGATAAGTCCGGTCATGGGACCGGCTAGATTCAACAATGGAATTTCATGGGGACTGGCACCTAGAAAATCATAAATGGGGTTGACTGCACTTTGTTGTAGACCGAAGCTGTACTGAATGCCGAAGAACCCGACGTTCATGTTCAAGATCTGCGTAAAGCTTAATTTGACTTTACGGGCCATGTTTAGGGTGTTACCGAGCGGTAATTTAAGGGAAAAAGGCGAGTGCCCAATTGGCCCTCGAAAGATTTGATTTAGGCAGTCAATTCCTCGATGACACTAAGAATTAGCTTCAATCCTTTATTAAGCTCTTCATTAGTGATGGTCAGCGGTGGCGTGATTCGTACGGCGTTTTCTGCGAACAAGAAACTATTGGTAATCAACCCTTCATCTTCTAGGCGAGCAATGACTTCAAAACCGTCTATTTCAGGCTTGAGCCACAAACAGTACATGAGTCCCTTACCACTGATCTTCTCAATACTAGGATGAACTAGTACATCTCGAATGTGCTGCTCCTTGGCTGGGATTTCAGCCATGAGCTCAGGGGAAGATTCTAGCGCTTCAAAAACGCCCAAAGAAGCTGCACAGCTCACGGGATTACCGCCAAAGGTGGTGATGTGTCCGAGGATTGGATCTGCTTGAATGACCTTCATAATGTGTTCAGGAGCTACAAAGGCGCCCAGAGGTAAACCACCGCCGTAGGCTTTCGCCAAACACATGATATCTGGACAGAAGCCATAGTCCAAGTGGGCAAACCAGGGTCCTGTTCTTCCCATGCCGGTTTGAATCTCATCTAAAATCATCAAGGCACCGACTTCTCTGCAACGCGCACGCACAGCTTTAATCCATGCGGGATCCGCTGGAATATATCCGCTACCTGCTTGAATACATTCAATCACAACGCCTGCAGTCTTTGAAGTTATCTGCTCGAGTACGGCGAAATCATTAAAATTTGCTTGCAAGGTATCTGGCAGTAACGGGTAATAACCGCCTTTATATTTATCAGATCCTTGAATGCTTAACGAGCCGTGTGTAGAACCGTGGTAGCTGTTTTTAAAACTGATGAACTGGCCTCGACCGGTATATTTCTTCGCAATCTTCATGGAAGCTTCAATGGCTTCAGTGCCGCTATTCACGAAGTAAACACGGTCCATATATGGATGGAGCTTCTCCAAAGTTTTCTGGGCCAATTTTGCCTGCGGCCCAATAGCAAATTCACCATAGACCATTACGTGCATGTGTTTTTTTACCTGCTCGAGAACAGATGCGATCACTGAGGGGTGACCGTGTCCCAGGTTGGCCACTGAGATCCCCGAGATAAAATCGAGGTACTCTTTGCCTTCAGGATCATACAAGTAATTGCCTTCAGCGCGAGAAATCACCAGCGCGCTGGGAGAACCAACCACTTGAGCAACATGATCTAAAAACAAAGATTTGATATCGGCCATAGACCTGCAAAAATACGGGTTTTCCCAAAAGCAGACGTGTACTTATTCCTTATCAGGCGCCCTTAATTCATCTATTGAAACTCCGATATTTACCTTTTAGAGGATAAGAATTATGCGGTCGTAATACTTTCTTTTGTGGTTGTTGGATTATTAATTTGGTTATTGAAAATCATATAGAATGAATAAGAATATTTCAACATTAATTTTATTGGATTTCTACTAAGCGGGTGCAGTTTTCCTACAACAGAAGAAGCGGGAATAAAATATTCTACTCAGCCAGCTTTTTAAGTCCCTGAAAATATGCAAATGAGTATTATCCTATATAAAAAAACCACCCCTCGGGGTGGTTTTTATGGGTTGCTTAGCGCATTGGGCGTCCGCCGTCTGGTCCGGGACGTCTTTCTTTATCGCGTCGATCGCCACCTTTCATGCGCTCCATAAGACGCTTACCAAATTCTTTCTCGGCCTTCATCATTTTCGCGGTCTTCTTCGCGCCAATGATGTCGATGAATTTGGGCAAATAGCTTTGGCGCAGCTCTTCGATGTCGATGGATAAATCAGCCAATTCCATGATAGCCTTCTCCACATCCTTATCACTCGCGTTTTCGAAATCCTTCAGTCCTCCAAAGGCATCGCGCTGTGCTTTACGCAAAGCATGCTCCTTATCTGACATTTCATTGTACACGGGCCAAAAGCTCTGGCTTTCTTCTACACTTAGGTCGATTTGTTCGGTGATGAAGGCCACTTTAATGGCTTCAATCTTTTCGCGCTTCTCCTCGAAATCACCTGGGCGTCCTTTGGGCTGTGCCACGGCCACCATGGAGGTAAGCATCAATAGGGTTAAGATTCTGTTTTTCATAATTGGTATAAATAATCGTTCGGGTTGGTATAATTCATCAAAAAATCTTCGTCAATGGACGCGTCGAGGAAGTGGAGGGAATCTGGCTCAGTATAGTCCATAATATCCTCCACGGCCACGTAGCCGAGCTCGTACAATTCAACTGCGGTGATGCCCGATAGCGCTGGGTTAAGTGGCTCCGTGTTGAAAAAGAAGATCAAGACCAAGCTTGCAGCAACACCAACAGCAGCATAGCGCCACAAGGATACCACAGGGCGGGCACGAGGCTTTTCCGTGTTCCGGTCCACGGGATAGGTCTCGGGAATACCATGCAGCGCGGCTTTGAGCGCATCACGATAGCCCGGCGGTATTGTATGTTTTGGTGTTGTTTTCATTAGTAGTTAGATGTAAAAGTTTACGGAAGGTTTAATGCTTGGGTTAATTGGTGGCCAATTTTTTCCTTGGCATGATGGTAACTCGCTTTCAAAGCACCAACGGATGTTTGGGTGAGTTCGGCCATCGCATCGTACGGCATGTCCTGATAATAGCGCAGTTCAAAGACCATGCGTTGTTTGTCTGGAAGTAGGGAGAGTGCATGGGCCAATTGGTCCTCGATCTCTTCGGCCGTCCAACGCAGCGCCGTCCCATCCTTTAAATCGACTTGCGCCTCAACATCTTCCAAGTACCTGTGGCCACGTTTGCGAAGTTCCGACAAACATTGGTTGCGCACAATGGCATAGCACCAAGAGAAAATGACACTCTTACCTTCAAACTTGTGGAGGTTTTTCCAAATACTGATAAAGGCTTCTTGCACTGCGTCGTTGGCATCGTCGTGATTTCCTAGAATGCCGAAAGCGCATTGATAGAGCCGTTCACTGAACTGCTCTACAATTTGATAAAAAGAAGCCTCCCATTGCTGGCGCAACAGGAGGCTTTGAATGTCTTTTTGTGCCTCCATCATTCCTTAGATGATAAGAAGGTACAAAAGGTTTAAACGATTATTTACGGCACATCACTTTTTTGGCTGCTGCTTCGATGGCCGCCGCATTTAACCCATATTTCTCCATGAGTTGCGCCGGGGTACCACTTTCTCCAAAGCTATCATTCACTGCTACGAACTCTTGTGGAGCAGGATGGTTGGTTGTCAACACCTGAGCTACACTTTCGCCCAGACCACCGTGGCGGTTGTGCTCTTCCGCGGTGACCACACAACCTGTTTTGTCTACTGAGGCGAGAATTGCCGCCTCATCTAGAGGTTTAATAGTGTGCATGTTGATGACTTCTGCGCTGATGCCTTGTGCTTCTAGTGCTTCGGCAGCTTGAATAGCTTCCCAAACCAAATGACCTGTTGCAACGATAGTCACATCAGAACCTTCGGTCAATACATCCGCTTTTCCGATGGTGAATCCAGCACCGTCAGCAGGGGTGAAGTTTGCCACAGAAGGGCGTCCAAAACGCAAGTATACCGGTCCTTCGTGCGCTGCAATTGCTTTGGTAGCAGCCTTGGTTTGGTTATAATCACAGGGATTGATTACGACCATGTGCGGCAACATTTTCATCAAGCCGATATCTTCCAGGATTTGGTGCGTCGCACCGTCTTCCCCAAGAGTAAGGCCTGCGTGTGATGCACAAATTTTTACATTCTTTCCAGAGTAGGCGATACTTTGACGGATTTGATCGTACACACGGCCTGTAGAGAAGTTTGCGAATGTTCCAGTGAATGGAACCTTACCTCCAATGGTCAACCCCGCGGCGATACCCATCATATTAGCTTCGGCAATACCTACTTGGAAGAATCTTTCAGGATGTTCATTTGCAAAGGCATTCATTTTCAAGGAACCAGTTAGATCGGCACAAAGTGCAACCACATTTCCGTTCTCATTACCCAATTCTTGTAATCCAGCCCCAAATCCCGAACGCGTGTCCTTATTCCCTGTGTTGGTGTACTTTTTCATTATTAGTTGATTTTCACAATGGTTGAAGAGCCTGAACTGACTCTAAATTCTTTCGATTTGCTGTAGCCGGTTTCCTGAGCAAATTTGCTGCGAAAAACGACGAGGTATTGACCCGGTTGAAGCTGAAAAACTTGGCGCTCACTACTTTCGCTGAGGTCAGTCACCCACTGATAACCTTCCTCTCGTTGTACGAAAATGGAACCATATCCACTAGTCCCAGTCCTGAGGGTAACCATCCCAGGTGGTGGTATCGCAATGGTGGTGGTGGCACTCGCATCTATTTCAACGCCACGTTGGATAATGCGGGGCAGGGTTAAAATCTCCAAATCATACGTGCCACTGATGTAGCGTTGGGTCGTACCAAACTCTTGTACGTGCAAGATTTCATTATTCCCATGTGGCTTGATGATGCACGAAATACTTGTATTTTGGCGAGTATTGGAGCGCAAGTCGAGTTGACCTTGCGGAGTCGAGGCCCCGATATGGGTATGGGTACCAGGATGGATATTAATGCTGTCCACGCGAACAGGTGGTACCGTATGAACCTCCATGTCATACACGACTAACGGGTCAAGGACTAGGGTATCAGGCTGGCCTTTGTAGTTCAATGTATGCACAAAGCTCTTTTTCACCTTTTGAGAGGTGTGGTCGTATAGGATTATTGGTACGTTGGTCTCAGTGGGTTTGCGGTTGATATCGAGCAGATTGATTTGGGCAGTAGTATTGTCCAATGCCTGTGAAATGACCACCCCTAAAACGTTCTTAAAGGTGTTTTCATCCGCGGCATCAAAGTAGGTGCCCACACATTCGAAGCTCTCTTTAAAGTTTTCATCCATACCGATACCGATCACAAAAGGCTTGAGAATGATGTCTTGCTTTTGTAGACGTTGGCTCACAATACAAGGGTCGCCATCACAAGCTTCCACACCATCGGTAATAAGGATGATGATATTGCGACAATTTGTGCAGGGAGGGAAATCATCGGCGGCTTTCATCAAGGATCCCGCAATAGGGGTGGTCCCCATAGGATTGATGGCGCGAAGCACACGTTTTATTTTGTAAATATTGCCTGTGCCAAAGGGCACCTCAAGTTTCGTATCGGAACAATCCTGGGGTGGAACAGGCTTTTGATGGCCATAGATGCGCAGGGCTAGCTGGAAATTCGCCTCACTTTGAATGCCTTGTAATGAATCCAGCATTTGTCCCATTAATCGTTGCGCCACTTGAATCTTTGTTCCGCTTTCCCAACGGCCATACATGCTCTGTGAACCATCGAAGACGAATAGAATCCTCGTTAAGGGTTCAGGCTCGGTCTCAGGCGTGGTTTGGGACCAAAGTGGCCCTGTGGTAATAAAGAATACTAGTATGACGGCGAAGCGTTGCAGCATTTAAAAATCGCCTAGAGTTTCTGCATTTTGCGCTAGTGCACTAGCTAATTGTTCGTCGTTTGGCGCGACACCATGCCACTTGTGGGTGCCCATCATGAAGTCCACTCCATTACCCATCTCGGTGTGCATGAGGATGCAAATCGGTTTTCCCTGACCTGTGGCAGCCTTTGCTTCCGCCAACGTGGTAAGAATGATAGCTAAGTCGTTTCCTTTTTCAATCGAAAGAACGTGCCATCCGAACGCCTCGAATTTTGCACGTAACGAGCCCATAGCCAAAACTTCGTCGGTAGATCCATCGATTTGCTTCTCGTTCACATCCACCGTACAGATCAGATTGTCGACTTTCTTGGCAGACGCATACATGGCTGCTTCCCAAATCTGTCCTTCCTGCAACTCACCGTCGCCGTGCAGCGTGTAAACAATACTATTGTCCGTATTTAGCTTTTTAGTTTCGGCAGCACCGATAGCTACACTCATACCTTGACCTAGAGAACCTGAAGCTATCCGGATACCGGGTAGGTTATCATGCGTCGTTGGGTGTCCTTGAAGGCGCGTATTGATTTTTCTAAAGGTCGCCAATTCTTCTACAGGGAAGTATCCTGCTCTTGCCAACACACTGTATATCACAGGCGAAATATGTCCGTTTGAGAGGAAAAATAGATCTTCACCTACGCCGTCCATCGAAAAGGATTTGGCATTGTGATTCATCTGTTCGAAGTACAATGCAACGAGAAATTCAGTGCATCCCAAAGAGCCTCCAGGATGTCCAGAATTAACAGCATGAACCATTCGTACGATGTCTCTACGGACTTGTGATACGACGGCTTGTAGGTCTTGGACTAACATGTGAAAAGTGTTATTTCTATATACGTTCAAAAATAAGGTATGTTGCCCGTGGGCTAATTTTTTTGCTTGACCACATATACACACGTTGCTAACAAAGAATCGGATTATCTTTGCCCCCTTAATCCTCGAATTATGAAATGTGGTATTGTCGGCTTACCGAACGTAGGTAAGAGTTCTTTATTCAACTGTTTATCTAGTGCAAAAGCGCAGGCGGCAAACTATCCGTTTTGTACCATCGAACCCAATGTGGGTCAGGTAACGGTACCGGATGCACGTTTGGAGCGTTTATCAGAATTGGTAAGTCCAGAACGCGTCCAACCAGCCAATGTAGAAATTGTGGATATCGCGGGTTTGGTTCGAGGTGCTTCGAAAGGGGAAGGATTAGGGAACCAATTCTTGGGAAATATCCGTGAAACAAATGCCATTATCCATGTGCTAAGATGTTTCGAAAACGACAATGTAACGCACGTAGATGGCAGTATAAACCCTATCCGTGATAAGGAAACTATCGATACTGAATTACAGCTAAAAGACCTTGAAACGATCGAAAAACGACTCGAAAAAGCAAAAAAAATGTCCAAAAGCGGTGAAAAAGCGGCAAAATTGAATGTAGAGTCTTTGGAGCGTTTGGTTAAATATGTGCAGGAGGGACGCAACGTTCGCGGCTTCGAAAGAACCGACCGTGAAACATTGCTTTTGAAAGAAATGCAGCTCTTAACTGATAAGCCAGTCTTGTACTTGTGTAACGTAGATGAGAGCTCTGCCAAGATGGGTAATGCCAACGTCCAGGAAGTGCAGGCCATGGCGGCGGAAGAAGGCGCGGGATGTATCCACATCGCGGTGAGTACTGAATCTGATATAGCGGAATTGGAAACCTACGAAGAGAAGCAAATGTTCTTGGAGGAATTGGGCCTAGAAGATGCCGGTGTAAATCGTGTCATTCGCGCGGCTTATGAATTGCTCAATCTGCAGACCTATTTTACCGCCGGTGTCAAGGAAGTTCGTGCTTGGACCATTAAGAAAGGTATGACCGCGCCACAGGCGGCAGGAGTTATTCACAGCGATTTCGAAAAAGGGTTCATTCGTGCTGAGGTGATCAGCTATTCAGATTACGACCTATTAGGTAGCGAAAGTGCTGTAAAAGAGGCAGGTAAGATCCGCGTGGAAGGGAAGGATTATATCGTTCATGATGGCGATGTCATGCACTTCCGTTTTAATGTGTAAAACCTGTGCATAGATTTGGCTTGTATACCCCGTAAAATCGGGTACCTCTTGTTAAATTGGTTTCTTTGAATTCCAACAAACTTTATGGCACAAGCGGCACAATATACCGAAGATAATATACGGTCGTTAGAGTGGGATGAACACATCCGTCTACGCCCGGGGATGTACATTGGAAAATTGGGCGACGGAAAGAGTCCTGACGATGGGATTTATATTCTGCTCAAAGAGGTTTTGGATAATTCCATTGACGAATTCGTCATGGGGGCTGGAAAGACCATCGAAGTTAAAATTCAAGACGGTCAAGTAATTGTGCGCGACTATGGTCGCGGGATTCCCCTAGGTAAGGTAGTGGATGTTGTATCCAAAATTAATACCGGTGCCAAATACGATAGCAAGGCCTTCAAGAAATCTGTGGGTCTTAATGGGGTAGGCGCAAAGGCAGTGAATGCGTTGAGTACGGAATTTGTGGTGCAAGCCTTTCGCGATGGTAAGACTAAACGTGCCAAATTTGAATATGGTAAGCTCACCGAAGATGATACGATAGAAGACAGTAGTCAACGCAAGGGGACGAAAATAACCTTCCGTCCGGATCCTGATATTTTCCACAACTACCGCTTCATGATCGAGTATGTGGAGAAGATGATGTGGAATTACGCCTATCTCAATCCTGGGCTGACACTTTATTTGAACGGCGAGAAATTCCATTCAGATAATGGATTGAAAGATTTACTTAAAGACAACCTTGACGGTAATACCCTGCATGATATTATTCATTTGAAGGGTGAAGATATTGAGATTGCCCTAACGCACAATGAGCGTATGCAAGGCGAGCAATATTACAGCTTCGTAAACGGGCAACATACAACGCAAGGAGGTACGCATCAGAATGCACTTCGCGAGGGTATTGTGAATGTTATGCGCGACTTCTACAACAAAAATTTTGACGCAGCGGATATTCGATCTTGTGTCATTGCGGCTATTTCGATTAAGGTCATTGAACCAGTCTTTGAGTCTCAGACTAAAACTAAACTAGGTTCTTTGGAGATGGCCCCAGGTGAGGTTCATGTAAGAACCTTCGTTGGGAATTTCCTCAAAGAGCATTTGGATAATTTCCTGCACCGCAACCCTCATGTGGCAGACATTATCCTGAAAAAAATTCAGCGAGCGGAGCGCGAGCGAAAGGATTTACAGGGTATTAGAAAATTGGCCCGTGAACGTGCTAAAAAAGCTTCGCTGCACAATAAGAAATTGCGCGATTGCCGTGTGCATTTAAATGATACTAAGCCGAGAAAAGAGGACCGTCGCTTAGAGACCACCTTGTTTATTACTGAGGGTGATAGTGCCTCGGGCTCCATCACAAAAAGCCGCGATGTGAATACACAGGCTGTGTTCTCCTTGAAAGGGAAGCCTTTAAACAGCTATGGATTGAGTAAGAAGGTTGTATATGAAAACGAAGAATTTAATCTGCTCCAAGCAGCCTTAAACATCGAGGATGGCTTATATGATTTGAGGTACAATAATGTGGTGATCGCAACGGATGCGGATGTCGACGGAATGCACATTCGTCTCCTGCTCATCACGTTTTTCTTGCAGTTCTTCCCAGAATTGGTCCGGGAAGGGCACCTATATATCCTTCAAACACCGCTATTCCGCGTAAGAAATAAGAAGGAAACACGCTATTGTTATACACCGGATGAGAAAAACAGTGCCATTGCGGATTTAGGACCACGACCAGAGATTACACGTTTTAAGGGATTAGGTGAAATTTCGCCGGATGAGTTCAAGTACTTCATCGGTGAAGATATCCGCTTGGAGCCGGTTATGATCAGTAAAGATTACACTTCCGACGACTTGTTGGAATTCTATATGGGGAAAAACACCCCGAAACGCCAGGAATTCATCATCGATAACCTGCGCGTAGAGAAAAACCTAGAAGAGGAATTGCTGAACCGATGAGTGAAGACATTCAAAGCCCCGAAGATTTTGACCCTGAATTAACCCCTGATACAGCCCAAGAAGAGGAGGGAACCCGAATTACAAGGGTTAGCGGGATGTATGAAGATTATTTTCTGGATTACGCTTCCTATGTGATTTTGGAGCGTGCGGTGCCTGCCTTAAACGATGGTTTGAAGCCGGTACAGCGTCGTTTACTCCATGCCATGAAGGAGATGGACGATGGTCGCTTTCACAAGGTGGCAAACATTATAGGCCAGACCATGCGTTTTCACCCGCATGGAGATGCTTCCATTGGAGATGCCTTGGTTCAGATGGGTCAGAAAGACCTGCTGATCGATTGTCAAGGAAACTGGGGAAATATATTGACTGGAGATGGTGCTGCAGCACCTCGTTACATCGAGGCCCGCTTGACGAAGTTTGCCCTTCATGTAGCCTACAGTCCGAAAGTGACGGAATGGCAATTATCGTATGACGGTCGAGCGAATGAGCCGTTGCATTTACCTATGAAGTTCCCTATGCTTCTTGCCATGGGCGTGGAAGGGATTGCTGTGGGATTGAGCACGAAGATCTTACCTCATAACTTCTTGGAACTTATTGATGCTTCCATCAAAGTACTACAGGAAAAGAGCTTTAAAATCTTTCCAGATTTCCCTACAGGAGGTATAGCCGATTTCTCTAACTATAATGATGGAGAGCGTGGTTCTAGAGTTCGAGTGCGTGCGCGTATTTCACAACTGGATAAGAACACCCTAGTCATCACGGAGATTCCTTACAATACCACAACGCAGAGTTTGATCGACAGCATATTGAAGGCCAACGACAAGGGCAAGATTAAAATCAAGAAGATCGAAGATAATACAGCTGAGAACGTTGAAATTTTAGTACACCTGCCGGCCGGAATAAGCCCTGATAAGACTATCGATGCCTTGTATGCTTTTACGAACTGCGAGGTGAGCATTGCGCCTTTAGCTTGTAGCATCCATGAAGATACCCCCTTATTTATTGGGGTTCGTGAGGTGTTGAAGCGCAGCACTTTGGCCACTCGTGAGTTGCTCAAGGCTGAACTAGAAATCAAATTGTCGGAACTACAAGAGCAATGGCATTTCGCTTCGCTTGAACGAATTTTCATCGAGCATAAAATCTACCGCGATATTGAAGAGGCCGAGACTTGGGAGCAAGTAATCGAGTTCATTCGCAAAGGACTTATACCACACGTTAAGCATCTAATGCGTGGGGTTACGGATGAGGATATCGTAAGATTGACCGAAATCAAGATCAAGCGTATCTCTAAGTTTGACAGTGACAAGGCCAATGATAAGATTCTTGAGCTCGAAGGAAAGATTGATGCGGTGAAGCACGATTTGGCGCACTTGACAGAGTTTGCGATCAATTACTTCAAAGACCTCAAGGAGAAGTTTGGAAAAGGCCGAGAGCGCAAAACTGAGATTGCCACCTTTGATAGCGTGGAAGCTGCGAAAGTGGTTATCCGTAATCAGAAGCTTTATGTCAACCGCGAGGAAGGATTTGTGGGCTATGGAATGAAACGCGATGAATACGTATGTGAATGTTCGGACATTGATGACATCATCGTGTTCCGTAAGGATGGAAAGTTTAGCGTGAGCAAGGTGAAGGACAAAGCCTTTTTTGGAAAGAATATCGAGTATGTGGCGGTGTGGAAGAAAGGCGACGATCGTACGGTATATAATGCCATATACTTGGATGGATCTTCTAAAGTCAGCTACGTGAAGCGTTTTAGCGTTACCAGCATCACTAGAGATCGTGAATACGATGTTAGTCAGGGGAATAAGGGCTCGAAATTGTTGTATTTCACAGCGAATCCGAACGGCGAAGCCGAGGTTGTAACTGTCTTATTGAGACAATTGGCTAAACTTAAGAAACTCAAATTCGACTTGGACTTCTCTGATATTGCGGTGAAGGGTCGAGGCTCTAAAGGAAATATTACGACTAAATTTTCCGTAAAGCGCGTGGAACTCAAAGAGCGTGGCGAAAGCACCCTTGAAGCGCGTAAAGTATGGTTTGATGAGAACGTACAGCGATTGAATAGCGATGAAAGAGGTAGATTAATAGGTTCCTTTAAAGGAGAAGACCGCATCCTAATTGCGGAAAAGAATGGAGCATTAAAAGTAGTGGTCCCTGAACTCACTCTACATTTCGACCCGAATATGATTTACTTGGAGAAATTACAAGTGGATCGACCATTGAGTGCCGTATATTTTGACGGTGACAAAGGCCGGTACTTTGTTAAACGATTCCTCTGGGAAGGCGGGGATAAGGAAGAAAATATTATCACGGCACATTCGAAAAGTG
>Ga0163109_10000740_pt1 | contig 26122 bp, 32 predicted proteins | sample CRUFie1St13metaG_FD_108704 | JGI IMG/M metagenome (GOLD analysis project Ga0163109, IMG submission 108704) | Marine microbial communities from the Costa Rica Dome - CRUD Field 142mm St13 metaG | ecosystem: Environmental > Aquatic > Marine > Oceanic > Photic zone | place: Costa Rica: the Eastern...
CTTTCTCTTACCTTGGCATAGGTTTCCAACCATTTTTTATCTCTGTAGCCATAGCGTGTGTATGCACCTACTTCACCATGTCCGTCATTGCTCATGGTAACTTTTGCATTGTCTCCCCAATGCACTAGATATTTTTCTACAATGTCAACACCCTTGTAGCTTTTTGTAATACTGCCATTGGTGTGACTCCACACTTGTATGGTTTTGTGCAGTCCACGTTTGAGCAGTTCTTCCAACAGCTCGTATGTTTCTTCTGCCATCCAAGGTTCACCTCCGTTGAGGTGTATACTGCGAATAGTGTCTGCATGACGCAACACATAGTCCAACTTGTGTTGTGTACCGTTATCCCAATTGGTCATGTTGCTGTGATACTGGTCAGGATCTTCATCGTTGAGTATGGCAAACTCACGTCTGTATTTGTTGTTGATTGTACTGCTGAGTTCAGGACTACAGCCCAAACAAGCAAAGTTACACTTGCTGGTCCACAGCAAATCCAGCCATTCTGGTTTGTGTATGTTGAGTGTTCCATCAGCGTCTGTGTTGGCAACCAGTTCTTCCAACACGGGCATGCTACTCATAGCACTGCCATGTATTCTATTTAGACTGGGCTGACCATTTTTTTCTTGTAGCCAACAACTTCTACACTGTGTAGGACGTTGTCCACGCAAGAACGTAGCACGAACATCTTTGGCATGATCGCTGTTGTACATTTCCTCGAATGTTTGCTTGCCGCTCCACCCAATTGGCTCTCTGGTTTTACAACAGGTACTGACCAATCCTTGTGGACCTTCGTGTAGGCTGTTCCATGGGCTGGCACAGAAATGTGGCAAGCCAAACTTGTCAGTTATCTGCTTGTGCCACCTGTGTTTTCTGCTGATGAAGACGTCCTCAGAATTCTCGCTCATGCACATATTTATAATAAATAATGTATGCACATAATGAACATTGAGAGAGTTGAACTGGAGATATCCAGTGATTGCAATGCACGTTGTCCAGGATGTGCAAGAACACAAAACTTGGATATTCTCAAGCCACAAAATCTTACAATTGATCAAATCAAGACTTGGTTCCCAGACCATGCACACATAGAAAATAAAATATTCAAACTGTGTGGAGTATTGGGTGATCCTATTGTAAATCCAGACTGCATGGCAATAACCAAATGGTTGTTGCAACATGGCGGGCGTGTTCACTACAGCACCAATGGCGGACGCAACAGTGCAGACTGGTGGTATGAACTAGGACGCATGAGTGGTGAACATGACAAGGATCAACTCAAAGTGCATTTTTGTGTGGACGGACACAAGGAAACAAATCACATATATCGTGTGAACACAGTGTATGATGTTATTGATAGAAACATGCAAGCCTACAGTGATGGTGGACACAGTACAGGTTCACGTGCAGAGGCCAGTTGGATCTACATTGAGTTTGACCACAACAGTCACGAAGTAGAAACAGCAAAGAAACGTGCTGAAGAACTAGACTTTAGATTTGCACTGAGAACAGGCATGCGCAACACCTACCATGATTGGGTTGCACAAATAAAAAAGAAAGACCATGTAAAGAAAAAAGTTGTTACAGAACAAAAAGTAATCACCACCACTGGCGCAAAAGAACACAGCAAAGTAGAAGTTGTAAAACAATTAGATAAATTTATACAAAGTGAAAACAAAAGTCAAGAACAAATTGAAGAAATTGTTAGTAGTATAAGTTGCAAATACTATCACGATAAAGAAATATTTGTAGCGGCAAATAGCACACTGTGGCCCTGTTGTTTTTTGTGGGACAGTGCTTTCAAAAACAAAGACAAGATCATGGACAAGTATGCTAGTTTTGGCACGGACTGGAACAATTTGCGTGAACACAGCGTACAGGATATTCTCAACACAGAATACTATCGCACTGCACTAGCAGACAGTTTTGATCCAAGGCACAACAAACATGTGAGCCGTTGCATTAGAACATGTGCTAAGAATCGTGCTTATCATAACGAAATAAAATACGCCTAGTCCAACGACTGATACTAGTTTTACACAGTGCAAAGTTCGCATCTTCTTGTGCGCCTGTGAGTAAAAATGCAAATTGATTGTTTTTTAGAATCTTTTCATTTTTGAATTCACGCTTGGGCACTGCACTTTCTAAATCAAACTCTAGCACAGGATCCGTGTTATACTTTTCAACCTCTTGCCAAGGCCATTCGCAGTCACCGTTTTGATAGCTTTTCCAACTTGTTTCTTTACTGATGCGTGGATAGAGATGTGGAACCATCTGCCCATCCATGTGTTCAATCCAAAACTCAATGTCTTTGGTTTTTAGTATGCTTTGTATCTGTGTGGGATTCCATATTGTTTCGTGTACAGTGCTGATCTTTTTTACGTTGTGAGCGTAATCATTGTGACAGGTAAAAAAACAACGCATGGGCTTGCCCAAAAACAACATGGCAAAAGCCAGGTGATTTCCAGGGTGTACAATTATTCCTGAACTGTTCCATCTAAGTGTGGGAATATTTTTATTTCCCTTGATGTATATGTCTTTGATAATACTGCACAGTTGACCCCACTCTTTGGCTTTGAACAAAGGATCTGATTGCAGTTCAATTATACTGGTATCGCACAGTTGCAGTGTTTCGTGTATTTTTTTAGCACTGCGATAAAATTCTCTGACTGGTCTAGTATATCCCCATTTAGCATATGAGTCATATCTTTCACCGTCAGGATTTTGAAAATATGGCAACAAGTTTATGCTTGAAATTCTATCTGGATTTATAGTTACGTGATTCAGCTGATGCGTTTGTAGATATTCTGTCCAACCACACTGTGGGCAATCAGGATCATCGCAACATTTGACTCTACTCATCTAATCTCCGCTTGTTGTTTTTAGCACTCTCCTGCAAATAACTCTGTTGCCAAGGAGCATCTAATTCTAAGAATACATCTTGTACATATGGTTTTATTCTTTTACCCAACCATTGAAAAGGTAAATTATTATTATCTTCAAAAATAATATTACGTTTACTTATCCAAAAATTACCATTGCAATAATATATGTCACCAGCACTGTTTTTGTCGTTGGCTTGTGTGTTGCTGACGATCTGTTGTTGCGGAATGAATGTTTCCAATTGATCGTTACGTATTTGCATGGCACGAAATGGATTGAACATGTTGAATCTACTCACACTAACAACACTGTCATAGTCCTCTAGTTCACTGATAGCTTGTGTGAGGCTGGCACCGTCTATGCCCACTACATTGCCCAACAGTACAACTATTACATCTTGTGTACCAATTTGCCGTTCAATTTCCCTTACACCGTGACGTATAACTTCCAAATGACTGTCAGTGTCACCACTGAGCTCTGGTGGTCTGTGTATTACATCAAAGTCATAAAAGTCGCTGTAACTTTTTATTTGCTCGTCATCTGTACTGCACCACACACTGTCAATCAGTTCACAATCATTAGCGGCACGTATGCTGTGAGCAAACAATGGATGCATGTTTACTTCTAATAGATTCTTTTTTGGAATACTTTTTGAACCTGCTCTAGCAGTTTGTAGTGCCGCTATTTTATTTTTGGACATGTATAACCTGCCTTTTGTAATAGTATATATGTGCTGGCTAAGGCGGCACATTCAAACTCATGATAGCTGGGCAAGTCTAACAATACTTCCTGGCTCCAACCCTGACTGCGAGCTGTTATAACGCAGTGAGGTTTGTTGTGCAACTGTAACCAGTCCACTGTTTTGTGTATGCTATCACTGGTGCCTGTACAAGTGATAACTACATAGCAGTGTAGATTTGTTCTTGCTACCCACTCACGTTGCCATTGACTGTCAAAGTCATTGAACAAGCTGGTAGTAACAATGCCACTGCCTGGAGCATAACACATTTTTTCAGTGTGTCGTGTAGCATCAATAGCCGCATGGTCTGCAATAGCTAGATTACCACCGTGTGCTACATAACCAACTGTGCCAGCATGACGAAAGTCTTGCACAAATTTTTGAAATGTGTTATTATTATTGAGATTATTCAACTCGAGGTTGATCTTATTCCAATCGAACATGTAAATGAAACCTAAATGCTACGCACCGTATATCGGTATATTTTATAGAACTAATAATAACAGGATTTCTCCCTGTTGTCAATACCGAACTACCAGTGATCCACAAGAATATGATTATCGTGTAGCAGTTGAAGACCTTGAGAGTCAAGAGCAAACACCCAACTGTGAAACCTGTTGGGAGCGTGAACGCTATGGTAAAACCACACTAAGACACAGTTTTGATCGCTACAAAGAAGCATTTGCCAAAGACTGGGACGGTGGGTTTATGCCTGTGTATGCAGACATTCGCACCAGCAACTACTGTAATCTACAGTGCAACATGTGCAGTCCATTGGACAGTAGTAAAATAGAATCATTTATCAAAACAAATCCAAAAATGCAAACATATTTCAAAGACGTTGCGCCAGGATATCAAAACAGTACTGTGAATGTGCCTGTTGCTGACTTGGGCAAACTGCGTGTACTCAAAGTAGCAGGCGGTGAACCCACAATAGATCCAGAGTGCAACAAGTTTTTGGACAGCTTTGTAGCAGAGCATGATGCACAACAAGTAGAGCTGTGGGTAACAACCAATGCAACTCGCATGTTGCCTTTTTTGCGCAAGTACAAACCACAGTTCAAACGTTTGTGTGTGACACTGAGCTTGGATGCTGTGGGAGAAATATTAGAATTTATTCGCTATCCTGCACGTTGGGATGTCATACAAACCAACATTGACACAGCAATAGATGAACAGTTGTGTGATGACATGAATGTAAACATAGTGATACAACCCTACAACTTGATTACTGCGGAACAGTGGTTGCCTTGGTTTGCACAATTTCAACAGCGTGTAGCAAGAAGTAAAATAGTATTTTTGGAGTGCAGTAATCCCAAGCACTTCAGCACAAGAGCAATGTCGCCTGACGCAAGAGCATTTGCACAAACACAGTTGGAACAAACTGCTATACTTTATCCCAACATTGCTGATAGATGTGAAGAGCTCAAAAGACTGCTGGTGGGCAAACAGTATGACGCCAAGTATCAGCGTTTATTGATTGAATATACTGATGATATAAGCCAGGTGCGTGGCAAAGATTACTGGACTATTCATCCAGAATTTGAATACCTGCGATAAATTCTGCAATTTGTGGATACAGTATTTCATCATAGTTCTGTTCACGCACAATGTCAAGAGTCAATGTGTCTTTTTTTAGTTGACTTCTGCGTTCAGCTAGACGATCTGCGTCATGCGTTTGTTTCAAACACCATTCTAAATATGCAATTGTTTTTTGCACAGCTGGTTCCACGTGGTCATCTGTTTCGCAAGCCTGCATGTTTTGCAGTGCTATTTCCAACAGTTCTGTGCTGGCCCATTTTACATCCAAACAACTGTCCACAGGGTGCGGATCAGGTATACACTTCCAAGTAATTTTGTGTTCACTGGTCCAGTTGTGTTGTATGATCCAGTCAACTAGGTTGCGTATGTTCAACATGTTGTACACATTCAGCACACTGCATATGTGTATTTCTGTTGATTCAGGATCTTGTGTGTCACACAATTGCATTATATTATTTTCAATTTTACGCCACTGTGCTGGATAGCGTATGTATTCGTAGGTACTGCGAGTTCCGTCAATGCTCAGTGTGAAATGACGTTCTTTGAACACCTGCATTGTAGCCAAAAATCTGTGATTGAATTTGGTAGCATTGGTTGTTAGATGAATCTTCATGCGTTGAGGATATTCAATATTGTTTACAATATTCCAAAAACTTGTGCTAGTAGTGGGCTCTCCTCCAGTGAATTTTATTTCTTCCAGTGTGTCGCTCATGTCGATTATTTCCTCTATATACTGTTCGTTGGGTGCAAAAAATGTTTGTGTTCCTCTGGGATCTGCTTGACTTTGCTTTTGCTTTACAGTATAATATTCAAGTAAAGGCAGGTCTAACTCCACTATGCGATTGTAGTCCAGTCTCAAACTATTGCTCACGCTGGGACCACACATTCTACAGCGTAGGTTACAGCTTTCGTCTATCATGGTATCCAGTTTTTTTAGTTTGGGTGTGGCTTGCACTTTGCTGGCAGTGAGATGATCTATAGCTGTAATACGTGGACTTGTACCAGTGCGTCTTTCCATGGTCCAACAGTAATCACATGCTGGATTGCGTATACCACTCAACAAGTCTCTGCGTAGCTCAGTGAATTTTTCACTCATAAATATTTCATGTAGACCAGCACCTTGGTCAACAAGAGGTTGTACGCCCATTGGATCTTCTACGTCTGTTTTCATATTACAACAGGGCGTAATACGGTGAGGCTTGCCATCCAGCCAACTTTTAGGTGCTATGCTCTCAAAAGGAAAGCTACAATAACTAGGATGTTTCATACAGGTATTTATACGTATTTATTATAAAGTACGTATATAATAAATAACACTATGCTCGGATATATCAAAGACATCATAAAAAGTAAGAAAATCCAAGAAGCTATAAACAGAGAAGAACACAAAAATTTTTGTGTACTGCCTTTTATACATCTTGCTACCACAACTGAAGGCAACTGTAGGCTGTGTTGTAAAGTAAAAAAAACTGACTTGATTACTGATGAAAATGGTGAACCATACAATGTGAACAAGCACAGCATTGATGAAATATGGAACAGTGAATACATGCAAGATGTGCGTTTACGTTTGCTCAACGATGAACAAATACCACAGTGCAAAACCTGTTGGCGTGAAGAAGATATATTCTACAGCGAGTGGAGCAAGGATCACAAGCGCAAAGGCGAATTACCCAGCAAGCGTAGATTCGAAAATCAAAAATGGTTGCACAAAGAAAAAACAAAACTGGACACTGAGTGGCTGGACATTGTAAACAAACCTCAGATACGCTACTTGGACATACGTCTCAGCAACTTGTGCAATCTAAAATGTAGAATGTGTTGGCCTCATTTCAGCAGTCAAATATCCAAAGAGCAACAGGACTTTGCTAAAAAAGGACAACCAACTTGGTATAAAAACTATGAAGTTGAAGAATGGGATACAGCTAAACTGTGGGAAGGTGTTCGTGCCAATCTAGTAGAACTGCAAGAAATAACTTTTGTAGGAGGCGAACCTACACTGCACGAAGAAATGTACGAACTATTGGATCACTTGGTTGAAACTAGACTCAGCGAAGACATACGACTGAAATTTACAACAAACTTGACCAATATTCAAGAACGTTTTTATTATTATGCCAGCAATTTCAAAAACACTGTTATCAATGGCAGTATAGATGCTGTGGGTCCTACAGCTGAATATATTAGATTCCCTTGTGATTGGGAAACCATTGATCGCAACATTGATAGACTACTGAAAAGTAGAAGAGAAAACTTCTTGAGCCTCACACTAACACCTGTTATACAAATATATAATTTGTGGAATATTGGAGACATGGTGCGTTGGTATGTTGATAAATGGTTGAATTTAGAGGACGGAAAAACTAAAAAATACTTTATACTCAACATGGATCTCTTGTATGATCCCAGTCATCTCAGCGTAAAGTTACTGAACTATGCCAGCAAAGATCGTTGGTGGCACGAAGTGTGTTGGCCCACGTTGGAGTACTTGGATGAAGTGATAAACAATATTGACAAGTACGATGAATGGAGCGAAACATATTGGAGTGTATTGGTTGAACTGCGCAAGCGCATCATAAACATTGCACAGTACATGGAAGTACTGAGATTTGATGACGATAATAAACTAGCGTTTATGATTTATCGCAGTGAAAAGCCTGACGCAAAATTAGTACGCAAACTAAAGGATTACACGTTTCAATTGGACAAACACAGAAAGCAGAGCATATATGATATTATGCCACACTTTGATGAGATAGTAGATGACACAACTGCCCAGTGATACATTTTGTATACTTCCCTGGGTGCATTTGAGCACCAGACCAGATGGAAGCATGCGAGTATGCTGTACTGCCAATGCCAGCAGTGTAGGTCCTACCAATGACAAAGAACATGGCGGCATGGTTGGTGTACTAAAAGATGATGAAGGCAAGCCCAACAACTTGAACATCACTGACTTTCAAAGTAGTTGGAACAGCAAGTACATGAAGAATGTGCGCAAACAAATGCTCAACGGTGAAAAGCCACAGAGCTGTATCAAGTGCTACAAAGAAGAAGCCGCAGGACATAGAAGCAAGCGTCAGTGGGAAACTGCTTATTGGATGCAACGTGTGGATTTGGAAAGCCTTGTGCAAAACACACAAGAGAATGGCGAAGTGCCTCCACAGCTAGCATACATTGATTTGCGCTTTGGCACCAAGTGTCAGCTGGCTTGTGTGATGTGTAGCCCACATGATAGCAGTGGCTGGATCAAAGACTGGAATGCAATACACCCAAAAATAAAAAACCCCACACTCAAACAAAGCACCATGTGGGAGGACAAGGGCAGTATAAATGGTAGCAGTTACAACTGGCACAAAAAGAATCCTGTGTTTTGGCAACAGTTTTACGAACAAATGAAACACATGAAGCAGATTTATTTTGCTGGTGGGGAAAGTCTTATAATTGAAGAACACTATGAAATACTTGAAGAAGCAATACGACAAGGACTAGCCAAGGATCTCGAACTGCGCTACAACTCAAACGGAGTTGAATGGCGTGAGGATTTGTTTGAACTGTGGAAAGAGTTTAAGTTGGTGCGTTTTCACTACAGCGTGGACAGCATAGGAGAAATGAACAGTTACATACGCTATCCAAGTGAATGGGAGCGCACACAAGAAGTGTTTCACATACTTGATAAACAGACCAGCAACAATGTAGAAATTACAGTTGCATGTGCAGTACAAGCACTCAACGTATACTATTTGCCAGACTTTATCAAGTGGAAACTGGAGCAAGGATTCAATAAAATAAACATGTGGCCTTTTGGAGCAGGAGGAATAAACTATCATTTTGTTTATCATCCGCCACATCTAAATGTAAAAATATTACCTGCTTGGTTCAAAGCCAAGTGCAGAGAAAAATACGAACAATTTTATCCATGGTGGGAAGCTAATTGGGAAAAAAGCATACCCTCATGGCATAAGGGTCGAGTAACATACGAAGAATGGCGTGAAGCTGATTACGGAATAAAAAGACTGGAAGGTATGTTGAGCTTTATGGAAAGCGAGGACTGGAGCATTAGACTTCCAGAAATGCGAGAATTTGTAGCACTGTGCGATAGACAGCGCAACAATAGTTTTAGTGGAACATTCCCAGAAATGAAGGATATTTTTGATGACATTTGATTGTAGTCTAAGTAACAGCAGTTACGAACAGTATAATATAGACAAGCGTGTGTTGCACCAAGTAGATGAAGCACTTTACCCATACGATCCACAATGGAAACGCATTGGTGTAAACGTAAGTGGAGGTGCTGACAGTGCAGTTGGTAGCAGTATACTTGCAGAGCTTATAGAAAAGAACGGTAACAACACTGAACTGTATTTTCTCACCAACGTGAGAGTATGGAACAACAGACCTTGGGCAGGTCCTATCAGTGTAGAAGTATATGAAAAAATACGCAGTATGTTTCCCAACGTAAAAATGCAACGCATACAAAACTTCATTCCGCCTGAGATAGAAGAAGGCAGTTTGATGACTGAAGGCGAAGACAGTGAGAACCCCCGAGGCATACTCAGTGAAATAGGCATAAGTGGTGACAGACTGTGTACAATAAGTTTCAATAGATTTGCTGTACACACATACAAACTAGACGCAGTGTACAACTTTATCACAAACAATCCCAGTGATCAACAGTTTGAACACAGAAGTAAACCACATGATAGAATATGGAATGCGGAGAGATTAGCCAATACAAGTGTTTGCCCACAGTTTCTCAAAGGTGAAAGTCATCAATTGGTACACCCTTGGAAATTGATCACCAAAGACTTTATACTAGGTCAATACTATAGACGAGGTTGGGAAGACTTGCTCAACACCACTAGAAGTTGCGAGGGAGACAAAGTATTGTTTCCTGAAGGACCGTTTGAAGATTTTACAACATACCAACATGGTGTAAGCCCCTTGCATGAATGTCACGAAGTTGACCCAGATCCAGAAAGAGGTTGTTACTGGTGTGCTGAACGCAATTGGGCTAAGAAACGTGCTAAGGATACGCTGAATGAGGCCTGAGGTAGACAATACTTTTTGTTGGTACCCCTTTACACTACTAGCACTCAAAGAGTGGAATCAGTTTCAAGGCATTATAAATGCCAGTCCATGCTGTAACAGCATCAGACCTGAGACACCTGACCCGTTGAATATCAAAAGCAAACTCAAATTGGATCCAGAAAGTATCATGCCATATGATATATTTCATGGTGAGGAAATGGAAAGCATACGACAGTACATGCGTGAAGGTCGTAGACATCCTAGCTGTGAAACCTGTTGGAAGATCGAAGACAGAGGCAGTCTCAGTAGTTATAGACTGTTGAGTCAGCCCAGCGGAAGAAATCACGAAGAAGCCTCGCAACAGGATTTGATTGACAATCCTCAACTGAGAAGCATTGACTTTGCATTTGGAGAGAACTGTAATTTACGCTGTCGCATGTGTGGACCTGGACTCAGCAATAAACTGAGAGCAGACTATAAATTCTTTGTTGAGAATAGAATGGATACTTCAGGTATGGGACAGTACGATTGGCAATACGAATGGAAAATAAACGACAAAGACCACAAAGGCACACAGGAAGAAAAAATAGCCAACATGTTGGAGCATGACATTTGGCTCAAGCCCAACACTGAAACTGAAGTTGGAAACTGGAAAAATGGACCACAGTGGCAAAACATATTGGACAACATACACACACTGAATCACATCAAAGCCACTGGAGGTGAAACACTGCTGACAAAACCTTTTCAAGAATTTGTAGATCATGCTATAGAGCGAGGCGTTGCTGGCAACATCATGCTGGAGTTTCACACCAATGCCACAAAGTTTACAGACACTTGGATAGAAAAGTTCAAACATTTTGAAGGATTGTTTCTCAATCTCAGCATTGACAGCATAGGCAAGAACTATGAATACTGTAGATATCCCATGTTGTGGGACAAAGTTGATGCCAGCCTCAGACGATTGTTGAGCAAACTTGAACCCATAAGTAAACAAAGAGAACTGCCAATCATAAAAAACTTTAGTTTCAATCCAGTGATTAGTGTGCTAAACGCACACAGTTTACCAGCACTGTTTGATTATCAAACTGAACTTGTACGAGATTACACCTGTTTTGAACACACTGTTTTTTGGTGTGACCTACTGTGGCCCGAGGACAAGTACATCAATGTACGATTTTTGCCGCCACATGTCAAGCAAAATCTGTTAAATATGTATGCACAAATACAAAGCAATACCATTGATGGCGGAAGAGGACAAATTAGTCCTCAACTTGAAGTAGTGTGCAACCATATCAGCAGTCATTTAGACTACGAACCCACGGAACAAGATAGAAAGAACATGTACAGAGAAATAACACTGTTTGACAAAAGTAGAAATCAAAGTTATAATGATTATCTACATGCCGAGGTGATTGAATTTTTGGAGACCCCACGTGCTTGATTTAGAATCAAAAGATTTTACCGCAGTCAACTTGTTGGACGGTGACAACCTCACAGTGACCTGGGACGTGGGTAGACGTTGTAACTATGACTGTACGTATTGTCCTCCACACAGACACGACAACTTTAGTAAACATGCTAACTTGGAAACACTGAGCAAAACAGGAAAGTTTGTGTTTGATTATGCACGACTGCTGATGCCACTCAAAAAGAACAAGCGTGTAAACCTAAACTTTACAGGTGGCGAGCCCACAAACAATCCAAACTTTTTAGCGTTTGGTGAATGGTTGCGCAACACCTACAATGAGCAGTACAAAGACGACTTTACAATGAACCTTACTATCACCAGTAACGGTGCATTTGGCAAAAAAATGGCTGACAGCGTGTGTGACAACTATGGCTTTATGACCATCAGCTATCATGCTGAAGCACACCCTAACTTGAAAAAACAAGTTGTAAACAATATCTATTATTTTACTGAACGCAAGTTTCCAATCAAAATCAATGTTATGTTTCATGCAGAGTATTGGGACGAGTGTGTGGAACTTTGTCAACGGTTTGATGTAGATGGTATTGGCTATGTGCCACGCATGATTGGTGAACACGAGGACAGTAAAAATTCATATGCACACCGCTACACTGATGCACAACTACAGTGGATGAAAGACTATTGGGCAAACAAAAATGCCGCACTAAACAAAAAGCCTGTGGTAGAAAAGGAAGCAGAAGTAGGACACGAAGCTGGTGCTGTGCAAGTAGAAAAAACACAAGAGAAAAAGTTTGCCAGAGAACTGGGCAGACCTTGCTGTGGTAGTCGTACAATGGAAACCTGTGACACAGGAGGCTGTTGGACCAAAAGCACATTCTTAGACTTTGCCAAGTTTAGAAACTGGCAGTGCAGTGTGAATTGGTTCTTTTTACACATTGAACAGCAAACAGATACTATATGGCATCACCAAACATGTCAAGCACGTTTTGATGGCACTCGTGGTCCAATTGGCAAGATCAGCGAATGTGATACAATTATCGACGAATTGCGCAACAACATTCAAAACAAAACCATGCCAATTATCACATGCCCGCTGGGACCTGGCAAACACTGTGGCTGTGGAATGTGTACACCCAAAGCAACAGAACGTGATGCACTTATGAAAATACTACCAGGACACATTGAAGATATGAGTATATTTGCAAATGAACTATAGACGCATAATCAAAACCTGTACTTGGCAAGCCTTGGGAACACTGTGGTTTATGACCTATGCTGTGATTACTGGCGGAGACCTTTGGTACACCTTGGGTCTAAGTCTTACTAGTATTCCTGCAGGTGCGGTTATGTTTTATTGTCATGAATGGATTTGGGATAAAATGAAATGAGCAGAGCACAACTAGTAACAGCCAGTAAACATGCAGAACACTGTCAGCGCAATTGGGATCGCAGTCAGAGCATGCCCCGTGAAGATGTGCAAGCACTGGTAGACATTGCTACAACCATGCCCAGCAAGCAAAATGAAGAATACTTTCAATTGGTGGTCAGTGTAAATTCACAACTCAATAGATTGATATACGACCTTAGTATTGATCCTGACAATCCTGCTACTTTACATAGAAATGCACAGTTGGACGCACATGCAGTGTTTGTTTGGTTTTTACACAAGCCTGAACAATTGAACATGACAGACAAAAAGAATAGAGCAGGCTTTTTTGATGTTTTTAGATTGAATGCAAAAACTGCAATTGGAATCAGCAGTGGTGCAGTTGCACTCAGTGCATGTCACATGGGATATCGCACAGGATACAATCAGTGTTTCAAAGCATACGAGCTGAGAGATTTGATGATTGAATGGGGAATCACAAACCTCAGTGACGAAAAGAACACACCAGAACTAGCGTTGGGTGTGGGTATACCTCAGGCAGATACTCCTTGGAATCATGTGTTGGATGATGAGGGTAACCTAAGAAAAATAGTAGACACTGAAAGCAAAAACATTAGATGGGATATTATTGAATGATAATCACAGGTAATCCAAAAGTTGGCTTGGCACAAGCACTGTACAAGATATATCCTGATGCAGTGTATGTGAGCAGAGAAACTTGCCAGTTGGATCTTACCAACACAGATCATATGTTTGAATTTGCCAATATGTGTACTAGACATCCTCTAATCGTACTCAATAGCGCACTATGGCGCTTTCATCAAACTGTACTACTGGATCTTGTGTATAAGGCGCTTAGAAACGCCAACAATGACGCACATATTGTGTGTATAGGCAGTACCACAGACAGAACCAGCAAAGGCACAGCATGGCTGTATAATGCAGAGAAAAAAGCACTGGCAGACTACAGCAACAGTTTAGGATTGGTTGGTGTGTGGCACAGCGGTCCAAAGATCAGTCACATAAGTTTTGGAACACTCAGCAACAATCAAGCCAAGCACCCTGACAGAACATGCATGGACATTGATGTTGCGGCACAGTATATAAAATGGCTTATTGACCAACCACCTCACTTGTGCGTGAACAGCTTGAGCATTGATCCCATGCAGGAGCGCAAGTAATGTGGACCATGGACACAATAGAATGGTTGGACATAGAGCTAACCAGTTTTTGCAATATTGAGTGCAAGGGTTGTTTTAGAATTATCAGCAAACAAGCAGATAAAATTCTAAACAAGCATTATGTTACACTGGACACAATACAACAACGTTTTGTGCGTGAGGAGTTTCCTAGTATAAAAATAATAAACTTTTGTGGCAGTGTGGACGAACCCACAACACACCCACAGTTTTTTGATATTATCAGACACTTTGCTAGTTGGGGAGCTCACATAAACATTGCAACCAATGGAAGTTTGCGAACTACAAAATGGTGGAGTGAACTAGCAGGTATACTGCCAGAGAGCCATGCTGTTACTTGGGGCATTGACGGAGCAGATGAACTCAGCGAAGTGTATAGAAAAGGCAGTAACTTTACAAAAGTAGAACAAAACTTTAGAGCGTTCAACAGTGCAGGCGGTCGTAGCAATTGGCAGTTTATTGTGTTTGAACACAACGAACATCAGTTGGAACAAGCCAAACAAAAAGCCACAGACGAAGGATTCAAAAGTTTCAAAACTATTATTAGTCATAGAAAAGACACCAAAGGCGGTGTACGTGCAACCAAAACAGAAAGTATTGACACAGCGCCAGAAATACCTTATGTTAGTTGTAAGTATGGAAATCAAAAACGTATTTTTATAAATCACATGGGCAATGTGATACCCTGTTGTCATCTCAACAGTAAGATGATGGAATACAGTGTAAGTGGAAACATAAAAGATCAATTTGAACAACTGTTGGTGGATAACAATTATGAACAAACAATCAATTTACAACATGCGAGTATACAAGACGCAATAAACAGCGAAGTTTGGCAGGGTATAATTAGCAGTTGGGACGGCGATGACCCCATGCCAAGATGTATGCAAGTATGCAAACAAATGAAAAGAGATAAATTTATCAAGGAAGAATTATGATAACAATTTGCGTAGCACTAGAAGCTGAATTACCACAAGCACCACAAGGTGACTTTCACATACTTTACACAGGAGTTGGCAAGGTACAAGCCGCCACAACACTGTGCAAACACTTGTGCAGTTTTCACAAACCAGAACTAATCATAAACTATGGCACAGCAGGAGGTGTAAGTGGCGTTAGTGGACTACATGAAGTTAGTGCATTTTTACAGCGAGACATGCAAGCTGAACCACAAGCACCCAGAGGCAGTATTCCATTTACAGAACCATTGCTGGGTGAGATACAAACACCCAGACCAGGCATACGCTGTGGCACAGGTGATAGTTTTGTTATGGGTCCTGATCCTTGGTTCCAAGAACAAAACATAGATTGTGTTGACATGGAAGGCTGGGCATTGGCTTATGTAGCCAGAGAATACGGAATAAAGTTTAGAGCTTTCAAGTATATCAGTGACATGGCAGATGAGAATGCCATGGAAGACTGGAGTGCAAATGTTGCCAATGGTGCAGAAATTTTCTTAGAGCGAGTACATGGCGGACTATAGAGTTTGGACACTTGAGAAACTATTCAAGTTAGAACTTGAAGAAGTGCGTAAATTATACGAAGAAACGCTGGACGACGAGATGAAAACAATGTTGGAACAAGTTGTTAAATACTTGGAGATGAGGCTAGATGGCAGAATCAAATGATCTCAAATGGAGTGATTACGATTTTACAAAGATACCATATGACGACATTGTACAAGTTGGTCAGAGGACTTTGCTTTATCGTGATTTGTTTACTGTTAGTTGGTTGCTTGGACGCTTCTGCAACTACAGATGCTCCTACTGTTGGCCCTACGCACGAAGTGATCGTAAGGACCACAGACCTTTGGATCTATGTCTTCGAACTATTGATGAAATAAAAAGGCAAGCTCGTGCTAATAATTTTAACAGCTTTCATTTTTCTTTATCTGGCGGTGAGCCTACTTTCCACCCAGGATACTTGGACATCCTTGGGCATTTGGCTTCTGATGTCCACAACACTAATTATACTAGTGTCCACATGACATCAAATTGTAGCAGACCAATGAAATGGTTTGAAAACTACGTAGAACTAGCAAAACCTTTTCATAGAGCTAGTATTACAGCTAGTTTACACACAGAACACTTAAATACAAGAGAGAAGATGCAAGACTTTGCAGACAAACTTGTATTCTGTCAGGAGCACGATGTACAAATTACAATCAATATGGTCATGGTTCCAGAGTGGTTTGAGAAGGACTGGGACAACGCCCTCTTCTTCCACGAACAAGGAATCAATGTCACACTCAAACCACAGTCAGACCCAACGGCAAGTAGAGTCGTGGACGGTTATACGGAAGAAATGCTACAGCGATTGTATAACGGAATGCCGCAGTTGGCATACACTGAGTCGAAGCGTAAGTGGGCCGCTCGTCCAAGGCCTAGTTTCGAACTGCCGTCTTACGCAATAGGCGAAAACGATAAAAGCGTACCATGGCACATGCAAGTGGAGTTCACTGACAGTGCTGGTAAAAAATGGTACATGGACCAAGCGGAGAGATTCAATGCATTTGGATTCAACAAATTTAAAGGCTGGAGTTGTCAAGCTGGGTATAGTGGTATCATTATTAGGGAGCCTGATGGTAGTATCAAGCGTAGCTATAGCTGTCATGATGTTCCATTGGGTAATATAGAAACAGGATTCAAACTGTTTGATGGACCTAGACCTTGCATTACAGAAAGTTGTGTTAGCAGTGCTGATAGTAAGATACCCAAGCGTAAAGTATAAATATTACTGAGTTGGGAGAATACAATGGCACTAAATGGAATATCAACATTACAATATAAAAGAGATAGGCAAGATCAAAAGCTAACACTTGCTGGTACAGATAGAACAAATGCAAACGCTGTAACACCAGGACGTTATGCAGTAACTTCAGCAGACGCAACAGAGTTACCGACTAGATACAAAGCCAATGACAACACTCATGCCAATATTGTAGATAATCCAAATCCAACTGGATTGAAAGAAGGGCGACCTTTCGCACCATAGGAGAAATAAATGGCATACATTAGAAGAATGAAAATTACAGTAGATGATGCAGGAAATATCATGAACCAGGATGGTAAAGATATTATGGAATCATATGTTACATTGGGCAAAATACTTGACTGGGGTAATACTGCTGATCCTGATGACGCTGGTAATATTCTCACTTGGGTAAAGTTTCCAGATGAAGCCACTTGCGACGAGTACTATACTGCATTGAGTGGTGTTATGACAGCAGGTGTTGATGACGGTAATTTTACAATACTTGAGACAACCAACGAAACAGTAGCAGACTAGGAGATAAACATGTTGGATCTACAAACTAATATTAGAAAAAGCGTAATCAAAAGTCAACATTGTCAACGCAATTGGGATCTTGAAAAGCCAGTTCCACAAGCAGACATTGAGTTGATGATACATGCGGCAACACAATGCCCAAGCAAACAGAACAATGCTTTTTACAGTCTAAGTGTAGTACAAGACAGAAATATTATTGAACAAATTCACGAAAACACATTTGGTTTTAGACTGTTCAACGAACAACAAGAAATCATTACCAACAGTCAAGTGTTGGCAAATGTTTTGTTTGTGTTCACTGGAGTTGAACCAAGTGATCGTGTATTGGACAAAAACAAACTAGATGAGAATAGTGACAGAGGAACCATAACAAGAGATGCAAATATTGCATTGGGTATTGCTAGCGGATACTTGAATCTAACATCAACAATGTTGGGTTATAGCACAGGTTGCTGTCAGTGTTTAGATCAAAAGCCTATTCAAGATATCTTGAATACGGATCGTGAAATACTATTGATGATGGGCATTGGACACAAGAATCCAGAACTAAACAGACGTGTGCATCATGCAGACAACAACAAAGTTTTTTATAGCATTCCAAAAGAAACGATTGAAGTAACACACTATTGAAACATTTTGAAGTATTACAAGAACTGCCTTGTGTAGATGTGTATCCTCATCTTGAGGATATGATTGCACAACATTTACTCACCTGGCAATACATGGATCAAATATGTATCAACGCACCTGAGGGTCAAGACAGTCCTTATGCAGGTGTTGGCAGTTTAGATTTAGATTGGGCAAACGCTAAAAACACACCAGATGGATTAGATGTTCCTCCCAGACAAGTACCACTCAACGAACATGATTTTGTAAACCTGTGCAGTGTATTTCAAGGCACAGTGTTTGAAACACTGTACACTGCACTCACTGACAAGTATCGTGTGGGCAGAGTAAGACTGATGAAAACAACGCCACGCTATGCAATGAGCTGGCACCACGATTACAATCATAGATTACATTATCCTGTAAAAACACAGTTTGGTTGCTTTATGGTAATCGAAGATGAAATACTACACTTGGAAAAAAACACTTGGTATTGGACAGCGACCAGTAAAAATTATCACACAGCCTTCAATGGCAGTAACGAAGATCGCATACACATGGTAGCTTGTTTGCTATGATAGAATTAGAAAAATATTTAGAACTACACACTGAGCCAGTTGTGGCAACTGACATAGTTGTTGATCCCACAGAGTTTGATCAACTGATGCAACACAATCACTATGCGTTTCGCAGTTGGGGTGAAAAGAAAAAAGCCATGCCAAGATACGGACTGCCACTTGTAAATGACAATGGTAGCATGTACAACAATCCAGAGCCTGTGTGTTATCCACTGGACGAATGGCTAGAACCTCTAGCAGAAGAAGATTGGGTGTTTGACAGAGACTTTACTCAGCGCACTCCTATATTTGAACACACAGTATTTGATCCTTTGCGAGTGTTTGATGACTATTGGTGTAGAAGTTGTATACTGCGTTGGGACGGCGAAGCGTTCTTTTTTCCACACAGCGACACATGGTTTCCTAGTCCTATACTGAGGCTTTGGGGTACTACAGATCCTGACAATGTAAAGTTTCAGTTTGATAGACAGTTTCGTAGAGCACCAACTCCTGGCACAGTCAGCAGTATGGAACCTGATATGATTGATTGGACAGGTGAGATTGAGCCAGGTAGAATGTATATTGTTGACACTAGTTTGATACACACTGCTCGCAGTCAAGGCAACTCAAGCACATATCAATTTTTTCTAGCAATGCACAGTGATGCATTTGATTTACTCAAACAGCATTGCTTATAATCTCTTTGCGTATATTTTCCAACCAACCCAAGCAATCATCTAAATTCATAATAACATCTGCATACTGATTGAACAGCTTGTGCCAGTTGTTTACCAATGATTGTTTTGCGTTGTCACAGTATTGTAAACTCAGTGGACCACTGTCCACACTGTTGCCTGTGATATAAAGTTGTCTATTGTATTCACGTGCAAGTTCACCCACCCAATACATGTAGTCTGAGAAATGATCCACAGTGAGTGCGCTGAGTGTTGGACACAGTCCTATAAATTCTAGTTGTGTTCTTGCAAAGTAGTCACGCACATTAGTTTCAAATCTCTGCCAATTCAATCCATCTCTAACAGTTTCACTGACTTTGCCTGTGCTTTCATTGCTGATTACAACAATAACACGCCAGTTGTCTGGAAAGCGATCCAACAGTTCAAAAAACTTTTGTTGTTGTTTTGGGAGGGTATTTGCATTTGTCATAACAGCAATAAACATGTCTTGCTTGTATAACTTTTGCAACATAAGTTCTACAAACTTTCTAAAGTTTTTGCTGTATGTAACTTCACCGCCAAGAAAACTCAGCGTATAAGGATCTTCAAGTGTCTGCAACCAATCTAAAAACACAGTGTAATCTTGTTCATCAGCTTGCAGTACTGATTGTTTGATTCCCAGTCGCTGTGCAATTTTATGACTACTGTATTGGTCACAGTACAAACAACTCATGTCACACAAGTTGTCTAGTTTTACTTCTACAAATTTTATGGGTTGAATCTTGCCTACGTTGTGATTGTCTCTGTAGGCTCCGCCTGATTGTCTATAACTGCTCCAGCAGTGTTCGCACTGTGCATGTTCTACGCCTGCTTGTAATGCTTCACGGCGTTCTAGTATACCAGGACTTGCATTGAAAAATGTTGCATCAAGTTGCTGAGGCATGGCTTCTTCGACGCTTTTACAACAATGTCTAACATTGCGTTGAGCAAAGTCTATGTTTACATCGCTCCATGCCTTACTGCAAAATGTGTTCAGATGCATCTTTCTGTGTGGACTCTATACGGAGTCTTGTACCAAAAACTGGTTCGCTGTAGTTCACGCTTGTGAGTAGTAGGATCTAATCCTTTTTCTTCCCACACGTTGTTTCTACGATGCACACCTGTTAGCTGTTCCATAAAGCAAATGTCGCCTTCTTCCCACTCATGTGCATAATGATACTGATCACTGTCAATGTATTCAGTTCTAATTTCATCATACAATTCTCTGTGGTTGTCCAACTGATTGCCATCTTTGTCAGCCATGTAACTTAGATTTAGATGTGGAAAGTATACACCTTTGATACCCAACGGATGTCTACTGATCATTTTCAGCGTGTTCTTCTTTTCAAAGCGTGGCTCAGGAAATGTATCCTCTGCTTGGTCATAGTTCATGCTACTTTGCACAGCTCTACTTGCACGTTTTTTGTCAAAGTCTTTGAGCTCTGCTGTGGGCAATACATAGTGTGCCAAACGGTTTTCGTATGTTTCTTCCATTTTATTTGTAATTCTCAAATACAATGTGTCATACAAGTCACGCTTTTCTTGACTTAGATTGTTCCAAAAAGGAATACTGTTTGCCATAATAGTTTGACTGCCTTGTGGTACTTCAACCGCACGTAGCCCAACCATTTCTTCACTGTCAGGCGTAAACAATATGTTGCAGTGCCAGTCAAGTTCTCCGTGTCCAAACAGTCCTTCTGCTTCGTGTGAATCTTTTACTTTGAGATTGGTCACACGATATATCTGTGGAAATTTGTCGTCATTGCACCAAATTTCTGCGGCTTGATGATATCCTACACGCATCTGAAAGTCAATATATTCTTCAGTGGTAGCAGTGTCTTTTTTCCACACTACTGTACCAAACTCACGCACAAGGTCAATAAAGTCTTGTTCCTTCATGTCCTTGTATGGGGTTACAACTCGCACAGCTACGGTGTAGCCTGCACTACTCTTTATAGGTTCTATTTTCATCAATTATCCTTTCACATATCCAATATTGTTCTGTCAAAAACAGTTGCAGTGTCACTCTATCTTGCTGTATACTTTCGCAGTTATCCACAGTGTGTAACTGGCTCACATCTAATAATACAGGGTGTTCGTAGTAGTATTTTTCTTGTGTGTCTACAAAAAGAAAAGGTGCATCTGTTTTTTCATTTAGTAGTATATTTACTTTAGTACTGTTTACATCACGATGAGGTTTTACAAAACCTCCTGGTTTGACAACATTGAAGTTATATCCTACACTGTCATCATATTCGTTCTTTAGTAGACTATCCGGTATACCCAAAGGCTTTATAATATTCTGTTCAATGTATTCGCAGTCATCTGCGTCATCTATAAAAACATTTGTGGTACTAGCAACTTTAGGATTGTAGTAATCTTCACTGCGATTGCATCTAGTATATATCTCCCACAACTTAGCTTTGTTTGTGGCAAGATCGTAAGACTTTATCATCCGCTATACTTTCTGCAAAGGTTGTACCCAATGCAATACTGAGAAAAGCTCTGTCCTCTGTTAGTTCTTCTAGTCCGTCTACTGTATGGTCTGCCTGTACGTTCAGCAACAGTGCAGTGTTATCTTTGTAGTTCCAGCCTTCTTCTGATTCAATCCAACGACATGTTCCTGCTTCAATGTTCTTTACAGGCACGTTTAGTTTGCACAACACATGATCCACTCCTGCATTGTGTTGCATGATAGCGGCTTTGCCTGCTACAAAACGTGTGAAGTTTATGCTGTTTTTTGGATAGGGAGGAGTAAATCCTTCAGTAAAACTTCCGCTTCTGTCACTGCTTACTGCATTGCTGTAGTCTAGTTCTTGTACATCATCATAGTTGATACCATAGTATGGCAGTAGTGTATCAATAATCCATTGCTGGTCTTCTTGTGTTTCACACCAAATTTGGTCACAAATAAAATCTCCGTGATTGGCGTGAAATGCAAACTCCAGTATGTGACTTTCACAACGATCATATATTTCATTTAGTTTGATGTGCCATTCTTGTGGAATAGGCGAACATATTTTGAAGTTTATGGGATCAGCGTGTTCATGATACATTTTTTATTATCCTTTGTTTAGCAGTAATGAAGTCTACATCCATTACACTTATCTTTAGTAATATTCTTTCTTCAGGGAAAGCAGGTACACAGTGCATTCTACTGGTGTTCAACAGTGCTACACGATAGTCATATGTTCCTACACCTACAAACTCAACAGGCCCTGCGTGTTCGCTTAGTATAATGTTTATGCCACATTTTGTGTTGTGGTCAATGTGTTCAGGAACACTTGTGTTTGCTTCTAGTTTGTAATATCTTGGTCTGGTGTCTTTGCTTTTTAGTACGTCAGCGAAGTATTCAGTAACACGTTTGGTTTCAGGGTAGTTGTTTATATTGTCACTGCCATCTTCGTAGTCACCAAAAAATCTAGCTTGTGTCCAATTGTCCATGTGTACATCATTGCCCAAATCAAACCAGTTTGGGTCACTGTTTTCATCGTCCATTGGAACTTCAAACGGCTCATATTTTCTACTGTATGCTTCAGACAACAGTTTTTGTTGATCGTAATTGGCAAAGTCAAACACATGTATAACTTCGTCTTTTATATGTTCAAAATCAATCATCCACATTGTTGTCTCTCATATATCTTGGATATGCGGCTAGCAATACTTTGGGTACTGTGAGGTAATCGTCTGTGCGTATTGTGCCTCTACAATATTTACTACGGCAAGTACACTGCTCGATAATTACAGTTCCTTGTCCTACACTAACTGTTCCATAATCAACTGTAAGTTCTTCACCTGGTTTGATGTCTGTGAAACTAACAAGTTCATTGAATCCTCGCATGCGACAGTTGGGCTGACAACTGTGATTTGTAGTAGCTCTAAACAAATGATGCACTTGATGCAAGTACAGTTTATTACCAATGGGCATGCAAATCATTTGATCAGGTTCGTCTACAATGACGCCACCTATAATAGCTACCAATGTTTCTGGTTTTATGTGTTCGTCAGCAAATCTGCCCACCCCTTGTAGGCCCTTACGTTGTGTTGTAGATACCATAAAATGGCTGAGGCTGTGATTGTATTGTTCAGCTATGTGTTCAAGTAGTTTGATTTTTTCGTTCATTGATCAGAAAGTATTTTATGATTACAGCGGGTAAATCTATTTCCCACCATTTCACTCTATTGTCCCATGCCATTGGTTTTGCGTGATGTGTGTTGTGTAGTCCACTGCCCAACGTAACAAAGTTTACCCATGTGTTGTTGGTGCTGTGGTCAGGTGTGTTGTAGTGTCTATATCCCCATTTGTGACAAAATACGTTTACAAGTCCTGCACTGTGAAACGTTGCCACTGCTGGTATGCTGATTAGAAATACAGCAATGCGCCAGTCAACCAGTGCTATAGCTAGATAACTTACAAGCAACAATCTCAGATAGTATTTGTGTACAAACTTTATTGTAGGATCTCTTACTAGGTCCACCACATACTTTCTTTCAATTGTAAATGGCTTCCAAAACGTACTCCATATGCGCCAGCCTGCTTGTCCTCCGTGTGGATCTTCTTCCGTTTCACTTTTAGCATGATGCTTTCTGTGTATACCACACCAAGCAACTGGACTTCCAAAACAATTGAACACACTGAGTGCAATTAGTATTCTATGTCTAATGGGTCCTGTGCTAAAACTTTTGTGACACAAGTATCTGTGCAGTGCTACTTCTCCACCCACTTTGCCAAACAGTATCCATCCAACCACACTGAGTGCTAGCCAACTCAAATCTGCATACATCAAGCCAACAGCAAGTGCAACATGATTTGCTAGTAATATCAACTTAAGTTTGTATTCGTAAGACATATTGATACTGTACTCCGTCTTTCCAATTTTCACTGCCTGGCATAGGCTCGTGCTTTACTGTCCAATTGTATTTACTGTGTCGAGCAAAATATTGTAGTAGTTCTGGGCTTTCTTCTCTGCTGACCCAAACGTCTTTGTAGCCCATTTTCATACCACGTTCAGTCAGCTGATCCAATGTATCCAAACCTCTGCGAAGGTCTGCTTTGTACCCACCAAAGTCATATGTTCTATCTCTGGTGTGTCTACAGATTACTCTGATACTGCCGTTGTATTCTGGACGTTCAACTCCTGCACTGTAGTACACCATGCGTCCACCAGGCTTCCAACCCATGCGAGCATACTTTGTATATTCAAACAGTGGGTTGAGTGCATAGTTTAGTCCGTGTTTGTGATCTGCCGTTTTTGCAAACAGTTCACGAATCTCATCTATGTATGGCTCTATCTCAGATACCCGCCAAATCATCCGTACCATCCAAACTAAACATCAGCGCAATCCTAGCATGTTTACTCATGTTTACCACTGCATGTGGATATCCAATGTTTAGAAAATAAGCATTGCCGTTATCTAAATTGTATGCTTCCAGTTTGCCATCACGTCTAAATAAATTTACAACTTGTTTGTCTCCGTATATGGGACAAATGCATCTAACGGCATAGTTTACATCATAGTCCACATGGAATGGAATAGTTTTACCTGGTGCTAGTTTTGTGATACGCACACGACTTGCTGGTGCTTTGAGTTGCGTTACAATTTCTTCAAAGTAACTGCCTGTGTATTCTGGTGTTGGAATATTGTACAGGTGTTCTTCTCTGCGCCTAATGCGCTCTTTGATACTTGCTTCATATGGCAGTATTTCGCTGGGTGTAGTAAGATTGATTTGTTCAAAATTATCGTATACACTTTCTACAAGTTCCATGTGATTGTCGCACAACATTGGATTTGCAGTGCGTACATCTACAAACTTTTCTACAAGTCGCATCATCTCGCCTTGCAATCTGTTTAGATCAATGTCTAAATTCAAATTGGCTATACTTGGTAGTTGATGTTTTTTCATAATTCATATACTCCTGCTAAACAGATTCTTGCTATTTCGTCTTGTCGTCTAAATTTACTCCAGTCTTCATGTGTACTGGTTGCAAGCCATACACTGTCACTTGGAGTTATATCTAACAGTTCACATACTCTTTGTTGTTCACTGCGTACACGGTTGTGTACATAATCTATATCACACTTACTTATTATTTCTTCTGCTACCTGATGAGCATAGTAGTTGTAATATTTTGCACTGTGGGTCAGTGCTTCTAATTTTTGGTCAGGTTGTCGTGTAAAGATCCAACCAGTTCTAATATTGCGCACACCAAAACTTTTGCTTAGACTGTAAAAAACTATGTCTGCATCATGTTCAATCTTTTGTACTTGTGTACTGCCCACATACGCAAGGTCAAGTATTTTACCTGAAGTTGGTCGCCAGTTTCCGTCAATACTGCTGGGTATGCTTTGATACTTTACACTTTCATCGTACATGTTGCCTCTGGGCTTGATCCATTGATAGTCGCCAGTGTCCATGTGTACACCTCTGGATTCTTGATTGTACCACCAATCCAATCCTTCAGTAATACCATTTCTTGGATATACGTAATAGTTGCTGAGGTCAATCACAGGCTTGAGCCACTCACAAATATTGGTGCTGTACTTTACAACACCATCATAGTCAACTGGTATGTGTTTGATGTAGTCCAGCACTTCAGGCAGTACAGGAGTTCTTACCGCACTACTTTGTTCTAGAACTGCTTGTTTGATGGTGATCATTGTGATTGCCTTCTAAAGGTGCAAGTAAGTTTATCCATAATCTATTTACAGGTCCTTGCAAATCGTGTCCAAATGTATTGAGTGTACC
>Ga0163109_10000741_pt1 | contig 26120 bp, 20 predicted proteins | sample CRUFie1St13metaG_FD_108704 | JGI IMG/M metagenome (GOLD analysis project Ga0163109, IMG submission 108704) | Marine microbial communities from the Costa Rica Dome - CRUD Field 142mm St13 metaG | ecosystem: Environmental > Aquatic > Marine > Oceanic > Photic zone | place: Costa Rica: the Eastern...
ACTTTCATTTCAAGAATCGGCATGATCGTGTCGTTGGAAGGTCAGATTCAGGTCAAAATTTAGCCATGGCCACCACCTCGTCAAGCAAGGCATCGTGGCGTTGTTGGTGCACCGCAGGGGATCCCGATGCAGGGCTTGCGCTGGAGCTGCGGCCGACATATTGCAACGACCCCAAGCCGTGGAGATGCATGTGTTCGTTCATGAATGTCCATCCACCCATGTTTCTTGGCTCTTCCTGGAGCCAAACGAGTTTGGCGTCTGGGGCATACCCCTTGAGCACCTTGGCCATGCTGTCGGCAGGGAAAGGGTGCAGCTGTTCCACCCTGACCACGGCCATGTTTTTGGGGGTGCGGCCTTCGAATTTCTCCAGCAAATCGTAGTACACCTTCCCTGAACACAACACCACTGTGTCGGCTGTTTTGGGTGCTTTGCGGTCGTCCATCACTTCTTGGAATCCACCTGTGGTGAAATCCGACATGGCCGACACCGCTTGAGGGTAGCGCAACAATTTTTTGGGCGTGAACACCACCAGAGGCTTGCGGAAAGGACGGTGCACTTGGCGGCGAAGCACATGGAACATGTTGGCCGGTGTGGTGCAGTTGGCCACGATGATGTTGTCGCCCGAGCCGAGCTGCAGAAAGCGCTCCATTCGGCCGCTGCTGTGCTCGGACCCCATGCCCTCGTACCCGTGCGGCAAGAGCAGCGTCAAGCCATTCATGGTGCGCCATTTGTCCTCGCCCGAGCTGAGGAATTGGTCCCACATGATTTGGGCTCCGTTGTTGAAGTCCCCAAATTGAGCTTCCCAAATGGTGAGGCCATTGGGGTTGGCAAAGGCATATCCGTATTCAAACCCACTCACTGCGTACTCCGAGAGGTGGCTGTTGTACACCGCCATCTGGGACTGGCCCTTTTTGAGTTCGTTGAGAAGGATGACTTCTTCTTCGCTGTCCTCCGTTTTCACCACGGCGTGGCGGTGGGAGAATGTGCCCCGTTCGACATCCTGGCCACTCAACCGGACGGGATGGCCCTCCACCAGCAAACTGGCATAGGCGAGCATTTCTCCCATGGCCCAATCGAACTGATCTCGTTCAATCATGCCAAGGCGGTCGTTCATCAGCTTCTTCACCTTTCTGAAGAACTTGGGACCGTCGGGCAGCGTGTTCATGGCCGTGGCCAAGTCCACGAGCTTTTTCTTGGCCACCCCGGTCTTGGGAGACGTGGTGAGCTCTTCGTCTTTGGCAGGCCTGTACCCCTCCCAGAGCTCCATCAAGAAGTCGTCCACCACGGAGAGCTCCATGGTTTTGGCCTCCTCAAAGCCCTGCTCCATGCGCGAGACCAAATCCGACTTCATCGCCTCGGCCTCCTCCGCCGTGACTGAACCGTCGGCCAGCAATTTTTGGAGGTAGATGTCCCTGGGAGAATTGTGGGCGGCAATGGCTTTGTAGAGTTTGGGCTGGGTGAACTTGGGCTCGTCGCCTTCGTTGTGCCCGTATTTCCGGTAGCCGAGCAAATCGATGAAGACGTCGCGGCGGAAGGTCTGACGGTATTCCAAAGCGATGTTCATGACTTGGACCACGGCCTCGACGTCGTCGGCATTCACGTGGAAGACCAAGGCCTGCGTGACCTTGGCCACATCGGTGCAATACGTCGAGGTCCGTGCATCGAGGTAGTTGGTGGTGAATCCCACCTGGTTGTTCACCACAATGTGGACTGTGCCGCCTGTGCGGTAGCCATCGAGGCCCGCCATTTGAGCCACCTCGTACACCACGCCTTGTCCTGCCACCGCGGCATCGCCGTGAATGAGGATGGGCAACACACTCGACTCGTCGCCGTCGCGGGCATCGATGCGGGCGCGCGCAATGCCTTCCACCACGGGATCCACGGCCTCCAAGTGGGAGGGGTTGGGGGCCAGGGTGATGGTCACCTCCTCCCCTGTGTCGGCCACTTGTTTGCGGGAATATCCCAAGTGGTACTTGACGTCGCCATCGAACAGGCCTTCCCCATCGTACGCTTTGCCTTCAAATTCACAGAGAATGTTGGCGTAGGGCTTTCCGAGAATGTGGGCCAGTGTGCTCAGGCGTCCGCGGTGGGCCATGCCGATGACCACTTCCCGAACACCACGCGTGGTGCCGGTCTCAATCAGGGCATCCAAAGCGGGGATGAGGCTTTCACCGCCCTCGAGAGAAAAGCGTTTTTGGCCGACGAACTTCTTTTGGAGGAACTCCTCAAACAACGTGGCCTGACTGATTTTCTTCAGCACATGCTTCCGGCCGTCGCCATCCAACCTTGGGCGGTTGGCAAGCTCAATGTGTTCACGCACCCACTTCAGCCGTTCTGGCTCGCGGATGTACATGTATTCAATCCCGATGGAGTGGCAATACGTCGACTCCAGATGCGAAACGATGTCCCGCAAGGTGGCGGGGCCAATGCCCACTTCGCTGCCAGCCTGAAACACGGTGTCCAAATCGGATTCCGCGAGGTCGAAGTTTTCGAGCGCGAGGGTCGGAGCGTACGTGCGCCGATCGCGCACCGGGTTGGTTTGGGTGAACAAATGTCCCCGCGTGCGGTACCCGTGCACCAAATCCAACACCTTGAATTCTTTGAGCGTCGCCGGGGACGCCGAATCCTCTCCATACTGGGCCAGACTCAGGTCAAACCCCGCAAAAAAAAGCCGCCACGTCCGGTCCACCGAATCGGGGTCCTTGCGGTAGCGAGCGTACATGGCTTCGAGCGCGCCAGGTTCAGCGTTGCTCAGAAATGAAAGTGGGTCCATGTGGACAGAGGGCATTAGGCGTCAGCAAAGATAAGCCCCCCCAAGGGACCCCCCAAGGAATGCGGTCGGAATCAGTGGCTCCTCGACACCACGTGGCGGGCGAGTCCCCTGAACCACTCTGCCGCGTCTTCTGTCAAGCCGAGCGCATCCAAGGCGGCCTCCGCTTCGGCCACATGGGTCGACATCCGGTCTTGCGCCTCGCGGTCGGCGCCAGCGGCAAGCATCGCGCTGCGGATGGCGGCAATTTTGGACTCCCCCTGCTCCGTGCCTGAGGCGGGGCTTTTGCCCTCCCACGCTTTCAAAACCTGCTCACCAGCTTCGTCCGCCAAAGTGGTCAGCCACAACAGCGTTTTTTTGTCCGACAAAATGTCGCCCCCCACTTGCTTGCCTGTCGAGCCACTTTCGCCAAACGTGTCGAGAAAGTCGTCTTGAATTTGGAAGGCAAGCCCCACATTCAATCCATAGCGGTACCACGCCTCTACGCGGGAGGCTGAGGCCCCAGCAGACAACGCGCCCATGGCGGCAGATGCAGCCAACAGCACCGATGTCTTCAAACGAATCATGTCCAGGTACTCCTCCACGGCGACGTGTTCTCTCGTCTCAAAGTCCATGTCGCTTTGCTGCCCCTCGCACACCTCCCGTGACGTTTGGTTGAAGAGCTGAAGAACGCCGGCCAGGGCCGGAGCTGGGGTCCCTTCGAGCGCCGTCAGCGCCAATGTGTACATGACGTCTCCAGAGAGGATGGCTGCATTTTCGGACCATTTGATGTGCACGGTGGGTCTGCCTCGCCGCAGGGGCGCCTCGTCCATGATGTCGTCGTGCATCAAGGTGAAATTGTGGAACAACTCCACGGCCACGGCCGCAGGCATGGCGTCGGCCACGGACCCACCTTCCGCCTCGCACGCAGCCAAGGCCAGCACCGGACGGATCCGCTTGCCCCCCAGCGAGAGCAAATAATGGATGGGGTCGTACAAGCCATCGGCCGACCCCGCAGGGTACGCCGCCAAAAAGGAAGTCAACGAAGACTCCAGGGCTTCGCGCCAGCGCGTTTCAAGTTGTGCAGGACTCATTGGCGGGTTAAGTCAAAAGATGGCCCATTTGTTCGTGGGGGCATTCATCGTCCCCGACGAAGTTGGTCCAGGAGGTAGTTCCCGTAGCCGCTTTTCACCAGCGGCTGGGCCAACGTTTCGAGTTGGGCGTCGTCGAGGAAGCCCATGCGCCAGGCGATTTCTTCAAGGCAGCCAATTTTCAATCCTTGGCGGTCCTCAATGACCTGCACAAACTGCGAGGCCTGCATCAACGAGGCATGCGTTCCCGTATCGAGCCACGCCATTCCACGGTCCAGCACCCCAACGTGGAGCTTCCCGGCTTCGAGGTACGCCTTGTTCACGTCGGTGATTTCATATTCGCCTCGGGCACTGGGCGTGAGGTTGTGGGCAATCTCCACCACGTTGTTGTCGTAGAAATACAGCCCGGGCACAGCGAAGTTGGACTTGGGTTGGGACGGTTTTTCCTCGATGCTCAGCACCTTGCCGTCTGCATCGAAATCCACCACGCCATAACGCTCCGGGTCGCTGACGTAATAGGCAAACACGATGGCCCCGTCAGGATCGGTGTGCGCGCGAAGGGTTCGGCCGAAGCTCTTCCCGTAGAAAATGTTGTCCCCCAGCACCAGTGCCACCTTGTCGTTTCCAATGAACTCTTTGCCCAACACAAAGGCTTGGGCCAAACCGTTGGGCACCTCCTGCACGGTGTAGCTGAACGAACAACCCAGGTCCGAGCCGTCGCCCAAAAGCCTTTGGAACGACGCGCTGTCCTCAGGGGTCGTGATGATCAGAATGTCCCGAATCCCCGCAATCATCAGCGTCGACAGCGGATGGTAAATCATGGGCTTGTCGTAGATGGGCATCAATTGCTTGCTGACCGCCTTGGTCAGTGGCCAAAGCCGCGTGCCGCTTCCGCCGGCGAGGACAATTCCTTTCATGGGTGGAAGATACACAAGGGGTCAGCCCCGTCCTTTCAGACCTTCGTGTTGCTCTTCGCCTTTGCCCGGACTCGTGCCTTTTTGGACTTGCAAATCGTCCAACGCCAGGATGTCTTCTTCATCCAACAGGTCAAAGAAGGGCTCGCTGAACGTCCGGGTTGTGACGTACTGCGCAAAGCTCATCAGCAGCGACGGCAACAGCATGAGGTTGGTGAACATGGCCACGAGCAGCGTCACCGACACCAGCAGACCGAGCGACCGCGTCCCGTCAAATTCGCTCAAGGCGAACATCATGAACCCAAAAAACAGGACGATCGACGTGTACATCATGCTCACCCCCGTTTCCTTCACTGCGGCGAGCACCGCCGCCCGAATGTTCCATCCATTCGACTGAAGTTCCTGTCTGTATTTGGCCAAAAAGTGGATCGTGTCGTCCACAGAAATGCCAAACGCCACGGAAAACACCAAGATGGTGGAGGGCTTGATCGGAATGCCCGTCCAGCCCATCACCCCAGCCGTGAACAGCAAGGGAAGCAGGTTGGGGATCAACGCGATGCCCACCATTCGCGCGCTTCGGAACAACGTCGCCATGACCAACGCAATGACCAGGATGGCCAACGTCATCGAAATGGCCAAGTTCTTGACGAGGTAATTCGTGCCTTCCAAAAACACAATGCTCGTCCCTGTGATGGTCAAGTTGAACCGCTCTGGAGGGAAAATGCTGTCGATGCGCGGCTGCAAGTCGGCCATCAACGCCTCCATTTCAAGCGTTCCGATGTCCGCCATGTTGGCCGACACGCGCGTCACCGTTTTGGTGGAATCGACAAAGTTGTTGGTGACCGCATTCGCATCGTCAATGTCGGAGGCGGCAGATTCAGCCCCCCGGAAATACGGCCCGATGAAGCTGCGCTCTTGTCGGGACGGCAATCGGTAGCGGTCTGGGTCCCCTCCATAAAAGGCTTGCACACCAAATTTCACGGCATCCACCGCACTCAAGCTTCGGGAAAATTCCGGGTAGGTCCGAAGCAGATTTTGAAACTTCTCAATGCGCTTCAAGTTGGACGGACTGAGGATTTGGCCTGGGCGCTGACCGTCGATCAACACCTCGAAAGGCATGACGCCGCGGAACTTGGATTCCAACCATTCAAGGTCCACCAAAACCCGGTCTTCGTCGGGCAAATCGTCCACAATGTTGCCCGTCGTCACCATCTGGGTCAAGCCCCAGCTGCTGAATGCCGCCACCAACAATGCCGCGACGTACACCCTGGGACGCGCATTTTGGACGATGTGCACAAACGTGCCCACCACACGCTCCACCCACACGCGGTCGAGGTGGGTCAAGTGCCGTTCATTGGGTTCCGGAAGCCAGGCAAACAACGCGGGAATGAGCACGATGCTGATGCCAAACGCCACCATGATGTTGATGGACGACACCACCCCAAATTCCACAAGCACCGGGCTGTGTGTGAAGATGAAGGTCGCAAAGCCCAGCGCTGTGGTGGCGTTGGTGAGCAGCGTCGCGTTGCCCACCTTGGTCACCATGCGCTGCAGCGCCAGCATCTTGTTGCCGTGACGTTTGAATTCCGCCTGGTACTTGTTGACCAAATAAATGCAGTTGGGAACGCCAATGACAATCATCAGTGGCGGGATGAGGGACATCAACAACGTCAACTTGTAGTCCATCAGCGACATGGTGCCCAAACACCACACCACGCCCACCACCACCACCGTCAGACACACGCCAACGACGGCGAGGTTTCTGAAAAACAAAAACAGCAGCAAGGCCGTGACCGCGATGGCAGCGCCCACAAAATATCCCAGCTCTCCCTTGACCTTGTTCGACAAGGAAATCCGGATGAAGGGCAACCCGCTGAGACGCGTTTGAATGCCCGTGCGCTGCGACCATCGGTCCGAGGCTTCGATGATGTCTTCGACGATTCGGCCCCGTTTGGCCGAATTCAGCATGTCGTGGTTGAACACCACCATCATCAAGGTGGCGTCGTTCTCGGGATTGTAGAGCAGGCCGTCGTAGAAAGGAAGTCCGCGCACGGCATCCACAATCTCACCCGCCCGCTCGTCCGTGATCGTGGCGTCTCCTGCGGCATCCAGCAAATCTGGCGCCAACGGCTGCAGGACAAACGACTTGTCGGTGGGGTGTTTCGCCACCTCAAAGGCATTCGTGATGGCAAAAACAGAGTCGATGATCACCGTGGGTTGGCCATCGACCGTGACGCGAAGTGCCCTGATTTCCTCAGCCAACGCATGCCATTGCATCAAGCCTTCCGCTGTCCTGAGTCGGCCATCTTCGACGCCAATCAACAGGACATTCCCCTCGGCACCAAACGACTCAAGGAATTTGGCATGGGCCAACTCGGCAGGGTCGTCTTCGGGCAAAATCCCGCCGTATTTGTACTGCATCTCGAGGTTGGGGATTTGAATCCCCATGAAGACCGTGGCGGCAAACAAGGCGAGCACGGCTGGCAGCCGGTGACGAATCAAGAACGATGCAATGCGAAGCCACATGAGAGGGTGCAAAGAAACAACATCCTCGGACGCATACCTCGACCTCCGAATTACCTTTGTGCCCATGGAAAACTATGACGTCGTTGTCATCGGAAGCGGCCCCGGAGGATACGTGGCGGCCATCCGCGCTGCGCAACTTGGGTTGCGCACGGCTTTGATCGAGAAGTACGCCACCTTGGGAGGGACGTGTTTGAACGTCGGATGCATTCCCTCAAAGGCGCTTCTCGACAGCTCTGAGCACTATCATCAGGCGAAGGAGCAATTCGCCACGCACGGCATCGAAGTCGGGTCGTTGGGCATCGATTTTCCTCAGATGATTGCGCGCAAAGGCGAGGTGGTGTCCCAAACCACAGAGGGCATCAACTTCCTGATGAAGAAGAACAACATCGATGTCCACCATGGCGTGGGATCGTTTGTGGATGCCCACACCATCGCCGTGACCCCTGCCAAAGGCGAGGCCACGCACATCGGGGCCGGCCACGTCATCATCGCCACCGGGTCCAAGCCGAGCACCCTCCCGTTTTTGGACATTGACAAAAAACGCGTCATCACGAGCACGGAGGCCTTGAGCTTGCCCAAGCTTCCCAAATCCATGGTCGTCATTGGAGGTGGCGTGATTGGCCTTGAATTGGGGTCCGTCTATGCCCGTCTCGGCACAGAAGTGCAGGTGGTGGAATACGCGGACAGCATCATTCCCACCATGGACCGCGCCATGGGCAAGGAACTCATGCGTTCCATGAAAAAACTTGGTGTGAAATTCCATTTGAAGCACGGCGTCAAAGAAGTCACCGCCACAGGACGGAGCGTGACCATCAAGGCCGACTCCAAGAAAGGCGAGGAAGTGACCTTCAAGGCCGAGTACTGCCTCGTCAGCGTCGGCCGTCGTCCCTACACCGATGGACTGAACCTCGAAGCGGCAGGACTGTCCACCGACGAGCGGGGACGCGTGGCTGTCGATGCGCACATGCGCACGGCGGTGCCTCACATCTATGCCATCGGGGACGTGGTACGAGGTGCCATGCTCGCGCACAAGGCGGAGGAAGAAGGTGTCTTTGCTGCTGAAACCATTGCCGGCCAACACCCACACATCGACTACAACCTCATCCCCAACGTGGTGTACACCTGGCCAGAAGTGGCCGGCGTTGGAGCCACGGAAGAGCAACTCAAGGCCGACGGCGTCTCCTACAAGAGCGGCAGCTTCCCGTTCAAAGCCAGTGGCCGCGCACGTGCCAGCATGGACACAGATGGACTTGTGAAGGTGCTCGCACATGCCGAGACGGACGAGATCTTGGGGGTGCACATGTGTGGACCACGGGCAGCGGACATGATTGCCGAGGCCGTGGTGGCCATGGAATTCCGTGCAAGTGCCGAGGACATTTCCCGCATGAGCCATGCCCACCCGACGTTCACCGAAGCCATCAAAGAAGCGGCTCTCGCAGCCACGGAAAACCGCGCGCTGCACATTTGAGGCAGTTGGTTGTTGTGAACGCATGAGCCTTCCTGTCAAGACGTGCATCCTCATTGTCAATTTGGGGACCCCCGATGCGCCCACGCCAGGCGCGGTGGGGCGATACCTCCGTGAATTCCTCGGCGACGGGCGGGTCATCGATGTGCCATGGTTGCCGAGAAAAATCTTGGTCAACGGCATCATCGCTCCGATTCGACGTTTCAAGAGTGCCCGTGAGTACAAGAAGGTGTGGACTGAAGAAGGGTCCCCGCTCTTGCTGTACGGCGAGTCCCTGCAACGGGAATTGCAAACGCGCATGGACACAGAAGAAGCCCGCCGCGCCTTTGGCGGAGAGGTGACGGTGGAATTGGCCATGCGCTACCAGCACCCGTCGATGGACCACGTGATGGCACGCATGGAGAAGGACCGCTATGACCGCATTTGCGTGTTGCCGTTGTACGCCCAATACGCTTCAGCCACGACGGGGTCCACGTTGGAAAAGGCGTTCAAGATTTTGAGCCGGTGGTACGTCATTCCCGAGGTGGTGGCCATCAGCCAATACTGGGATTTTGAAGGGTACCTCAACGGCTTTGTGGAGCAAGCCGCGGCATTTGATTTGGACAGCTACGACCACATCCTGTTCAGCTACCACGGCCTGCCTGAACGTCAAGTGGACAAGATCTACGAAGACCGCAAATGCGCGAACCACAGCTGCGAAGACGAGATCAACGACGAGAATCGACAGTGCTACAAGGCCACATGCTTCGCGACCAGTCGCGCCCTCGCCACCCGTCTCGGATTGACGGAGGACCAATACACCGTGAGTTTCCAAAGTCGGTTGGACAGCAAGTGGCTGCGCCCTTTCAGCGACGACGTCATTGTGGAGCGCGGAGAGGCCGGCGACAAGAAACTGCTGGTCTTCAGCCCTGCTTTCGTTGCGGACTGCCTCGAGACCCTGATCGAAATTGGCGAAGAGTACCAAGAAGTCTTCGAAGAACACGGCGGCGAAAAAGTGGAGCTTGTGCCCAGCCTGAACGACCATCCGACGTGGGTCACTGGACTTGAAGATTTGGTCCGCCAACGAATGGGGGTTGCGCCACGCCCATCCGCAGTTGCCTCCGCCGCAGGGAACCCCTAACTTCCTCGCATGAACGTGCGTGTCTTGCCTCCGCTCCAAGAGTTGTGCGACCGGCACGAGCACGTGGTCTTGCTGTGGGATGAGCGCGTAGAAGGGCGCGCGCTGCTGGGCGTTGGAGCCCAACGCTCACTTGTCATCGATGCGCCACGCCCTGGCGATTGGAAGGCTTGGAATGCCTTTGTGGAAACGTCCAACGCTCAGCACAGTTGGGCATTTGGATGGCTCGGTTACGACCTGCACCGCAGCCTCGGGTTGGGAGAGCTGAGCCCTGAGCAAACCGCGACGGCCCCACATCCCGGCAAGTGGCCTCTGTTGTGTTGGTGGGAACCCGAAGTGGTGGCCGAATGGAGGCCCGGACAAGTGGATCCTGAAATCGTCGCGGGCTCGGATCGCCCATGGGCGACAGAGCTTCAAGCCCTGTTGGCGAAAGGAGACGACGAGAAACAAGGCCGAGCGACAGCGGACAAGGGGTGGGAACCGCTCGAACCACTTTGGTCGAAAGACATGTACAAAGCCAAATTCGCGGAAGTTCATCGCGCTTTGCGGCGCGGAGACATCTACGAAATGAACCTCTGCATGCCATGGGCTGGGAAAGCCCCTGGTGCCGCGAGTTGGTCCATTTTTCAACGGCTTGCCGAAGAGACCAGGGCCCCCCATTCCGCGTACGTCCAAGCGGGCCAATGGCGGGCCATGTGTGCAAGTCCTGAACGGTTTTTGGCCAAACGAGGACGTTCCCTTCATTCGCAACCCATCAAGGGCACTGTGAAACGAGGTGCCACCGAAGAAGAAGATCACGCCTTGAAAGCGGCCTTGGCGTCGAGCGAAAAGGAGCAGGCGGAAAATGTCATGATCGTCGACCTCGTCCGCAACGACCTCAGCCGGGTGGCCGCGCCCGACTCGGTGGAGGTGGATGAATTGTTTGGCATTCACACCTTTTCCACGGTGCATCAGATGGTCAGCAGCGTGTCGTGCACGTTGCGGGACAATGTCTCGCCTGTCGACATCATGCGCGCCACATTTCCCATGGGCTCGATGACGGGTGCGCCCAAACTCAGTGCCATGGAATGCATCGCCGCACTTGAAGAAGTTGGCCGTGGTGTGTACAGCGGGGCCATTGGCTATGTCTCGCCCGATGGAGACTGGGACTTGAATGTGGTCATCCGCACCCTTTTGCACAACGCAGAAACGGGGCGGGTGGACGCCACGTTTGGCGGGGCCATCACCTTGCTTGCTGAAGCCGACTCTGAATTCGAGGAGTGCCTCTTGAAAGCACACGCCCTGCGCCAATGCCTTCAACCGTCATGAACTTGGAAGTTCAAATCCAATCGGCCCTGAAAGAGGCGGGGCTTGCTCCTTCCGCCAAGCTTGTCGTTGCAGCCAGCGGCGGGTGCGACTCCACCGTGTTGTTGCACGTGCTTCACGACTTGGGCCATCCCCTCGTGGTGGCCCATGTGGATCACGGCATGCGGGGAGAAGAAAGTTCTGGTGACCGGAAGTTTGTGACATCTTGGGCCCAAACCCACGGGTGTGCCTTGGAGGTGCTCGAGCTCGACCCTTCACAGTTGGCTGCGGGCAAAATGGGGTTCCAAGGGGAGGCGAGAAAGGTGCGCATGGCATGGTTCGAAGAAGTGTGCGATGCCCACCATGCCTCGGCCATCCTCACGGGCCACCATGCCGACGACCAAGCTGAGACGTTCATGCTCCACGCCATGAGAAGCACGGACCCATGGTCCATCCGAGGCATGGCCCTTGTGGAAGGAAGGGTGGTCCGGCCGATGCTCGACCTCCGCCGGTCAGACATTGAGGCATTCGCCAAAATCCACCAATGGCACTGGAGGGAAGATTCGAGCAACCAATCCGAGGTGTATCTGAGAAACCGCGTCCGGCACGAGTTGCTCCCTTTGATGGAAAAGATCCGGCCCGGCACAACCGATCATTTGCAGCGTCTCGCGAAGCGGGCTGTGGAATTGACTGAGCTCCTTGAACCCTTGCTTTCTGAGGCAAGACAAAAAGCCCAAACCCAACCCGGCCACTGGCGGGTGGATGTGTTGCAACGCAATTCTCTTGCGGCAGAATCGTTGCGGCGGTGGCTGTGCGACCAAGGGTGGAGCGACAAGAGCTCTGCCCGGGCCCTGTCTCTTCTTGAAGCCCAAGTCGGCAGCGCCATCCAACACGGCGCGTGGCAGTTGGTCCGCGAGCGTTCGGAACTCGTGTTGTCAGAAGCCCAGACTCCCCTTCCGGCCCCGGTTTCTGTGACGGACGCGAACAGCTCGGGAGAATGGACCGTCGATTTTGGCACATGCCGGTGGGAGCCCACCCCGTGCCCCCCATCCACCGACGGCCTGCACCCAGGACGTTTTTGGATTCCGCAACAGTGGTTGCCGGTCACCCTTCGGCCTTGGGTTCGTGGCGACCGCATCCAACCTTTGGGCATGTCAGGACACACCAAAGTCAGCGACGTGCTCACCCAAGCCAAACTGCCCCATCGTTTGCGTCCCTGCGCGCTGGTGGTGGAGCGCGAAAGCGACACTTGCATCCTTTCCGTGGTCGGACACAAAACGTCAGAACGCGCTCGGCTTGATCTCGCGAAATTTGCAGGCCAATCTGGTTTGATGATGTCATTCACCCCCACCCCATGAGTCCAACTGCAGTGGCCAACCCCAAGCCGTTGAACGGACAGGACAAGGATGCCGCCATGGTGGCCTTCCTCGTGCTGTCAGGCCTTTTTGTGGCAAGCCTCGTGTCCTGCAATTTGATCTTCAGAAAGTTCTTCTCTTGGGACTTGGGCGGCATCACCTTCGAACAAAGTGTGGGGCTTCTGCCCTACCCTTTGACCTTTTTGATCACCGACATGATCAGTGAAATTTTCGGCAAGCGCAAGGCCAACCTCGTCGTGCTTTCCGGCCTCGCCGCATCCATCGTGGTGCTCCTGATCATCTCCATGGCCAGCGCCGCCAACGCCACCACTTGGTCTCCTGTCTCCAACCAAGAATTTGACCACGTCTTCGGCCAAACTGCGCTCGCGGTGGGGGCGAGCATGGCTGCTTATCTGCTCGCCCAATTGATCGACGTACGCATTTTCCACTTTTGGAAGCACCTGACCGAAGGCAAGCACCTCTGGCTGCGCAACAACCTCTCCACCATCCCCTCGCAACTCGTCGACACGGCCACGGTCTTGGTCCTCCTGTGTGCCGTGGGTGAACTTGGTTGGGAACGCTTTGGGACGTTGTTCGTGAATGGCGTGTTGTTCAAGTCTCTTGTGGCTGCCGCCGACACGCCGCTTGTGTACCTCGGTGTGGGATGGATGCGCAGGCGCTTTCACCTCGCTGAAGGGCAGGAAATTGAACTTTGACACCCAATGCACGGGCGATTGTGATGAATTGGCCCGCCACCGAATTTGCCAATGCCCAACGCGCGGTATCTTGGCCTTCCTACTGACACTGACATGCACCCTTCCACCACGATCGTTCCCATGTTGAAGGCTCTTTTGAATTTCTCGAAGCACGCATTGGCTTTTTTGCCTCTTGCCTTGACTTCATGCTTGTTGTTTGGTCAAATCGAAGACCCGGTCACCTGGGACTTCAACCTTTACCCCAGCGAACAGGACGGCCTTCACGACTTGGTCATCCACGCAACCGTCGACACTTGTTGGCACATCTACAGCCAAGACAACGACCCCAACGACGGGCCTGTGCCCACTGAATTTGGGTTTGATTGGCCCGAAGGTGCGAAGGCCAAAGGCGGTGTTGCAGAGTGCACCCCCATGGAAGAGTACGACCCCAACTTCATGTTGGACCTGAAGTTCTTTGAAGAAGAGGTCTATTGGCGTCAAACCGTGGATCTCTCAGGGGTGGCTGACGACGCCAAAATCTCGGGCTACGTGTACTTCATGGTGTGCGATGCGAGCATGTGTCTTCCGCCAGAAGAGGTGCTCATTTCCGTGAATGTGAAGGACGTCTTGGAGGCAGGTGATCGGCCCAGCTACTGTCCCCCGTCGCAACATTGGTGTGACCACACGACGCTCGAACACAGCCAAGGACACGACGCCGAGGGCGGCCTTTTCAGTGAGGGAAGCTCATTGGGTGACAACGCATCGAACGAAGTGGAGAGCGAAGGAGAAGAAGACGGGCTCCTGTGGACGTTCCTCTTGGGCTTTGGCCTGGGCTTGGCCGCCTTGCTCACGCCATGTGTTTTCCCCATGATTCCAATGACCGTCAGCTTCTTCACTAAGCAATCCAAAACACGTGCTGAAGGAATTCGCAACGCCTTGATCTATGGGTTTTTCATCATTTTCATCTACACAGGCCTTGGCCTGGCATTGACGGCATTCTTTGGGGTGGACGTCCTGAATTTGATCTCCACCGACCCCATTTTCAATGTGTTCCTGTTCTTGTTGTTGCTCGTATTTGGCGCGAGCTTCTTGGGGGCCTTTGAAATCCAGTTGCCCTCAAGTTGGGCGAACAAGGCAGATGCGGCTTCCGACCGAGGTGGCATCATTGGCATTTTCTTCATGGCCGCAACGCTGGCCATCGTGTCGTTTTCGTGCACTGGCCCTCTTGTCGGATCTGCACTTGCCGGCGCGGCCACGGGTTCCTTCGCAGCCCCCACCGCGGTGATGCTCGGATTCTCTTCCGCTTTGGCCTTGCCCTTTGGTCTTTTCTCTGCCTTCCCCGGATGGTTGAACAGCCTGCCTTCGAGTGGTGGATGGCTCAACAGCGTCAAGGTCGTTCTTGGTTTGCTGGAAATCGGATTTGCGTTCAAATTTTTGAGCAACGCCGACCTCGTGCTTCAGCTCGGTTTGTTGCAACGCGAGCTGTTCATCGCCATTTGGATTGCGGTGAGTCTGGCCATTGCCTTTTACCTGTTTGGATGGTTTACGCTGCCTCACGACAGCAAAGTGGAACGCATTGGCGTCTTCCGTTTCTCGCTTGGCATGGTGTTCATGATGCTCGGCATCTATCTGCTTCCTGGCATGTGGGGAGCGCCTGTCAACCTGATCAGTGGGTTCCCTCCCCCGACCTTCTACAGCGAGTGGAAGCAAGGTGGCGGCGGAGACGCTGGGCATGGAGGTCACGTCGAAGCTCGGTTTGACGACTACGACGAGGGACTGGCTGCCGCACGCTCAGAAGGAAAGCCGATGCTGTTGGACTTCACGGGCTGGGCTTGCGTGAACTGCAGAAAGATGGAAGAGCAGGTGTGGTCCGACCCCGAGGTCGCCAAGATGCTGACGCAAGATGTGGTGTTGGTGTCATTGTACGTCGACGACCGGACCGCACTTCCGGAGTCGGAGCACCGTGTCGAGGAATACGGCGGAAAGGACTTCCGGGTCAAAACCATTGGCAACAAGTGGTCCTACTTGCAAGCCTCGCGGTTTGACCGAAATGCACAGCCCTTCTACGTGATGATTGACCACGACGGCAACCACATTGGCGGCAGCGCCGGATACGACCCAGATGCCGATTTGTTCATCGATTTTCTCAAAGACGGCCTGTCCGAATTCAACCATTGATTGCCAGTTGCCATTGGGCAATCGCATGCCTGTCCCCAAGGAAATGCGAGTCAGCTTTGGCACATGAACAACAGCTTTGAACCCATGACGCTCCGCGACCATTTCGAAGAAAGCGCCAAACTCGCGCAAGACGTTCTTCAAGACGCGCCATTCCTCGCATCGATGGAGGAAGGAGCCCATGTTTTGATTGAGGCACTGAGGGCGGGTCACAAGGTGCTTTCGTGTGGCAACGGTGGCTCCATGTGCGATGCCATGCACTTCGCGGAAGAATTGAGCGGGAGATACCGCGAGGACAGAAAGCCTTTTGGGGCCATGTCCCTGTCCGATCCCAGCGCCATGTCGTGCATTGCCAACGACTACGGCTTCGAACATGTCTTCTCACGACAAACAGAGGCCTTGGGCAAGCGCGGTGACGTGCTCCTTGCCATCAGCACCAGCGGCCATTCCGCCAATGTCTTGATGGCTGCGAAACAAGCCCAAACCATTGGCATGCCAGTCCTCGCGTTGACGGGCAATGGGGGAGGTGCGCTGGGCGAATTGGCCGATGTCCACGTATGTGTGCCATGGTCAGGATACGCCGACCGCATCCAGGAAGTGCACATCCGGTGCATCCATGCGTGGATCCACGCCATCGAGGAGGCACTCTGCTGATCCATGGTCACCCATACTTGGGGCTTCGTCAAAACGAGGCCCGGTTCTCCATGGACCAAAGTTGAGGTCAGGGCCGAGCGCGGCGCCATCCTCCGCGTCTCCGGCACATCCTATGCTGCGGTTTTGGCCAGCCTTGCCCGCATTCGGTCTGCGTTTCAAGGTGCCCATGTTCGGTGGCCAGGCAAGGCGTTGACACTGCACTTCCATCCGGCGTGCCACGCCTCAGAATTGGCCCAACTCGACCTTCCCATCGCCCTGTCACTGTTGGCCATTCAAGGGCATGTGTCCGCGCCCAGCTTGTCGCGCCTCGTCTCATGGGGCATGGTGGGGCTCGATGGCGAAATCAAGGCTGAGGCCCATCGCTTGCGTGTGGCACCGGCTGGGGCGAGTCAGCAACCCGTGCCCAAAAACATCGTAAGAGCGCTCGGGCCAGACACTGCGCCATGGGCATGGTCTGGTCCCTGCGACAGCGTCTCGAGCCTTGCTGATGCACTCGGACAGATGCAACGTCCATGTCCATCCCTCGGGAGGGCCTCAGCACCCGATGAGGACGAAGGTGCCCTATCCTTGGCACACGCGGCGCATGCCCAATGGAAACTCGATTGGACGAACTTAGATGGAGAGGGCAAGGTGAAGTCATGGCTTTGCATCGCGGCCAAAACCCGCATGCCCGTCCTCTTGACAGGGCCACCTGGTGTCGGCAAATCCAGCCTGGCGAAGGCTGCCCATGGCTTGCTGTCTGCCGCCAAAGGGACGCAAGTGCCTTTCTATGCCCCACACCCGTCAGGTGGCACCGCGGGGTTGCTTGGGTCTTGGCGACGTGGACAACCCATTCCTGGCGCCTGGGCCTTGGCGGATGGTGGTGTGCTGTTCTTGGATGAATTCGCCGAATGGCCCCGGCCCGCAAGAGAGTCGCTGAGGCACATCATGGAGACGGGCAACCTCCACCTGCACCGTGCAGAAGGGTCGGCCCATTGGCAGTCCACCGCCTGGCTGTTGGCTGCCATGAATCTCTGTCCGTGTGGACAGCATCCCGAGCGCTGCGTATGCGACACCGCCGAAAGGAAAAAATACCGACGCCGCTTGAGCGCACCGATCCTCGAGCGGTTCTTGGTTCAATTGGAAGTGGGTCATGCGGTGCAGGAGGACTGCGACCGAACCTGGGAGGAATGCGTGAACTGGGTGAAGGACCCTTCCATCCTGACCGCTGCCGAGTGGCAGGTCGACGCCCTAGACTTGGCGGAACTCATGATGAAAAAGGGTGTGACCAGCAAGCGGCTGAGAAACAACATCCGTCGCCTCGCAGAAGGAAAGGCCCGATGGAGCGGTGCAGAAAAAGTGCGGCCATCCGATGTTCAAGCCGCCTTCGATGTGACCTGGATGAACCGACCAGGTTGGTGGAACGGATGACGACAGCCAAAGCATGTACATTCGTGGCATGCCACACATCTTGCCCGCCCGCGACAAAGCCCCAGTCATCCACGACTCCGTGTGGTTGGCCCCCAACGCCACCGTTGTCGGCGACGTGTCCCTGGACGCAAACAGCACGGTTTGGTTTTCAGCCGTGGTTCGCGGCGACGTGGCGCGCATCGACGTCGGCAAGCGGGTCAACATTCAAGATGGCGCAGTCATCCACGGCACCTACGAAAAAAGCACCACCACCCTCGAAAATGACGTGAGTGTGGGGCACAACGCTGTCGTTCATGGCGCACACGTCAAACAAGGAGCCCTCATTGGGATGGGCGCTGTGGTGATGGACCATGCCGTGGTGGGTCGAGGTGCAGTGGTTGCTGCCGGGGCTGTGGTTCTGGCTGGTACACAAATCCAAGACGGGGAATTGTGGGCCGGCGTGCCCGCAAAATGTCGAGGACAAGTGGGGCCCGACATGCAGGAACATCTCAGCCAGACCTCGGCCAGGTACGTCGAGTATGCACAATGGTTCACTGAAGGCTCTACCGACCCCTGACGCCGCCACTCAGTGGGTCTCGGGCCAAGGCGCCTCAACGAGACTCACATCGGAACCCAAAATGTGCGAAGCACCGTCGGCAAACGACTGCGTCCAATCGGTGACCTCAAACCGACGGCTCGGGGCGTTTGACGCCGACAGCTTGCCGCAACCCGCAAGCGCATCTTCAACGGCGCGAGCCACGATCTGCGGGGCGTCCAACACCTCCACCGTAGGCGGAAGCAATGCGCGGATGTGGTCAGCGACAAGAGGATAATGGGTGCATGCAAGAAGCAGGGCGTCCAGGCGGGCCGCCCAGCCATCTGAGAAGTACGCCTCGACCACGGCACTTGAAATGGTGCCGTTGTGAAAGCCCTCCTCAATGGCACTCGCAAGCAACGGTGTCGCCCGTGACGTCACGGTCAAGCCGTGCGCTGAGAGCAGCTCTCGGTACATTCCACTCTGAACTGTGGCGCGCGTGCCAATCAATCCCAGATTGCCATTGGGGTGCTTCGCCGCCGTCCAATCCACCACAGGTCGGACCACATCGACGACGGGCACATCGGGCCCTGCCAATGCCCGAACCTCCTCCAAGGCATTGCTTGATGCCGAATTGCACGCCACAACAATCGCCTTGCAACCATGGTCGAGAAGACGCTGGGCAATCCCCATGGCGTATTCCTTGAGACGTTCAGGACTTTTGTCCCCATAGGGCATGTGGGCCGTGTCGCCCACATAACACAACGACTCCTGAGGGAGCTGTTGCAAAAGGGCCTTGGCGATGGTCAAACCGCCAATGCCTGAATCAAACATGCCGATGGGCGCGTCGTTGCTCATGGCACCAAAGACGGTCTCACATGCCCAACTTGGTCTTGACCAAGTCTGTCACGTCGTCCCCCCCGTTGTAAAGGGTCACGCCCGTGCTGGTGTCAAAGATGTACGTGTAGCCCTGCTCTTTGCCCACGTCTTCAATGGCCTTGCGCACGCGTTCAATCATCGGCGAGAGAAGCTGTTGCTCCATTTGGGCGAGGTCATTTTGGATGGTCACCCCAAACTCTTGCAAGCCCGCATCCAACTGCTGCAACTCGCGCTCCTTTTGCTGACGAATGGCATCCGGCCAAGTGGAAGCCTTGGCTTGGTAGTCGGCAAACTTGGTCTCCAACTCAGATTGCATGCGTGCAACTTCCGTTTCGTATTCGCCAGCCGCGGACTCAATGGAAGCCTGAGCCTCTGCCCGTTCAGGCAACGAAAGGAGCACTTCTTGGGCGTCGAGGTGGCCAAATTTTTGGGCGACAGCTTCGGTCAATCCAACCACGGACGCCAATGCGATGAGAATGAAATGTTTCATGATGTTCTTGTTCAGGTGTGCAAATGTCGTTCATGCAGCTTGTCCTGCTGCACAAGGTTGTGTGAGAGTGGCTTCAGTTTTTGCCTTTGGGGCGCGTTGTTGGGCTGGTCCCGCGGCCTCCAGAAACCCCTTTGACCGCGCTGTTCATGCGGTCACGGGCGTTGTCCTTGGCCCCATTCACCGCATCTCTTCCTCGATCCATGAGACTTCCGCCGCCTTTGCCGTTCTCTTCCTCGCTCCCACCTTCCGGCGTGACAGTCTCTCCAGGGACGTAGCCCAATTTCTTGATCAAGCGATCGGAGATGTCGTATTTGGGGTTGGTGTAAAGCATGTTGCTTTGGTTGCTCTTGTCAAAAATGACCATGTATCCGCTGCCGGAAGCAATGTCCTTGAGGGACTCGAAAATTTGCTGCTGAACAGGTTCAATCAGCTCCTGACGCTTTTGAAAAAGCTCGCCATCGACGCCAAACTTCTGTTTCTGCATGTCTTTGGCTTCGGCGCGCTTTCTGGAAATTTCTTCCTCCCTTTTCACACGCATTTCTGCCGTGAGAAGGACGCGCTCGGCCCGGTAGGCCACTTCGAGACGGTCGGCCGCCTCCAACTTGGACTCGATGTCCGACTGCCATTGAATGGCAAAGTTGTTCAACTCCGTTTGGGCTGTCGCATACTCCGGCATGTGCAAGAGCACATAGTCGGAATCGATGTACGCAAACTTCTGGGCATGGCCCAAGCTCGAGGCAAGAACCAAAACCGAGGCGCACAGACCGCGCAATGAGCGTTGGAAGAATGGTGAAGATGGGTAGTTCATGGAAGTCGTCTTGTCAATTTGGGACCCGTGTTTCAGTTCATCAGAGTTCTCCCATGTTCATGCCAATGGAGAAATGGAATTGGCTCCTTGCCATGTTGGGATTTCCGGACACGTCATCCAGCCGCCAGCCGTAATCGAGGCCAAGCAGGCCAAACATCGGCAAGAAGATGCGCATGCCCAGACCCGCTGAACGGTACACCTGGAATGGATTGAACGCACGAGGGTCCTCCCAAGTATTTCCTCCCTCCAAAAAAGCGAGGGTGTAGATGGTCGCGCTGGGGTTGGTGCTGAGGGGATAACGCAGTTCCGCGCTGTATTTCGCCACCACCGGAGCGCCCGTGTTTCTGTCGGGGGCAGTCAAGCTCAAGTCGTCGTAGCCGCGCAGGTTCAGGATTTCCCGTCCATCGAGCACAAACCCACTCAAGAACACCCCGCCCAAATAAAAACGCTCAAATGGGCTCAGGCCTGTGACGCGGTTGTACGAGCCAATCATGCCGACACCCGCCGCGGTGCGCAACACCAGGCTCCTTGGATTCTCTCCTCGGCTTTGGGTCAAAGGGGTGTACCATTCAGCCTTGACCTTCCACTTGTGGTATTCCACCCACCGGAAGCGCGTTTGGTCGTCAACAGGCGTGCCGTCCTCGTTGGTGTAGAACCCGTCAGGCCGGAAAAAGCTGTACGGTGGGGTGGCCTTGACGCTCACTTCCACATTTGATCCCCACACAGGGAAAATGGGGTCACTGACTGAATTTCTGCCCACCACTGCATTCAAGGCCAGGTTGTTGGCCCTTCCCTTGGTGAAGCTGAAGAAGGAGCCAAAGTCGTCCAAATTGAAGTGCTGGTAGGACAGCGCGGCGCGGAACACAAACCAATCGTCCGGCTTCTTCCACCGCTGTCCAAGCCCGAGCTGCGCGCCTGTGATCTGGAGCGACGTCCGCGCTTCATTGATTTCGCCGTCAATTTGCCTTGGCTGGCCATTGCTTTGAATGGACCTCCACACACTGAAGCTCAATGAATTGGGCTTCTTCCCACCAAGCCACGGCTCCGTGAAGCTGAAGTTGTAGCTCTGGAAAAACAGGCCGTTGGATTGCGCCCGCAGGGACAGCCGTTGCCCATCTCCCGTGGGGATGGGTCGCCACGAACCCTTCTTGAACATCTTGGAAGAAGCGAAATTGGTGAAGCTCACGCCCAGTGTACCCACCACGCGTCCGCCACCCCAACCGCCGCTCAATTCAATTTGGTCCGACGGCTTCTCTTCCACCGTGTACTCAATGTCCACCGTGCCGTCCTCGGGGTGTTGGATGGGGTTGACCCCAAACGCTTCGGGGTTGAAATAACCCAACTGCGACAGCTCGCGCTGCGTTCGGATGATGTCGGTTCTGCTGAACAAATCACCGGGTCGCGTTCGAATTTCACGGTACACCACGTGATCGTTGGTCTTGGTGTTGCCCTGAACCACCACGCGGCCAATCCGGAACTGCTGACCCTCCATCATCCGGACCTCGATGTCGATGGTGTCTCCGGCCACCCGCTTTTCAATGGGACGGGCTTGGAACGTCAAATAGCCGTCGTCTTGGTACAGGGAACTCAAGTCCAGCCCTTTGGGGTCCATGAAGACCCGAGTCTCCAAACGCTCCATGCTGAACACTTCTCCGCTTTGGATGTCCAGCAAACTGTCGAGTTGCGTCGTGCGGTATTTGGTGTTTCCCGTGAACGTGATTTCCCCAAAGTAGAAGGGGTTGCCTTCCTCGACCCACACGTCCAACACCACCTCGCCTTCCCCATTTCGGCTCAAGCTGTCGCGCAGAATGCGTGCGTTGCGGTAGCCCTTGCTGTGGTAGTGGTTGACCACCAGGTTGAGGTCGCCACGAAACGACTTTTCGAGGTATTTCGACGCCTTGTAAAAGCGCCACCACCGACGCTCCTTGGTGTCCTTCATCTTTCTGGACAACTCATCGGTGTCCATGGCTTCGACGCCGTGAAAGGCAATCTTGTCGATTTTGACCTTGTCGCCCTTGTCGATGTTGATGCGCAAGCGGGTGCCGTTGGCAAACAACGTGTCCGATTCTTGCTGCATGGACACCGCCACGTCAAGAAACCCCTTGTCCACGTAGTGGTCTCGAATCCTCTTTGTCGCCACGGCTTTGACGTTGTCGTCGAGGATTCGGCCTGTCAGCAGGTCGATCTTTCCCTTGACCGTTTCCTGCTCGGAACGGCTCACCCCTGAAATGGAGTAACGGGTCAAACGGGGCAATTCTTTCACGCGGATGACCAGGTAGGCATCTCTTCCGCGCACTTCCGCGACTTCCAATTGGATGTCTGCAAACAAATCTTGATCCCAAAGGCCCGTGATGGCGCGTTTCAAGGCGTCCCCAGGAATGTCGATCTCCTGTCCCACTTGAAGAGAGCTGAACAACTTGATCGCTTGCACATCTGTGTGCTCGGCGCCCAACACGCTCAATCCGGCAATCTTGTAGGTCGTTGCCAACGACAAATCAATGGGACCCTCTCCCTCTGCCTGACCAAAAGACATCACGCAACCCAGCATCCACAGAGCGACCGTGGCCACGACAAACCCTACACCTCTCATCTGCCCTTCGTCACATTGGGGAGGCCGCCAAAGCGTCGCTCTCGGTTTTGGTAATCGCGAATGGCCGCAAAGAAATGTTCCTTCCTGAAGTCTGGCCAAAGCACAGACGTGAAATGAAACTCTGCATAGGCCAATTGCCAGAGCATGAAATTGCTGATCCTGTGCTCTCCAGAAGTCCGAATCATCAATTCAGGATCGGGCAAATCCGCGGTCTGCAAGTACTTGTCAATGGTCGAGGGCAAGATGTTTTCCGGTGCCAAACCGTCGGCCATCATGGCGCGGATGGCTTCGACCATTTCCCACTTGGCGCTGTAGCTCAACGCCAGCACCAAGTCGAGACGGACGTCTCCTTCCGGTCCATCTTTGACCCGTGCCAGCTCCGCTTGGCACGCTTGGGGCAAGCTCTCGACGTCCCCAATGGCCCGAAGTCGGACCCCCTTGCTCGCCAGTTCCATCGCCTCTTGGACCAGTGTTTTGACCAGCAAGTCCATCAAGGCATCCACCTCTTCCTTGGGCCGGTTCCAGTTTTCTGTGCTGAACGCGTAGAGGGTCAAAAAACGTACGCCGCTTTCCAAGGCAGCCTCCACCGTGGCACGCACCGACTCCACGCCATGTGCATGGCCAAACACCCTTTCCTCGCCGCGGCGCTTGGCCCACCGCCCGTTGCCATCCATGATGACGGCCACATGCTCAGGCACCTGCAGGGGATCGATGCCCGCTGCCCTCAGCGCCCGTTCTCGGGCCTCGTCGTGTTGTGTTCGGGGGGTGGTCATAAAACTTCCCAGCAAGTTGTGGCTTTTTTGCTCACCCGAAAACCCAAAGAGAACAAAAAATACCCGTAGCGATCCCGGCGCTTGGCGTCGCCTCTTTGGTCTCCAATCCCAGGTCTGTTGGGACCCTCCGGGGAAGGATTGGACATGAGGATGGCCACTGGGCTTTCGCTTGAAATTTCCGCGTAGGCACCACTGACATCATCGAGGTAATCCGTAAAGATCATCCGCGAGCCCCATTCAAATTGGAACGACATCCCGGAACCCAGATTGCCTTTCCATCCCAAACCATAGGGGATGGCAAAGCGGCCAAACAAGGGGTAGCTCTCAAGCCCTTCGACGCTTCCCTGTCCTTCTGTGCCCATGGGCTGCAATGCCAGCCACCCGTACTCTCGTTCCCCCTCCTTGTGGTACCCTTCAGGATCGTGGTTGTAAATGGCCGCGCCCGCGTACAGAAACGGCACCATGCTCCGCTTGGGTCGGCCCACGACGTGCTTTCGAAAATTCAGCTCGGCACAAAGCGAGTATTCGTGAATCTCGTTCCGCACATTGAGGTTCCGATTCTGCTGCCACGGATCGGGATGGTCCGCATCCCAAACCTCGAACCTCCCTTGCATGATTTGGGCCCGCAAAGACAAGCGTGCATCGATGTTTTGGCGGAAATACATGCCGTATGCGGGAAGGCCCATGGAACGGAACATGTTGTGGGGATTCAAATCCCCTTTGTACCACATCGAGCCTGCCAGCAACCCCATTTCCTTGCTGGCACCGGGCCGCTTGGGCTGTGCGAGTGCGCCCGTGGCAAAAAGCAACAAGGCCAGGGAAAACAAGATTTGGGTTGTGTTGCGCGGCATGCTGAGAAAGCTCGTCGTGGTGTTCAACGCACGAAAATACAAGGGATTGCCCTGACTTTAGCGTTCTCTGGGGTCAAGTCCCCAATGCATTTTTTGGCGAACCGTGGAAAAAAAGTCCTGGTGCTCCAAATTGACCAGCTTGATGCGGAACCCGGAGGGCTTGATGCGCACTTCTTGACCGGGTTCCAAGGGGAAGGAACGGCTGTCCATGCTCAGCAAAAAGAGCGCATCGCGGCCGCCAGCCACCAAAACAATTTCGCCATCCAAAGGCACGACGAGGGGCCTGTCGTTCAGGTTGTGTGGCGCCACGGGCGTCACCACCACCACATCCGACCCCGGATACACAATGGGACCGCCTGCACTCAAAGAATAGGCGGTGGACCCTGTGGGCGTGCTCACGAGCAAACCATCGGCCCAATACGTGTTCACGAACTTCCCGTCTCGATGGACATCCACCACAACCATGCTCGCCGTGTCTCTTTTGTGGATGACCACCTCGTTCAACGCGTAGGGAAAGTCTCCCAAGGGCTGGCCTTCCACTTCCACGTGAAGCAAAGCCCGCTCCTCCTGCCAGGTCTTGCCAGCCACAAGGGCATCCATGGCCAAGTCAAACGCTTCCATGCTCACGTTGCTCAAAAAACCGAGGCGGCCCGTGTTGACCCCAAGAATGGGGATGGTGCCCTCACGCACCATGGTGCTTGCCTCCAAAACCGTCCCATCCCCTCCAAACGCCAGCAACACATCCACACCTTCGGGAACGTCGCCTTCAAAAGGAACCAAACCATGGGGCACTTCCATGTGGTCGCTGAGTTCATCCATGTACGGCTTGAACATCCATGCGGCTGGGTCGAGGGTCAACACCCTGTCCATCGCCAGACGCAACGCCTCTGCGTCGTTGGGAGAAACCGCTTTTCCAAAGAGGGCTATGCGCATGGCAACGTGGTTTAGGGTTCGAGATAACGCATGAAGGCATCGAAGCGCGCGCGCATTTCGTCCTCCAATTCAGGAGCGTTGTAAAAACTCTGCACAGTGTATTCGTGCCGCCGCAACGTGCCCACGAGCGACTCGATTTCCTCTGTGTTCACCTTGAACGTCACCTCCAAAAACTCGCTGTCCTCCACCGGGGCGACGTTGAAGCTTGTGATTTGGGCTCCATCCGCCTCCACGATCCGCACGATCTCGACTGGGCTCAAATCCTTTGGGAGCACCTCCAGAACGATGGAACTCCCCGGGAAGCCCCAGCCCGCCCGTTTGGCCAAAAAGCGCAGCACGGCGGCGCGGTCCACTGAACCGCGGTACAGCCCTTCATGAACGACGGACAGGACATCCACATCCGACCACCCCATGCGGGAAACGACGTCGTACACATGCAGTTCCGGTCCAACAGCCTCTTGGGTCATGGGGACTTCTGCGATCAAGGCATTGGCGTCCATTTCAAGCAAAGTCACCTCGGACACCGTCCCCTTGTAGACATCCTCCTCCACCACGGGGAGATGCATGAGTTTGAACTCATCCATCACATCGAGGGCTCGAGCGACTTGGTCGGTCAATGCAAGGACCGGAAGGTCCAAGGACAACAATCTCTGGGCGCGCATGGTGTAATTTTGCTCTTTCACCCAAAGGTAGGTATGACAAGGCTCAGCGTCAACGTGAACAAGATTGCCACCCTGCGCAATGCGCGAGGCGGAACAGAACCCAATGTGTTGGAGGCGGCCAAGAAAATCCAAGCCTTTGGTGCCGACGGGATCACCGTCCACCCCCGTCCCGATGGGCGGCACAT